>Ga0210405_10001769_pt1 | contig 23739 bp, 18 predicted proteins | sample IncBWH11MmetaG_FD_155492 | JGI IMG/M metagenome (GOLD analysis project Ga0210405, IMG submission 155492) | Forest soil microbial communities from Barre Woods Harvard Forest LTER site, Petersham, Massachusetts, United States - Inc-BW-H-11-M | ecosystem: Environmental > Terrestrial > Soil >... | reverse complement strand
TTCTCGGCCGTTTCGTGCTGAGCTTTTTCGGGATTTCCCTGCCCGTTTTGATGATTGCCGGAGGACTCATCGTGGCCAACACAGCGTGGGGCATGGTGACCGCGTCCAGTCGGATCACTGCGGCGGAGAGCCACGAAGCGAGCACAAAAGAAGATATCTCGCTTACGCCCATGGCAGTGCCTATCTTATCGGGTCCCGGCTCGATCGGAGTCGTGATGGGTCTGGCAGCAGATGCCGATTCCAAGGTTGCCTATCTGGGGATGGTGATCGCGATAACGGCTATCGGACTAGCGGTGTACCTGTTTCTTCGTCTCGGAGGTCCGCTGGTCGAGCGGCTGGGGCCGTGCGCCACAGGAGCCATCAACCGCATCTTCGGATTCTTAATCCTGGCAATTGCGGTGCAGTTGGTATGGGACGGCGTGGCTGATTTCAAGTGATCGACGTGGCGCGGGCGTTCGTTCGAAAAAGCGAGGGCAGGCTCTCGCCGGCAAGAAAAACCACCGAAGCCCTGAAGCCGGCCGAGCCCGGCTGTCCCTCTGTGAATCGCTACTTGCTCGGGACTAGGAGAACGGAAATGAGTGCACCCATGAACTACCTTGACGGAAATGCAGCCGCGGGTGAATTGAGCAGAATATTCGCGATGGACGTTACGACTGCGGAGGGACAGTGCGCGCATTGCGGCGCAATCAAGCGCTTTGCCGAAGCGCATCTATATATGCATGCTCCTGGCGTCGTGGCTCGATGCGCCGTTTGCCAACACGTACTCCTTCGTCTAGTAAGTGTTCGTCAGCGCGTGTTCCTTGACTTACGTGGCGTGACATATCTATGTCTCAATACAGATCACGTTCAGCCATCAGAGTCTGCACGATCGGCCTTTTGAGCTGCTTATGCTCGCCCCCAGTGCCTGCTGGACAGAAACTTCTTCCCGCCGACCAATCAATCAGACCGTTGGTGGAAATATGAGACGCAAATTCGTAGCACTTGACGATCCCGAGCTGAACTCTTGGCTATTGGAATTGATCGCAGATCCGTCGCCGAGCTTTCTTAGCGCCATCGCTGAAGCAGTTCTGACGGCCAACCTCGAGGACTACGCCGTAGTTCGCCCATGCCTCATCCGACTCAGAAAAAAATACCGGTGTGAGACCAAGAAAACCCTGATTCATAGGGAAAGACCCGTTCAATACATCGTCCAAACCGAAGTGCCCGACCCGAGCTGTGCGAATCCAAGACGTGTGGCCCCTCACTCGACAGACTAAGTGCCCGAGAATTGCCGGAATCGAATTTCTGGTGCGACTAGTCATCACCTGTGCGACAGTGTGGTGACAGCACCAAACCAAGCGATTCAGATAGAGTTGAGCAAGACCACAGCCTTTCGGCTCTCAGCCGAATGGCTCTATTCGATTGCAACGGTGGTGGTTAGCCAGCGGCAAATGACTAACTGTGAGTACAAACGGTTAGCAGCCGAAGGGTGCTTCCAGCATTTCGCCCAACGCGAAGACAACTGTCTACAAGACCGTTGCATGGCCTAGATTGCTTCCGACGGCAGTCAGACACCGGTTTTCTAGACCGCTGCCGCCTCGATATAGAATCCGCAGACCAAACCATGCGCTGCGCATATGCCACATAGCGGCAACGTGCGAAAGTGGAATCGTAGGAGCGATTTAATCGCGGCGGTTTTCCCAACCGCCGCCGACCCAGAGATCGAATCTCAGTGCGGACAGCTTTTTTATGCGTGACATTTCCCGTGACATAGCCACAGGAAAGAATCTACATTTCAGCGGGAGTAACACGACGCCGTTCGGTCTTCAACCGAAGGATTGGTGTTTATTAGGCTGCGTGAACCGCTCGGAGCACTTTCGCCGTTATTTCGCTATGGGGAAAATTCGGGGGACTCCATACATGTGCAGCCACATTTTCGTACATCGTGCCACTACCAAATATTTTTCTAACTCGTTTGTTTTCAAAACTGAGATTGAAAAGGAAGGACTTCCAGGAGATATTACGCCTGCCTTGGGCGCAGGAGGTCCCGAGTTCAAATCTCGGCGCCCCGACCACTAACTCTTTAATCTAGCTGTCTTGGACTTTTCGAAAACCGGCCAAGACGATCTCCCGTTAGCTTGCGGCTGCCTGGTCGTAGCCACCTAATGGCTCGATCCGTATTGTCCCTTCGGACGGCCGGCGCCACAAATGTGCGCCATTTCTCCGCAAAATAGATGTTGCAACGATTATCGTTGTCACGCATCTAATGGGACTGAAAGGCAGGACACCATGAACACACTGGCTACACCGCAAACCTCAACCACCACCTGGAACCTCGACCCGGTCCATTCCGTGGCCGAATTCAAGGTCAAGCACATGATGATCTCCAACGTAAAGGGGCAGTTCGCCGCCGTCACGGGAACTCTGACGTTAAATGAGGCCGATCACGCAAAGTCTCATGTCGAGGCTTCCATTGAAGTGGCCTCCATCAACACGCGCGACGCGCAGCGCGACACCCATCTGAAAAGCCTGGACTTCTTTGACGTGGAGAAGTTTCCCACGCTGTCCTTCAAGTCCACGCGCATAGGCCGCGCAAGCAGCGGAGAACTAGCCGTCGCGGGCGACCTGACTATTCGCGGCGTCACCCGTAACGTGGTATTCATCGTCGAAGGACCGACCCCGCCCGCCAAGGATCCCTGGGGCAATACCCGCCTGGGGCTTTCGGCAACCACAAAGATCAACCGCAAAGATTTCGGCCTGACGTGGAACACTACGCTGGAGACCGGCAGCATTCTCGTTGGTGACGAGGTGACCATCACCCTCGACGTCCAGTTCGTGAAGGCCTGAATCGTTTGCCACCCGGCTCGCATCGAAAGCGCTGTATAACGCAGAAAGGGGAAAGTTATGTCACTCCGCCCAATTAAGCAGATTATTCAAACCAAGCCCACTCTGGAGGGCGCTGGCGTTAAGCTGCAGCGCGCCTTCGGCTTCGGCAAAACGAAGGAATTCGATCCGTTTCTGCTGCTGGACGATTTCCGCAATGACAACCCGGAGGATTACCTTGCCGGATTTCCATGGCATCCGCACCGAGGAATTGAGACCATCACCTACGTGCTGGCCGGTTCGGTCGAGCACGGCGACAGTCTCGGCAACAAGGGAAAGATGACCGCTGGCGACGTGCAATGGATGACCGCCGGCAGCGGCATCCTGCACCAGGAAATGCCCAAGGGCGACACGCAGGGCCGCATGCACGGTTTCCAACTGTGGGCCAACCTGCCTTCGTCGCTGAAAATGACCGATCCGCGGTATCAGGACATTCCATCGAGCGCGATCCCCGAAGTCACCGACGATGACGGCACCCAAGTGCGCATTGTCTGCGGCGAATTCTGGGGCAAAAAGGGACCAGTCGAGGGGGTGGCCGCTGATCCCCAGTACCTCGACATCTCGGTTCCGCCTGGCCAGCGCAAGCGGCTCAAAGTCGAGACTACGCGCAACGCCTTTGCCTACGTGTTCGCAGGCTCCGGCACCTTCCGCGATGCCTCCGATCCCCGCGCGGTGCTAACGGAACAGGTGGCGAAACCCGATGCGGCGCCCGTATACGATGTCACCAACCACTCGCTAGTGCTGTTCGACCGTGGCGATGAGTTGACGGTTCAGGCCGGGCCTGAGGGAATTCGGTTCTTGCTAGTGTCCGGAAAGCCCATCGAGGAGCCAGTGGCTTGGTACGGCCCCATCGTAATGAACACCCAAGAGCAGCTACGCCAAGCCGTTGCCGAGCTGAATGACGGCACGTTCATCAAGCACGGCTGACGCGAAAACAAACCGCAAAAAACCGCCGGATGCGCGCTGACCTGCTACGTCACTGGACACATGTTACAGATGATCAGCTACTCCGGCGGTGCGCGTCCATGAAGTGAGCCGGGGTTTCAGACGAATTTTATGGGTAGCATTACCAGCAGAACGATACTCAGTAGCAGCACTCTCCGGTGCATCCGCGTTCTAAGCAGTTTCCTCCACTGCATTGTGAGGCTTGGCGAGCAGCGCAGCGATTAGACCGAATGCGGCCGCGAAGGACAACCACAGCCCGGGAACAGCGTCGTTCCCCGTGGCGTGAATAAGATAAGTGCTAATCGCAGGCGTGAACCCGCCAAAGACCGCGGTAGCAAGGCTATACGCCAGCGCGAATCCCGTGGTTCGTACATCCACCGGCATGATCTCGGTGAGGAAGACAACCATAGCGCCGTTGTAGCTACCGTAAAGGAAAGACAACCACAGTTCGACCCCCAGCAATTTCGAGAAGGATGGATCCCGAACCAGCCACAACATTGCCGGATAGGCGGTCAGCAGCATGAGTATCGTGCACGCGAAGAGTAACGGCCGGCGCCCGATCCTGTCGGATAACGCGCCCATAACCGGCAGCCAGAAAAGATTGGACGCTCCCACGCACAAGGTGACGATCAAGCTGTCGACGCTCGCAAGATGAAGAACGGAGTTGCCGAAAGTGGGTGTATACGCGGTGATCATGTAGAAAGAGACCGTGGTCATGGTAACCATCATCATTCCGATGACCACGATTCCCCAGTTGGCGGTCAGCGAACGAAGAATTTCCGCCGTGCTCGGCCTGCGCTCTCGCGCAACGAATTCATCCGTCTCCTGGAGGGAACGTCTCAGCCGGAAGAGAAACGGAACGATCACGCAACCGAGCAGCAGCGGCACGCGCCATCCCCACAGCGTCATCTTCTCCGGCGGAAGCACCGAGCTAAGCACTACTCCAATCAGTGCGGCGAACATGACCGCCACTTGCTGGCTCCCCGACTGCCAACTGACGTAAAAGCCTTTGTGGCCAGGCGTGGCGATCTCCGACAAATAGACCGAAACGCCGCCCAGTTCCATTCCCGCCGAAAAACCCTGAAGCAGGCGCCCCACCAGCACCAGCAGCGGGGCCAGCAGCCCGATCGTCGCGTATCCAGGCATGCACGCGATGGAAAAGATCCCCACGGACATCAATGCCAGCGTCAGCAACAGGCCGGCGCGGCGCCCATGGCGATCGGTGTAAGCCCCCAGCACAATCGCGCCGAGCGGCCGCATCAAAAACCCCGCCCCAAAAGTCATCAGCGACAACATCAACGACAAGAATGGATTGCCGCTCGGAAAGAACGCCTTGCCGATCGCCGTCGCATAATAGCCAAACACCATGAAGTCGTACATCTCCAGAAAATTTCCGCTGGAGACGCGAATCACGGACCAAATTTTGGCTTTCCGATCGGGGGCGTAATCATAGGGTTCCGTCATTCTCTGAAGTCGCCTCTTTCTCTTCTTCAAGACAGGTTAGAAAGAAGATGAAAGAGCCGATGCTCCTTCTCGGCCGCGAGGACCATGCGCCAATTTGCTCCCGGGTTGGAGCAAGTCATACTTGATCGAGCGGCTCGCTAAAGCTCCCCTGCGTCCTAGTTTGCTGGTTCGAAGAGTTTCGCCAGTGTTGGTGTCTTCTGCTTCATCTCATCGCGAATCTGTTCCGCGTTCTTCTGGAATTCGGCCTCTTTGCCTTTTTCGTTCATGAATACGATGCCTACGGCGCCGATCGTCTTGCCGGACTGGTCTTGCAGAACCAGCTCCACCTCGAAATGGTCGCCTTTCTTGTTCACCTCAAGATTGGGTTTGCCCGTCTCGATCACTCGCATATCGTCCTCGTCCGCCTTTTTGCCGATGCGCCCGATGTTCGAAGCGATGATCACATTGTCGGTCTTGCCCGGCGGAGTGACGTGCATGGCCATGATCACCACGTCCTTGTGCTTCGCAAGCGTTTCGTCCAAAAGTTTCTGGGCGTAAATTTTTTTTGTTTCCTGGCCTGCCAACAGACATCCGCCGCCGATTAAGAGCGCGATGAGAAGGCAATACATCTTCTTCGGACTTTGCATTTCATCTCCTTTTCTTGAATGGACCAAACGGCGCCGAAACACGCCACCGCCTACCAGATGAACTTCAGGGCGAACTGCATTTGCCGCGAAGAAGTCGCCGTCGGGGCGGCCAGCACTCCCGCCGCGGGGTTCGACGCGCCTGCAGCTGTGAAGACCTGACGCGCCGCGGGTGGCGGCGGATTAAAGTTCGCATGATTGAAAATGTTAAAAATCTCCCAGCGGAACTGCACGTTGAATGTCTCTGAGATACGCGGGATGCGATTGTTTTTATACAGCGAGAAATCGAAATCCTTGAGCCCCGGTCCGATGACCGAGTTGCGCCCGGAATTCCCAAGTAAGTTGGCGCAGGTGCCCGCGAGCGAGCCGAACGTCCGGCACTGCCCGGCCAGATCGGTTGTCTGTGCCGGCAGCCCAAAGCAATTCAGGTTGAGATAATGAAGCCCGCCATTCTTGAAGTTGGAGTTTACCGGATTGCAGCCTGGCACGCTGTCTGGAAAGGCATAGTTATCCGCGGCCTGAAGTCCCAGCGGGTCACCGCCGATGATGGGCGTGAAGGGCAGGCCGCTTGTCAGCGTGACGATTCCTCCAAGCTGCCAGCCCGACGTTGTCCATTTTGCCGGTCCGTTCCACGAGCCCAGACTTGGAACATTCCAGATCGCGTTGATTACCCCGACATGCCGCACATCGAAATCAGAAAGTCCACGGCGCAATCTGGGATCAAAGAATGGCAGGCTGGATACGGAATTTCCAAACGTGTCTCCTGCAATTCCTGAAGAACTTGTATCAATGCTCTTTGAGAATGTGTAAGAGCCTTGGAGCTGGAACCCGTGACTTAAGCGCTTGATGCCCTGTATTTCCAGCCCGTGGTAGATGGATTCGGCCGACCATGTATTGGCGCTCACCTGCCCGCCGAGATTTGGGAATAGCCGGGCTCCCGATCCAACTACCGTAGGCCACAGATAACCCTCCGCCGTTTTCGACACCGGCTGCCTATCGTTGATGTCGTCCGTGTGATCCGGCAGATGAATTCCGCGCGAGCCGACATATGCGGCGGTCATCGTAAAATTCCGAAAGACCTCGCGCTGTATGTTCAACGTCCATTGTTGGACGTAGCTGCGATGCGGATTTTGCTCCACGTACCCAAATCGCAGCGTCTTCACCGTCAAATTGGGGAAGCCTCCCGTGGGAAAGCAATGAACACCGGGAGCATTGCAGGCCTGCGGCCCTGTGGTCGGGAACGTGAAGCTCCCACCCAACGTAAATGGCGCTGAGAGTAACGTCAAAAGTTCAAATTCGTAGGGCAATGGCAGGACATCGTAAATCCCATAAGCCCCGTGAACGGAAGTCTTCCCCTTCCCCGTCGGATCCCACGCAAAGCCCACCCGGGGAGAGAAATTCCGCAGCGTCGGATTCGAGAAATACGGCGACCCCAGCTTTGGCGCCGTGTCCGTCAAATTCACCAGCGTGGACAACCGATTCGCCGTCTCTGTTGGCACCGTGGCCATTTCATAGCGAACGCCAAGGTTCAATGTGAGGTTGGGACGGAATTTATAGTCGTCTTGGACATAACCGCCAAAGAGCGTCTGCCTAAGATCCCGCGGACTGATGGCGGTGCCGAGTAGCGAAACGTAGTTGGTCGGCTGGTTCGTCAGGAAGGACTGCAAACTACCGAAGGTATAGAACCCGTTGGGACTCGAGCCCCGCGTAAACTGGTTCGACTGAATGCGTTCAACCGAAAATCCGAATTTTAGAGAATGTTTGTTTCTCGTCCAGTATAGATCGTCGTAAAACTGAAACGAATTGTAGTGAAAATGATATTCGGAAATCGCCCCGAGCCCGCCCGAGAATTGTGTGACATTGGATCCAACCGTGATGATCCCGGCATCCTCGCCGGGGTTGAAGCCAAAAGCTGTGTTCGACGCCGCTGGATTGATGGCGCTCAGCGTGCTGAACGCAATCACTACGTTGCGGTTGAATCCAAACCGCGCGCTGTTCAGGAGGCTCGGCGAAAGAATATGCGATTCTTCCAACGCCAGGGTCTGCCGCCGCGACTGGTTTCCGACGTTCTTGATGTTGTACGCGTCCGGATTGGCGATCTGCCCTCGGTCGAAAACGTAGGTCCCAAAAAGACTATCCGACGCGGAAATCCTGTGGTCCACGCGCGTAGTGACAAAGTCCTCGCTGGTCACCTGTTTTCCCACAAAGCTGAAAATACCCGTGTCGCCGTTCACCGCGCCATTCGGCAGCGGGAAAAGGCAACTGGATGCTGAGCAGGCCAGAAAGGGCGCAACCAAGGGGTCCACCGTGACGGTGCCGCTAACCAGTTGGCCCGCCCGTGCATTTGCAGATGGCACAATAATTGTGTTGGTGGAGCTCAGGTTCTGGCGCAGTCCTTCGTAATCCGCGAAGAAAAATGTGTGGTCCTTGATGATCGGCCCGCTCGCCGAGCCGCCGAACTGGTTTCTTTTGAAGGGCGGAATTTTCGCGCCATCGAAGAAATTGCGAGCGTCCAGCGCGCTGTTGCGCAGGAACTCGTAAACCGATCCGTGAAACGAATTCGTGCCCGAGCGCGAAGCGGCATTCACCGCGCCGCCCGAGGTCCGCCCGTAATCCGCCGTCGCGTTGCTCGTCACGACCGAGAATTCCTGAACCGCGTCCACGCCCAGGACTGCCCCGGTGATGCTTCCAGGCGCGCCCGAACTGTAATCGTTAATATTTACTCCATCCAGGCGATAGTCGTTTCCTTGGGGACGATTCCCGCCGATGGTTACATCCACGCCCAGGCCGCGATTGGGCCGGTCGTTGCTCACTCCCAGCGCTTTCTGCGTGCGCACCTGGGCAACGCCCGGCTCCAACAGTGTGAGCGACGTCCAGTCGCGTCCGTTCAGCGGCAATTCGACGACGGTGTGCGAATCCACCACGTTCCCGACCGACGAGGATGCCAGTTGAATATCGGAAATCTCAGAACCCTCGACGGTCACTTTGTCGCTGGCCTGTCCGATCTTCAACGTGATATTAATCTCGCGCCGGTCCCCCACCGTAAGCACGATCTCGCTCACAAACGTCGACGAAAATCCCGTCGCGGTCACCTGAATCTCATAATTTCCAGGCACAAGGTTCGGCGCTACGTACAGGCCGTCGCTGTTCGTCGATACGCTGCGCTCGACGCCCGTGGCGGTATTCTTAATGGCCACGTTGGCGCTCGTGACTGCCGCCCCGCTTGGGTCTGTCACCGTGCCCACAATGGTGCCGCCGGCTTCCTGAGCGCGCAGATGACGCAATGGCACAATCATAAAAACAACAAGCAAGCCCACCATCGCGGAGAGTAACCGGGCCCCGATAGACGTCCTTTTGTGCCTCATTCGATTGGTCATCTCGATCTCCTTCAAAAGCTGGTTTCCCGTTGTTTCCCTATAGTGGTCTCCGAACTGCAATCTTTTAATCGCGTATTCTCTTCGCTTCGGCCGCATCACTACTGCACGTGATAAATCAAAACCTTGGCGAGGGCCTTGGTTTCGCCTGGCGACACAGCAACATAAAAACGAGCAAGGCTCGGCACGAGAATACACGTCTTCGCGCCGGGCTCGGTCTTCACCTTTGCCACCAACTCATACTGATCCGCCGACTTCTGTTGGAACACCGACGTAAATCCCTCGCCGCCCGGAACGTAGATGCGTCCCTTCTCGCCATCAAACGCGATGTCATCGGAGCGCTCAGCCGCTGGAAGCTGCGTGACCACCTTCCCATTCTCCGAATCCATCACCAGGAGCGTGCCCGGTTTGCGGCACACGATCAGCAGCCGGTGATGCGGCTCGTCGTAGGCCATCGGTGAATTGTCGGCCTGCGTGCCAATCGGCCAACGCGCGATTTCCTTCATGGCTTTGCGATCCACCACCGCGACTTCATGCTTGTCGGTGATGTTCACGAAGAGCCGCGAACTTGAGCTTTCCAGCGCAAAGGCTTCGACGTGGTTGCTCTCCATTCGCAGCTCGCCCACTTTCTTGTTTGTCTTCAGGTCGATAGCCACGAGGAACGAATAATCCAGAGGCACGTCTTTGCCGCCGGTCACGACATAAAGGATCTGCGTAGGGGCGTCGAGCCGCATGGAGTCGGCGCCCGCCAACCCATCGACGTGATCCACAACTGTGTAGTCCGACCCGCGCAGAATCTGCAGCACGCCCCTGTCGCCGTCGGCCACGAGGATGCGGTCGCTTTCCGCCAGATAGATGATGCTGTGCGGAGTGCCGAAGCCCGTAATGCTCTTCAGCCGACGTCCCGTTTTCAAGTCAAATACTTCGACCGTCTTGTGATCCTCCCCGGCAAGAAAGAGGCGGCCACTTTTCTCGTCCACGGCAAAATGATCGAAGTCGCCGCTAAATCCGGGCAGCGGCACAGCTTCAAGAAGGCGTAGCGGCGCAATCTCCTTCGTCCGCGTAAAGGGTGCCAGGGCCGCCGCCATGACGAGCATAGAAATCCCGAGGATGCGCCGGCGCACGTCCATCGCCTGGGTGACTTTAGCTTCTTCGGACAAACCCATCATGGCGCGCACTCTGCATCAATCCGCCAAAGCATCACAATGCTCTATGCATCACATCGAAAACAATTGTAGATAACGCGAATAGCCATTCAAGGCAAACGAGTTAGGACGCTGGGTAACATGTCGTCTACTTTGACCGTAGGGTGCCAGGGCGCTATACTTCACGCCCAACGGACCTGGGGAACCATGAAACAACCTGCGGTATCGTCAACGCTCGTCCGATTTGGCATATATGAGGTTGATCTTGGTACGAGTGAGCTCCGGAAGCAGGGCCGGAAGATTAAGCTTCAGGAACAACCCTGTCGAATTCTCGCTATTCTTCTGGAGCGCCGCGGTGTGGTCGTCACTCGCGAGGAACTCCGCAAACGCCTCTGGTCCGAGGACACCTTCGTCGATTTCGACCACAGTCTGAACACGGCGATCATGCGGCTGCGCGAGGCTCTATGTGATTCGTCGGATAATCCTCGCTTCATCGAAACCCTGCCTCGCCACGGATACCGCTTTATCGCGCCAGTGGAGGAATTTGTCCCTACTGAGCAAACCAGGCAACTCGACGGCGCGAATGCGGCTGCTGCACAATCGCAGTCTGCGGCTGCCGATTCCGGTTCGGTTTCGCCGCCGTCTCTCGCCGAACTCCCACCTGAAGCGAAAATCGAGCAGATTCCCTTGCGCCGTGCGGTTGTGCTCGGTGGTCTCCTGGCAGCCGTTTTGTCCACGCTGTCAGTAGTATCTGTCCGCTACATGCGTCACTCCGCCGGGCCTGGGCTTCAACCGAGTCCAATCAAGTCGCTGGTTGTGCTTCCTTTTGAAAACCTATCCGGGGACAAGGACCAGCAATATTTCACCGATGGCATGACGGACGAACTCATCGCCCATCTCGCAAAAATCCGTTCGCTGCGGGTAATTTCGCGCACCTCGGCTATGGGCTACCAAGGTACACACAAGACGCTCCTGGAGATTGCTCGAGACTTGAACGTCGACGCCGTTGTAGAAGGCACAGTTCTCCGTTCGGGAGACCGCGTTCGCATCACCGCCGAGTTGGTTCAGATCGCCACCGACCGCCATCTCTGGGCGGAAACCTACGAGAGCCCGCTAGGAGATATTTTGACTTTGCAGAGCCATGTGGCGAGTGCCATCGCCAATGAGATCCGCATTAATTTGACACCGGAGGAGCAGCAGCGCCTGGCCACCGCGCGCCCGATCAGCGCGGAGAGTTACGAAGACTATCTCAAGGGAAGATTTTACTGGAACAAAAGGTCGGAGGAAGGCCTCACCAAGGCGATTGAATACTTTCAACTCGCCACGCAGAAGGACCCGCGCTCCGCGCTGGCATTTGCCGGCCTGGCTGATTGTTACAGCATCATTGGCTCGGCGATCGTCGGAAGTGTGCCCTCGCAAGACGTGGCCTTTAAGGCCAGAGTCGCCGCGCTCAAAGCACTGGAACTGGATAAATCGCTCGCCGAAGCCCAGACCTCTCTGGCCACCGTGCAGTTCAACTATGACTGGAACTGGGCAGCCGCAGGCAGCGGGTTTCAACGTGCCATCGAACTCAACCCCAGCTATGCCACCGCCTACCAGCGCTACTCACTCTATCTAATGGCCATGGGTCGCACCGGCGAGAGTCTCGCGCAGATGAATCGCGCTCGCGAGCTCGATCCGCTCTCTATCAGTATGAATTTTAGCCTGGGCTGGCGCCTGTACATGGCGCACCAATACGACCAAGCGATCAGCCAGCTCCGCAATACCTTGGAGATGGACCCCAACTTTGCGCTCCCCCGCATGGTCCTCGGACAAGCCTATGAACAGAAAGGCATGGTTCCGCAGGCCATCGCTGAACTTCAGAGGGCCGTCGCCAATTCGCATGACAGCCCGCCAATGCTCGGCTCGCTTGGCCACGCCTTCGCCCTTGCAGGCAACAAGGCGGAGGCGGACAAGATTCTCGCCCAGATGCAGGAGCAATCGAAAAAGCGGTACGTCTCGCCTTTTTACGTCTCCGTCGTGTACGCCGGTCTGCATGAAAATGAGAACGCCATGGATTGGCTGGAGAAGGCCTACGAGGACCGCTCCAACGCCATCATCTTCCTCAAAGTCGACCCGGATTTCGACGGCCTGCGCTCCAACCCTCGCTTTCAAGCCTTGCTCCGTCGGCTAGCTCTCCAGGAATAGCCAGGAATAGAAGGATGCTGCGCGCATAATTCTCGAAGAACTCACCGTACCTGATCCGCCAAAAACTCAATTCATCCAAAGAAAAGCATCTTTGAATCAGTTTTGTTTATGCTAGAATCCCGCCGTTGAGCCACAACCAAAGAAGGACATTCCAGGGCCACGGCCAGGGGGACAGCGCAACTCGACCATAGACCGGATTTCTCCTAGGCCGTGACACGACGGCCCGTCCCTGCGCCATCGCCAGGAAGCGTCTCTCATCAGAAAGGGGGCTCTCTAAAATGCATCGGTTCCCTATTCCCTCTAAGGAAATCACCCAGGTAGGCTACCAGGAAGATTCGGAGACACTCGAGATCCAGTTCGTCAAGGGCGGGATCTATCAGTTTTTCAACGTGCCTTCCGCGGTGTTCAACGAGTTCATGAGCGCCCCCTCCAAAGAGGGATACTATCACTCGAAAATTGGGGAACGCTTCCCCTGTTCTCGAGTTTCGTAATAGCGATTTGGTTCTGCTTGAGGACTTCCGGGAAGGGTTGCGTTGTTTGCCTTTCCGGGGCCTTTAGGGTTGGCTCAACTCAGTCTCCGCCGCAGCAATCGGTCCTGCGCCGCCTCCGTTGAAGCTTACTTTGCCCACCGCCCGCCAAGAAGCCGTTCGTCGAGGGGAACTTTGCCGAAACTTGCAGTGGAACGAAACGCGGCTGACTCAGCAGTTCTCCAGGTCGCGCTTCCTTCCGTAACGGAAAGCCAGCGCCACTCCAAGGGTCATAAACCCGGCTGGTGGGAGCACCAGCACCAAAACTCCCTTGCTGATGGCCCTCTGGCCCTCCTTAGAAGTCGCCGCGGCCGAACTCTTGCACATGGCGCACCCCTGGCTAAACGCGGGTGCCGCGCAGAAAAACAGCCCTAAGACGAGAAGCGCGAATCGAACTCTCATTTCACTCCTAGCGTTTGGATACGCAAAGCGTCCCAGAAGAAGAAGACCGTCATTATGATCAGACAACCGACTACAGAACACATTGTAGCCCACTTCATGATTGACGCTTCATATTTCAGATGCATGAAATAGCCGATGATCAGCGCGGCCTTCACAAAGGACAAGCCGAGCAGGATGGTCAGCATCTTGACCGGCTCCATGTTCTGATACGTCAGATAAACCTCGACGGCGGTCATCGCCAGCAGCGCGCCCCAAACATAAAAGAAAAGCGCTTTGGTGTGGTGGCGCTGCTCTTCGGCGGCGCGTTCTGCGAGAGCGATTTGCGTGGTATCCATATCCCTCCGGCTCCTAGAGAATCTTTGCCGACATAAGATAGACCAAAGGAAAGATAAACATCCACACGAGGTCGACGAAGTGCCAGTACAAGCCGGCGACCTCTACGTCCGACGAATCGTAAACTTTGGGTTTCAACCACACGATAATCGAGATCACGATCGCTGCGATCAAGAGCACGTGCGCGCCGTAATGGAACGGGCTATAGGCCGGCGTTGCCAGCCACGCCACCAGCCAAAGCACCAGCAGAATGGGAATGAACTTGCGCCGCAGCGCAACTACGCCGAGGTACACGACGCCTAGCGTCACGTGCAGCATGTGCATCCCGGTCAAGGTGAAGAATGTGGAGCCAAACAACGGCACGGTTTTGGAGACGTTGGCGAATTCGCTAGCGGCTTCGTGGCCCGGAACGGCTGGAAACAGGGGAAGTGTCAAGCCTTCCGCGATCAACTTAGTCCACTCGCGGCCATGAAGAACGATAAACCCGATGCCGCAAGCCATGGTCGCGAGTAGCCAGAGCGTCTGCGCCTTGGCATTGCGGTCCACCGACGCGCGCACGGCGAGAACCATGGTCAGCGAACTGGTGAGCAGAAACGCAGTCATGATCGTGGCATTGACAATACTCTCTGAGTGGAACGGTTTGGGCCAGGCGTCCCCCAACGAAATGCGCCCGTAGCTGTACGCATAGAGCAACGCGCCAAACGTCAACGAGTCGGAGAGCAGGAACAGCCACATCCCGATTTTCTTCGAGTACGTGCCGAACAGCGACGGCTCATAGACCGACGGGATGTCGTGCACTGCGGAATCAGCCATGCGTTCGGCCTCCTGGTCAGAATCGTTCGGTTAGCTGGCAAACTCCAGCAAACACAAAATGTAAATCCACAGCCCGGCCATGAAATGCCAGTACCACGCGGTCACATCCACCACAATGCTTCGCGTCGCCACGGATCGGCGCAACAGCGAAGCCATCCCCGCGACGAACAAAGCGAGCACGCCGCCCATCAAGTGAACGGCATGCGTGCCGGTCAACAAATAAACAAACGAACTGCTCGGCGTGGTGGCCACATAGAACCCGTTCGCCGCCAATTGGCGCCAAGCCGTCCATTGCCCGAAAAGAAAAACCAAACCGAGCAGGAGCGTCACTGCCAGCCAGGGAATCCTCACCTGGTCGCTGATGGAAACTTCGGGAACCTCCGCCGCCAGGACACCAGCAACTCGCCCCTTAATCTGCAGGCGCGCCAACTCCATGAACAAGCTGCTCAAAATCAGCACGCCCGTATTGATCAGCAGCAACTTCGGAAGCGTGACCGGAATCCAGTCGCGCACCAGCTGATTAGTCCGCGGATCGAGAGTAGGCAGCCCCTGGCGCACCACGTAAGCGCTGCTGAACGAAACGAATAACATGATGACCGGCGTCAGCGCGACCAGCAGCCCAAGCCGCGCCCGGCGAAGTCGCGTTGCGTAATCTGGCGAATCCGCACGCGCGCCTTCTCCCAGTGAAATTCTGGGATCTTCTACCGTCGCGGTTGTGGAGAAACTTGCCATAAATCGATCAGTGTGCCGCTTCGATTTCCGGATCGTTCTGCATCACGTAATCGCGCGGCGCCCCAGGCACGTTGTACTCATAAGGGCCGTTGTGCACGACCGGCGTCTTTCCACCGAAATTGTCGTGAGGCGGCGGCGTCGCCGTGGTCCACTCGAGCGTCGTCGCTTCCCACGGATTGTCGCTGGCCTTCGGTCCCTTGAACATGCTCCAGAAAAGATTCACGACGAATATCAACTGTCCAGCGATGGTGACAAACGCCGCGAAGGTTATGAACTTGTTCAGCGGAATCAGGCCCGCCAGGTAATGCACTTCTGTGAATTGGGAGTACCGCCGCGGCTGCCCGGCCATGCCGGCATAGTGCATAGGCATGAAGACCGCATAAGTCCCGATAAGGCTGATGAAAAAATGCCACCGTGCCAGCGATTCGTTCATCATCCGGCCGAACATTTTCGGGAACCAGTAATAGGTGGCGGCAAATATGCCGAAGATGGACGCCACGCCCATAATCAGGTGAAAGTGAGCGGGCACGAAAGCGGTGTCGTGCAACTGAATGTCAAGCACCGGTTGCGCCAGGAACGGACCGCTGATCCCGCCAGAAACGAAAAGTGAAACGAATCCGATGGCAAACAGCATGGGCGAAGCAAATCGGATCCGCCCACCCCACAGCGTACCCAGCCAGTTGAATGTTTTGATGGCCGATGGGACCCCGATCCCCATCGTCATGATCGAGAAAGCGAAAGCGGTGTACGGGCTCATCCCGCTCATGAACATGTGATGTCCCCACACCATAAAGCCCAGGAAACCAATCCCCAGGATGGCGTACACCATGGCCTTGTAGCCGAAGATCGGTTTGCGCGAAAACACCGACAGCAACTGCGAGCACATCCCCATCGCCGGCAAAATCGCGATGTAAACCTCCGGGTGCCCGAAGAACCAGAACAAGTGCTGCCACAAAAGCGGCGACCCGCCCTTATGCCCCGTGAGCTGCCCGTTGATGGTGACCAGCGGCACGAAAAAGCTGGTGCCCAGGTTGCGGTCCATCAACAAGAGAATCCCCGCGGAAAGCAGCACCCCGAACGCCAGCAACCCCAGTATCGCGGTGACGAACCAAGCCCACACCGTCAGCGGCATGCGCATCATGGTCATGCCCTTCGCGCGCATATCCAGTGTAGTAGTGATGAAGTTCAGCGCCCCCATCAGCGCGCCGATGCAGAAAATGGCGATGCTAGCAATCCACAGGTCCGCGCCCAGCCCCTCGCCCGGCCCCGCCGATTGCAGCGCACTCAGCGGCGCGTAACCCGTCCAGCCATGCAGCGGCGCCCCTCCGGCCACAAAAAACGCCGCGATCATCACGATGAAACCCAGGAACGTCGTCCAGAACGAAAGCATGTTCAGCACCGGGAAAGCCATGTCCGGCGCCCCAATCTGGATCGGCAGAAAATAATTCCCAAAGCCCCCCTGAGGCGCGGTGGTCAGCACGAAGAAAACCATAATCGTCCCGTGCATGGTCACCAGCGTGAGGTACGTCTCCGGCTTGATGTCGCCCAACAGCGGCAAAGTCGCCGTCGGCCAGATCAAGTGAATGCGCATCAGCAGCGACAGGAACATACCGACAAACACCGCCGCCAGCGCCAGAAAGTAATACTGCAAGCCGATGACTTTGTGGTCGAGACTGAAGACCCATTTTCGAATGAACCCCTGCGGGGCTGCGTGTGCGTGTGGTTCCTGGGCAGCGAAGTCGTGAGTAGCCATGTTATTGCTTCTCGGCCTCCCGTGCCGCCAACCATTTATCGTATTCATCCTGACTGACGACTTTTAACATTCCGTGCATCTTGTAATGTCCTAGCCCGCAAAGCTCCGCGCAGAGAATTTCATAGTCTCCCGTTTGAATCGCCGTGAAATGCATGTGGATCGCCAGGCCAGGCACCGCGTCTTGCTTGAAGCGCATCTGCGGAATGAAAAAACTGTGGATCACGTCGTGCGCCCGCAAAATCACTTCGATTTCGCGGTTCACCGGAACCACCATCGTTCCCGTCACCACATCATCTTTGGATGCGGGGTCTTTCGGATCCAGCCCCAGCGCCGCTTCGCCGCCCGCCGAAGCATCTTCCAACTCCGGGTTCGTCGCCCCAAATTTTCCATCCGGCCCCGGATACCGGAAATACCAAGCGAACTGCATCCCCGTCACTTCCACGCGCACCGCATTGGCCCCCGCTGGATCGAAGCGCTCCGCCGCCCAGAGGTTGTAGGTCGCCAGATTCAGCCCCACAAAAAGAATCGTGGTGAGCAAAGTCCACACGACTTCCAGAGTAGTGTTGCCGTGCGAATACGCCACTTTAGAAGAGGAAGAACCCCGGTCGCGGTAATTCCAAACGAGATATCCCAGCGCCACCTGCGCCGCCACGAAGACAATCCCCATCAGGATGAACGTGGTCGTGAAGTGATGATCGATTCCGGCAGTCGAGGCTGACGCCCCCACCGGCAACCACCACGTCTTGGCGATGAAAAAATACGTGCTGATGAAAGTGATCAGCCAGATGACGACCAGAAGTATGAGGCCCATTCAACACGACCCCCCGAGTTGGATTCTCGGCCTTCCCCACTGAGGCCCTGCTCGATTTCCCCTTGCTCAGAGAAGTGGGGGATGGAAACGGGGCGAATATATCACAGGTTTTTCTGAGCGCAAGCGAGTTCTTGCATCTATTATTTTTCGCCAATGCGGCGCCTTCGCGGCAAGCGCCCTAAATCTTTTCCCGCCGCCACCGCAAAGACGCATTGACGAATTTTTTTGTTTTGAGTAATATCCGTTTCGTCTCTGGGGGGGTCCAGCGAAATGTTGAGGACCTCGCGATGTTTTCGTATCACACTTTTCCAATCCGGCGGGCCTCGGTCGCTTTCAGCGTCCGTGCCGTATCCCTATAATTTTTCCGCTTCATCCAGAGAAAATTGCGCGGTTCACAATGGCTCGTCTCCGTTCACCGCGAATCATTCGCAATCATTTCTGAATCCGTCATCAATTCAGGATCAATCCATCTTCGGCCATTTCCAGTTCGCGGCCGCCGGGCCTGTGACTTAGGGGGAGCAGGCGGCGCGTTTGCGGGCCGCCGATTATTTTCGAGGACAAGAAATCCAGGAGGTAACGCATGGCGGGCCCGGAAACCGATTCGGCCAAACCAAAACCGGAAGCGGCGAAGACATCCGCAACCGGTGGCGGTGATGCAACCAGGTATGTTGGTACGCCTGCCGTGGGTACGTCCAAGGCAGCAGCCGCTGCCGGCTTGGCGACCGTCGGTCCCGAGCCCAGTGAGATCAACCGCAGCCGGCGGCGTCTCACTTGGATTGCCGTCACTGGTTTTCTGGGCGCGTGGTTCATCGCCTTCCTTCGTTTTTTCCTTCCCCGTACGCTCTTCGAACCTCCCACCATTTTCAAGATCGGCTACGCCTCGGACTACGCCCTCGGCGTCGATACCAAATGGCAACAGAAATATCGCATTTGGGTCGACCGCTCTCCCGATCGCGTCTTCGTCATATACGCCCGCTGCACTCATCTCGGTTGCACGCCCGATTGGAAGGCCGGCGAGAACAAATTCAAGTGCCCCTGCCACGGCAGCGGCTACGACAGCGAAGGCGTCAACTTTGAAGGCCCCGCGCCGCGTCCCATGGATCGCGCGCACGTGGAACTCGCGCCAGATGGCCAGATTATCGTGGACACCTCCCGGCTCTATCAGTGGCCCAAGGGACAACCGAGCCATTTCAGCGATCCGGGATCATTTTTGCCGGTGTAAACACCTGCAAGGTTTGTAAGGCCCAAAAAACGGGAGCAAACCAATGCCTGAAGAAAACAAGGGAAACGGAAAAAACGGCAAGTCGGTTGGCTTGGTCGGGCGCCTAAAGATCGGCGTCAAGGAGGACCTCGAGTCCCTCAAGACCGACCTCCCCGCCAAAGCCAAAGAACAAGTCGAGATCCTAAGCAAGCCCACCAAGACGCAGGTCTACACTTCGATTTTCCGCCACAAGCACGACGACACGCCCCGCAATCGCGCCCTCGGCGTCCTCTCCAACGTCTTCCTCCATCTGCATCCCGCAAAAATCAATCGTGACGCCGTGCGTTACAGCTACACCTGGGGCATGGGTGGTATTACCTTCTATTTGTTCATCGTGCTCACGCTCACCGGGGTGCTCCTCATGTTTTACTATCATCCCAGCAAAGTGCAGGCCTTCCGCGACGTCCTCTACCTCGAACACGACGTCCCCTACGGAAAATTATTGCGCAACATGCACCGCTGGGCCGCGCACTTGATGGTCATCGCTGTCGAGCTGCACATGTTCCGCGTCTTTCTCACCGGCTCGTACAAAAAGCCGCGCGAATTCAATTGGAACGTGGGCGTCATCCTCCTCGTCCTCACGCTGCTGCTCTCTTTCACCGGCTACCTGCTTCCCGACGATCAGCTCGGCTTCTGGGCCGTCACCGTCGGCACCAACATGGCGCGCGCCACTCCGCTCCTCGGACACGAAGGCCCCTTCGGCTCGATGTTGGGCATGACTCCGTACAACGACGTGCGCTTCGGTCTGCTCGGCGGCTCCATCGTGGATGCCAACGCGCTGCTCCGCTCCTACATCTGGCATTGCATCGGCATTCCCATCATCGCTTCCATCTTTATGGTCCTGCACTTCTGGCGTGTGCGTAAAGATGGCGGAATCTCCGGTCCTGCTCCCGTGGTCCTCGACTCCGAAGTGAAGGAGGCGAAGAAGTAGCCATGGATTGGAAACAACTGTGGGAAATCCTTTCCGCCGCGGACAACGTGCCGATCATCGCCATGATTCCGCTGCTCGCTTTCTATATTTACCTCGCGTGGAAGCAAGCGCACGCCAATGACCTCTTGATCGAGCAACTCGCCGGAGATGCAGCGCTGGCGAAAACGCATCACCGCAAAGCGTGGCCCTTCAAGCCCGGCTGGGCGAGAGAAGTTCACGTCTGGCCGTTTCTGCTGCGCATCGAATTCCTCGCCGCCATCATCGTCACCATCATCCTGATGGTCTGGTCCATCACCCTGAATGCGCCGCTCGAAGAACCGGCCAACCCCAACCTCACCATGAACCCGGCGAAAGCGCCGTGGTATTTCCTCGGCTTGCAGGAAATGCTGGTGTACTTTGATCCCTGGATCGCCGGCGTGGTCATGCCCACGCTCATCATCTTTGGGCTCATGGTGATTCCTTATATAGATACCAACCCGCTGGGCTGCGGCTACTACACCTGGAAGCAGCGCAAATTCGCTATCGGAACTTTCCTCTTCGGCTTCATCATCCTGTGGGTCTCCATGATCTTTATCGGCACTTTTATTCGTGGACCCGGATGGCAGTGGTTCTGGCCGGGACAGACCTGGGACCACAACCGCCTCATCTATGAAGTCAACCGCGACTTGCCCGATCTCTTCGGCATCACCTCCAATTGGGGCAAGGGTATCTTTGGCGCGGCCGTGGTTGGAGGCTTCTTCGCCGTCGGCGGCATGCTGGTGCACGCCTTTTTCCGCCGCAACAATGCCAAGGACTACAAGCGCATGAGCTTGTTGCAGTACTCCATCTTGATGACGTTTTTCCTGACCATGATCGCTTTGCCGATCAAGATGCTGTTGCGTTTGCTCTTCCACATAAAGTACGTGTGGATTACACCGTGGTTCAACGTGTAGTGGCGCAGCACGCTGCGCCGCTGCTCGGTGCGATGCCAGAAGATTTGGTGGCTGCCGTCTTTTGGCAGATGAGATTGGCAGAAAGCGGAAGTCTTTAGGAGAATCTGGTGCCCGAAAAGCCCATTCCCGAAAACGACCCGGTAGTCAGTAAGTCGCTCGCTCCGCATTACGTCATCTCCATGCTCATCCTTGTGCTCACGTTCTTTTGGGCCATGTGGGACGAAGATTTTGGCCAGCGCCCCTGGAAAACGTTTCAGCATGAGTGGAAAGACCGCTACTCGGCCTACCTGAAAACCGCCAAGACGCAGTCGGCGGAATCGCAAAAAGAAATCGAATCCAGCCCCGACTACCAGAAACTCAAACAAGATTACGAGACCGCCAGCAAGAACGCCACTCCGCGGATCAAGGAGATCAACGAAAAGCTGCGCGACTTGAGCGCGCAAATCTTGGCCGTGCAAAGCGTCTTCACCGACCGGCGCGCTTACGTCGGCGCTTCGACCTATGACATCGAGACGGAGACCAGCCCTTCCGCGAAGCAGCGTAAACAAAGGAACTTGGACGAATACAAGAAAAACAGCAGCACCGTTGAGATGCCGGACGGTAAGAATCGAACTTTCAAGGATTATGACGAGCTCGAAAAAACGTACAACGACCTGAAAAACGAGCGCACCCAACTGAGCGCCGAACTTGGTGAATTGATCAAGCCGGTGAACGAAAAGAAAGTATTGATGGATTCCTACGTCACCGATCACATGGTGAACCTCACGCCTTCGCAGATGACGAACTTACTGAACGGAGTGGAGGCCTGGACGCCGAAAATTCGCCAGATCAATGTTATCGAACACAGTGCCGACATAGTGAGGGAAGACAGCTCGAATATCGTCGACCGCTGCGAGTCCTGCCACATGGGCATTCGCGAGCCGGTGAAGCTCACCGCGGCTTCCATGTCGGCAAAAGGCAAGAAGCCGGATGACTTTGCGCTCGCCTTCACCAGCCATCCCGAACCCGATCTCCTGAAAATTCACGATCCGGACAAGTTCGCCTGTACGCCTTGCCACCAGGGCAATGGCCGCGCCACCACCAGCGTCGAAAAAGCCCATGGCACTTACGAGCACTGGCTCTGGCCGATCTTCCGCAAGGGAAATCTCGAAGCGGGCTGTCAGGTTTGCCATGCCGCGGACATGGTTGTGGTCAGCAACGACGTTGGCTGGACCGTCAGCGAAGGCAAAGACCTTTTCCGACAGCGCGGTTGCGTCGGGTGCCACCGCTACGAAGGCTATGACAAAGAACCCGAAGACCTGCTCGCCGTCGCCCAGCAGATCAAGCAAATTGACCAGGAGAAGAAAGACAACTACAAGCAAACCGGCGATTTGATGAAGCAGGCCGATAAAGCCGAAAGCAACGACGAAGCCAACCGCCTGAACGATCGCGCCGTCGCCCTCAAAGTCACCAACAGCAAGCTCGATCTCCGCATCGTACAGCTCGACCGCTCCACCATGAGCCTCCTGCAAGACATGAAAAAGGTCGGTCCCAATCTTAAGGACATTCGCCTCAAGCTCAACAAGAATTGGATTCCGGTGTGGCTGAAGAAACCCAGCGACTTTCGCGCCACCACCAAGATGCCGAATTTCCGCCTCAACGACGAGCAAATCAAGTCCATTTCCGCTTACATTTGGCAATCGGCGCTGACCGATCCTTTGCCCAGGCACAAGCCGGGCAACGCCGCTCATGGCAAGGAACTTTTCGAGACGCGCGGCTGTCTCGCTTGCCACTCCATCGGTGAAGGCGACCAAGTCCAAGGTGGCACGTTCGCCGCAAATCTTACTCGCGTCGGCGAAAAAGACAGCTACGACTACCTCGTCCGTTGGGTTCACAACGCACGCGAGCGCACCCGTCCGTATTGCCCGCTGGAAAAGAAAGACATCGGTCCCGAAGACTACAAAAAGAAGGGCTTGCCCTACGTTTTCGACCTCGAGCACAGCCGCTGCCCCAACGACGGCCACGAACTCCAGGTCCAGAACATGACCGTGATGCCCAGCCTCCGGCTTTCTCCTCAAGATGCCGAAGACGTCGCCAGCTATCTCCTCACTCTGAAAAAGCAGGAGCCGTCCTCCTACGCCGATGCCTCCTTCATGGACGATCCTGATTTGAAAGCGGAAGGCAAAAAGTGGGTTCGCCATTTCGGCTGCGCCGGTTGCCATGAAATCTCCGGCCTCGAAGACGAAGGCCGCATCGGCACGGAGCTCACCATCGAAGGCAGCAAACCCATCGAGCGTATGGATTTCGCTTTGCTCACCGATGTCGCCCAGCGGGGCGGCAGCGAACCGATTACCGATCCCGACGACCGATCGCGCCTACCTGAAGGCCCTGCCAAAGAACCCTGGTACGACCAAAAAGGTTTCTTCGAGCACAAGCTCGCCGAGCCCAACATCTGGGACAAGGGCAAAGAAAAGCCGGAAACCGAAAAATTGCGCATGCCGAACCTGCATCTGACAAAGGAACAGATTCGCGCGCTCACCACTTTCCTCCTAGGCAGCCAGGAAAATCCTCTTCCAGCCAGCTATCAATATCGTCCGCTGGATTATCGCCGCGACATTCAAGAAGGCTGGTGGGTCATCCGGAAATACAATTGCACGAGCTGCCA
>Ga0210405_10001768_pt1 | contig 23748 bp, 19 predicted proteins | sample IncBWH11MmetaG_FD_155492 | JGI IMG/M metagenome (GOLD analysis project Ga0210405, IMG submission 155492) | Forest soil microbial communities from Barre Woods Harvard Forest LTER site, Petersham, Massachusetts, United States - Inc-BW-H-11-M | ecosystem: Environmental > Terrestrial > Soil >... | reverse complement strand
CGCGCAATAAGATTATTTTTGGTTTGGTCTGCAGCCATTTGGCTAAGAGAACTTTCTGCTGGTTTCCGCCGCTAAGATTGCCAACCCGGTTTTCAGGATCCACCGGCCGCACATCAAATTCCTCAATCAGATTCTCTACGGTTCTTCTCAAGTTTGAATGTTGAAGGCGCCAGGGCCCGAAGTGATTCAGAACCGGTAACGAAATATTTTCGACAATGCTCAAATCTTCCACGACGCCCTCGCCCCGCCGATCGACCGGGATCAACGCTATTCCCTTCTCGACGGCCTCTGATGGATTGATGTCGGTTAGAGAAAAAGATGTTTCCCTCATTCTTAAGGTGCCTGCGGCTGCTCGTTTCGCACCGAACAACAAATAGGGAACGTCTGCGAATCCGGATCCTAAAAGACCGCTCATTCCCACGATCTCGCCCTCTCTGATATCGAAAGAGATTCCGCGGACATATTCAGCAGTCAGGCCGGTCACCGTTATAGCCGGTGTTGCGTTCTTCAAACTCTGCGTTCCCGAAGCGTTTCCGCTCTCCATCGATAAAGGATGGCCGATTATCTTTTCGATCAGGTCGGACTTCGTCACCTCTTTTGAAACAAAGGTGCCAACCACTGCCCCATCTCGAATAACGGTGACCCGATCCGTGAGGTCGAGTACTTCGTCCAAATCGTGCGAAACGAACAGCACACTGGCACCTTGGGACTTAATCCGTCTGGCCAGGATAAACAATCGTTCAACGTCCGTTCTCGCCAAAAATGGAGTAGGTTCGTCAAGAACCAGCAAACCTCTTCGCTGTTTTATCTCATCCAGAGCGTTCGAATCGTTTGGATAGGACCTTTCCAAGACGGAAACGTTTTCCGCACTGGAAGAAGCCGGTTTGGCCAGCAGACCGTTATGGCCTCTTCTCATGCCGTCCATCGCGCGCAGGATGGCCAGAAGAGCGCGCGAACCAATATCGACTTCTTCGATCTTCGTCAGTGGATCCAGGTCGAGATCAAATTCTTCAAGAAGCTCTTTAGTCGCGCGGATCTCATCTTTCCACGAAATATACCATCTCGGTCTAAGACAGAGATCGTTGACGCGAAGATTTTCGAGAACCGTTAATGAGGGTATGAGCGCCAGGTCCTGGTGTACGAAGCTAATCCCATATTGGCTGTAATCGCCCGGACGCAAGGGTAAGCGCACTGGTGCTCCATCGATTGAGAGCCGGGAACCGGCGTCTGGTTCGTAATAACCGGCGAGGACCTTGATCAGAGTAGATTTGCCGGAACCATTCTGGCCGACTAACCCATGAATTTCACCGGCCAACACGTCCAGGGAAACTTTGTTCAAAGCTCGCGTGGCTCCGAACGTTTTCGAGAGCGCAGCAAACGAGAGCCGCGCCGGAACGTTATTCACCGTTGCAAACTCGCGCCGTTCGCCCTCCCTGATCATTGAATACCCGAGTTCCTCATTTCCCCAAGCCCCAGAGCTTGTGAAACCCGTTCACGTACTCGGTTCCGTACCCCGTATTCGCTTTTGGTGGATGCCCGACGGTATCGGCATTGGTCGAATCAAAAATATGAACCGGCGTATGGGGATCTTTCACAGGTTCCAAACCGCCTATCACACGCATCTCGGCATCCATGATGCCGCGCGCAGACCAATCTAGACTCTCTCCGACATCCATATCGACTTTACCCTGCTGAACGTACCCGATGACAAACGGGGTCCCGTTGAACGAGGTGATTTTAACTCGATTAGATGCGCCGGTGAGCGTGATAGCCGGCACCACGAATTGTGACATACTATCGTAGACCGGAATGATGAAATTCAGATCCGGATTTCCTTGAATCGCGGACTGAACGGTTGGTTGAATTTTGCTAGCCCAATCTGTGATCGGCACATTCACATAAACCACTTTGGCATCCGGAAACAGATTAAATTCCGCCTTCATCGCTTCCACCATGGCGGCGGTGGAAAAAACTTCATCCGAGGTGATCACCAGGACATTTGGTTTGCCATTCGTTCTCATAATGGCCCATTCCGCCAACAGGCGCGCCCCAGTCTCATAGTCACTGGGCACATTCGAAGTCAGATAGGGTACAGTCGTCTGTTTTATCCCACTGTAATGCGATGAAACGACTTTCACGCCTCCTTGGGTGGCGGTTTCGATCTGGGTTTTTAGAATCCGCGGGTCCGCGCCAGCTAATAAGTCAATCAAATCGAATTTCTGGGATACTGCATAGTTCATTCCGTTCTGCCACTCAGGAATAAGTCCCTGATTTTTCCATTCCATGAATTTGAACCCAACTTCTTTGGAGACGTTATCAAAAGCCTGCTCCAAAGTCGTGATAAAAGGAATCGCGCTGGAGACAGGAATGCTGATGATGCGCTTGTTTTGCATCACCTTTTTGGCATCGAAAGCTGGCCCGGGCGGCACGAATTTCGGTAAGACTTTGTAACTTTCAATATCCTTTCGGATCGCTTCGAGATCAGCCGATTGCGCCTGTGCAAAATGGATGATCGAGAAACAAACGAGACCGGTTAAACAGAAATATCTGGCTGCAGTTTTCATGGATGGAAATAGGTTGTAGCACGAGGCAGGTAGATCTTTCGGTGGTTTTCTAGCCAGAGTGGCTCAATAGAAACTCCAGCTTGTTCATAATACCGATGCTTGATTCTAAGCGAAACCGTTTAGAGCGCCGAAACCGCAGGTTTCCGAGGGGGATTCATCTTTCTAGTAATCAGGTCACCGGCATCGCGTCAATCTCAGGTTAAATACGCCAAAGCATTTGCTATGCCGTAAGCGAAAGCTCCAGCTTTTGCCCCTCATTTTGCCTCCTCATCAAGACGGCAAAAGCTGGAGCTTTCGCTTACTGGCTACCGCTTCGAGCGATTCAAGGCCGTTTTCGATCACATCCAGACCATGCGCTAGTACTGCCGCTCTATCCACTTCATAGTTTTGGTTGCCAAGCGGTCAAGCGCCTGAACGGCCAGCGCAACATGGTCTTCCTTAGTGTCCTCGATTTTGTTGTGGCTGATTCCCCTCAGGGATTGGACGAACAACATCACGGTCGGTATCCCGCCCCGAGCGACCTCGGCAGCGTCGTGCAGTGGACCCGACGGCATTCGATAAGACGAACCCGTCACTTCCTGGATGACCTGCTCACCCAGCTCAATTAACGCGGGATGGAAAGGAACGGGTTCGATGTTCCAGATGCGAGACCATTCCACCGTGCAATTCTCTTCCAAGGCAAAGCGCTCACTTGCTTCGCGCGCTTCCTTCAGCAGGTTTCCCAGTACTTCTGCATCCAGGTCACGTTGGTCGAGCGTCGTTTCACAGCGCCCGACAACGGCCGTAACAATGCCAGGAAAAGTTTTGATGCTGCCCATGGTGCAAACCGCGTCGGGATGTTTGCCGGCGATAGGTCGAATTTCAAGTGCCAGCTTGGCTGCCGGGGCCAGGGCATCCCGTCGCGCGGCCATCGGTGTAGATCCTGAATGTGCCTCCTCGCCACGGAAAGTCACGGTGTAACGTTCAACGCCTTTGGTTCCCAGGACAACGGCGAGCGGCAGGGCCAAGCGCTCCAGGATGGGACCCTGCTCAATGTGTAGTTCAAGGTACGCCGCGGCCCCCTCGCGCTCGTGTGTTGCCTCTCCAATAGAATCGATATCAACACCGCACTTCTTTAACGCATCCTCCAGCCGCACGCCGTTACGGTCTGTAAGTGAACGGTCCGACTCAATGGACGCAGTGCCGGCAAAGGCCGATGATCCGAAGAGACTGCGCCCGAATCTGGCCCCTTCTTCGTCGGCCCAGTCCACCAGGCGAACGGTCACCGGAGGGCGGCCTCCACTTTCATCGATGATCCGCCGCATGACCGCGAAACCCGCAAGGACCCCCAGCGCGCCATCGAGCCAGCCGCCATTGGGAACGGAATCAAGGTGGCTGCCGAGAATCAGACACTTTTTCGAGGTTCCTTGTAAGGTTACCCAGTGGTTTCCCGCGGCATCATAATGGTGTTCCACCGGCAATCCTTCGAGCTTGGACTCAAACCATCTCCGCGCTTGCAGCCAGGTATCGGTCCAGGCTACTCGCTGCGCACCCTCAGCGTTGGCGGTAAGCTCGCGCAATTCTTTCAGCAGCGCCAGGGTCTCCATCCCATTCGCCGACATGTTAATTGCTCCTCCAGTTAATGACAGGCTCTCGACGCAAGAGTTGGCCGCGACCCCTCTCGCCGACAAAGTTACCGTCGCGAACTTGTATCTTCCCGCGCACCGTTACGACTGCCGGTCGTCCTTCCATCGCGAATCCTTCAAAGCCGCTGTAATCGCTGTTGATGTGTTGGGTGCGGGCGGAAATAACTCCGCGGTAGGTTGGGTCGAAAATGACTAGATCGGCATCACTTCCGACTGCGATGGTGCCCTTCCGAGGGAACAGGCCAAACAGTTTTGCGGGACGTGTGCTCAAGGCGTCAACAAAACGATGGACGTCCATAAGTCCGCGATTTACGCCATACGTATACATCAGACTGACGCGCTCTTCGATGCCCGGCATGCCATTTGGAATTTGCGTGAATGCATCCCGGCCGAGGAGTTTCTGCTCTTTGTCAAAAGGGCAATGGTCCGTGCCGACCGTATCGATTAGCCCTGAAGCAAGTGCACTCCAAAGCGCCGGCTGATTCCTTCTGTCCCGCAAAGGCGGAGACATCACGTACTGCATGCCCTCCACGCCAGCACGCTCCGCAGAAGTTTTGTCCAGGAGAAGATGCGGCAATACCGACTCGATGGACAGCCTCACGCCGCGTCCCTTCGCGTCCACCGCTGCCTTTAATGCAGGCACACAGGAGAGATGAACGACATAACCGACCGCGCCTGTGTTTTCAAGAAATGTAGCGAAGCGAGCGGTACCTTCCGCCTCTACGGATTCCGGGCGACTGGGCTCATGCCACTCTGGACCTGTTTTGCCCTCGGCAAGCAACGCTTGTTGCAGACGGCCGACCAGTTCAGCGTTCTCGCAATGAGCGGCGACGATGACGCCCAGTTCCTTCGCCAAAGTGAGCGTTTGATACATCTCGCCATCGTCCACGCCAAAGAAGTTTTTGTAAGAAAGAAAAATTTTGAAAGAAGTCGTTCCGTCGCGCACGATCTCGCGCAGTTGGGCCTCAGTGTTCTGATCGAAACGACTCACCGTCATATGAAAGGCGTAATCGCAAGCGCTCCTGCCTTCAGCTTTTTCCTTCCACAAGTTATACCCCGCCAAAGCGTCCTCACCCCGGGAAGGGCAGCACATCTCAATGAATGTTGTCGTGCCGCCGATGAGTGCCGCGACGCTGGCTGTCTCATGAGTATCTTTGGCAAATGTCGCCATGAAGGGCAAATAGATGTGTACATGAGGATCGATGAATCCGGGAAAGATCCACTGGTTCGTTGCATCGATGATCTCGGTCCCTGGCGGAACCGAGAGATCCGTGCCGATCCTTGTGACCGTTTGATCCTCAACGTATATCTCGGCTTTATAACGAGCATCCGGAGTTACGATTTCACCGCCACGAATTAATAGACTCATATCAATCAAACCCTGTTAGCGCCGCTCTTAAATGGATGACAATCCCCTCAGAATACCGATTTTCGGCAAGGACGGTAAGCTTCTCTAATACATTTTGCGCAGAGTTGCGATTAGTTTTGAGAATCGCATTCATTCAGGGGTAACAGCCAACCGTCCATTGGCCAATATTTTGCGTGAGTTGTGCGTTCCAAAACCTGGTCGTTAGAGGAAATGATAGGACCGAACCGCTCCGCCGGCGCCGGTAGGGATGCGCTCCCTGTGCGGCGCTGCAAGTCTCCACGCTTCTTTTTGCTCCTTCTGCGAACGTGCTCTTGCGCTATCGGAGCTGAGGCTCTTTCCTGGTGCCCCAAGTTGAGGCCGGTATAGCAGGCGTTGGGAGCGCCGCCGGATGACTCGCAAGGCGCGTAAGCGAAGGCTCCAGCCTTTGCCTCTCCTCCCTCGCTGGCGAGGCGAATAGCTGAGCTCCTATTTAACGAGCCAGCAACGCGGCGAGCAACGCGGAAAAACAGCCAACCGGCCGCGGCCCGGAGGGTTGCGTTGAAAATGGGCCGGCGGCCGCGTTGCTCGCCGGTTACGTCCCGCACCAGTTTGAGGGCCGCCGAGGCAAATCAGACCGCCACAAGCCTAAAACTGGTGCGGGATGCGCCCTCCTCGCGTCTTGCCGACGGCGCATTTTGAACGCAACGACGTCACCATTATATGCGAGACGGTACACCAGGGGCTTCTTCGCCGAGATGCAGTCTAAACCCTGGGCTCAGATCTGGTCCCCTTTCAGGGAAGAGATCTGCACGGCCTCGTTATGTTGACGCACATGGGCGGGTCGCCGGACGGAAAAACAGCCAAGTCGTGCGCGTGGCAGACTACGGTGCCGAACGGAACGGCGCCTGCTCTGCGACCGGCAATCTGGCGCTACTTTAACCTTAGCCTACCCATCCGATATACCTCGCGGTGTAACCATCCCAGCGAGCCACCGATCCACGTGGAGGTAGATCTACCGATACGTATCCGAGATTGCTTACAAACCTATTTGTTGCTGTGTCGTAAATCATGATGCATGACGCGTTCAGACTAGAGTAGGTTTCAAAGAAGCTGCTGGTCGTCTCAGAGCTCATCAATTTTGAATACAAGTTTTGATTGACGTCCCCCTGGACAACGCTCGTAGCGTAAACCGCAAGATATCGCGTCGCGTCTTTAAATCGCTGCGAATTCTTTTGCCAATATCGTTGGGCTCGTTGTTGAGCTAACTGGATTTCGTTTGGAGTCGGATAATAGGTATCAAATGCGTAGTCTCGATTCTCAACCCTTTCTGAGTTGGCGCACCCCAATAGTGTCAGGCATAGGCAAATAAATAGGATCTTCAGCGGCTTCACAAATAACCCCTCTTACTATCTCACCAATTCGCACTATTGATGCGCACTTTCAGGGGAGCGTTTACCGGCAGTTCAAAATGTCCTCTCGATGACGAAGCAAAGGCTGGAGCCTTCGCTTACTCTCATGGTTAGCCGAGTCCGGCCAGCCGCTCGGCTACCTTAACTACGGCAATGAAATCCTGATCGATTTCGCCCCGAGCACAAAGCGCTGCAAACTCCGTGCGCATGAAAGCGGCTAGCGGCGTTGCGACGCCTGTTGCGTTCGCCGCGCTTAGGATCAGGTCCAGGTCTTTTGCCATTTGGCGTCCACTGAAGGTGGGGTTATAGTCCGCCGCTTTCAGAAAACCGACTTTGCCGACGACCATCGGCGAGCCCAGCGCCGACGCCGCGATCACGTCCAAAATATCCGAAGCAGCGACGTTGCCGCGACGCGCCAGCGCCAGTGCTTCGCCAAGCATCCCTGCGGAAACCGCCAGCATCAGGTTTACCGCCAGCTTTGCATAGCGCGCCTGCTCGCCTTCGCCGAGCCAGAACTGTGCCTGGGAATAACTGGCCATCAGCGGCTGGCTAACTTCGAAAGCTTCCTTGGGGCCGCTGACCATGGCTGTTAATTTACCGGCCTCGGCCGCAATCGGATTCCCTGATACCGGCGCACGTAAATAAGCGGTTCCGTGCCCTACGACCTCCTTACCAATCTCGGCGGAGACGCTGGGCGAGACGGTACTTGTCTCTACCAGCACTCCTCCGGGACGCAGCGCGGGGACAAGCTCTTCAGCCACCTGGCGCAATGCGGCGTCATCGGGCAATGAGCTGAAGACGATGTTTTGCGCTGCCATTTCATCGAACGTCACGCAGACCACTTGGCGCGCTCGTATCGCCTCAACCCGGCCGGGGCTACGCACATAGGCGCGCACCCCGATACCTGAAGCCGCGATACGCGCCGCCATCGGTAGACCTAACTTACCGGTTCCGATCCAACCTACATTCATCATATAATTTCCGTACGAATATGTTTGATCTTATTTCATGCGCAACCGCTGAACAACCCGCAGCGAGACGCTACACTGATGTTCTTGACTATATTGGCGGGCAGCACAAAAGCTATCGCTCGAAGGAGCCATTTTCTCTTATCCAATCAATCCAAGACTACCGAGAAATAATCCATTCGAGTGATTGCCGATGTACCATTACCTCAACTAACTTGGAATAACGCTTAGGAGGAAATGTTGAAAGTCTACGGCTTAAATCAACGGTTAGCGGCAATGTGGAGCGACTTTCAGGCAGCAGATTGGAAGTTCCCGGAATTACCACCCCGGGCAATTCTAAAAACGATTCATTTTGATAAGCGTTGGCTAGATGACTTTGAGCTTAGGCGTGCCCAGTGGTTATGGGAACGGCGACCCGCGCTTATACTCGGGGAAGATTGGCGGACCTACGCTCTGGTTATAATTATCGCGCTTTCACTACTCTTAATTCCGGTTTGGGGAGTCGCTCTTTCGGGTAGTTGGATAATGATTACGTTTGCTGGAATCTTCCGGGACATCGTTCGGCTTTCGCGTTGGCGCCGAGACTACGAGTCAAGCGTTGCCCGCCTGGTTCGAAACTTGGAAGACTAGCGTACCGTCTCGCATATAATGGTGATGTCGTCCGGCGGTCGCCCGATGAGTTGGCTGTTTTCAAGGCGGTCCGAGGCGGACTGGCGGTAAAGCGCCGAGCAACTTCGCCGGCGCGGTAGGGATGCGCTCCCGCGCGGGCCGCCGTAGATTGTCCGATAACGACATCGGGTGCAGCGCCTCTGATCGTCGATGGTTTCCGGCGCGTCCGGCGCAGCACGTTCACAGAAGGCGCAATAATGGAAAGGGTCGAATACCATCGGCACTCGCGAGCGCGCATGGCAGAAACGGCAAAAGACGCGTCGAGACATCCAGCGCCGGACGCGCCGGAGCGCATCGACCATCGGAGGCGCTGCACCCGACACGATCATCGGACGTGCTGCCGCGGATCGCGCGGGAGCGCGTCCCTACCGTGCCACACGTTGCGAAAACGCGTCGAAAATGTGCCACGCCGGATCGCGCCGACGGCCCATTTTGAACGCAACGACGTCACCATTACATGCGAGACGGTACACCAGGGCTTCTTCGCCGAGATGCTTTCTATAAGCCCGCATAGCGGCTCCAATCCAAATTGCCTAGCCCATTGGTTTGGCAATAATCACGGCGGTCCCATCCACAAGGCCGGGCGGGGGACTGGTAATGACTTGATCCGATTCCGACAGACCTTGGGAGATTTCCAGTTGCGATCCTAGATCGCGATTAATCGCAATTCTTCGGATCTCGACTGTGCCATTCGGATGGACCACGCCAACAGCGGGTTTTCCCGATGCGAAGAGCAACGTTCCCGCCGGGATTGTAAGGTCACCGTTCTTACCCTCGATCTTGAGAGTTACCTGGACATAGGCACCCGGGAAGAGCTCGCCTGTTTTGTTGGGCACTTCCAGTTCAGTCAACAGTCTTTTGGCCGTCGGGTTGATCGCCCCGGCCGTCCCCACAACCCGCGCCGCAAATTTTCGTCCCGCATCCTGTCCGACCGTAAGGTCAGCCTCAGCGCCTACTTTCACAAATTCCGTGAACGGTTCTGGTACGTCGACGTAGACACGTAGCGGCGAAATCCGTGCCATCCGGAAAAGTTGGGTTCCAGAACCCAAGGGGATGAACGCACCAATATCCGTATTTCGCGCCGTCACAATTCCGTCGAATGGAGCCCGGACGATCTTAAACGCTTCAAGGGCCTCCAGTCGGTTAACGTTAGCTTGGTCTGCGATTACGGTAGCTTGATTTTGTCCATAGTTGTCGGCTGCAGTGTCGAAGTCCTGCGCCGCAATGACGTTTCGCTGAAAAAGATCCTGGAAGCGCTGGTAAGTTACTTTCGATAGATCACGCGTTGCTTGTGCCACCTTGAGCTGAGCCTGCGCTTGCGCCAGCTGCGCATCGACCTCAGGGGTATCGATCTCGGCAAGAACAGCGCCGGCCTTGACCTCAGCCCCGATATCAAAATACCACTTCTGCAGATAACCACTGGTCTGGGCAAATATTGGTGCGTCAGTGTATGGCATTGTCTGACCCGGTAACTGAAGTGATATTGCCTCGATGGCCCTTGTCGGATGGACTACATGCACGATGGTGCGCGCCGCTTTATCCGTGAGCTGCTGAACTTCGAGGGTCCACGCGTTCCGGGAATAGATTCCCAGTACAGCAACGCCGATGAATAGCGCCCCTCCGGCGAAGAAGAAGAACTTGAGGTTTTTCTTGATCTTCTTTTCAGCTTTACCGGATGATTCGCTACCTCCAGTTTTCTTTGAGGTATCCCCGGTCACCGTTATTTCTGAATCGTCATTCATACCGAGATCTGTTAATTTATTTAACCTTGCATTTGGGGACCACTAACCGGCTCTGCGGAGGATTTGCTCGTTTGAAATTTTCTCCCTCTTCTAATGATCATGAAGACGGTCGGAACAAAGAACAGCGTAGCCCCGGTGGCGAAAATCAGGCCTCCAATCACTGCCCGACCCAACGGAGCGTTTTGCTCGCCGCCTTCTCCCAGGCCTAATGCCATCGGAACCATTCCGATGATCATCGCCAGCGCCGTCATGAGCACCGGCCGGATACGAGCATAACCAGCCTCGAGCGCTGCCCGGTAGGCGTCATGATAATGTTCGAGCTGCTCATTGGCGAAGGTGACCACCAGAACGCTGTTCGCCGTAGCTACTCCCATACACATAATCGCACCCATTAGGGCCGGCACACTCAAGGTCGTGCCCGTGACGAACAGCATCCAGAGGATCCCGGCGAGCGCGCAGGGGAGAGCCGTGATGATGATGAACGGTTCGGTCCAGGATTGAAAATTCACCACCATCAGCAGGTAGACCAGCACCAATGAAAACCCTAATCCAAGATAGAGGCCGATAAATGAGTCGTGCATGGTGCTGACCTGCCCTCGAAGATAAATGAAGCTTCCTCTGGGCAGGTTCTTTTTGGAAGCATCGATCAACTTCTGTACGTGATCGGCAACGTAACCCAGGTCCTTGCCGTCGACGTTACCGTAAATGTTGATCACCGGTCTGATATTGTAATGATCAATGACCGGGAACGTGTTGCTGCGCGAAATTGGGGCAACATTTGCCAGAATCTGACCTTGTCCGGTACCGCCAAGGATGGGCAGATTCCGCAAAGCGTCGAGAGAATTCATGTCAGACTGCGGCACTTGAGCGTTAACCTGATAGCTCACCCCGTTTGTCGGATCGACCCAAAAATTCAGGGCATTTTGTTGCGATCCGGCCAGCGCGCCGAGAACAGTGTTTGCTACGGATTGCGCGTTAATGCCAAGGATCGACGCCTTCGTGCGGTCCATCGTAATGTCCAGCTCAGGTGCATTATTCGGCTCCTGGATCCGGAAATCCACGGCACCAGGGATCTTACGAATCTGGTTCATGAGATTGTTCGCGAACTGGAAGTTAGCCTCTTGATCGGCCCCGATAACCTGAATATCGATGGGGGCCGGCAGCCCAAAGTTAAGAATCTGGGCAACCATATCGGCCGGTGGAAACCAAACACCAATCCCGAGAAAATCGTGCTGCATGCGGGTACGGATCGTCCTGATAAATTTATTTGTCGGATCGTGATTTTGGTTAAGCGAAACCAGAATGTCGCCGTCCGCGGCACTCATCGTTCCGGTATTATTATATGAGGTGTTGATGCCGCTATATGGAATCCCAAGGTTATCGACAATCCCCTGCAGTTGGTTGGCGGGGATGACTTGGCGGATCATCTGTTCGATCTGATCCACCGAGCGAGCAGTTTCTTCAATGCGGGTGCCGGCTTTCATCCGAACGTGCATATCGAATGCTCCGGCGTCGACCGAAGGGAAGAAGTCCTGCCCGAGAAAGGGGAACAAAGCCGCGGTGACCACCGTAAAGCCAAGGACAATCGCAACGAGCTTACCGGCGTTTCGCAGCCCGAGACTCAGCAGATCCCGATAACCTTCTCGGAATTTGTCGAATCGATTTTCAAACCAGTGGTGGAAATGGGAGAACCAGGCAAAAAGTGGAAACGTCTTCCTCTTTTTGCCCTGGTCTGACGCTTTATTGTGCGTTTTGATCCAATACATCGCCAAAGTCGGCACCAGCGTTCGCGACAGGATATAGGAGGCAATCATGGCGAAGATCACCGCCTCTGCCAGTGGCGAGAACAAGTATTTTGCGACTCCGGAAAGGAAAAAAATCGGAACAAAAACGATGCAGATGCACATCGTGGACACCAGGGCGGGGACGGCGATCTGAGCTGCGCCATCGCGAATTGCGTCCAACGTGGGTTTACCTTCGGCCAGGTGCCGATCGATGTTTTCGATCGTCACCGTCGCATCGTCGACCAGAATGCCAACCGCCAACGCGAGTCCTCCCAAGGTCATGATGTTAAGCGTCTCTCCGATCGCACTCAGCACCGCGATCGAGGAAAGAATCGCCAGAGGAATCGAGATCGCGATGATGAGAGTGCTTTTCCAATCGCCCAAAAAGAGGAGAATCATGATCGCAGTGAGACACGCTGCGATCACTGCCTCTCGGACTACTCCATCAATAGCGCCGGTAACAAAAACAGATTGGTCCGAGAGCATTGAAACATTCAATGTCGGCGGTAGAGTCTGCTTCAGGTCCGGTATTTTATTTTTGACACCCTGTACGATGTCCAAGGTTGAGGCATTACCGGTCTTTTGAATATCAAGCATGGTGGCTCGCTGGCCGTTGAAACGAACAATGTTTGTTTGAGGAATGCTCCCATTGACAATGTTCGCCACATCTCGAATGTAAATAGTCGTGCCGTTCGGCAGCGATTTGATCGGAATAGCGTTGAGCTTCTCAATGGTGTCCGGGCTTGAGTTCAATCCGACCAGGTATTCGAAGCGACCGATTTTCTCAGTGCCGGAAGGCAAAGTAAGGTTCTGCGCAGTGATCGTGTTTACAACGTCGAAAGGCGTCAGACCATAGCCTTGTAAAGCCTTATAATTGAGGTCGACCTCCACGAATTTTTGCTTCCCTCCGTACGGGTAAGGAACAGACACGCCGGGTACGGTGATGAACTGCGGTCGAACAAAGTTCAGTCCTAGGTCATTGAGCTGTTGTTCGGAGAGACCGCTCAAACCGACTCTGAGCACCGGCACGTTAGTGGCGCTGTAGCTAAGGACCAGCGGCGGCGTGGTGCCGCTTGGCAGTTGTCTTAGAATCGCTTGAGAAACCGATGTAACCTGTGCTATTCCTCTCGGCACGCTGGCGGTGGGTTGCAGATAGATTTTCACCACTGAGATGCCGAACAGGGATTCCGATTCAATATGCTCGATGTTGTCGACGGTCGTGGTCAGCACGCGTTCGTAAACTGTGGTGAGATGCTCCTCCAGATCCCTCGGAGACATCCCCGCAAAATTGAAGATTACTGAAATGACCGGAATATTGATCGACGGAAAGATGTCCTTTGGAGTGCTCAAGATCGAAAGGACACCGGCAATTAGAATAAAAATTGCCAGCACTATGAAAGTATAGGGTCGTCTTAATGCTAGGTTTACAATCCACATTTGATGCTACTCCTTCACGTCTGCTTTGGGTTCAGGATTTTTACGGTCATGCCGTTCGCCAGGCTGTCTGAAGGATTCACGATCACCTGGTCTGTCTCCGATAATCCTTGCGAAATTTCCAACTTATCTCCGAGATTGAGGTTGATCGTGATTTTGCGAATCTCCACCTTACCGTCTGCGTCGACTACTCCCACAGTTGCACCTTCCGACCGGAAGAGCAGTGCGTTGGATGGGATCGTCAGAATACCGGTGTTATCATTGACTTGCAGCGTGATCAGAGCATAGGCGCCCGGAAAGAGTTCACCCGTTTCGTTGGGTACCTGCAGTTCGGTCAGTAGTGTTCGGGACGTTGGATCGATCGCTCTTGCGGTGTTAGTCACCTGTCCCAAAAATTTCCGGCCGGGGAACTCATCCAGAGTAAGATCTCCCTCGGTGCCGATTTTTACCATTTGGGCAAAAATCTGGGGCACGTTGACATAAACGCGTAACGGCGAAGTCTGCTGCATGCGAAAGAGCTGGCTGCCCGAGCCCGAAGCGATGTAGTCTCCGATATCAGTGTTTCGTGCTGTGACAATACCATTGAACGGCGCCCTGACGATTTTGAATGCCTCGAGCGCATCAAGCTGATTGATGTTCGCCTGGTCTGCCATTACGATCGCCTGGTTCTCGCGATAGGTGTCAGCCGCAGTATCAAAATCCTGTACAGCAATGACCTTCCGATTGAAAAGGTCCTGGTTACGCCGATAGGTGACTTCCGCCAGGTTCAGGGCGGCCTGTGCCACTTTGATTTGAGCCTGCGCTTGGGCCAGCTCTTGATCGACTTCGGGAGTGTCGATCTCGGCAAGAACATCACCGGCTTTTATCTTAGCTCCAATATCAAAATACCACTTTTTCAGGTACCCACTCGTCTGAGCAAAGATCGGCGCGTCAGTATAGGCTTGCGTTTGTCCGGGCAGCACAGGAATCGTGATCGAAGCCTTCTGGGGGTGGACAACGGCGACTGTCATCCGGGCGGCCGGCTGCGAACGCTGTCGGACTGCTTGTGTTCTCGAGGACCGTACCTCAACTCCAATAACGACAAGCGCAATCAAGACGACAGCTCCAGCTAGAAAAGGGAATTTTATCCTTCTTTTCCGCGCAATTCGTGGAGCGGACTTGTGTTCCTGAATTTCAACTGTGTCCAAGCTACTGTGGCTCATTTTTGCTTGTTTTCCGGAATCGAATCCGATTCCACGTTAGTCGAATGCTTGGCGACCATCATCAACAGCAACAACCCTCGAAGCACATCGAACTCGATAAATCGTTTCATCTAGCGCCAGACCCTCCTGCCTCGTATCAGGACTGTATAATTCATTCTTTTGATGTTCTATCAGCGGACGTGATAACTTCGACCATCGCGGTCCGCGCGGTTTTCTTTCCTACCCCGCCGCCGCGACTGGCTCCTCGATTATGCTGCGATGCTTGACGCCAACCCAGGGCGCCTTCCACTCATCGGAGTTCCTTCCCTGATCGCTCAGCGATAAATTGTAGGAAACCCAGAACAGTGACCGACAGACCGCCACCTCGTGTTCGTCACGCGGCGTGTAAACAACCATCACACCGGGCGGCACCAAACCAAAGCTGCCAGAAAAATGAGGTTCTGCCCATCCCCTAACAATGGCCCAATGGGCGCAGCTCAAAGGCAACGTAAGATAAATCGTTGGCGCACCGAACAGAACTCTCCCGAACTCCCTTCCGGTAATGAAAACAGCAGGGTCGTCGGTTGCCACCTCTTCACCTACCTGTAGAGAAACCAGACCCAAACTGCCAACCGGCAACGGACCCGCTTCGATATGCGGCCATGCTATCACCTCGTCAACCAGGCGACGCAGTTCTCTATCATCACCGTGGTCGCCGCATTGAACGTGGAGTGGGCCACGGATTGTAATCGGTCGCTTACCCCGCCTATTGGGAAGACTAGGAGAAATGCTGATAAGATTTTTTGCGCTTCTGAAACTATCCATATACTAGGTTCTTTCTCGCAGCTCAGCCGAATGGTTGCGGCGAAACGTAACATCGGTCTTAAAGCAGTTCTATGCTTCGGAAGGAGGTTTCTCTATGGCTCGATCGAGCTAGCCTGCATCGCTCACAAATCCTTAGAGATTCGTGAACGATGCAGGCTGTGGCAGCAGAATTCCCCGGCTGCGCCGAAAAATTCTACTGCTTTTAGAAGAGAAGCGTTTTAAACAGCTTGTTTCGATTTATTTATTTTCAAAACCTGCTCTTAGACAGGCGCGCAGCGCCTGTTTAAGAGCTTTCTAACCCGCAATGAGCTCGTCGATTCTTGAAGCGTGCGATTTTTGCGGGTTAGTTGCTTAAAGCAACGGCAATCTTACCAATCTGATCATTCGTCTCCATGTAGCGATGCGCGGCTGCATATTCATTTAATCCAACGAAGACTCGATCGATCTTTGGTGGAAAGAGTCTTGATGCCAGACCGTCAGAAATGAATTTCTTTGCGCGTTCGATTGCTACGTATTTCGCTTGAAGACCAAGTCTAGGATGGCCGGTGAAATCAAAAACCCGGAAACTGCTATGGACCTTGATGGCCCTCAGGAAGCATGCACCAAGAGGCAGCAGGGTCCCGTATTCCATTGCCCCAAGCTGTCCGTAAACGATCACGTGGCCGAATCTTTTTGTCGCCCATATAAGCTCTTCGAGTCCGGGGCCGGCTACAGCGTCGTAGATCACTTCCGCGCCGAGCCCTTCAGTCAATTCGAGAATCGCTTCTTGGACATCCTCACGGCCGGCGATAATAACTTGATCCGCTCCGACTCCGAGCAAAGCTTCCTTCTTCGCCTCTGAACGCGTCACAGCGATGCTTTTCGCACCGATGGCTTTCGCCATTTGAATTGCGGCAATTCCCATTGAAGAGCTGGCGGCGGTGATGACCACGTATTGATCCCTTTTGAGATCAGCGAGCTCCAGCAACGCGAAGTAAGCAGTAAACAACCCTGTGTTTACCGCAGCCGCTTGCACCGGTGTCAGGCTTTCGGGATATACAATGAGCGCGGTCTCAGGATAAATGATTGTCTCGCCGTGCGCTGCGTAGTCCAGTAGTGATACGGCCGGGAATGTGGAAACACGGTCACCCACCTTAAGCGTTTTGACTTCGGGGCCTACCGACACCACAACACCCGCGGCTTCGTATCCGATTTGCGCAGGAAATTCAGGTTCTTCGAAATATGAGCCCGCCCGCCATAGAAGATCCAGCCGGCTTACAGCAACCGCTTGCACCCGGACTAACACTTCATTCTCCTTTAATTGCGATAGCTGGATTTCGTCGATCCTTAGCACGTCCGATCCGCCCGTCTTGTAGAAACGAATCACTTTGACGGTCTCATTCATGAAAACACTCGATTGGTTAAGTTCAGTCGAACATTACCTCCATTGAATTCTTCCGGCTATCGCGCGAACTGATGCTTTAGAATAGCTCTAAAGGGCTATATATCTTGGGTTTCCTGCGGTCGCGCGGGAGCGCGCCCCTGCAGTCGATATTACGTCTGATCATTTGCCCTCGACAGCTGTCCTGGGTGCTGGCAGGGTGTGTTGTTTATTCAAAAGAGCAGTGCCGATCAAATTATGAGCTCCTCCGCCACATCTTCGGGTAAAGAAATAAGGATCCTGATCGCAGACGATCATCCGGTGGTCCGCGAAGGAATAATGACGATCCTGGCGCTACAGAAGGATCTGAAAGTTGTGGGTCAGGCTCGGGACGGGGAGGAGGCTTGCCGGCTCTACGATGAGCTTTCTCCGGACATACTCATGCTCGATCTTCGGATGCCGAAGAAAGATGGTCAGGAGGTTGTGACCGAGCTGATGTCCCGAAAGCCGCGGCCGCGAATCATCGTGCTGACCAACTCCGCAAAAACAGAAGACCTGCGGCGCGCGCTAACGGCGGGAGCGAAAGGTTATCTCTTGAAGGGAGCAGAACCGCGCCAGGTCTGGGATACCATTCGCGAAGTTTTTGCCGGAAGATCTTCGTTACCGCATGACGTCGCCGCGCAACTCGCAGACTCCATGGCGCAACCGCAACTCTCCCAGCGCGAGCTTCAGGTTCTCAAGCAAATGGGTCTCGGCAAGAGCAATAAAGAAATCGGTCAAATCCTTTACATCAGTGAGTACACGGTGAAAAGCCACGTGAAGGTTATTTTGAAAAAGTTGAATGCAATTGGCCGAACTGAGGCGATCGCGATCGCGTCTGAACGCGGGCTGATTAATATCGGATAGGTGCGAGCAGGATCGCGCGGTAGGGACGACACTCCTGCGCGATCCGGCGTTGCACGCCTCGACGCCATTTCCGCTTCTGCCCTGCGAATCCGCCCGCGTTAGCCTTTCTTGCCTTTGCAACTTCCTTGGACGCGCGGTGCCGGATCGCGCAGGACCGCGTCCCTACCATCGCAATGGCGGATCACGACTCCTGTCGCGTACGAGCCCGGATGCGCGCTAGGCACGCGCTCCCGCGCGATCCGGCTTTGCACATCTCGATGCCATTTTCGGTTCTAGTGTACCGTCTCGCATTATGCGAGACGGTACACTAGCTCGATCGAGGCAATAAGAACCGCTCTTGCGAATCATGGCACGAGCCCGAGCTCGATGCTAGCGTTGAGAAACTTAATACTAACACTGAAACGACCATGAGCATCGTCGGATTGAGCGAAGTAATAGATGTAACCGAAGAATTGCGTGAGGTGGAAGTGCGCGAAATACCCTTCGGAACTTTTGCCGGCAGTCTAACTCGCCTGCTAGTTTTGCAAAACGGGGACTATCCCGCTTTGGATACTGGTGATCAGGGAGGCGGCCAAAACTGACTCAGCTAGAGCGCCGGAAGAGCAATGTCAAGAAGCATTCCACCGATCTTAGCTTGCGTCGTTGCTTGCATCGCGCTGAGCGCGTTCTCCGTCGCCGAACCTCTGCACTATCGACTTGCCAGCGACCCAGCCCTCCGCGGTAAATCTAAAGACGGGCAGTGCATGGACTATGCGATAGCCCTCTCTTCGAGACTGGCCGCCCATGGCATTCACGGGCGACTAATCTTTTATAGATGGCACCTCACTAACAGCGACATCCGGGGCAGCCACGTCTTTGTCGAGTATCATTTACCCGACAACACAGAGTGGATAGTTGATAATGAAATCCCTCACCCGCGACCAGTCCCGGTCGACTCGAGTCCGATGCAAATGGTCTTCCTTTTGAGCAACACGCAATCCGCTCCCGTGGAAGTGGAGCTGCAGGAAAGGTTGAATCGACTGAGTTATTTTTGACACTGAATTATTAATCTTTTGAAAATGAACATCGAAACAGTTAAGTGCGATAACATACCGTTGCCGATTTCGAGGGTCGGTCTCGGAACCTGGGCAATTGGAGGTTGGATGTGGGGTGGAAGCGATGAGGCTGAATCAATAAAGACAATTCAGCACGCCGTGGACATAGGAATTAATCTGATAGACACCGCCCCGGTGTACGGATTTGGTCATTCTGAGGAGATTGTCGGAAAGGCTTTGGCGGATGGAGGGCGCCGCGACAAGGCAGTACTGGCAACTAAAGTGGCCCTGGAATGGGTTGACGGGAATGTCTACCGCAATTCGACACCGGAGCGGATCCGCGAGGAGATAGAAGATTCCCTGCGCCGACTTCGCACCGACCGCGTCGATCTTTACCAGGTACATTGGCCGGACCCGCTTGTCCGAATCGAAGATACTGCCGAGACCTTACTTGAGCTTCAGCGCGAGGGTAAGATTCTCGCGCTCGGCGTAAGCAACTTTTCGCCAGAACAAATGGATGCTTGGAGACGTGTTGCACCGTTACATAGCACCCAGCCGCCCTACAACATCTTTGAGCGCGAGATCGAAAACGACGTTCTGCCGTACGCTCTGGAACACAAGCTTCTGGTCCTGTCCTATGGCGCCATTTGTCGCGGCCTGCTGTCGGGCGGAATGAGACTCAATCGAAAGTTTGACGGTGACGATTTGCGGCTCAAGGACCCGAAATTCCAGCCACCGCGCTTTATCCAATACTTGAAAGCAGCCGATAGGCTGGGTCAGCATGCCTGGGCGAATCACGGGAAGAGCCTTCTTGCATTCGCGATCCGTTGGATTCTTGATCGGGGAGAAACTATGACCGCTCTTTGGGGCGCCCGAAATGCCAGTCAGCTTGACGCAGTGGAGCAGGCTTTCGGTTGGAAACTGTCCAGCGTCGATTATGCTGAGGTCGATAGAATTCTTCGCGAAACAATTAAGAATCCGGTCGGCCCCGAATTCATGGCTCCGCCCCCGCGCGAGCCGGTGGCCGCCTAACCCGCAAAAATCACGCCAATACCGAAGCGACGAGCTCATTGCGGGTTAGAAAGTTCAAGCTTTTGCCCCGCACCGTAAGCGAAGGCTCCAGCCTTTGGCATCTCGTGTAAGCGAAGGCTCCAGCCTTTGCCCTCGCGTAAGCGAAGGCTCCAACCTTTGCCCTCGCATTGCAATGGAAGGCTCCAGTCTTTCTCAATTGTCCAAAAGGACAAATGGTTACTAAAGATTGCCTAGTCTGATTGCGAAACGATCGGGATTCTCGACGACGAGCACGAGGACGACTCCTCAAATTCGGAATTCTCCCCGATGCAGGCTATTTACCTTCCCTCTCACCGATTGGAATATAGGACGCCAGCGGTTCGCCCACGTAAATCTGCCGGGGACGGCAAATGCGTCCACCTTTAGTGGCGTTGAGTTCGCGGTAATTCGCAATCCAGCCAGGCATGCGGCCAATTGCGAAAATCACCGTGAACATCTCCACTGGAATCCCGATGGCTCGCATGATGATGCCGCTGTAGAAATCAACGTTTGGATAAAGCTTGCGCTCGATGAAGTACGGATCGTTCAAAGCGGTTTGTTCCAGCCGGCGAGCTATATCCAGCAGCGGATCGCTGACCTGGAGTGTTTCCAGCAACGTGTCGCATTCTCTCTTGATGATCTTCGCCCGTGGATCGTGATTTTTGTAAACACGATGACCGAAACCCATAAGCCGGCGACCGCTCTTCTTGTCCTTGGCCGCTGCGAGGAAGCGCGATCCATCGTCACCCTCCCGGCGAATTTGTTCCAACATTTCGATTACCGCTTGGTTTGCACCGCCATGAAGGGGTCCCCAAAGCGCACACACACCCGACGAGGTGCTCGCAAACAGATTGGCCTTGCTGGACGCCACCATCCGCACCGTAGAGGTTGAGCAGTTCTGCTCGTGATCGGCATGGAGCAGAAAAATCAAATCAAGAGCGCGGACAACCTGCGGCTTGAGTTCGTAATCGCCGAAAGGCTCGGAGAACATCATGTGCAGGACATTTGCCGTGAATTTGTATTGCGGTTTGGGGTAAATAAACGGAAGCCCGCGCGATTTCCGGTAGGCAAACGCAGCGATGGTGCGAACTTGAGAAAGTATTAAGGCGGTTTCGTCGTCGAAGTTCTCTGCCTCCTGAGGCGCAAGGAGTTCCGGGTAGTAGCAACCGGCCGCGGTGATCATCGAAGAAAGGATTGCCATCGGGTGAGCATTGGACGGGAATCCCTCGAAGTGAAATTTCATATCTTCGTGAATCAACTGGTGTTTTGTCATCAGGCCGGAGAAGCGCCTGAGCTCGGCGTGCGTGGGAAGTTTTCCGTAAATGATCAGGAACGCAGTCTCGACAAAGCTCGATCGCTCGGCCAGTTCCTCAATCGGGATACCGCGGTAGCGAAGGATCCCCTTTTCCCCATCAATGAAGGTGATGGCGCTCGTACAGGAACCGGTATTCCCGTAACCGCTGTCGAGGGTGATTAAACCGGTTTCGTCTCGAAGTTGACTAATGTCGATTGCCCGCTCATTAGCGGTCCCGGTAATCAGAGGCAATTTCGCATGGTTGTCATCCCAGTACAGGTCAGCATATTCACTCATAGATCGTTGGTTCTCGCGGTTAAGAAAAATCAGCGCTGTCTCAAGCCGAAACACAAGCTTCGAATTCTGCAAAGAAACAAGAGCATTAAACGGGCAGCGTACGAAAATCCTGACTCAAAAGGCCAGATTCCATTTGGAATGATGGTTAGACAAGGAATTAGGTCGAGGCTCGGTCACGATCCGCGCGGCCGTAGAGATGGGGCGCAACGGAAGAAAACTAAGAGAATTGAACAGAAGGCAGCAAAGGAAGCAAAGAGAGATCAGAAATTGGGGCTTTGAACGTTGATCATTCGCTATTTCGTCTGTGAGCGCGGACTGTGGCGAGCCCGGCCCGTTGAGCCGACCTGCGCCTATCGCGTGAAATCACAACTCAACTACTCCGGAGCGACCCTTGGCGCATATTCCCTACTCAAATCTTTGCTTCCTTTGCTGCCTTCTGTTCAAATTCTCTTCTATTCCTTCTGTGATTTCAGCAGGGATGGCCTGATGTTTATGGGCGTAGATCCTGCCGGCCCAGCCTTCAAGTGCTGGACGCGCCGCGTCTTCTTTAGTAGGAAGACCAAAGGACAACAAGCTTTAGCCAACCAACGGAATGTTGATTCTTCGCCTATCCACTATGCTTTTAGGTTATGAGTGCGCTACTTTTTGATAAACGGTGCGCCGACGGCGACCAGAATGTGCAAAACCGAATTGCCCTTAGCGATGAACGAGATTTCGAGCGGCTCCTGGAGAGTGCTCTGCCTCTGGTCCGGCCACTTGTCCGTCATATAAAGCGGAGCCTGCCGCGCAATATTGAAGCCGATGAGCTGGAAAATATTGCGGTAGCCAGCTTGCTCGCCGCAGTGCGCGATTATCGCGCTTCGCAAGATGGCAATTTTATCGGTTACGCGGCAACCCGAATTCGCGGCGGCATTCTGGATGAGCTTCGCCGAACAGACTAGGCGCGCAAACTCGGCGATGCGCCGGTCGCCCGTGCGGGTATTGACTCCTGGGGGCACCCCAAGGCGTTGAACACCATCACGGTAGCCTCGACAATTTCCGGGCCAATGCCGTCACCGGCAATTAACGTGATCGCCTTTCTCTGCGGGTAACCCGCAAAAAATCACTCTCTTTAACCCAAATTCCGAAATTTGAAATCGTCCTCGTCGTCGTGCTCGTCCTCGGTGCATTGGGATTCCGGGTTAGGTAAAGAGTCGCTCCAGCTATCTCCGCGAGGCTCCGGAGCCGAACGCGCTACTGAATCGACCAGAGCGGAAACGACTGTCCTTCTTTCAATCCAGGATCAAGGTGATAGATGAGATCTAATCGGCCATTCTGACAGGAGCCCATGAGCGGTTTGTTTTCCCCGAACTTCAGCGTGTTGAATGAGCCTCGATATCTCCGAAGTACGATCCGCACCACGATGAGGTGTTTGTCCGCTTGCTTACCGACAGCAACGACTTTTGCTGGAATAAATGTCATTATCGCCCTTTCAACTCTGCCTTCTCCGGAGCACTCGAAACATTTTTCGCTCGGACGCATGACCTTCTCCAATATCCTTTTCGAACAGTTGCCTCACCTTTTAAGTATGGCTAAGGGTGGTCGCTCGCGGACCCTCCAAACCGATCTCACGCCGACAAACCGGGTGTTCGGCAAAATGAACTTTTTCAGCTGAAGTTCCAGATGCCGGATAGGAAAGCGTTCCATCAAACTGTCGCCTATATCTGACAGCAGCGTTTCAAGCAACCGGGCTTTGTTTGACTCCGCGACCTCCTCCACTGCCGCGGCGACGCCGGCGTAATCGACGGTTTTTTCAAATTCATCGTTCAACTCTCTAAATTTGGGTTCGATCTGGAACCGAAGGCAGACAACCAGCCTTTGAAAACACTCCTGCTCTTTTTCGGAAACACCGATTTTGCTCTTCACTTCGAGGTCGGCAATCTCGATCCATTCATCGGGACAATTTTGTCCAGCCGTTTCCAATACCCTCTGCAGATTGCTAAAATCCCGAATGATCAGATCCGGGTTGCAAGCGGCGAGTTTTTCGACCGGATCGAAGCCGGTCAATACGGCCACGGCCATGACACCCCCATGCCGGGCAGCCTCCATGTCATGGACCATGTCTCCGACGAAAAGAGTCTCAGCTGGATTGAGACCATTTTCGGCGAGAAGCGAATGGATGGCTTTCGCCTTGTCCATTACCCCAACATAAGCGCGGGTGAAGAATGGTCGGATTCCGTGGCGCGCAGCCTGATACTCAAAGAGGCTTTCCTCAATCG
>Ga0210405_10001765_pt1 | contig 23766 bp, 18 predicted proteins | sample IncBWH11MmetaG_FD_155492 | JGI IMG/M metagenome (GOLD analysis project Ga0210405, IMG submission 155492) | Forest soil microbial communities from Barre Woods Harvard Forest LTER site, Petersham, Massachusetts, United States - Inc-BW-H-11-M | ecosystem: Environmental > Terrestrial > Soil >... | reverse complement strand
CGTGTTCATTTTGTGGGGACGCCGGTGGAACACACCGAGATCCAATGCAATCGCGGCGAGTACGAAAAGATTGAAGACCAGCCAAAGGAGAGGTGTGCCCATGGCCCCGGCGGCTTGCCCGTCTTACGGTGTTGCTGCTGCCATCGTGTCGGCTGCGTTCAGGTTGGTGAGTTCGATGCGGAAAGCCTGCCCCGCTTGAATCGTGATCGGCACGTCCCAACGCACGCGCGCGTCACCGGCGTTTGCGTCGAGGTTCAGCGAGCTGATCCAGTAGGTTCCCGGTGCCAGCTCGCGGAGGAAGGCGTGTCCTTCCAGATCCGTTTCCACTTTCGCCGCGAGATATTTCGTTTGCGCCAGCTCCGGCGCCAGTTTCTGCACGCGCCTCTTCTGATTGCTGACGATCAACGCCCATTTTCTCTGGGGATTCACTCCGTCCAACTCCAGCTCGACTCCGGAAATCGTCGACGGATTCGCCTTGATAAATTTCTTCAGCGCCGTGTAGTACGCTTGCTTGTCTTTTTCGTACTTTTCCGGATGAGCCTCTTTGTCCGCTTCCTTGAATTTCGGCTTGGGAATACCCTGCGTAACGCCCCCGCTGTTCGAGCGCTGGTAAGCCGCCAAAAACTCGGGCGTGTCAATAATGTCGTCAGGCGTCAGCATTTTGTCCAGCTCAGGAATCGTTAGGTCAAGAGTCTCGTGGGCCTTCAGCCAAACCTTCAATTCCTTCGACACTTTCAATCCGTCGATGAATTCATCGCGCGGCGGTACCCCGTCTCCCTCTTCGACTTCCTTGGCGATAGCCCCATAGCTCTTCGTCAGGATGTAGAACATGAATTGCCGCACGGGTTCCGGCCGCGCCGCCGTCGGCGTGATGCGTGCAGTGATATCCAGCGTGCCGGCGGAGTTCTGTGCGTTCGCCGAATGTCCCAAGCACACCAATACAGCAAGGAATGCCAACGAAATAGTCATCACTCTTCTCATGCCGGAATCCTAACAGATTGTCCACAGCCCAGACAGCAGAACCCTGGTATGTGTTGCTTGAATCACTCTCTACCGCGAGAACAGCGCGAGGAAGAGGAAGGCCACTAAGCCCGCCAGAATAAGCCCGCCCAGGAAACGCGTCAGAAAAGATCCCCGCAGGGCGGACCGAGGACCTGAGTGCCCTCGGGGAGGCCCGGGCGGATCGAGCACGTCAATCCGCGTCGATTTGCGCGGAGGTCTGCCCCTGCGCGCCGAGGACGGCTCCGGCTCCAACTCATCTTCCCACTGCCTAAATTCCTACGGCACCGAGAAATGCTACTCCCGTGAGCCTCCCCGGTCCAGCAAATCAGCGGCTCTGTCCCGAGGCTCGCTCCTCGTTGAACCTATACCTGCCGTCGCTCGCCACGCTGATTCTCAGCGCGCGATGATCCCGCTCGAACAGGTCAAATCCTTCTCGGAGATTGCTCCAAAACGCCAGAAGCTCTCTATCGTTAGGATGGCTCTGCGCAAGCGATTTGAGCCCGCCTGCGGTCAACCGCGCGGGAAATATCTCGATGGGAATATGCCGCTGCCCCGCTCCGCGAACCTGCACTGTCAGCCAGTAGACCTCTTTAATTCCTTCGTCGGTGATGGGAATGCATCCAATAGTCACGCAATTTCCGTGCAGGAAAATATCTCCACCGGGGTTTGCATGCGAGCCGAGGATTCGGTCGGCGCTATTCGGGTAGCTGATGTGCAGACTCAGGAAAAAATTGCTCTGCGGATTAAACCAATCGAGCTCGTAGAATCCCTCCGGCACCTGCACGTCGCCGAACTTTCGTTTCGGCCCAAGCACTCCCGAAGTGGCGCAAATCGCGTAGCTGTGCACGAGAGTGTAAGAATCGCCCGTAGTGTCCAATGCCCAGAGTTCGAGCTGCGCCTCTTTCTTGAAGGCGCGCAACAAGATTGCCCGTGGCGGATACGAAATCTTTTTTTCTTCAAACATGCGGCGCAGCGAATCGTCCTTCTCCTTTGCAGCGGCGCGGACTCGCGGGTATTGAAATTGCTGGTCGCGAAAGGACTTAACTTCCTGCGAGGTGGCAAAAGAGCCCAGAAAAAGCAGAGCGACAAGGAAGAGAGGAATGGGCTTCATGGGCAGAGTTTATCAGACGCCAGCAGAAATCCGTTCGCCGGAGTGGTCTTGACGCGGATCATCCACCACCGTGCGAGCGTTGCTAGCGCAAAGTTAGAACAGGCGGAACACGGCTTCGACGGTGACCCATGTGGCCACAGCATGCTTCGCTCCGTCGCGCGCTGGAGTAAATTTCCAGCCGCGCACGGTATCCACCGCGCGTTCGTCGAGGCCGAAGCCGATGCCTTTGACGATGCGGACATCTTGCGCCCGTCCATCCGCACCCACGAGAACTTGCAGCGTCACCGACCCCTGCACCTTGCCGTGCCGCGCTTCGTCCGTGTATGTCGGATACGGACAATAAGCGCAAGTGGGCTGGATGGCTGCAGGCTTATAGAGAGAGTTTTGATTGCCATAGCCGGCTGGCCCATCTCCGTCATCGCCAACACCAATGCCATCTTTAGACCCGATGCCATGGTTTTTTCCAGGACCTGGTGAGTTGGTGTCGTCCGGCATCCAAGGCAATCCCGGTTTATCTGTTGGTGTAAGAACGGGCGCTGCGTTCGGGTCAAAAATCGTCGGTGGCTCGGGCAGCTGCGGATGCTCGTTTTGCGGGATCGTCGGCCTCACAAGCAATATGGAAGAAAGCGGCGGGAGATTTCCGCTCCTCGCAGGAAGTGGGTTTCGATCGCCGCTGCGGCCGCCGCCTTCCGTGGGGTGCGCGCTTGTAAGGCTGCGGATGAGCGGCGCTGAAAGCTTGAAAGGGCCCAAGGACGTGCTTTCGCCGGAAAAAGGCGGCTTTGGCACTCCTTTAGTATTCGCAAGTAGAAGAGCGATTGCGACGAAAACCGCGGCGTGCGTGATGAGAGAAGCGCCTTGAGAGCGCGCCGGCCTCAGCGATTTATCGAACTTCAACAGATGAATGGGCGCGCCGTTGGCCGAGGACGGTTTGAAATGCGAAGGGATAAGAAGCTGGCCCAGATTCTCGCGAACCCGATTGAGCCAGGATTCCGCTTTGGGATCGTTGCCGGAAAAAGAGCGCAGAAATGGATCACGCATGTGCAGGCCTCCGTCTCCGCCTCACGGTTCGGCCCGAAATCATCTGGAGGCGGGCACCAGTCGGCTAGTCAGAAGTCAAGAGACAGACTTTGGTTGCCCACAGAGAATGCCGTCAGAGAACATTTTGAACATTCAGCGAATTATGAACGGGAGAAGGAACGACCAATTTGAATCGCGGCAGCTAATGTAACTGGCGAAATCAATACAGCCTAAACGTCACTTCGATCGGCACCTGCACGGCGACAATCTTGCCATTCGGTCCCGCGGCGGGCCGGAATTTCCAGGTGCGGACGGCCTCGACTGCTTTTTCCCCGAGGCCCATTCCAGGATCTTTCATGATGGAAATGTTGACGGCCCGGCCATCGGCGGTAATGGTCACCTCCAGCACAACGATGCCCATGTATTTCGCCTTGCGCGCGTCATCCGAGTACATCGGCGACGGGCAATAGATGCATTCCGGAACGCCAACTCCGTTAACGCCAGCTCGGAACGCGCCACCGCCAGTCCCTCCACCTTCGCCCGGACCCAGGCCGCCACCAGTACCGCTACCAATTCCCGTGCCATTACCATGTCCGAGAGAATCGCTTACCCCGTTGGCCAGAGGATCGCCAAAGTTTGCCGCATTCAGATTCGGCGCTTTCAGATCCGGCGGTCCAAGCAATGACGGGTCCATCGCCAGCTTGGGATCAGGATTCTGAATCTTTACTTGAGGCGGCGTGAACTGTGTCCACTGGAACTTGGGAATCTTTCCTTTGTTAACGGGAGTCAGCGTGTGATCGTTGGCACCGCCGCCACCGCCGGCCTTTTTTGCGCCCGCAGGAAGCTTGGACATATAGGGAGAAATATCGAGCGGAGTCACGTCCACATTCTTGTTCTTCGCCTGGGTCGCCGACCCGAAATGCCAGAACAAGGGAATCAGAATGACGAGAGCGAAAACGCTGCCGTGAATCGCAAAAGAAATCACCTGGGTCCAGCCGAAGTTTTCGTCTTTCGTCCAGATATCCTTTACCCTTACGGGCTTGCTGGTAAAGTTCGCAGGCGGAAGCTTCGCGGGAAAGAACGCTTCTTTGATGCGCGAGCCAAATCCACCAAAATTCGTGCCCCAGGAGACCGCCAAACGGCTGTTAACAAGCCCCTTCGGCACCGGACGCGAGCTGAAAAAATCTTTGAAATTGTCGAAAACGCCCGCGCCAAACGCAGTCTTCGTAAAGGGTGCATCGGCGCGCTCCCGCACTTTTACGGGGCGTTCCGTCAGAAACTGTTTGAGGTTGGACCAAAAATTATCCGGAATGAGCAGCGCCGGAGCGCCAAACTTGGGAACCGCGGATGCAGGTACGGGAACAGCTTGATTGTCGGAGGCAGACACCCTTGGCTTTGTTATTTCAGGTGGAACGAGATTGACGATTAGGCCCGGCACCATCTTCCCCCTGTTTAGACGCAGATTTTCTGCGTTGGGTGTCCTGAATCCTTAAGATTCGAGGGAGCCGGGAAAGGTTGCGCGACCCCAGCCGCTGACACCGACACTCATTCATTGTAACATACGCGATTACACCGCTTTGCGATGTTTCTGGCTGAATACCTGAACGAAGGTACGGTAACCACGGTAATCAAGTTACGGTAATCGAGGGACGGTAACCAAAGTACGGCTTCTCAATCGGGCCGTCTGAGCTGCGGGCACACCTATCTATGGCCGAACCTCTGGAACTCAAGAGAACACTGAACCTGCCCAAGACTGATTTCCCGATGAAGGCCGACCTTCCGCAAAAGGAGCCGAAACAGCTTGCGGCCTGGCAGGAATCGCATCTTTACGAGCGAATTCTTGTGGCGCGCAAGGGCCAGCCGCTGTTCGTTTTGCACGACGGGCCGCCATATCCGACCGGCACGATTCATCTGGGCACGGGCCTCAATAAAATCTTAAAAGACATGATCGTCAAATCCAAAAGCATGGCCGGGCATTATGCGCCCTACGTACCTGGATGGGATTGCCACGGCTTGCCAATCGAGACGCAAGTCGAGCGGGAGCTTGGCGGGAAAGGGAAAGTCTCGCCGCCGGAATTTCGTAGCCTTTGCCGTGAGTTTGCCACGCGCTATGTCGAGCAGCATAAGCGGGACTTCCAGCGATTGGGAGTTTTGGGCCGATGGGATGATCCCTATTTGACGATGAGCCACGATTACGAAGCGATTGTCGCGGGGGCGTTGCTCGATTTCATGGAGATGGGCTACGCATATCGCGGGCGGAAGCCGGTTTATTGGTGCATGTACGATACGACAGCGTTGGCTGAGGCCGAGGTCGAATACGAGGATCACACGAGTCCCTCGGTTTGGGTGAAGTTTCGCATGCTAGGCGACACGAACAGCGACCGGGCGGGAATGAGCGACGTGAGCGCGGTGATTTGGACCACCACCCCGTGGACCTTGCCGCACAATCGGGCTTTGGCTTTTCATCCCGATTACGAATACGTAGTCGTGGAAACGGAGAAGGGAGCGCTGCTGCTTGCCGCGGAGCGCGTCGCAGCTTTGTCCTCGGAGTGCGGGATTAAAGCGGTGCAGGTGCGTTCGAATCGGAAGGGGCGGGACTTTGACGGCGCGAAATTTCAGCATCCGTTCTTGCCGATCGCTGTACCTGGAATTTTGGCGGACTACGTGACGCTGGATCAGGGTAGCGGGATCATCCACACCGCGCCGGGGCACGGTTCAGATGATTTTCTTTCAGGGCAAAAATATCGTTTGGAAATTTATGCTCCGATTGATGACAAAGGCGTGTACCTCGAAGGATTGCCGGAATACAAAGGCAAGAACGTGTTCGAAGCGAATCCGATTATCGTGAACCTGCTCGGTGAACGCGGAGCGCTTCTTGGAAATCACAGTTACACGCACAGCTATCCCCACTGCTGGCGCTGCCACAATCCAGTGATTTTCCGCGCCACCGAACAATGGTTCATCAAGATGGATCAAGCGGCGCACGGAAGAGAAAAAACGTTGCGCGCGGAGGCGCTCGAAGAGGTTCACGGCGTGAAGTGGATTCCGGCCTGGGGTGAAGATCGGATTTACGAAATGATCGAGAAGCGCCCGGACTGGTGCGTGTCGCGCCAGCGCTTCTGGGGCGTCCCGATCATTGTTTTTTATTGCGAGGGTTGCGGCGCGCGGCTGGAAAATTACGCGGCGCTGCGCAACGTTGTGAAGTGGTTCGAACGGGAAGGCGCGGACGCCTGGTACAAGCACACGGCTCAGGAATTGTTGCCTGCCGGAACGACCTGCGCGTGCGGTGCAGGCGCGTGGCGGAAAGAAAATGACATTCTGGATGTGTGGTTTGACGCAGGTTCTTCGAATCTTGCGGTTTTGAGGGGTGATGAGTGGCCAGCGGACGTTTATCTTGAAGGGCCGGATCAGTATCGCGGATGGTTCCAGAGTTCATTGCTCATCGCAACGGGTCTGCGTGATCGCGCGCCTTACCGCAGCGTGGTTACCCACGGCTGGACCCTCGATGAGCATGGGCGGCCGATGTCCAAGTCGCTTGGTAATGTCGTTCTGCCCAGCGAAATTTGCGAAAAATGGGGGGCGGACTTGCTTCGCTTGTGGGTCGCTTCGCAGGAGTATCAGGCCGACGTGAAAATGAGCGAGCGCGTGATGAAGCAGCTCAGCGAGGCCTACCGCAAGATTCGCAACACGTTCCGGTTCGCGCTTGGGAATTTGTTTGACTTCGAGCCTGGGCGCGACGCTCTTTCCAACGAGCAGCTGGACGAACTCGACCGGTGGATGCTGGAGCGCACCGCGGATTTAGTCAAGAAATGCCGCGAATGGTATGCGGCCTACGATTTTCATCGCGTGTATCACGCAATTCACGACTACTGCGTTGTCGATCTCAGCGCATTCTATTTCGACGTGTTGAAGGACCGGCTCTACACAAAAGCTTCGAACAACCGTTCGCGGCGTTCAGCGCAAACGGCAGTCTGGAAAATCACTGCCGCGCTAGTGCGGCTCGCTGCGCCCATTCTGGTTTTCACCGCGGAAGAAATTTGGAAGCACCTGCCGAAAACTTCAGCCGATCGAGAGAGCGTGCACATGGCGAATTTCCCCGAAGTGCGGGATTTCCAGACCGGCCTCCCTGCCTCGGTGGCCGCGAATTGGGACTTGCTGACCGAAGTCCGCGCTGAAGCATTAAAAGCGCTGGAAGCGGCGCGAAGCGCGAAGCGAATCAATTCCAGCCTTGAGGCCAAAGTGATTTTCGAATTGTTCGATTCAGCGGCCGAAAAACGGTTCTTGGGCTTGCTGCGAAAATATGCGCTGTGGCTTCCGGGATTGCTGATTGTCTCGCAAGTAGGAGTCCCCGCGGATTCATCAAGCGACGTTCGCACGCGCGCACTTCACGCAGATTCTTTCCGCTCGGAGGTTTTTCCAGGATTAGCGCTGTGCGTGATCGCGGCATCAGGCACAAAGTGTGAACGCTGCTGGAACTACTCGACGCATGTCGGAGAGAATACCCGCTACGCTGGCGTCTGCGAGCGGTGCAGCGAAGCGCTCGCGGAAATTGAAGGATTGGAGCTTGCCCGTTCATGAAATTGCCTTGGCGGCTGAAGTGGCTCTGGCTCACGCTCGGGATTGTGCTCGCCGATCGCGCCACGAAAGCGTGGTTCGAAACCCAAACCGACGAAACCTGGCGCCACGAAGTGGTTCGGCACTTCATTTATTTGGTGCACAGTAGCAATCCGGGAATCGCTTTCAGTTTTTTTGCCGATTCGCATTCGCCGTGGCTCCGCATCCTGCTCGTCGGCGGGGCGCTCGTCGTCATCTGCGCACTGGCGTGGCTGCTCGTGGCCGGACAAGGCGGGGCGGTAGCTTGCGCCGGCCTTGCGCTGTTGCTTGGTGGCGCCACGGGGAACGTCACCGATCGGATTATTCATGGAGCCGTTACCGACTTCTTCGAAGTGTGGATTGGGAGCTACCGCTGGCCGGCCTTCAATGTGGCGGATTCCGCGATCACCATCGGCGCGATCTTGCTGATTCTGGATTTGATTTTCTCTCCGACAAAAACCGGCGGAAAAGATTGAATTTCCTCACGCTGCCCTGGTTTTTTGATGGCTGCGCTCGTGGGATTAGTTAACGCATGCGCGTCGAAGCGCCCGTTGCTCGAAACCGAGCGGACGAGCGACGCGTCTCATTTGATGAAGGTAGATTCAGCGAAACAACCAGCAACCTAGTGCATTCTTCAGGTTGATGGATTACCAAAAGCGACGCGTGCGTGGAAGTGTGACTACACGTGTGCCTGGATTGCGGAGGCTCTCATGCGGAAACAATTATCTATTATTTTGTTCACGTTCTTCGCCACGGCATTGCCGGCCATCGCGCAAGACCAGGCCGCCGCGGCACGCACAGCGGCTGGCTGCGGGCCCAGCCGGATGTTATTCGACGTCAAGACCAGCGATTCGAAGCATCCGGTCGGGCAGCCGGAAGACGGGAAAGCTTTGGTATATTTCCTCGTCGACTATGTGACGGCCCCCACGATGCGCGCGGGAGTGGATGGCAAGTGGATCGGCGCGAATGATGGCAAGTCCTATTTCTTTTTCACCGCTGAACCCGGAGAACACAATGTTTGTATGGAGTGGCAATCCGGCACCTTCAAAAAATCGTCCGAGCGAATTGGCGAGGCGCTGCACGTGACGTTCGAACCCGGCAAGACGTACTACATCCGCCTGAATTTCAGTTACCAGCGAATGCATCTGGAGTTGGCGGACGAAGCGGAAGGGCACTTTCTGGTCGGGTCTTCCCTCTACAGCACGTCGCAGCCGAAAAAGAAATAACGAGCGGAGAATTTTGCGCGGTCCGTTGCGGCGTGCGCTCGCCCGTGAGTTTGGATTGGCGCGCGGACAAGCTGATAGAATCCTTCCGTGCCTTCGCCCACTATACACAATCTCAAAGTGGAAGAAAGCCACGCCGGCCAGCGGCTGGATCGCTATCTTGCCGCGCAACTGCCGGAGTTAAGCCGCACGCGTATCCAAGAATTAATTGAGAGTGACTTGGTACTTGTCGACGGCAAGCCGTCGAAGGGTGCGCATCGTTTACGAGGCGGCGAGAAAATCGCCGTGGATGCCCAGGCTCGTCCTCCGATGCGCGCCGAAGCGGAATCTATTCCTCTCGATATTCTTTATGAGGATGACGACGTGATTGTAGTGAACAAAGCAGCCGGGATGACGGTCCATGCCGGTGCTGGGAATACGCGAGGAACTCTGGTGAATGCCCTGCTGGGGCGAGGGCAGACGCTTTCGCGGGGTGGAGACGCGCTGCGGCCCGGGATCGTGCACAGGCTCGACAAGGAAACCTCTGGGGTCATTCTCGTGGCGAAGAATGATTTTACGCACGCCAAGATTTCCGATGCGTTTCGGCAGCGTTTGGTGAAGAAGACTTACCTTGCGCTGGTCGAAGGATCGCTCAAGGAGAAGCAAGGGCGCATTGAGCTGGCGATTGGACGCGATTTGCACCGGCGGACGCGAATGGCCGTGTATCGCGAGAAGCCGGCGAGCGGGTTGCGCACTAAAACGCCGCGGGGCCGCAGACTGACCGGCCACGCGCGAGAGGCGCGCACGGATTGGCGGACGCTGGCCGAAGTGGACGGGACGACGCTGATCGAAGTCCAGCTGCATACGGGGAGGACGCATCAGATTCGCGTCCATTTTTCGGCGATGGCGCATCCCGTCGTGGGAGACACCCTTTACGGCGCGGCTTCCCAAATTCGCCTGAGCGCCGGAAACGGACGCGGCGCGTCTAACGAGCAGGAGAGGGTTACGATGCCGGCGCTGCAGCGCAATTTTTTGCACGCGGCTCGCCTCGGATTTTCTCAGCCGCGAACGGGAACCTGGATCGAAGTCCGCGCGCCTCTCCCGCGGGAATTGCACGAGTTCGCAAGAAAACTCTCAGAGGCCGCGGGAGAAGATTTGAAGCGAATTGACGCTGCGCTTGCTCCCTACCTATAATCTACTGACATGTCCAGGGCACTGATTTCCTTTCTTCTTGTGACGGTGTTATTGACGGCGGCGGTCAGCGACCGCGCGCAGCAAGCGCCAACGAAACCTGCCACTCCGGCGCAATCCATGCCGCCAGCGCCGGCGCCACAGCAGGGCGAAAAGCCGGCTACGCCGCAGAGCCAGCAGAGAATCATACAAGTTGTAAACCTCGTGGACGTGCTGTTTACGGTGCTCAACCGGCGCAACAAGCTGGTGCCGGATTTGCAAAAAGAAGACTTCCAGATTTTCGATGAAAAATTTCCGCAAGAGATTCGTTACTTCAGCAAGCAGACGGATCTGCCGTTGCGTATCGGCATGCTTGTGGATACGTCGAATAGTATCCGCGACCGCATCAAGTTCGAGCAAGATGCGTCGATCAATTTTCTGTTCAGTGTTTTGCGCCGCGGGAGAGATGAGGCTTTCGTCATGACGTTTGACGATGAGCCGCAAGTCGTGCAGGCGTTCACGAGCGATGCGGGGTTGCTCCGCGATCAGATCATGCAGACACGCGCAGGCGGTGGAACGGCGATTTACGACGCGATTTACGATGCTTGCCAGAACCAGTTGAGCCATCCGCCGCGTCCTCCGGGGGACCAGCCGGACATCGTCAGGCGCGTCATGATTCTCATTAGCGATGGAGACGACAATCTTTCCACTCGCTCCCGCAGTGAAGCCATCGAGATGGCCCAGCGGACCAGCGTGGTCATTTACACCATCAGCACGAGCACGCAGTGGATCCAGCTTTCGCAGACCGATCCCAACAAATTGGCCAACCGCAAGACGCACTTGACGGAAGGCGACAAGATTCTGCAAGACCTCGCCGATGAAACCGGCGGCCGCGCCTTCTTTCCGTATCATGTGGATGATTTGGATCAGTCGTTCCAGGATATTGGCGACGAGCTCCGGAATCAGTACTCCATTGCCTATAATCCCACGAACTATATTCTGGATGGGCGCTACCACAGGATTCGCATTGAAGTCCCCGAGCATAAGGGTTATCAGGTGCGGGCGCGGCGCGGCTATTTTGCGCGGGCCAATCGAGAAAATACTAACCAGCCAAGTCCTTCCGGCCCAGCGTCTCCCTGATTGTTCTCGCGTGGGAATAAGTAAGAACTTCGACGAGACAGACAAGAATGTCTGACCCACTCAACGGGCCGCGTCGCGAAGGATCACGGCGTCGGATTCAGCATGGCCGCGTTCAATGGCGATTTTTGTACCGTCTTTGGAAAAAGCGATTTTTTCGATACTTTCAGATGTGAAGTGCGTGAGCTGGCGGCCGGACGAGCCATCCAGGGGCTGCAGCCACAAGTTGCTGATACCTTTCTGGCGCACGGTGTAGACAACGCCTTTGCCATCCGGCGCAAATTCGAGTGGCCAAATAGCGTTCTGATCGATGTCATGGTAGGTGGATTTTTTGTCGTCGATCGAATACATATTGAGAATCAGTTTGTGATCGAGCTCGCGAACTTCAAAACCGACAAGAGTCTTGCCGTCGGGTGAAAGTTGAGTGATGCCATTGGCGGGGCTGAGAATGGTTTCCGGAGAACCGCCCTCCAGGGATAGACGTTTTAGAGCCTGATTGTCAGCGTTATCCACGTAATAGAGCCATTTGCCATCCGCGGAGCAGAACGGATCCGCGTCCGCCGAACCGGATGTGAGTTGCTTGGGATCTGTTCCCGAAGTGGTCATCCGCCAAAGATTGAAAGTGGACTTGCCTGAGCGGCCAGGCGCACGATACACGAAATACCGCCCGTTTCCGCACGCAACGACTTGGTCGGAAATGTGGGCTGCATCCGAGTACACGACCGTTTCCCCTCCTTCGGGCTTAACAACGCGGATGTCCGGCGGTTGTGCGAGCACGATGCGGCCGTCGCCCGTCCAATCCCAATTCCAAAATGTGCCTCGAGAAGAAAGCGGAAGGGCATGAACGTCATCAGGCCGCGAGAGGTCGGCTATTTCAATCTCATACTTCGACTGAACTTGGCTGGCGACCAGAGTGCTCCCGTCCGCGGCAACGGAGGGGTACAAATAAGCATTCGTGTCCGTAGTCAGCCGCCGGTACTGACCACCAGGGTAGCTGACGAGGCCGAGCTGAATGTTCAACGTGGCAACGGCCGAATATTCCGAGACCAGCAGGGATTTCCCGTCAGGCATCCACGCGGGAAAGCGAAAGACGTGTGTAAGCGAAGCTGCCTCGATGTGCTGCTGACCTGTGGCGACATCCACGGCAAGGAAAGCGCCCGAGTAGCCCTTATCGAATTGAGGCACCGCAATCACAATCGTTTTGCCATCCGGCGACCATGCTGGCGTGTACTGGTTGTTGCCACCCGGAAGAATTTTTTCTTTAAAGAGCGCGTGATCTGGCGAGCCGTCGCTGTGGACGAGAAGCAAGTCGAAGCTGGGCGAGTCGTGGTCCTGGCGAAGGTAGGCGAAGCGCTGGCCATCAGGGGAAAAAGTAATAGGACTATCGACATCTTTGATGATCAGGTGCGGCGTGCCGCCCAGAACGGGTGCGGAATAAAGCGAAGAGAGCGTGTGCTCCTCCTCGTCGCGGCGGACACAGTAGATGTAGTTCGCGTCGGGCGAAAAAGTGAGGCCAAAGTACCGTGTGGCCGTGGGCGGCAGTATCTCGGTATTGCTTCCCGTAGCGATGTGGCGGAGCCACAGAGATTGCAAACCGTTTTCGTCATGGACGTTGAGAAGATACTTGCCGTCCGGAGAAATGGCGGCATGAGCGACGTGGCCGTTGTTGGTGAGGTTCTCGATCGTGAAATTTTCAAAGGGCACGTGGCGAGTGCGGAGAAAAATCGAATAGATGCCGAAGGCGGCGGCAGCGACGACGATCAGGACGCCAAAAAGCGTGAGGCCGGTGCCTAACTTATGTTTCTTGGCGGCGTCCACGATGGCGGAACTGCCGGACGGCGAAACTTTTGGTTTGGAGGAGGGCAGTTCGGAGACGGCGGAGACGCGGGCGGCGGATCTTTGTGTGCTCGCGGGGCGGCTGCCGGAATCGATTTCGCGCTGCAGGCGCTTGAGGTCGGCACGCAGCTCAGCAGCAACCTGGTAGCGCATGTCGCGATCTTTTTCGAGAGCTTTGCTTAGGATTCGCTCGAGTTCAGATGGAATTTCGGGATTGAACGTGATGGAAGCGACGGGAGCATTGCGAAGGATGTTCTCGAAAACCACAGCGCTGGTGGCGCCCGGAAAGGCTTGTTTGCCGGTCAACATTTGATACAGGACGGCGCCAAGAGAGAAGAGGTCACTGCGGCCGTCAATTTCTTCGCCCCGCGCCTGCTCCGGAGACATGTACTGGATGGTGCCCACGGCCATGCCGGGGCTGGTGAGAAGAGTATTCGCAGGAGAGTCGAGAGTGTGGTCGGCGAGATCGCCATCGGTGCGAGGGAGGAGCTTCGCGAGCCCGAAATCGAGGATTTTGATGGCGCCGGATTCGGTGACGAAAATGTTTGCGGGTTTGATGTCGCGATGGACGATGCCTTTTCTGTGCGCAGCATCTAGGGCATCGGCAAGTTGAATGCCGATTTCAATGGTGCGATGGATTGGCGGCGGGCCGGCTGCTAGAACTTTGTCAAGAGAATCGCCAACGAGCAACTCCATAGCGATGAACGTTCGGCCGTCGTGCTCTTCGATGGCGTGAATGGTGCAGATTGCGGAATGGTTTAGAGCCGAGGCGGCGCGCGCCTCGCGCAGGAATCGTTCTAGCGTTTGGGAGTCGCGCTCGTTCGCTTCCGGAATGAATTTGAGGGCCACGCGGCGGCCGAGCTTGGTGTCTTCAGCCTCATAAACGACGCCCATGCCGCCGGAGCCGAGTTTTCGGAGAATCCTGTAGTGGGCGACGGTCTCGTTAATCATGGTTGGGGTGCAAGAGGATGTTAGACGGTCAGCGAAATTCGGTCAATGCGTACTAGAAGTTCCGTAGTGAGTCACTTTCCGGTTTTGCGGCCTTCACGCACGACTTTTGCCCTGCACCAGTGTTTTTGAGAAAGTAGCATGGGTTTATCTAGGTTGAGCTATGTGGCCCGGACGCCGCGGCCGCAATTTTTTTGTCACCATGCGTCCGGAGCGTTTCCGTGTAATGCACCTCTCAAGTCCGCCAAAAGGAATTGTGTAAATGGCGTCGAAACCCTTCAAGAAACGAGTTACAGCTCTTGCAAATTTCTGCGAGCGGCTCCGATGCTCGATGGTACCCAATCTCAGATGGAACTCGTATGGCTTGGCCTCAATCGTGGTCGCAGGTTCTATTTTTGCCGCGCTGACCTGTTTTGCGGCAGCAGGTCAGAATTCGCACACAGGTCCCGTGACCGGCGTCATTGATGGCGTGGCCTTCGAGGGTGACCAATACTACGTCCACGGCTGGGCTTGCCAAGAGGGCAATCGAGGCTCGATCAGCCTCAATCTCTACGCGAATCACCCGGCAGGTGGCAAGCCGCCAGGAACGTACGTCATGGCAGGCACAGCCAATCTGGACAACGAACCTGCCGTCGATCGGGAGTGCCACGACGCCAATGGTGGCAAGCATAGATTCAGGGTCGCGCTGCCCAACCAGCTGCTCAGGACTTTCCACGGCAAGAAACTCTTCGTGCACGGCATCGCGCTCGTCGGCAGCGTAGAAAACGCCGCGCTGGCAGGGTCGGGAAAGTTTGCATTTCCGAGTCCGCAGTGGCCGCCCGATCCGGCAACGCCCAATTTTCTCGACGGTCCACAAGTGGCAGCTTTCGACACCCATAAGGATTCCTGCGAGCTGACGGACATTCCCGATGCCGCTGCTCGCGCTTTCCGCGACTACAAAGGAACCGTCCATCTGATTGCTTCCCACTCTGTAACGCGCGCGGGCCTGGGACCCACGCTCGAAACAACAAAACATAGTTGCCAAGTGGTTTACAACTCGATCCACGACGGGAACATTGCCGATTACAACGACTACACCTGGCTGAATGCGTTCTACAACATCGACGGCAAACGCATCGTCGCCCTCGGACACATGGAGTATCACGGCTGGGAGCATCCTGGCATGTGCGCGTCAAAGACCGACTCCGCTTCCTGCTGGTACAACGTCGACACCTTCAATCTGTCCGAGGACGGTGGCTATCATTTTTCACGGCCCAAACCGCCGGGAAACTTCGTCCTCAGCCTTCCTTACAAATATCAGGTGAATCGGGGGCCGGAAGGCTACAGCGTGGACGCCAACATCGTTAAGGTGGGCGAGTGGTACTACGACGAGGTATACGCGTGGGCCTGGCCGCCAAATTGCGGCGGGGGAAAGGGACAGAAGCCGTGCCTCGTTCCCGATGGCTCGTGTGCGATTCGCACCGCCAATATTCTCGACCCTTCGTCTTGGCGCGGCTGGGACGGCAAAGACTTCACGGTCCAGTTCGTGGATCCCTACCGAAGCGCGGTGGCAAATCCAGAGGCCCATGTCTGCACAATGGTGCCCTACCTGGACTATTCCACGGGAATCAACTACCACCCAGCGTCTCATCTGTTTGTTGCGACGCTCTGGAACCAGGGCTCAGCCTCTTGGGGACCCCAAGGCGTCTATTTTACGACTTCGCCGGACTTCATTCATTGGAGTAAGCCGGAGCTGGCGATGACGCAGAATCAAATGCTCAGGCGCGAGCCGGAAGGGAACTGGTCGTATCAATATTTTTCGCTGATTGATCCGAAGTCCGAAGACCCCAGCTACATGACGATCACGGACACTCCGTATCTCTACTACGTGCGCATGGACGGCAACAAACCGCCTTACCAGCGCGTCCTGTTCCGGCAAAAGATCAAGTTGGATTGGCTAACTAAACCGCGTCAGAACTGAGACGCCCCCTCTTCACGGCTCCACTGGAAGCGAGTGGCGTATTCAGCTTTTCGGGGCGTAGTAGCCTTTGCGGGCCAGGACTTTCAAGTCCTTACCGGCGAGGTCAATTTTGATTTTGCGGAATTTGCCGTCGCGGGCGGAGTTCGTCGGATAGTAGCCCAGCGTGTACTGGCTCCGTAGCTCTTCGGAGATTTGGTCGAAGGCTTCCTGGAGATGCTTTTCGGAATTGACCACGATCATCCGGCCGCCGGTTTCGTCAGTAATTTTTCTGGCGATGCTGGCGTTCGCCCCGTAGTGCGGATCGTAGACGAGCAAAATGTGGACGACCGTATCCGTGCGCTGAGCCGCTTCGATCGCTTCTTCGACGCGCACTTTGCTGCCGTTGTCTTCGGCATCCGTCAGGACTACGACAGCTTTACGGCCGGCTTCGGTAGAAAGCTTTTCATTGCACGCGAGATAGAGCGCGTCGTAAAAATTTGTGCCCTTCGATCCCGATTGGGGGATCGTTCCGGGCGTGACCGGACCGCCTCCGCCACCGGTGTTGATTTGCGCTTTGCGAATCGCACGTTGGAGCTGGGAGCGGTCGTCGGTGAAATCGGAGAGCAGGTCCACATCCAGGTCAAACGTCATGATCATGGCTTCGTCGCCTTTGCGCATGACGCGGTTCAGGAAGCTGCTGGCTCCGTCCTGGATGGCGCCGATCATGTATTGTTCGCTGCCGGAGGTGTCCATGAGCAACCCGAGAGTGATGGGGAGCGTCACTTCTTTGGAGAAGAAGGCGATCTTTTGGTCCTGATTGTCTTCCGCAACTTTGAAGTCGTCTTGCTTCAGGTCGGTGACGATGCGTTTGCTTTTGTCCCGTACGGTGACGAAGAGGTTCACCAGGTTTACGCTGGTTTTGATGGTGGGAGCTTGGCTGGCGGGCTCTTGCGGCAGGGCAGGGATGGCCATGGCAGCCGCGAGAACTGGCGTCACGCATAGGGCTGCGAGTTTCTTGAGAGAAGGCATGTATACTTTCCTTGACGAGAGATGCCCGGCTGGAAACCGCCCGCTGGGTGCTTCGTCACGTTAAGATGCTAGGAAGCGGTGCGATGGATGCGTCGCCGGAAGAGCCTCCGGCGGTGCCAGCACTTGCTTCGAGAGGAAGTTTGGCCTTAGGAATATGAAAAGTCTACGAAAAATCGCGGGTCTGACGAGTGTTTTGTTTTTTGCGGCGCCTGTTTTGTGGCTTGGATTCGCGGCGCGCACGCCGCAGGAAGTTACCCCAGCCGGCCAGGAGCCTTCAGCGCCGCCGCCGGACGTCCCACGGCTGAGCGAGGCGCGAGCCAAGATTACCGTGAACACCAATTTGGTGGTGTTGCCGGTGACCGTTAAGGACCGCTCAGGGCGGCTGGTGCCCGATCTGGGCAAGGACGAGTTTCGCGTGTTGGAAGACGGCGTGGAGCAAAGAATCGATGTGTTCACCAACGAGGGTTTCCCGTTGTCCATGGTGATTCTGATCGACAACGATCTGAAAAAAGGCGACGCCAAAGAGGTGCAGGACAGTCTGGACGCCATCGTGGGCGGGATGAGCGATTTGGATGAGGCTTTTGTTTGCCGGTTTGACCAGTTTTTTCATCCCGGAAAAGGGTTTACGAGCAATCAGGACACGCTGCTTACGGAGCTCAGGAGGACTAAGCTGGATAGTCATACCGGGGTGATGTCTCCCGGCGGGCCATTCAATGGGCCGACCATTAACGGGCGCAATCCAGACGGTTCACCGCCGATCCCTGAATCCACACGGACCATCCTCGCGCAACCCACGAAGGCGCTGGATGATGCCGTATTTGGAGCCGCGGAGCTTTTGAAGGACCGGCCGCGCAACCGGCGCAAAATCATTTTTATTGTGAGCGATGGCGTGAATGGCGGAAAGAAATACAACACCAATACCTACGACAATACCGTCAAGGAGGTCCTGGGCCACAGCATCTCGGTGTTCAGCGTAGGTGTAGGAAGCGCGTTCTACGACCGCAGGTTTGAGCGGCTTTCCGAATACGCACACGCCACGGGGGGCGATGTGTATTATGCGGCGAAGAAGGAATCGCTGCAGGATCTTTATTCGCGCCTGACAGAAGAGGCGCGCAACGAGTACACGATTGCGTACATACCGCGGGAGACCAACCGCGCCAAGGATTACCACGACGTGGAAGTGCGTGTGAAGCGCGAAGGCTTGACGATCCTGACCCGCAACCGTTACTACACCGGAGGAATCGCGCAATAATCAGAAATTCTGGCTTGTCACCGGGAATTTTCGGTAGCGGGTCAGTTTCCGATAACTCAACTAACCAGGCGCGATTCTGGAAAATCAATGCGGGCCTAGTAGAATCGCACTCCTGACATCCAAAAACACGTGGGCAACTACATTGGATTATTCGTGGGATGCGTCTTTATTCTGGTATCAGTGATGCCGGGTCCGATAATGCGTGGAAGGTCTGGCGTACCTCACAAGAACCAGAAGCTGACCCGCATCGTTACCGCCGTGCTCGGCTTCATGATTCTCTTGCTCTGGCGCTCGGGCGAGAGGCTCCGGTAATAAAATGACAACGGCAGTAATCAACAATGCGAGCTAAGAGGGAGAGTCCAAAAGATGCCTTCGGGCGACGCACAGAGAACGTGGTTTCCTGAAATGGTCGCCCGGTTACGGTCGGATTGGCACGAGGGGATGTCGATGCCTGCCCTCATCAGCCTTCGAGACGAGCTTGACGAAATGCTCCGATGCATTCGAGCCGGCCGGAACATCAGGACACCGATAATTACTTGCCGCGAGTGTGGGATGACAGGGCCAGCAGCGCCGCCCCATGTTAGCGTGCGCGCATTGATTTTAGCGTTGAGCCGATTCGAAATCGCCTCGAAGGATAAAACGCGTGCGCTGGAAAAGGAGTGGGCCACATACCGAAAGAATGGCCGACTCACAGCTGAGGGAAAAGTCGCAGCAGAGATGCCGGAGATTTGTCTGCATTAAAACTCACTCGAGGGACCCCGGAGTTGCTACGCCGGGCATGTTAAAACACTGGGGGATCGTCGACCCATGGAGGCGGATCAGAGCGGGGCAGGAAGGTCCAAAGACCTCGTTGTTTTCGAGATTCTCCGTGACTCTAAGTGCACGGATTGTGGCGAGGTGATTTGGAAGGGTGAGTTCCTCTTCCTGGATGGGGAACAAGTCCTGTGTCTGAGCTGTGCTGATCTCGATCATCTGGAGTACCTCCCCAGAGGTGATCCCGCTCTTACGCGTCGCGCCAAAAAGTACAGCGGTCTTTCGGCGGTCGTTGTTCGTTTTAGTCGGTCTCGTGGCCGTTACGAGCGCCAGGGTATCTTGGTCGAGGTATCTGCGCTTGAGCGCGCAGAAGAAGAATGCCAAGCCGATGCTCAGCAGCGTGCAGAGCGGCGCAGACGCAGCGATGTACGCAGCAGGGAACAGGACCGCGACCTTGTCGCACGGATGACCCAAGCCATTCTAGAGCTGTTCCCGAGTTGCCCCACGGAAGAAGCCCGAGCCATCGCGGCGCATACCGCAACACGAGGAAGCGGTCGAGTGGGACGCACTTCTGCGGGCAGAGCGCTTGAACCGGAGGCCCTCACCGCTGCCGTTGTCGCGGCGATTCGTCACAATCACACGCGTTACGATCAGCTACTCATGCGCGGGTGGAATCGAAACGATGCCCGGGACACCGTTCGCGATGTCATTGAGCGAATAATCGGATCCTGGCGTTCGCCTCCTGGTCGCCGCAAGTCGGCGACCTCAAATCCAGCCGATTAGCCAGCCGCCGATCCTCTTCCACTACGGAGCGCCCTGTACAGCCGGTCAAGAATCGGGCGCTCTGCCGGGGAAGCATTAGCAGCAAGATGTACGATTACGCGACATGACCATCCTTAGGAGTTGACGGCGGGGATGCAACTGTACGGTCGAACAGTTTCCCACGGAAATGAGTGATGTTAGCCTAAGTCCGACTCCCAGTTAGTTGCTTGACAGCGAAAACGGAGTTGTCTACTGCGGTGATAAACAAACTCCTGATTCCGCTTCTCCTTGGCTCAGCAACTCTGTTGGGAGCCTTCGAACCTGAATCCCGCAAGCAAGAAAGCCCTCCGCGCGGCTCACCGCAAGTTACAGTTCCGCAAGACCTAACCAAGGATTTGGAAGACGACGAGGATGGGGCCAGACATTTGTTTCTCATCGCCGACGAAGCGGTTCCTACATTAATCAGATTCCTCTCCGACCCCGATAATGAAAAAAGAATCGGTGCGGCAAGAGGGCTGGCTTACATTGGGAATCGCGAGGGCATGCAAGCTCTATGCGGGCGGGCTAGTTGGGACATTATCAGAGAGCGATTTACATTTTCTTAAAAGCTCCGTCGAAACCGCACGATTTACTGATGACGATGACGAGTCGGCGTTCCCCGCCATTTCCGCGGCGCTGGCGTTAGGCATGATGCGAAGAAAGGATTCGCTCGGCTTGTTACGCAAAGTCGCTAAACAGGATGTGATCGGTTCTGAAGAAGTCTCAGAAGCCATTCAATGGATGAACAAACCCCGCCCACGACAGACGAGAATCGGAACGTCAACAAGCGAGAACTAACCGGGAGTTGAGTTTGCCAGCCATACCTTGACAATCTACAAGACCTATTGTAGATAACCATGGTATGGCGAAGCCGACCGATCTCGTTCAAGGAACGCTCGACCTTTTGATCCTCAAGACTGTTTCGCTCGAACCCAAGCATGGTTGGGCGATTGCCAAACGCATTCAACAGATCTCAGGTGAAGTGCTACAAGTACAGCAAGGATCGCTCTATCCAGCATTGCATCGTCTCGAACAAAAAGCATGGATCAAAGCCAAATGGATGGAATCGGAGACTGGAAGACGAGCCAAGTTTTATTCCCTGACGGCTGCGGGTCGCGCTCAGCTTGAGAAAGAAGCTGACAATTGGAATCGGCTTTCCGCGGCGATCAACTTGGTGGTTCAAACATGAGGTGGCGCTTCATGTCGGGGGTTCGGCGATTGTGGTTTTGGTTGCGGGCCCTGTTTGATCGCAACCGAAGTAATCGGCTGTTGGACGATGAGATTCAATTCCATCTCGAGCAGCAGATCGCGGAGAATATCGCTCGGGGAATGACCGGGAACGAGGCCCGGTACGCTGCGATGCGTGCCTTCGGCAATCCAACGGCACTGAAAGAAGAGACACGCGAAAGTTGGGGCTGGACTTGGCTGGAACAAATCGCACAGGACCTCCGTTATGGCGCACGAACGCTAGCCAAGAATCCTGGATTCACTATCACTGCGGTGTTGGCCGTCGCCTTGGGAATAGGAGTCAACACAGGCATTTTCTCGGTGTTGAACGGAGTGGCGCTGAAGCTGCTGCCTGTTCCTGCCGCGGACCAGATGGTAAGCGTGGACCAGATTTTTCATGGAAAGTTCCGCCGCAATTTGCACGGCGAGTCAGGACTGTTTTCATATTCCGAATACAAGGATTATCGCGAGAATAATCGCGTTTTCTCAGGGCTTTTGGCGTATGCGCCGTTCTTAGGCGAAGTGCCGCTGGGAGGCGAAAGCCCCAAACCACTTATGGGAGCAGAAACGTCGTGCGACTTCTTTGATGTACTTCGAGAGCGGCCGGCGTTGGGACGTGTGTTTGTAGAAGCGGATTGCAGTGCACCGGGAGTCGGTCCAGTAGTGGTGCTCAGCGATGAGCTGTGGCGAAGTCGGTTCGCCGCGGCCCCCCAGATTCTAGGCACAAGCATTTCGCTGAACCGCACGAGATTTGTCGTGATTGGTGTAGCCGCCCCAGGATTTCGGGGACTCGATCCCTGGCCCATCGAATTTTGGGTGCCAGTGACTATGCAAAAGGCGCTGGAGCCCGACAGTGATTTACTCCCCGAAGACAACACCGGTTGGCTCGCACTTCTGGGACGAATCCGCCCCGGCGTATCGCTCGGAGAGATTCGCGCGAACCTCGGAGTGATCGCAGGAAGGATTGACCAGCAATATCCAGGGCGAACGACCACACTGGCGATTCATCGAGCGACATTCCTGGGGCGATCAGAGGAGCGGACGGTCGTATTTGGGATAGGGAGCGTCGTGTTGGCGGCAGTGGGGCTGGTGCTGCTGATTGCGTGCGCCAATGTGGCGAATCTCCTCCTCGCACGAGCGTCCGCGAGGCAGAAGGAGATAGCAATCCGACTTTCGATTGGTGGAAGCCGCTGGCGGATCGTTCGGCAACTCCTGACGGAGAGTTTGTTGATCGCTTTTCTGGGAGGGACGCTGGGATCGATGGTGGTGTTCTGGTCGATCGAAGGCATCGCGCGCTATTTGCTGACGCATTTGCCGCACGACGTTCCGCGGCTGGTGTGGGACGTCAGTCCAGACCCACACGTCTGGGGATACACGCTGGTGTTGACGGCTCTTACGGGGATCGTGTTCGGACTGGCGCCGGCGCTGCATGCTACCCGACAGGACCTGAGCACGGCGGTGAAAGGGGATAGCGCGGGGTTCCTGGGCAAGGCCGCGAGCGGAGGAATGCTACGCAGCACCCTCGTCGGCGTGCAGGCGGCGGTGTGCATGGTTCTGCTCATCGCGGCTGGCTTGCTGATGCGCGGCCTTTACTTGACGCAGACTGTGGATCCGGGCTTCGAAATGAAAGGGATTGCGCAGGCGCGGTTTGATTTGTCGTCGGCGCAAGGTTACAACGCAGCGCACGCGCAAGCGTTTCAGCGCGAATTTATCGCGCATGTCGAGGCGTTGCCCGGCGTCGATGAAGCGGAGCAAGCGCGAGCCATGCCGCTAGGCAATCAGTTTCTGGGGACCGAGCTGACGCCCTCAGGAGAGACGGAATCGCGGCAGTTTGAGTTCAATGTAGTCTCGCCGGGATTCTTTGCAATGTTGGGAATGCCGATGGTACGCGGGCGAACGTTCACGCAAGTGGAGACGATGGCGGACGCTGCGGTGTTGGTGGTAACCGAATCCACGGCGCGGCGGCTTTGGCCCGGAGGAGACCCGATTGGAAAGACGCTCCGGGATGGAGAAAAGAAAGAATATCAGATCGTGGGAGTTGTGAAGGAATCGCAGGTTTCGCACTTGGGACATAGCGATGGGTTGTTCTTATACATGCCTGCGGGACCGAAAGAGCAAGGCGTACTGCAACTGTTGGTGCGTAGCAACAACAGCGATGTCGCTACCATCAACGCGATTCGGGAAGCGGCGCGAGTCTTGGACCCGGATTTGATTGTGGAAGTCACGAGGTTAGAAGACAACCTGGAGCTGTGGCGCACGCCATCACGGATTGTGGCGGTGCTTTCCGGCGTACTCGGTGCACTAGCGTTGCTATTGGCTTCCAGTGGCGTGCATGGCGTCGTTTCCTACGGAGTGAGCCAGCGCATTCGCGAGATCGGTATCCGCATGGCACTTGGCGCGGACGGGCACGACGTGATGAGGCTCGTCCTGCGGCAAGCGCTGCGGCCGGTGGTAGTCGGCGGTGTGATCGGCATTATCGGCTGTGCGGCTGTTTCACAGGTTCTTTCGGATGTGCTTTACGGCGTTGGGGCGCATGATCCTATTGCGTTTTTCGGTGTCCCCTTGTTCCTACTCGCGATGGCCTTTCTCGCTAGCTACGTTCCGGCGCGTCGCGCGTCACGCCTTGATCCCATAGAGGCTTTGCGCCACGAGTAACTAGTCGTCGGAGCCGACGTTATTATGTTGTCGGCACCAAGTCCATGTGGATTCCGACGCAAAACCTGACGGGGGACTTGTCCGGTTTGGCGAC
>Ga0210405_10001763_pt1 | contig 23796 bp, 14 predicted proteins | sample IncBWH11MmetaG_FD_155492 | JGI IMG/M metagenome (GOLD analysis project Ga0210405, IMG submission 155492) | Forest soil microbial communities from Barre Woods Harvard Forest LTER site, Petersham, Massachusetts, United States - Inc-BW-H-11-M | ecosystem: Environmental > Terrestrial > Soil >... | reverse complement strand
CACGTAGAAAACGCCAATTCCAATGGCCAGCACGACCAACACACTGATCAGGTCGACCGTCAGTACCGTGTGCCAGCCTTCGGCGGTGGAGGCGTCCGTGAGGCCTAGAGCATCTCGCCACGCACGAAATTCATTCACCAGCCGGGGCAGGCGAAACCCAGCCGTGCCGACCGAGGCCAGCAACAAACCCCACCGAATAGCGTTTCGAACGGATCCCGCATCCGCACTGTCCTGCGCCGCCACCAATCAAATATCCAGATTTACGACTTCAAGAGCGTTGTCCTCAATGAACTTGCGCCGCGCCTCGACGTTTTCGCCCATCAAGGTGGTGAAAATATCCTCCGCGGCGACGGCGTCTTCGAGCTTTACCTGGAGCAAAGTCCGCGTGTCCGCATTCATCGTGGTTTCCCACAACTGTTCTGCGTTCATTTCTCCCAGGCCTTTGAATCGCGTGATCGTGAAGTCTTTCTTGGCATCTTCCACGACGTAATTGAGCACGTCGCGCACGTTTTCCTTGCTCACTTTATCGCCGTTGCGTGCCACGGTGAATGGCGGTTTGTTGAACTCCTCGATCTGCTTGGCTAGCCCGCGCAAACGCTTGTAGTCCGCGGTCGAGGCCAGCGCCCAGTTCACTTTTTGGTTGTGCGGGGGGCCGAATTGGATTTCGTAGAGACTGTGCTCTTCATCAAAAGCTACTTTCCCTTCGAGCTTGAGTTTGCCCTTCTCGATTTCCTTCAAAAGTTTCTCGAGCGCTTTCTTGTCCTCGAAGTCCGTCTTTTTCTCAAGGCCGCTTTCCGCTAGCAATTCCACGAGACTGTTCTCGCGCAAACGCCGGCCCAGTTTCGCCGCGGCAGCTTCATACTCCTGCACATTGAGGAGAAACTTGGTCAAGCCCGCGCCTTCGAGCGACACGCCTTCTTTGGCCTTCACGACGTGATCTTCCGTGGCGCGCTTCATCAGCTCGTGCGCGAATTCGCGTTCATCACGGATATATTTCTCCGTTTTGCCGCGCTTCACGCGGTAGAGAGGCGGCTGCGCGATGTAAATGTGCCCGCGATCGATCAGCTCCTTCATGTGGCGGAAGAAAAACGTCAGGAGAAGCGTGCGGATGTGCGAGCCGTCGACGTCCGCGTCGGTCATGAGAATCACTTTGTGATAGCGCAGCTTGCCCGCGTCGAAATCATCCTTGCCGATGCCGGTGCCAAGCGCCGTGATGATGGCGCGAATTTCTTCGTGCCCCAGCATTTTGTCGTAACGCGCCTTTTCGACGTTGAGGATCTTGCCCTTGAGCGGCAGGATCGCCTGGTATTTGCGGTCGCGGCCCATTTTCGCCGAGCCGCCGGCGGATTCTCCCTCGACCACGAACAGTTCGCAGCGCGCTGGATCGCGTTCCTGGCAATCGGCGAGTTTGCCGGGCAGGCCGCTAGAATCCATGGCGGATTTGCGCCGCGTCAGTTCGCGGGCTTTTCGCGCAGCCTCACGGGCACGTGCGGCATCGATGCACTTGGAAATGATGCGGCGAGCCACCGTGGAATGCTTGTCGAACCATTCGCCAAGCTTTTCGTTGACGAGTTGCTCGACGTCGCCCTTGATGTCGCTGTTCAGTTTGCCCTTGGTCTGTCCTTCAAACTGAGGTTGCGGCAGGCGCACGGAGACAACCGCCACGAGGCCTTCGCGAACGTCGTCGCCCGTGATGGTCACTTCGTCTTTTTGCTCTTTCAGCATACCCGCCGACGAGGCGAAATTGTTGATCGTGCGCGTCAGTGCGGAACGAAAACCGGAAAGGTGCGTACCGCCGTCCACGGTGTTGATGGTGTTCGCGAAAGCGAAAACATTCTCGCCATAGGTGTCGTTATATTGCAGCGCGATTTCTATCTCTACTGTGCCGCGCTTCCCTTCGATGTAGATCGGCGAATCGTGCAGCGTGGTCTTGCCGCGGTTCAGGTGCTTGACGAACTCGCCGATGCCGCCCGTGAAGCGAAACTCGGCGGTCTTTTCGGAACGTTCATCCGTCAGCGTGATTTTCAGCCCCTTGTTCAGGAAAGCCAGCTCGCGCAAGCGCTGCGAAAGTGTGTCAAAGCTGAACACCGTCTTGTCGAAAATTGTCGGATCGGGATGAAACGTAACCGTCGTGCCGGTCTTGCGCGTTTTACCAGTTTGTTTCAGTTTCGTGGTGGGCTTGCCTTTTTCGTAGGACTGTTCCCACACAGCGCCATCGCGAGAGATTTCCAGTTCGAGCCGGTCCGAGAGGGCGTTGACGACGGAAACGCCGACACCGTGCAAACCTCCGGAAACTTTGTACGTGTCGCTGTCGAATTTTCCACCGGCGTGCAGCACCGTGAGCACCACTTCCGCCGCCGGCCGTTTTTCCGTGGCGTGCATGTCCACGGGAATGCCGCGCCCGTTATCGACCACGGTGACCGAATCATCGGCGTGCACGGTGACGTTAATCTCGTCCGCGAAGCCAGCCATGGCTTCGTCAACGGAGTTGTCAACGACCTCCCACACCAGGTGGTGCAGGCCCATGTCTCCGGTCGAGCCGATGTACATCGCGGGACGCAGACGCACCGCTTCGAGACCGCCGAGCACTTTGATGGACTTCGCGTCGTACTGATGACCCGGAGCTTTTCCGGCCACCGTCTCTTTATCGCCCATGTACGCTCCTGACGAAACTCTTACCGCGCAAGACGGACCCCGAGCTATGCGGTGAGCCTCAGCGCTCAAAAAACTGCACTCAATTTCTTGTGAAGCGAGGAAAGGCGTGCTCGCGGAATGCCCCGTACGTCGCCTTACCCTTTGATTCCGGATTTATCGAGCAAATCCAGAACTCGTAGGGTTCCTGCTCCATCCCATCTCGCGCAGCGAGACGTGGCGAAGACTTCTTAACTCCAAGCATCCGGCTCATTAGCTCCTGGCGCAGAGCTAAAAGGCAGGGCCGAATTTACTTGGCCGACGTGCCGATTTGGAGGTTACCGAACTGCGAATCGACAGCCAATAAAGTCTACCTGAACTTACGCCGTTTCTCAAGGCCAGAAGAGGTCGGGAGCGTTCCGTAAGGTATTTATTTTGTGCTATTTACACTTACCTTCGTGGGCTTTACAGGCTTCGTTGCGAACAGTGGCCTTGCGTGAAATCCGATCGGCTTTTTCGCTGGAATTGGTGTTTCCAGCATCTGCTGAAGGGTCTCAAAAACGGTCTGAAATCTCGCATCGTAACGCTTTTCCATTGCGTCCATCTTTCGGCGCAATTCTTCGTGCGTTGTAAGCATTTCGCGAAGCCGAACAAAGGTTCGCATGATCGCCACGTTTACCTGCACAGCCCGCGACTACAGAGCACGCTAGAAAGCATCGCCACGCCTTGTTCCGTGAAAGCATACGGAGCATAGCGTCGACCTCCTCGCCCTGGTCTTGAGGTTCCAAACTGGAGCCTCAAAGTGTGCAGATCCTCGGATGAAAGCTGGAACATGAAATCAGAGGGAAAACGGCATGAAGAGCTTTGGGGTTCCCGTATGGAACCTCAGAACGAGAGCGCAGAATATAATGTTAATTAAGGTAAATTAATTACTCGATAGTTTATTAGTAAAGGGGGGCGGAAGCCGCGTCACTAACTTTCTAACACACCACTTCAAATGCGCATGGGCATGATGATGTAGCGGTAGCGGTAGGATTCGTCGGCAAGCGGGCGCATTTGGCCGGCGGATTGTTCGTCCTTCAACTCAATACTGATCGGGCCATCGGCCGCGGCGGCAAGAAAATCGAGCATGTACGTGGAATTAAACCCAATGGAGATTGCGTCGCCTTTGTATTCCTTTTCGATGTTTTCCCTGGCTTCGCCGTATTCCGGGCTGGAAGCAGAAATTTCGATGCCCTCTTTGGAAACAGCGAGCTTCACGGCGTGCGAACGCTGGTCGGCAAGCTGCGATACGCGGCGCACTGCATCGCTAAGCTCCGCCCGCTCCAACACGACGGTCTTGCTATTGTCGCGCGGAAGCACCGCTTCGTAATTCGGGAATTGGCCGGTGAGGATTCGCGAAATCAACAGCCGGTGGCCGACCTGAAAAAACAAGTGGCTTTCGTCTTTTGCAAACTCGATGGAGGCATCCGCGCCGGCCGCGCTGGCAAGCTTTTCCACTTCGTCCATGGCCTTTTTGGGAACGAGAACTTTCACTTCGCCGTTTAAGCCTGCAAGCTTCTGATCCGTTTCCGCAAGCGCCAGGCGGTGACCGTCGGTAGCCACCATCGCCAGCGTATCCGGCTTCAAAATCAGCAAACCGCCGTTCAACGTGTAGCGCGACTCTTCCATCGAAATGGCAAACTTCGTTTTGGCAATCAGGCTCTCGAGAATCGCAGCAGGAATCTTGACGAGCGTGTGCGGCATGGTGGGAAGCGCCGGGAAATTTTCCTTCGCCATGCCCACGAGCTTGTACTTCTTTCGGTCGCTGACGATTTCCACCCAATGATTTTCAAGCAGCTTGACCTTGATCTCGCCCTCAGGCAGCAAGCGCACGAGCTCCAGCAGCTTCTTTGCGGGGATAGTTCCAGCGCCCTCTTTCTTGATCTTTGCTTCGCAGGACGTGCGGACACTCAGCTCCAGGTCCGTCGCCGTGATGGTCAACTGGCTGCCCTTGGCTTCGACCAGCAAATTCGAAAGAATAGGGATGGTCGTCTTGCGCTCAACGACACCTTGCGTTGTGCTGAGTTCATTCAACAGCGCTGATTTTGTAACACTGAATTCCATCGATTGATGTTCCTCGCGCGCGGTTCCTGTTGCGTTCATTCGGGTTCCTCGCCGCTTTCGACCGCTGTCGTACTGTACTCGCTTTTTGGCAAAGTAGAAAGCCCGCGACACCGGTAAAACTGTGGAAATACGCGGGAATCAGAACCAGAACTCGTTTACTTCCAGGTGGCGCAAAAGCGCAATCGCTTCTTTCCCACAACCATAATCATCTCCACAAGAGCAGTTACTCATTTCAGAGAACTATAAGGCTTGTTGTTGTGATGAGTGCGGTGGATTTGTGGAAAGCTGTAAGAAACGCTTTTGTCACAGCGACCTGCCGTCGCTCGTCCGAAGTGGCGAACTGTGGGAAACGGTGAAAACACCGCGCCAGACCATCGTCGCAAGCGCGGAACCAAAAAGTCTTCCACCACACTCAACAGAATCTTCGCCTCTTCTCCAACGCTTATTTACAAGTCTGCTTGCGCGAATTCCGGTGACTGCATGCGGCAGGCAGACCATCTAGACACCAGGAGAGGATGATCCTGCCGGTAAAAAATTTAGCAGGCGTCATGGACCAGCGATGCGTGCAACGGCTAAACGGGAGGCGCGGAAACGTCGAGGCTACTGCAATGTATCCATCAAACGCGTGATCGTCCGATTCAGGTCCTTGTCCGAACGCCGCATCTCTTCGATTTTGTTGATGGAGTGCAGCACGGTAGTGTGATGCTTGCCGCCAAATTGCCGCCCAATCTCCGGCAAGGACGCTGAGGTGAGCTGCTTCACGATGTACATCGCCACCTGGCGCGGAAATGCGATCGCCCGCGTGTTGCTGCGCACCTTCAAGTCCTGCTCGCGCATATTAAAATGCTCGCTCACGCGCTTCTGAATCAGGTCGATGGTGACGCGCTTTTCCTGCGAGGCGATGATGTTCCGCAGCACCTGCTGCGCCGTGGCCAATGAAATCGTGGCGCCCGTCAAGGATGCATAAGCCATCAGCCGCGTCAGTGCGCCTTCCAACTCGCGCACGTTGGACTTGATGGCACGCGCAATGTATTCCGCCACGTCATCCGGCAAGCTAAAGCGGTCGTTCTCCGCTTTTTTCTGGAGAATCGCAATCTTGGTTTCCAGATCCGGCGGCTGAATATCGGCGATCAAACCCCATTCAAACCGCGAGCGCAGCCGCTCTTCGATCGAATTAATCTCTTTCGGCAGGCAGTCGGAGGAAATCACAATCTGCTTCTGCTGTTCGTAAAGCGCATTGAAGGTGTGAAAGAACTCTTCCTGTGTCCGTTCTTTCCCCGCGATGAATTGGATATCGTCCACGAGCAAAACGTCCACGGTGTGAAAGCGGTCGCGGAAACTCGTCATACGGTCGAAGCGCAGCGAATTGATCACTTCGATGGTGAATTTCTCCGCGCTCACATAGCTCAGCCGCATCGCGGGGTTGCGCTTTTTGATGGTGTGCCCGATGGCATGCATCAAGTGCGTCTTGCCCATGCCCACTCCGCCATAGAGAAACAGCGGGTTGTAGGCCTTCGAGGGCTGCTCCGCCACGGCGCGCGCCGCCGCGTGCGCAAACTCATTGGACTTGCCGACTACAAACGAATCGAAGCTATACCGCAAATTCAATTGATGATCGCTGCTTTCAAAGTCGAGTTTCGCTTGTTTCACCCCGGTTGCTGTGGGAGCGGCTGGCACCGGTTCTTCCTCTGTACAGACGTACTGCACTTTCACATTGGGAGTTCCAAGTTCGTGGAAAACTGCTTTGACGATCTCGCCATAGGTCCGCGTCAGGACCTGCCGGAAGACCGTGCTGGGGATCTGCACAAACAGGTTTTCACCCTCGGCGCGGTTCAGCCGGGTAGGTTGAAACCAGGTGGTATAGGTGTTGATGCTGACCCGGGACTTCACGTGCTCAAGAAACCGTTCCCAGGAATTCGTCGCAGTAGTCATCGCAAGAGAAAATCTCACCCCGTTATTTCCACAGATGTGAATAAGCTGTGGAAAGCAGGTCCCTTCAATTCGTTTTTTCAGGCTTCGGGAATCTTGTCCGTACTGGAGCGTCTTGCTTTCCCCTGGCGCCCCGTGCGCGGCCCTTCAGATTTGCTGGCCCCTCGTACCGCCGCCTATCAGACAGCGCGGGATTGTCGCCGATTGGACGGAATGGAGCAAGCGAAAAGTGTGCGAAGGGATTCACCGGGGTGCACACCTCATTCACAGCTTTTCCACAAGCACAATTATTATGCAACGTCTTCAGCGAAGGCATAATTGTAAGGGAATTTACAAATAATTATCCCGCGCGCGGACTTCTTTGCACAGGTTCCATCCAAATCACCCTGAGGAAAAGTCCCTTATTGCTGAGATTTTTTATCTGGCCGCTCGAATTCGTAGATGCCCAGCGGGTCGCTTCCGATGATCAGACGGTCTTGTTCGACGAGGATCGTGATGGCTTCCAGCCGCGCCTGTTCGGGGGTGTAGATCTTGTATGTCGCGCGGCGATTTCCTTCCTTGTCAAAATGCAGCAGGTTATTGCCCAGCGCCATCCAGACTTCCCCGGTGGCGCGCTCCACGCCAACGGCGGTCAGAATGCGCTTGAACACGGGAGCGTCCCCGCGCTTCTCCTGCCTCTCGATCTCCTTGCGTGTGGCCTGCGCGGCCGGCCAAGCGTCTACGCCAGTGAACTGAATATCCTGTCCGCCGTAGCCGTTGCGGTCGTATTGACGCACGGTCGGTTCCGGCAGATAGGGAAATGCATAGTAAAGATGGCCTCCGCCATCCGTCACGAGCATTCCGATATTCAAAAAGCGGTTCACCTCGGGGCGCTCGGAAATCGGCTCGGGGTCGCCAAACTCGCGCACGTCCCGTCCGTTCTTGTCGAACACCATGACCAGGTGTTGTTGGTGCACGGTGGCCACGGCGACTTCGCCATCCGGCAACGCCGCGATCGATACAGGCGCATTGACTCGAATCACTCGCCCATTTCCTTTGCTGTCCCAGATCTTGATGGCGTTTGCGCCGCGGTCCGCCACATACACAGTTCCCTGCGCATCCACGTCCAGGTCTTCGCCGAAGGTGATCGCCGCCAGTTCGGGTGACTGAGGACTCGGACCCTTGCTCTCTTCGTACGCGGGTACCCTTTTTACTAGCTTTCCTGCCGCATCGAAGACCGAAGCCGACGACCCCGGCGCGCTCAACACATAATAATTTCCGTCCACCCCGTGCTTCACCGCCCGCAGCCCTGGCCCTACTCCCGGCAAGATCCGCTTCTTGGCAATGAGGTCCCCTTCGTCCTGGCCAAATGCGCATCCGGCGAAACACCCGAGCAGACACAACCCCGCAAGAATCTTCACGTTGATCACAACCCCTTTGTTGTGTGTCATTTGTTCTGAGTCATCAGAGTACGACGGAGGGATACAGGTTGCCCGTTTCAAGCCTTTCCATGTGTCGATCAGTCAATCTTAAGACGCAACCGTTCAATCGACTGCGCGCGCAGCCGGCCGGCGGAGTTGCGCAGCCCGCTGTCGTCCGTTTCGATCAATACGCAATTCATCTGCACGTCGCCGGAGGCCACTTCAAACCGCGCCGGCAATCCATCGAGAAATTTCTTGATGATGCCGGCTCGGTCCATCCCGATAACGCCGCCATGCGGGCCGCTCATACCCACGTCCGTAATAAACGCCGTGCCGCCCGGCAAGACGTGCTCGTCCGCAGTCGTCACGTGCGTATGCGTTCCGACGACGGCGGTCACCCGCCCATCGAGGTACCAGCCCATCGCCACTTTCTCGCTGGTGGTCTCTGCGTGCATGTCGACAAAAACGAAGCCGACATCCTCGGGCAGCTTGGCGAGTTCGCTGTCCGCTTTCCGAAACGGATCGTCGATCGGCGTCATGAAAACGCGCCCCTGCAGGTTGAGCACGGCGTACTTCACGCCGTTTTTCGCCGTGCCAACGTAAAGCCCGCTGCCCACGTTCCCTTCCGGGAAATTGGCTGGCCGCAGCAGCCGCGGCTCGTGCGGCATGAACTCGAGGATTTCCTTGCGATCCCAGCTGTGGTTGCCGCCCGTCAAGACGTCAATGCCCATCGCCAGCAGCTCCTCCGCCAGCCTCGGCGTGATCCCGAAGCCCGAAGCTGAATTCTCGCCGTTGGCGATGACCAGATCGATCTGCCGTTGCGCGACGATGTCCGCCAGCCGCTCGCGAACAATCTGCCGCCCCGGCGACCCGACAATGTCTCCAATAAAAAGTACGCGCATGCTTGGAATGGGCTCGTTGATACAAAAAAAGAGCGGACTGCTCGGCCGTGGGGAGCTAGGCCGTGAACCTCTGAATTAGGTGGGCGCCACGAGCCAACCGTTAGGCTTTCCTGCCCCGCTCGCCCGTCTTGCTTCGTTTCGTTGTTGCCGTAGCGGCAATTTCGGCGTTCAAGACGCGCCAGCGGGACAGGCCGTGCACACAGGCTGTCTGTCCGCAGCACCTCAGAGATTCGTCATTGGTTCAAACAGCTTTCGCTCCCTCACCTGCTTCGAAGAACCGCTCCGCCCAATATTCTACCAGGATGCTTGTTCAAAGAAAGCCGGGCGCACCGGTCTAGGATGTCTCGAGGTGCCTGCCAGCCGCCCGGGGATCCCGTGAGATTCTTCCGCTATCGGCCTGAGTTGCGAATTGTCGCGTTCTCGGCAATGCCGTCTTTCTGACCCTTCTCCTCACAAAGTCGCTCCGCGTTGGCGTGCAACTGTGAGAGCACGGTTTCCAGCTTGTCGATGTCGACGTTCAGGACCCCCTCAAAGAATTGGCTGCGAACTTCCTCGAATCTGGTCTTCAAATGCGGCGCAACACGCCGACCCTTGTTTGTCGCTTTGATGATCAAGAGCCGGTGATCGCGTGGATCGCTCTTCCGGGTAAGAAACCCGCTCGTTTCAAGCCGGTCAAGGAAGCGCGTGATCTTCCCCTTGTCTCTGCCCATGGCTTTGGCGAGCTTTCCGGCGGAAGTCTCTCCTTCTTCCGCACAATGCAGGAGCACTGCCGCCTCTTGCGCCGTCACGCCGAATGGACTGAAACAACGATCAAATGCGGTTTGCAGCCGTATGCTGGTCCGGAAGAGCCGTGATAGAGAGAGCTCGGCCTGCCACTCTCGGACTCCGGCATATTTCCGCCCAGGCTTCTCGGCCGGGGCCAGGGGATTCCTCAGGAATCCCCCATCCTTCCCGCTCTCCGTTGTTCCCGCCATCGGTTTGGCCGTCAGAACTTCTTGCGTTAATCGCGTAAGCTGCTCATTCCAATCCATCTAGAAGTGGAAACCCAGCTCCACGGTTTCGGTGCGCGGCGTGACGTAGTGCGTGCCGCTGAAGGTGGAGAAGTAGTTGTACAGCGCCACCTTGTTTGTCAGATTGATGACCGTGAAGCGGAGGCTCCATTTGTAACGGTCACCATGGAAGAGGTTGTCTTGGCCCACGCTGGCGTCAAACAGGCTGCGCGGAGCGATGCGTTGCGGATTGTGATCGTCGTTTTCCTTACCGGGCGCCGGTATCTTGATGAGCGTCGACGCAAACTGCGAGGCTAGGCATCCACCATTCGGTTGCAAGACCGACGCAGGTATCGGCGTCGTTGGCGTTGCCCCAACGCCTTGGCAGGTAAATCCACCTTGAAACTCCTGATCGGCGGTCAGCGGCAATCCGGTGAGATTATTGATGAACAACACTGTGTTGTTTGGCCCCGTTGAAAAGCCGCAGGTTGCGGTTGGCGCGGAGCACGGTACTGCGCCGGCCACGAGCCCATTGTCATATCGCCAGTTGAATGCTACCCACGGCCCGCGTTGCCAGGGCTGGTATTGCAGGTGCGTCGTTTGATTAAATCTCTCGTCGTGATCGATCCGGAAGACCCCGGGGGCGGGCAAAAAAGGTACGCCGCCGACTTGCGGCGGGAAATAGCGCGCGGCAACTCCCGACAGCACCACCAGTCCCGTGAAGCCGTGGAAGTTCGGCACGCTCACGCGCACCGCGTATCCCGGAATCTTCGAGTTGTGCCAGGCGATCGGAAACGCAAGGGGTGAGGCCGCCACGACACCGAAGTCGAAGGCGTTGTGTGTGTACTTCCAGAGGTACTCGGCATCGACGACAAGATACTTCCCGAAGGCTTGTTCGAAGCCCGCGTGGAATTCATTGCGCCAGCCCGGATGAATCAAACCCGATACGCAAGGGGTATTCGGTGGCGGCACCAGGACCGCGATCACTGGAATGCTGCATCCGTTGTTGGCAATCGCTATGTTCTCGTTGAACGGAGTTTCCATGGTTCGCGCGTACGACAGGCGAAGCACGGTACTAGTCGGCTTGATGTTGTAAGCAACTCCAACTCGCGGCTCCGGTTGGCGGTCGCTCACGTACCCGTTGTAGAGGTCCCCGCGAATGCCAAGGTTGAAAGACCAGTTTCCCTTGGTGATGGTGTCTTGGACGTAGAGCGAGGTTTCCTTCACGTCGGTGTGGCCGTGAAACAAGAATGGCTTTCCACCTTGTGTCAGGTCCACCGATGCGAGCGTCTGGCAGGGACCGACCTCCATTGGCGTCTGGCTCGGCGGCATCGCGCAGGTCAGGTTTGGGTTCCCGCCCGGTTGGGCGTTGGGGTTTGGAATAGGGTTACCACTCGCATCCAGTTGATTAAACAGCCCCGAGAAACCCGGATCAACCGTCGCTAGAGTGTCGTTCTCCGTTAGAAACCAGTGCTGAAACGTGATTCCAGCCTTTATGTTGTGAATACCCTTCACGTAGGAAATGTCCGAGTGCACACCTGCATTAGTAAGTTTCCGGTCTTGCCCGATCGTCTGAGCCTGAAGTCCCGGAGAAAAATCCGCAAACGGATCCCCGCTCGGATAGAAGTTGAACTGGTCTTTTCGCACGAAACCGCCAAACGTGAACACAGCCCTTGAGCTGATCAGGCGGGTCCACGTCGGCGCGACGTTATAGGTCTTGATCTGCGAGCGCTGATCTGTAGGGCCCAACGGAGCGCCGTTTACGGGGTTGACAGCCACACCCGCTGCATTGCACGCGAATCCCGCGCTGCAGGTATGCAATTGCTGGTCCCACGTATTTGGATTTTGAAACCAGGAACGCGTAAACCCAAAATTCACGTGGATCGTATCCGCGCCGGTCAATTGAAAGTCCACACGGTCGAACAAGTTCTCTTGATTCCCTTTATCGTGCAGCACGGCGACTTCTGGTCCATCAAGGAATCGGCCGCTGTTCAAGCCGTTCAGAGCTATGAAGTTGCCCCACTTCTGCCCGCCATAGGCGAGATTGACGCCAACGTTGGCGGTGCCAAAACTGCCGTAGGTTGTGTACACCCTCCCCGTTGGTTTGGTCACCCCGAGACCGGAGCGCGTCGTCACCTTGATGACGATGCTCGTCTTGTCGCCGAACTCCGCCGGCGGCGCACCTGAGATCACTTCCAGCGACTGAATCGAGTCTGTGGGAATTTGGTTCGAAAAGACCTTGCTCTGTTGATCGGAGATATTCTGGCCGTCCACGGAAAAAGAGTTCTGCGCGTGGTCTCCCATGCCGTGGAACAGGCCGTTCGAGTCCGCCGCGATTCCCGGCGTCACCAGCGTGACCAGCGAGCTCACGCCCGAGCTCACGCTTTGCAGCGGCAGGCGGTCGGTGATCGCTTGGTCCACGTCGGTGTGAAAGGTAGAATCATTCTCTACGAGGTCCCCGCCGTTAGCCTCGACTTTAACCGTCTGCGAAGCTGCCCCGATCTTTAGGCCGATCTGCACGTTCGCGGGAACGGTCGAGCGCACATCTATGTCCTGCGTGTACGATGCAAATCCGGTCGCCGTCACAACCAGATGATACGGATTGAACGGCACGTTCGTGAAACGGAAGCTGCCGTCGCTGCCAGTCGTCGTCTGGCGGTTAAAGCCGCTGACCGGATTGGAGACCTCCACAGTGGCGTTCTCTACTACGCCGCCCGACGAATCCTTGACGACCCCTTCAATCGATCCGGAATTCCCTTGCGCCCAACTGGCCGCCGCTGAAAACAGCAGCACCATCGCTAAAATGCAATAACTCCCCAAACGCTTTAACATTTTTTCTCCATCCCTCTGCGGGTTATCTATGTTTGTGGATAGAGGCCGCCTGAAAATGTGGCGGTGGCGCTGGCTCACGTAAGAGACAGCGCTCAGTAGTGCGATTCGCTAGCGGAAGATGGCAATTACGCGGAAGGAGGCGCTCGAGAAGCACGATGCGGAGAAAACGAATTGCTCGGCGCCGCATGTTTCGGCGCCGCCGAATAACGGGAGATCAGCGCGGGAGCAGCGACAAGATCGAGTGCAGCCGCGGCCAGCACCGGTAAGTGCAGCGACTGGCAGATGTGGCAAGCGGTTTCGGAACCATTGGTATGCTGATGGAGCAGGCTGCCGCCCGCCGCGAAGTACAGCAGAACGGCACACGCCAGCACCGCCACCGCCCGGCGTACGCTTTTCCGTCCGAAAATAGTCCTGTTCAACTGCAAGACCTCCACGTTAGCGTAACACCTTTGACGCTCCAGCTACCAGAACGGGTGCAGAATGTTGACCCCTCTCCTATTAGGTTGCTTGACCCCGCAACCATTCCGGCCTAAGCTTCGTCTTAGTATAAGGATGTTCTCTACCCCTAACAGGACACGTGTCTGTGCTCTGCTGCTCGGAATTATCTTCCTGGCGGCGCAATTCCATTTTTGTGCCGACCTCAATTCCGGGCCCGGCGGCTCGCATCCTTGTCAGCTTTGCTCGACAACGGGCTCTGCAGTTACGACGCAAACTCTGAATTTGGCCATCGTGCTCGTCGTCGACCGGCTCGAGGTCTTCGCGAAAATTCTGTCTCCCTCTGTAGAAGTTCAACGCACGACCTCGCCTCGCGCCCCTCCGGCCTTGTAGTTCTCCGTTATTTCTCCATGTAGGCCACCCTAACTGCCGCGATCCGTCCCTATCGCAAGGGACCGTAGAGGAGTATCACCATGAAGAAAGGAACGGCATGGGCCACCGCGCTTTTGGCCTTGCCCGTCTGCGCTCTAGCGCAGCAGAATCCAGCGGCTGCCCCAGTTTCATCTCCGCTCCCGGCGCCGGCTGCGCCGCAGACGGCCGCCGCGCGCATAACGCTCGAAGAAGCCATCCGCCTTGCCCTTCAGCACAATCACGCCCTTCAAGCCGCGCGCACCACCATCCTGCAAAATCAAGCGCAGGAGATCACCGCCAATCTCCGTCCCAACCCCGTTCTTTCCTGGGACGCCCAGTTCTTGCCCATCTTTCAACCAAACAAGTTCACTGCCGACTACATTGACACCCAGGCCCAATTCGATTTGGGAATCGGTTATCTCTTCGAGCGCGGCAGGAAGCGCCAGCACCGCCTCCAGGCGGCCAAGGATCAAACCACCGTCACACGCTCCCAGGTTGCCGATAACGAGCGCCTGCTCGTCTTCAACGTCTCCCAACAGTTCATCGACGTCGTCCTCGCCCAGTCCACCATCGATTTTGCCAAGCAGGACCTTGACAGCTTCCAGAAAACCGTCGACATCAGCGAGGCTCGCTACAAAGCGGGCGACATGAGCGAAGGCGACTTTCTGAAAATCCAGCTCCAACTCTTGCAGTTCCAGACTGATCTCTCCACCGCGCTGCTGGCAAAAGTGCAAGCCATCGCCGCGTTGCGCCAGTTCGTCGGCTTTGAGTCCGTGCCCGATATGTTCGACGTAGACGGCAAACTCGATTACCAGCCTGTCCACGCCGGCCTCGAACACCTGAGAGCGCTGGCCATGCGCTCCCGCCCGGACTTGCTCGCCGCCCAGCAAAGCGTCAACGCCGCGCGGAGCCAGGAACTCCTCGCCGAGGCCAACGGGAAACGCGACCTCGGTGCCAGCTTTAATTATTCGCACGTCGCCTCGACGAACACCGGAGCTGTTTTCTTCAACATCCAGCTCCCCATTTTCGACCGCAATCAGGGCGAAATCGCCCGCACCCGCTACGCCATCACCCAGTCCCAACAAATGGCCAGCGAAGCTGCCGAGCAAGTGATGAGCGACGTCGTCGATGCTTACGAAGCCCTTCGCACCAACGACCAAATCGTCCAGCTCTACCGCGGCGGCTACGTCGATGCAGCTCAGAAATCCCGCGACATCAGCGAGTACGCGTACAAAAAAGGCGCTGCCAGCTTGCTCGATTTTCTTGACGCCGAGCGCACCTACCGCGCCAACCAGCTTGCTTACCTCCAGGCGCTCGCCAGCTACATGACCGCCCTCGAACAAACGCGCCAAGCCGTGGGAACGAGGGATCTTCCATGAATCTCAAAACTCAGTTTCGCAATTTGATCTTTCCAGCCTCGGCCATCGCTACTGGCTTTCTCATCGCCTCGCTCTCAGGCTGCGGTTCGGGCGGTTCCGAGTCCAAGATGACTTCTTACTCCTCCAGCGAGTCCAAAGCGGAAACCGCGGCTCTCTTCAACGTTCCCCAGGACCAAATGACGCACGTCCAGGTCGTGTCTGTCGAAAAAGCGACGCTGCCACGCGTTCTGCGCCTAACCGGCGCCGTGGCCTACAACGCTTTCATGACCACCCCGGTCTTCGCCGCCATCGGCGGGCCTGTCCATGAATTGCTCGTCACACCGGGCGAGACCGTGCGGCAAGGGCAGCCGCTGCTCACCGTCAACAGCCCGGACTATTCCGCGGCCCGCTCTGCTTACATAAAAGCCCGCGAAGCTTTTCTTCTCGCGGACAAGTTCTTCACTCGCGCGAAGGATCTCCTGGCTCATGGCGCCATCGCCGAGGCGGACTTTCAGCAGGCCGAATCCAATCGCAACCAGGCCCAGGCCGATCTCCAATCCACCGAAGACGCTCTCCGCGTCCTTGGCATCAACGACCCAGAATCTCTGGTGAAGAATCCTCCCAAAACCACTTCGCAAATTCCCGTCCTCGCCCCCGTCAATGGAGAAATTGTCGAGCGCCTCGTCGGACCCGGCCAATTGCTCCAAGCTGGCGCAACTCAGGTCTTCACCATTTCGGACATGTCCACCGTTTGGGTCCTCGTCAATGTCTATCAGGGGGAAGTGTCCTACGTTCGCCTGGGAGATCTTGTGGACGTCAACACCGACTCCTATCCCGAAGTATTTCACGGACGAATTTCCTACATCGCCACCGCGCTCGATCCAACCACACGTACTTTGCAGGCGCGCATCGTCACCGAAAATCCCGGCAAGAAGCTGAAGAAGGATATGTACGTCTCCGCTTCCGTCAACGCCGGCTCCATTGCCAACGCTTTAACCGTTCCGGACGCCGCCGTTCTGCATGACACCGAAAACCAGCCTTTCGTCTACGTGCAGTCGCCCACCAAGCAAACCGAATTCGCCCGCCGCTTGGTTCAGCTAGGCGACAGCCACGGCGGCCGCACGCAGGTTACCGATGGCTTGAAAGAAGGAGAGCACGTTGTCGGCGACGGCAGCCTTTTTCTTCAATTCAAGAATTCTTTGCAGCACTAGCGGGAGAGGCAGCCGAGTGAGTTCACGATGATCCATCGTATTGTCCAATTCTCGCTCCGCCAGCGGTTCCTGGTTCTGGTGGTTACGGTGTTAATTGTCATCGCCGGAGCCGACTCCTTCCGCCGCATGCCAGTGGACGCTTATCCCGATCTGTCGCCGCCCATGGTCGAGCTCATCACCCAGTGGCCCGGACACGCCGCCGAAGAGGTCGAGCGCCTCACCACTCTGCCGCTTGAGCTCGCCATGAACGGCACGCCGAACCTTAAGGTCATGCGTTCTATCTCTCTCTATGGTCTTTCAGACGTCAGGCTCACGTTTGAGGAAAGTACGGACCCGTACTTCGCGCGCAATGTCGTGTTTGAGCGTCTCAGCGACGCCTCTCTTCCCACCGGCGTCGTCCCCAGCATGGCTCCCCTCTTCAGCCCCAGCGGCCTGGTCTATCGCTACGTTCTCGAAAGTCCCGATCGCTCTCCAACGGAACTCCACACGATCGAGGCATGGATCATCGACCGTGCCTATCGCAGCGTCCCCGGTGTCGCTGACGACTCCGGCTTTGGCGGCCCCACCATGGAGTATCACGTCCTGCTCGACCCGGTGAAGCTCTACAACTATCACCTTCCTGTCGTGCAGGTGCTCAACGCCCTCACCGCCAACAACGCCAACACCGGCGGCGGCTTTTACTCCCAGGGCGGCCAGTTTTATTACGTCCGTGGCCTCGGCCTCGTCAAAAACACGGACGACATCGGCGAAGTCGTCGTCGGCAGCGGCAATGGTGTACCGATCCGTGTGAAAGACATCGGACGCGTTGTGATCGGCAACGCACCTCGCCTTGGCATTTTCGGGTTCCAGGACAAAGGGGAGAAAGGGAAAGACAATCCAGACGCTGTCGAAGGCGTCATCCTCATGCGCCGCGGAGAGCAGACGCAAAATGTTCTCGAAGGCGTCGAGAAAAAGACCGTCGAGGTCAATCGCGATCTTCTCCCGCCCGACGTCAAAGTCCGTCCTTTCTATGACCGCAGCGATCTTGTCAAAGTCACCACCGACACCGTCGAATGGAATCTTCTCCGCGGCATGGCCCTCGTTCTCATCGTTCTCATCTTTTTTCTCGTGAGCATTCGTGCTGCGGTAATTACGGCGCTCACCGTTCCTCTCGCTCTCCTCTTCGCCTTCATCTTTCTTCACGCCACCGGTGAGGCCGCCAACCTGCTCTCCATCGGCGCCATCGATTTCGGCATCATCATCGACGGCACCATCGTCATGGTCGAAAACATTTATCGCGAGCTCAGTCTGCGCCACGGCCAGGAATACAAACTCAACAACGTCATCCTCGCCGCTGCCCGCGATGTCGATCGCCCCATTTTTTACTCCGTCGCCGTTATCATCGCCGGTTATCTCCCCATCTACGCTCTTACCGGCCCCGCTGGAAAGCTTTTCCATCCCATGGCGGACACCATGGCTTTTGCCCTCGTCGGCGCACTACTCCTCACGCTGACCCTGGTTCCCGTCCTCGCCTCTTACTGGTTCAAGAGCGGCGTCAAGGAAAGGCCCAATCGCATTTTCGACCGCGTGCGCGACGGTTATGGCAAGCGCCTGGAGTGGTGCCTCAATAAACCCAAGCTAACGCTGTTCGTCGTCACTCTTATTTTTTGCGCAACTCTTCTCCTTCTCCCCTTTATTGGCGGCGAATTTCTCCCGCACCTCGATGAAGGCGCTCTTTGGGTTCGCGCCACCATGCCCTACACCATCTCTTTTGAAGAAGCCGCCAAATTCGCTCCGCAGGTCCGCGACATTCTTTCGAAATACCCGCAGGTGACCGTCGTCGGCTCAGAGCTAGGCCGCCCCGATGACGGCACCGACCCCACTGGTTTTTTCAATTGCGAGTTCTATATTGGCTTGAAGCCTTACGACGACGCTTCTTGGAAATCCGGATCCATTCACACGAAGGAACAACTCAGCCACGACATCGATAAAAAACTCGAATCCTACCCCGGCGTCATCTTTAACTTTACACAGCCCGCCGAAGACGCCGTCGACGAAGCCCTCACCGGTCTCAAGTCTTCTCTGGCCGTCAAAATCTTCGGCCCCGATCTCGACATCCTCGAGAAAAAAGCCGTCGAGATTCGCAATATTCTCGACCAGACTCCCGGCTTCAAAGAACTTACCGTCGTTCGCGAGTTAGGCCAGCCTAGCCTCATCATTAACGCTGATCGCGCCAAAATTGCGCGCTACGGCATCAACGTCGCCGACGTCGAAGCCGTCGTCCAGGCCGCCATCGGCGGACAAGCCGCAACGCAGGTCATTCAGGGCGAAAAACTCTTCGACCTGGTTGTCCGTATGGAGCCTCAGTACCGCTCCAGCGCTCGCGACATCGGCGATCTCCTCGTTCCCGCTCCTGCCGGCCAGCAGATTCCTCTCTCCGAACTCGCCACCATCAAGGAAAGCACCGGCGCCTCCTTCATCTATCGCGAAAACAATTCCCGCTACATCGGTATTCAGTTTTCCGTGGAAGGCCGCAACCTCGAAGGCATCGTCAATGCCGGCCAGGCCGCCGTCAAAAAAGCCGTCACTCTTCCGGACGGCTATCACCTCGACTGGGGCGGCGAATACAGCGAGCTCCTCGAAGCCAAATCACAATTCCTGATCATCGGCCCGCTCGCCCTGCTCCTCATCTTCATGATTCTTTTCGCTCTCTATGGCAACTTCAAATTCCCCATTACCATCGCTCTCGGCGTCATCCTCACCGAACCCGTCGGCGCGCTCATCGCCCTCAAGCTCACCCACACGCCCATCAGCGTCTCCAGCATTCTCGGCTTGCTCGCTCTGCTCGGTGTCTCCGTCGAAACCGCCGTCATCTTGGTCAGTTACATCAACAAACTTCGCCTGGAAGGCAAGAGCGTCCGCGTCGCCACCCTCGAAGCCTCTCTGCTTCGCCTCCGCCCCATCATGATGACCGCTCTTGTAGCCTGTCTCGGCCTGCTTCCCGCCGCCATGTCCACCGGCGTCGGCAGCGACACGCAAAAGCCCTTCGCCATAGTTGTCGTCGCTGGCCTCGTTTCACGCCTGGTCCTCGGCTTTTTCGTCAACCCAGTCCTCTACGAAGTGGTCGCCCGCGAAGGCGACATCCTCCAGGTCTGATTCGGTCCGGCGCAATTCCGCGGCGCACCTCGCCAATCTCGTCGATCGGTGCAATGGGGCCCGTTTCTGAGGAACGCTCGTAGTGAGGTAAAGTGGTGACATTGTGATCATCAACCTCGCGCGGCGCGCCCACGACCACAACTGGGAGCTCGACCCGATTACACGGTCACTCCTCGACACCGATTTTTACAAGCTCCTGATGCTCCAGTTCATCTGGAAGCAGTTCCCCAAAACGACCGCTTCGTTTTCCCTGATCAACCGCTCCCCCGACCTGCGCCTCGCCGATGTGATCGACCTCGAGGAGCTTCGCGCCCAGTTGGAACAAACCAAAAAATTGCGCTTTCACAAGTCCGAGCTGATCTGGCTTGCGGGCAACACTTTCTATGGACGTCGGGGCATCTTTGAACCCGCTTTCCTCGAGTGGCTCGAACGCGACTTCCGCCTTTCCGATTATGAGTTGTCTCTTCAAGACGGACAGTTCTCCCTCTCCTTTCGCGGTCTTTGGACGGAAACTACGATGTGGGAGATTTACGCGCTTTCCGGCGTCAGCGAACTCAAGACGCGCGCCAGCCTCAAGCGACTGAGCGAATTCGAGCTCGACATTCTCTATGCCCGGGCCAAAACAAAACTCTGGGAAAAAATGGAGCGGCTGCGCGGCACGCCAGGCTTGCGAGTAAGCGATTTCGGAACGCGGCGGCGGCACAGCTTCCTGTGGCAGGAGTACGTTGTAAAAGCCATGAGCGACGTGCTCGGCGGCAGCTTTGCGGGAACCTCGAATACGTATCTGGCCTACAAACACGACTTGGAAGCCATCGGCACAAACGCGCACGAGCTGCCTATGGCCCTGGCAGCGATGGCCAAGGACGACCCAGAACTAAAGACCGCCCAATACCGTTTGCTCGAGCTCTGGCAGCAAACCTATCAGGGCGCGTTGCTCATTCTGCTCCCAGACACTTTTGGCACCACCCAGTTTCTCCGCAATGCTCCGGACTGGGCCGCCGACTGGACGGGGCAGCGCGCCGACAGCAAGGATCCTTTCCTTGCCGGCGACGAATACATTGCCTGGCTTAGTCAGAGAAATCGCGATCCGCGTCAAAAACTATTCATTGCTTCCGACTCTCTCGATGTAGACACCATTCTCGGCTTGCACGCCTACTTTTCCGGAACCATTCGCAACGGCGTTTCTCCCGGTGATTTTAGGCAAGCGAGCGACTTTCTCGACGCCCGTAAATGGACTCCCGAACGCCGTATCCGTTTCAGCGCCGGCTGGGGCACGCTGCTTACCAATGATTTTCGCAACTGCCATCCTCAGGGCGGAAGCGGCTTCGATCCTGTAAACCTGGTATGCAAGCTCAACGACGCCGATGGCAAGCCGGCAGTGAAGCTCTCCGACAACTTTCAAAAAACACTCGGTCCCCCCGAACAAATTGACCGCTACCAGCGCGTGTTTGGTCTAGCCGGCGTTGCTTATGCACCGGTTGTGATGTAGTGTCCCCGCGACTCCCGAAACGACGATCGTAGAGGCCTCAGCGCGAGCAGCATGCTCGTTCTGTTAGACAAACGTGGGCCCGCGCTCCATTGCGGCTGGGTGGGATCAGATAGCTCATCGGTGGCTTACTAAAATAATGTTCGTACACCGTACGAAATGTGTGTACACTGTCCGGGAGCATGGGCTTGTCGAAACCAACGGCCAATCGTTTGCAGCGCCAACGCGTTAAAGTCTCGTCGGCTTGGGATGCCATTGTTCACGACGGGGACGACTCTAGTTTGACGCGAGAACGAATCGTTGCCGCCGGAATCGCCATTGCCGATCAAGACGGCTTGGCGCGAGTATCCATCCGAAGAATCGCTGCCCAACTGCATTCGAGCCCCATGTCGCTCTATCACTATGTTCCAAGTAAACGCGATCTGTTGAATTTGATGTTGGACGCGGCCAATGCAGACTTCGGGTGTCCCGCGAAAACGATCACCGATTGGCGAGGCGTTCTGTGTCACTTCGCATGGGAGAGTCGCCGCTGTCTGAAGCAGCACCCCTGGGTGAACCAGCTTCACGCATCGGATCCCGAATACGGTCCGGAAAGTATCCGCATTCTCGAGTGGCTTCTAACTAGTCTTTCAAAAGTTGGACTGGACGTCCGGACCTCCATCCGCGTTATCACCGTCTTGTACGTATTTGTGAAGGGCTTTGTTGCTGACGAAAGTTCGCGATCCTCCGCTAGTAAGAGTGAGGGACGACGGCCGTCTGCGAATCAGCCAACTTTCGCGAAAGCGATTCTGGCTACCGGAAATTATCCTCACGTGAGGCAATTTATCGAGATGACCGCGGAGATTCCCGATGATCAAGGTTTTGAGCATGCTCTCAACCTTATCCTGAACGGAGTCGCCGTCGAGATTCAACTCCACGGGAGAAGTCTGGCTGCGAAGCAACGGAAGGAAGCGTGATCGCCATGGATAGTCGGCCTGAGACTTTGATGGAGATGAGACATTTCCAATTTATTTCTTCACGTGAGGGCCTATGAACAAAACTACCCGTAGGACATTTGTGAAAGTGGCAGCTTCTGGTTTCGCTGCTTCCCTTCTGGAGATCCCATCTATGCATGCCAATCCTCTGAATCTACCGATTGGGCTGCAGCTTTACACCGTCTGCAATGAAATGGATAGCGATCCGGCTGGAACGTTGAAGGCAGTGGCCGCAGCCGGCTACAAACAAGTCGAGCTTTCTCCGCTTTCCAAAACATCGGCGAAAGATCTGAAGAGGATGCTCGACGATGCGGGCCTGAAAAATCCTTCAGGGCACTACATGCTTCCCGATTTGATCGGCAATCTTCAGGAGAAGCTTGATTTTGCCCACCTGTTTGGCCAGGAGTTTATGGTGGTCACCGTGCCTTGGGTTGCCGACCCGTCGCGCTTCAAGCCCGATCCGCAGTTGGGGCAGTTCGCAATGTTTGTTGCCATCATCAATGGCCTTGCGCTGGACGACTGGAAGTGGAACGCCGAGCAGTTCAATAAAGTCGGCGAGCAGATCAAGAAAGCCGGGCTGCAGCTCGCGTATCACAACCACAATTTTGAGTGGAAGCCGTACGGCGCCGTCACGGGTTACGATGAATTTCTTCGATTGACCGATTCGGGATTGGTCAAGCTCGAGCTGGACTGCGGTTGGGCGGCCGTTGCGGGCCAGGACCCGGCTGCCTACCTGACGAAATATCCGGAACGCTACAATTTGCTGCACATCAAAGATTTCCGGAAGGGATTTACGCCGCGCACGACATTGCTCGACAAGGATCCTGGGGCGCCGGTGCCAACCGAATTGGGACGCGGCGCGATCGAGTATGGCCGAATTTTCGCTGCCGCTCAGAAGGCGCGGATTCGCGCGCTATTTGTCGAACAGGAGCCGCCTTTCACCGAGATGCCGGCTCTCGAAGCGATCAAAGTGAATTACGAGTACATGAAGAATCTGAAGTCATGAGGCTTGGGAGAAACAAGATGTTCCATCGTTACTTCGGTGCCGTCGCTGTCTTGCTTCTGTTTGCGACTCTGTTTGCGTCGATAAGTTCGGGGCAAGCAGACCAGGCGGCTAACGCCGAGAAGCAGAAGACGGCGAATGGGCAACAGAAAGACGCTCCGCAGAAGGAGAATACCGGCGATGCGCTTGCCGCCATAATGGGCGGCGCGCATATCGACAAAGAAGCGGCCGAACGCGGGCGGAAAATCTTTGTCCCTGCGTGCGGGTTTTGTCACGGCAATGATGCTCATGGAAAGAGCGGGCCCGATCTCGTGCGGTCGCCTTTGGTGCTGCACGACAACAAGGGTGATGTGATCGGTCCGGTTATCCAAAATGGGCGGCTGGAGCGAGGGATGCCGGCTTTCTCGGCGCTTTCTGCGGACCAGATTGCCGACATCTCGGTCTTTTTGCATTCGCTGGCGGCTGACGTTAAGAATCGGTTTGCCTACAAGATCGGCGATCTGCTTACGGGTAACGCGCTGAAGGGCGCGGCCTTCTACAATGGTGACGGGCATTGCGGCAGTTGTCACTCTGCCACTGGTGATCTCGCGCATGTGGCCGCCAAGTATGAACCTGTCGAGTTGCAACGGCGGATGTTGTATCCCGCGCCGAACCTGATTGATGTGTTTCTGGGGCGAGCGGTGTCGCCGCCTGCGCCCACCAAAGTTACTGTTCAGCTGGCTTCCGGTGAGCGGGTTGCCGGGACTCTTGATCATCTGGATGAATTTACGGTGACCATGCACGATTCCCTGGGCTCGTATCGCTCCTTCTCGCGCGAGAGCGTGACCGTGGATGTACAGGACCCTCGCGCGGCGCATGAAGGCTTGCTGCCCAAGTACACCGATCAACAAATGCACGATGTTTTGGCGTATCTGGAGACTTTGAAATGAGAGTCTGGCCACTCACGCTCGTGTTGTTCCTGGCGCCCGCCGTTCTTTGTGGGCAAGAATTGACT
>Ga0210405_10001760_pt1 | contig 23803 bp, 24 predicted proteins | sample IncBWH11MmetaG_FD_155492 | JGI IMG/M metagenome (GOLD analysis project Ga0210405, IMG submission 155492) | Forest soil microbial communities from Barre Woods Harvard Forest LTER site, Petersham, Massachusetts, United States - Inc-BW-H-11-M | ecosystem: Environmental > Terrestrial > Soil >... | reverse complement strand
TCACGGCGAGCGCAGCTTAGCCAGTCAATTCCCGGCGATGCGTAACGGTCGATGCCGATGAACAGGCCCTTGAACGGCAATGCTCTCTCCTGTCCGACTTTCTCTAGCGTGTATCGCGCATCCTTCAACTGCGGAATGAAGATCTCCACGACGCGTGGCTTCCAAGAAACCTTTATAAGGATATAAGGTAACTTTACCGACCAACCGCCCAAAAGAGGGACTGAAGCGGATTTAGCGAGGGCCGATCTGTTGAGATGATCTCGAAGTGTCACTCTGATGCGGTGGATGACCAGTTTCAACAGATCTGCTCCGGCAGTACGTTGCCAAGCCAATCAGTTCGGCAACTTGTCGAATCAGGTTTCGTGGTTGTTCCTGGGCCGATCTCAGGTGATCCATTCAACGAACTGACTGCGGCATATGACGAAGTGATGGCTGTGGCGGCAGGACCAGATTTCAAAATCGCAAGCACCACGACCCGTATGTCAGATCTGCTCACTTATGCGGCTCTGTTTCACGACGTATATCTCTATCCACCTCTCCTCGAGGCTTGCAGCCACATCATCGGAGAACCATTCAAACTCAGTTCATTTTTGGCTAGAACTCTCAGAGGGGGAACGCCCGCCCAAGAACTGCACGCGGACTTGGCTCGTTGCTCCGAGGATGCACCCTTACTTGGATTCATTCTCATGATCGATTCCTTCCGGGAGTAGGATGGAGCGACGCGCTTTGTGCCCACATCGCACGACTGGACCGCTCTTCCGTGTGATCGATTGTCTGACGCACGAGCGAAATACTCGGGCGAAGTCTTGGGCTGCGGCGAACACGGCACGATGATCATCTTCAATGGTGCAATCTGGCATGGTTCATACAGCGAATGTCACTCCAGACTCGCGCCGGTCTATTCAGGGCTATTTGTTCGACGAAGCGCGCGGTCTGGATTCGACTTTCGCAATCGCCTGCGCGCTGCCGACCGCAGCCGGATGAGTCCCTTAGCGCGCTATCTATTGGCACTTGATGATGAGACGCAGTAGAAAAGGCAGAGAGGTCGAGTGGTATTCAGGGATTCCGGCATACAGCGTTTCTTGACCATCGGTGACTCGACGCGAGCGTTCAACACGCTTCGAAAGCTAGCGCTTCACGGCCTCTCGCGCTGGGTGCTCGTCGGCGGTCTAGCCGTGGAGTTTCACTGTCTACATGTCGGACACTCTCATGCGACCCGTCACTTGAACGACATCGACTTCGTCGCCCCTGCCTTCGAATGTATACCGGAGACCTTGGCGCGAGACTTTTTGTTTCGGCACGTCCACCCGTTTGATCCACCAGGTAAGACCATGATGCAGCTTATAGATGCCGACACCTCGTTGCGTGTCGATGTGTTCCGGGCGGATGGAGGGATCATCAGTCGCGCGATCTCGGTTGATGTTCCGTCTGGTCCGCTTCGAGTCATCTCAGTCGAAGACGTAGTAGCCCATGAAGCGAGGCTTCTGCTGGACCTTGACGCAAGCGTGCCCGTACCAGCAAAGCACGCTGATGACTACCTGCGACTTGCGGAGTTAGTGAAATCATCCAACATGGAAACTGCGTGGCAGGATCATCGGAAGCCGACCCACCCAATGACATTCGACGAGACGAACACATTACTCAAAGGGTTGATTGCAACTCGTCGCAATCTCCTGATCAGTCTTGAATATTCGAAAGACACCGCCGAGATCTGCCCCCGTTGTGTGCGAACTTCTCCATTCCAGTTGGCTGACCCCAACGTCGTGCTCTCGTTGCTCGGGTATTGCTAGCCAGTTTGATGTAGACATGCCCGACAACGCTCTCGTTGGTTCATATCAAGGCCGTCGGCAACCAAGGTCTGTCCAGCAGTTTGCGCGAAACCTTGCAACCATGCGAATTTGCCACCCTGCCTTTCAGTAGAAGGTGGATCGGTGGAGCACGCTTTCCGTAACCAGCCGATCCCAGAATGTGGCATGATATCCGGGGGTGTTTCGTGACCAAAAGACTCTGTTTTGTGTTTGCTGCATTGACGGCGATTCCCGTTGCTCTCCTCGGGCAGGAGAAGTCGCAAGCGCCGGCAGCGCCGCCAGCGAATCCGATTACGGCGAGCGAAAGAGGGTTCTATTCGTTTGTGAGCACTGCGGTAGTTGGTGCGGCGCAAAAAATGCCGGAAGAAAACTACTCCTTCAAACCGACACCGGACGTTCGCAGTTTTGGCCAGATCGTTGGCCATGTGGCTGACGCATCCTACATGTTTTGCGCGCAAGCCGCAGGCAAAGCAAATCCAAACAAGAATATCGAGAAAACGAAAACCTCGAAGGCTGATCTCGTAGCTGCGCTGAAGGACGCGGTCGCATACTGCAATAGTGCGTTCGACGGCATGACCGATGCAAAGGGCAGCGAGATGGTGAAATTCATGAACTTCGACCTGGCGAAGCTCACCTTGTTTTCGATCAATACGGCACACACGGATGAGCACTATGGGAACATGGTCACCTATTTGCGGCTCAAGGGGATTGTGCCGCCGACCAGTGAAAACCAGCCCGCGCAAACGCCGAAGTAAAACATCGGCCTTTTTTCCCAGCGGCTCTGTCGAAGAGGAGTTCATCGCATGGTCCTGCTTCAGTTCCAGCTAAACAACGACCCTTGCCCCGGAGCGACCGTCCGTGATCGGCGCTTGCCAGCCCTGATCGATTCCGGGTTTTGTCCGAAGATGACCAAAGATTGAGCATCGACCATTGACGCAATGAGATTTGTGGGATCTGGCTCGGTGGAGAAAGCTGGAGAATCGTGTTCGGTTTCCTGTTGGGCGCGGGGATGGCTCGAAAAGGCCTTTTGTTGCTCAGCATTCAAAGCTCGCCACACCGCATCTGCACTGTACCAATTCCGTTCTTGCTCACCAGTTCACGCGCCATTGCCGAGAGCATGTCGTCGTCTTCATCGATCGATTGCAGGCCTTCGCCGGCAAACTTGCCCTCCATGGTGAGCGCGACAAGAAGCTTCTTGCCCATGAGACCAGTGGCGTTGCACTCGTGCTTTCCTCCAGATAGGTGACGAACTCCTGTTTCCAGGACTCCGACATCCTTTGCCTCCAGTGCTAAGCGAATCTGTGACGCTGTCTCAGCTACCGCCCGCCATCGGCCGCCATTCCTCTTCCCCATTGACGGGGACAGCCTTAGAGCACTCATCGAGAATTAATTTGTGCGGTGAAAAAGGGCTAATCGAGATTTGTGAGATCACAGAGCTCTCGCGACGTCGATTGCGGTTTCAAGCTGAGTATCTCTTCCTTCTTTTAGCGCATCTCGGGACAGTTCGATACAGAACTTCGGCGCGATGCCATTGTTCTCCAGCATGCGTCCTTGCCACGTCAGGTAGGCAGCAACCGGGAGGCCAAGAATGTATCCGTGGCCAACCTTGTATGCGCTGCCACTGAGTAGACGACCGGGCGTTTTCGTTCCCACGATGGTTGCCAGATTATTTTCCTCCGCAAACGCCGACACCATCTCGCCCGCGCTTGCGGTGTGCTCGTTTACCATCAGTACGACTCGACCGTGGAAGCGCTGCTGGCCGAGTCCTTCGGTGACCACGAGGATAGATTTTTCAACGAAGGCATATCGAGCCGCCAACCATATGAGAGTCGCTTTGTGAGACGGAATTCGTCCAAATCGGGTGAGTTCCTCACGACGATAACCACGCTCACGACGTTTCCGTGTGAGGCTGTATCCGACTTCCAGCTTTCCGGGAGTCAGGTAGCTCATAAGGCGAAGCCCACCGATTCCGCCCCCAGTGTTTCCTCGTAAGGATCACTTTTGCGGGCCAGAACACGAACTTCCGGGACATAGGTCCTGCCTTCTCGCAACGCGGGGGCGCAAGGCAGGTCGTCGGCTATCACGGTTAGCTCTCCTCAACGCCGACCACTCCGCTCCCTAGCAGCGCAATCAGGATCCTCAGCAAAACTTTCCGCCAGCCGCCGTTCGGCAGGTTGCTTCGCATCTCGGGCGGGACCAGAAGCTCCAGCAGTTCCAAGGTGAAAGTATCGTCAGCGGCAAACTCCCCAAGCCGTGGCTCTGTGATGACCAACTCGAGCCCTTTATTTCCGCGACGCACTCTTGCGTTTGAGGCCCGCACTCCATTGACCCGCAGAGTTACTTTTCTTGCTGGCGGCATTCTTGGTCAACTTACGTTTCTATTTTGCTAGTCAGGTAGGGACGTGTCGGCAGCCAGGCCTGTACCTGCACTGCGCCACGAGTCGGTAGAGTCAAAGAGCAAAGCGGCACCTGTCACTTGCCGTCAAGGAGGAGACCGCTGCGAGTTGCGATTTATGCGCGAGTGAGCACAACAAACGGGCAGAGCCCGGAAATGCAGTTGTCAGATTTGCGAGAGTACGCTTCCCGGCGCGGATGGGAAGTGTTCGCGGAGTACGTTGATAACGGAGTGTCGGGAGCCAAAGAGTCTCGGCCCGAATTGAATCGACTTATGGCCGATGCTCACAGGCGGCACTTCGACGTCGTGCTGTGCTGGAAGGTTGACCGCTGCGGGCGCTCGCTCAAGCACCTCGTCAACGCCCTCGCAGACCTTGACAGCTACGGTATTGCTTTTGTCAGCCTGCGGGACAACCTGGATCTGTCCACCCCGTCGGGACGGCTGATGTTTCAGATCATTGGGGCAATGGCAGAGTTTGAACGCTCGTTGATTCAAGAAAGAGTCAGGGCCGGACTGCGCAACGCGAAGCTCAAGGGAAAGACCTTGGGACGCCCACGGTGGGTACTGGATCGCAGCAGGATTGCTCGCCTCCGGGCTTCGGGAGCATCCATACGCACAATTTCAGCGCAGCTGGGCTTGTCGGCTTCGACTGTGCATAAGTCGCTCCAACAGCGTACGTAAAACCACTAGTCGCACCGTCGCTTTTATCCTTTGCAAGTCACTGATTTGTTGGTAGACGATTTTGCAGTGCGAGCGTTCGTTTAATTGATATTTTTCGTACGGGCTGGACTCGCGGTGGAGCCTGCCGCCGGACATAAAACGATGACCTTCGGTTGTTCGTCGCTGGGATGTCAGTCTCTGGCGCGATCTTCCTGATCCTGGAAATGTACACACCGTTCGGGGACTGATTGAGATCTCGAGTGCCCCCCCTCCGCGCCACTCTGGCGCAGCTGGGCCAGTAAACGAACGGTTCGAGCTCATAGACACACTCCCTGACTCCTGAATAATGACGCCAAGCTGCCGATTTTCGTGCAGACTGGCAGTTTTGCCAGTTTTCCACGTGGCGCGGCGCTTGTACAAAGTAAAACAACATCGTCGTTCTCGCATTCTGATTGCGAACGACCACGACCTCGTGGTCGGACTTGTGCAAGCGACCGCATGTTAAGACCAGACAGTCGAGCCCTTTCGACTGGGTGGCTGCTGTTGGCCGCATTCGCCGTTGCCGCTGGGATGCTTGGCTCGCAGCCGGAGTGTTCGTCCGGGACATTGGGCCATCGAGGCCTTTTGGGGGGGGAATGCGTCTTCAAAGGGCCAACCGAATCATCACAACGTTGGTCGCATCGCTTTCGTTGGCGTCCGTGACATGCGTACTCGTGTCGGGGTATTTCAGACATCGCCAAGTGACTGCACTGAACGCCAGGACGCAGGCACTGCTGCTGACCAACCAGCTCGCTGGGGGCACCGACAAGTTGACGGCGGCGGTGCGGGGATTCGCTGCCAACGGTGATCCCCGGTACCGCGACGTGTTCCGGCGGGAGGTTCTTGTCGAGCGCAGCCGCGACCGCGCTATAGAAGGCTTGCGGGCGCTTGGCCTGACCCAGGAGGAGAACGAACTGATTTCCCGCGCCAAGCGGAATTCCGATGCTCTCATCGCCCAGGAGGAGAAAGCGTTCGAAGCCGCCGAACGCAAAGATTTCACCAAGGCCATGGGATATGTGTACGGCGAGGAGTACCTCAAGGCGAAAGCCTTGATTATGGATCCCATTGATGAATTCCGCCGCCGCTTGGACAAGCGTCTCGACAACCAGGCCCTCTCCGAAGAGCGGGCGGCCCAGCGGACTGTCAACCTCGCGATCGTTGCCGCCGTCCTCAACGCTTTGGCCATCGGGGGTGCGCTCATCTTTTACCGTACGAAGATAGTGGCCCCGCTGGTTGCCATAGGATGTAGCCTAAGCGACCTTCTCGCCGGAAAGCCGGGCATCGAGATCGGGTTTCAGGAGGATCGTTCCGAGATCGGCGACATCGCACGATCCCTAAAGTCGTACAAGGGGCTGCAGGAGGAACGAAACCGCGTCAGGCAACAAATGGAGATGTTGCTGGAATCTACCGGCCAAGGTATCTATGGGATCGATCTGCAAGGAAACTGCACATGCATCAATCGAGCTACCTGCGAAATGATTGGCTACCGCCCCGAGGAGGCGTTGGGCCGGAGTATGCATGATCTGATACACCACCACAAGCTGGACGGCTCCGTTTACCCTGTGGATCAATGCCCCGTGTACCGCGCGTTCAAGAAGGGGCAGGGCTGCTACGTAGACGCGGAAGTCATTTGGCGGCGGGACGGCACTCCAATCCCGGTTGAATATTCTTCGTTTCCAATTCTTGAAGGTGGAAGGATCGCTGGGGCCGTCGTTACGGTTGTTGATATCACTGAGCGGAAGCGGGCCGAGGAAAAGGTGCGGGAGAGTGAGCAGCTTTTCCGTTCGATTTTCGAGAATGCCCAGATCGGGATCAACGTCTTCAGGATCGATCGACAGGAACTTAACCCTAACCGCGCAATGCAAGAGATGTTGGGTTATACCGAAAAAGAGCTTGGCCGCTTGGAGACGTGGGACGAGATTACTCATCCGGATGAGAGTGCTTCGGACGCGAAGCGATATGCCGACCTTGTCCTGGGGAAACGTGAAAAGGACGAATGGGAACAACGCTTAGTTCACAGAGACGGCCGCATCGTCGTTACAAATGTGAGATTCTCTTTGCTCCGGGATACGGCCGGCAGACCACAGTATGTGGCCGCCTTGCAAGAAGATATTACGGAACGCAAGCGGCTAGAGGCAGAACTCGTCACCGCAAAGGATGTGGCCGAAGCCGCCACGAAAGCCAAGTCCCAGTTCCTCGCCAACATGAGCCACGAGGTCCGCACTCCGATGAACGCCATCCTCGGTATGACACATCTGGCATTGAAGACCGATCTATCCAGGAAGCAGGCAGACTATCTGACTAAGGTGAAGTCCGCCGCTCACGCGTTGCTTGGGATCATTAATGACATCCTTGACTTCTCCAAGATCGAAGCGGGCAAGCTGGATATGGAGGAAACAGGCTTCCAGCTTGAGGATGTGCTCGACAATCTATCGTCGATTGTCAGTCAGAAAGCCCAAGACAAGAACCTCGAGTTTCTGATCGCAGCGCACCATGACATTCCGCGCAGTCTGGTGGGCGACCCGCTGCGCCTGGGGCAGATCCTGATCAACTTGGTAAACAACGCGGTCAAGTTCACGGAACGTGGAGAGGTCTTGGTGACGGTCGCGCTCGAAGAGCAACTTACGGACCGAGTCAAGGTGAGGTTCTCCATCCGCGACAGCGGTATTGGCATGACGACGGAGCAGAGCGCAAAGCTGTTCCAGGCGTTCGCGCAGGCAGACACTTCGACAACGCGAAAGTATGGTGGCACCGGCCTTGGCCTTTCCATTTCCAAGCGATTGGTTGAAATGATGGAGGGAGCGATCTGGGCCGAGAGCGAACCAGGAGTTGGCAGCACCTTCCATTTCACTGCCTGGTTCGGCATTGGATCCGAGGTAACACGCAAACGCCTCATTCCTGACCTGGTCGGAATCCGGGCCCTGGTTGTCGATGACAATGCGCAGGCACGCGAGATTCTCACCGATGCGCTCCGGGTATTTGCCCTCAGAGCCGAGTCGGTTTCGTCCGGGAAGGACGCCGTGCGGGAAATTGCCAGCGCAGATTCTCAGGATCCCTATCGACTGGTGTTGATGGATTGGCGTATGCCGCAAATGGACGGCCTGGAGGCAAGTCGCATTATTAAGCGCAACGATCATCTCCAGCACATTCCAAAAATCGTGCTGGTGACTGCATTTGGACGAGAAGATGTCAGGACGCAAGCAGAGGAGAGTGGAATCGATGGCTATTTGCTCAAGCCGGTCAATTCGTCGTTGCTCTACGACACGCTGGTGGATCTGTTTGGCGTCGCCGGAGTCGATGATCGCCGTTCTCGTGTGAAGAAAGACGACACAACGTTGCATGACGCCACGGGAATCCGGGTCTTGCTGGTAGAAGACAACGAGATGAACCAGCAGGTCGCGACGGAGTTGCTGGAAAGTGCCGGAGCGATCGTCACCGTCGCCAGTCATGGTGGAGACGCGGTGAGAATCATGACCGAAGGCGATCAGGCTCCGGCGTTCGACGTTGTGTTCATGGACCTGCAAATGCCCGCGATGGACGGGTTCACGGCAACGAAGCTGCTGCGGAAGGATCCACGTTTGCAGAAATTCCCGATCATTGCCATGACGGCGCACGCCCTGGTGGAAGAGCGCCAGCGCTGCCTGGACGCAGGCATGGACGATCATGTGTCAAAGCCGATTGATCCCGATGCCCTGTTTGCGACCTTGATGCGATGGGTAAAGCCCCGGCCCGTGACGGTGGACTGGCGGGTGCCAGCGACCCCAACGAAAACGGTCGACGAGGTGATCCTGCCGGAAGTCGAAGGAATCAATCTGGCCGACGGCCTGAATCGTGTCGCGGGCAACAGGCGGCTCTACCGAAACCTGTTGGGGGAGTTTGCCGCCAAGCAAGGCGATGCCGCCGCGCAGATTTCAGTCGCACTCAAGAGTGGAGATTCCAAACTGGCGGAACGGATCGCGCATACAGTGAAGGGCGTGGCCGGCAATCTCGCAATCACCGAGGTGCAGTTTGCAGCGCAGAAGCTGGAGAAAGCAATTCGTGAGGGACAGGATTCTATCGCGCTCCTGCTTGAGACATTCGCAACCCTGTTGGTCACTCAGGTCCGGGCCATCGATCAAGCGCTAAAGGAGTCAGCACCTGCTCAGCCGGCAGATGTGGCGTTATCGCCTTTCAAAGGAGAAGTGGCTTCTGCCGCAATCGCCCGGCTCAAGTCGTTGCTGGATACGAATGATGGCGATGCCGACGAGGCATTTCGCAGTTTGCAAGACGCCGTAGCAGGCGTTGTCGACAGGCCACACCTGAATGATCTGGGTGCCTCCATCAGTGACTTCGATTTTGAGGCAGCGCTGGTGAAACTCGAAGAGATTGCCGAAATATGCTGCGCCACGAAGGCTGGAAAAGCATAAAGAGTGGCTGGCCCAGCCGGGCGGCCTGCAACTTTCTTAACCAACAGTGAAGTGAAAAGCCAGGAGCGTGATGTCATCCTCCGGTTCGCGGCCGGAAGCAGTATCGGACCAGCGCGATAAATCTTCGAGAATCCTATCAACGAGCTCGCCGGCCGAAAGATGATGATTGCTCTGCAGTGAGAGCTTGAAGCGATCTATCCCAAATTGCTCTTCCCTCAAGTTCGTCATTTCCAGGATGCCGTCTGTGTAGAGGACGCCCCAGTCGCCCTCGCGGAAGGGTATGTCTATCGAGGTGTATGTGGCGTCGTCGAAAAAGCCAAGGAACAGACCGTTTTCCACGAATTCGCGAGTCTTCCCCGCCGAGTTGTCCCTGACGATGAGGGGTGGGTGTCCCGCGCCGGCATAGGAGAGCTTCTGTTTGCCTGTGTCCACTAGTACGTACGCTGCGGTCACAAAGTGCCCCTGGAACTTCCCATACAGAGCTTGATTCAGACCAGCTAACACTCGAGCCGGATCAGAGGCGCAGCTGGTTTGCGCGCCTAGAGCAATCTTCAGCATTGAGGAGATAAGCGCTGCGGGCATGCCGTGGCCGGATACGTCCGCCACTAGAATGCCCAGCCGCTTTTCGTCGATCACGATGAAATCGTAAAAATCGCCCGCGACTGACGCCATAGGGATATATCGAGCAGCAATGTCCAGACCCTGAAGCGATGGAATCTCACGCGGCAGGATGGACAGTTGAATTTGCCGTGCGGTCTCCATCTCCTGCTGCATGGTAAGTAATTGGCCGGCCAGTTGTTCGCGTATGCCACGCAGAACGAGGTGCGTGTGCACCCGGGCTTTAACGACCGCCGGCGAGAACGGCTTATGGATGTAATCGACAGCGCCAACCTCGAAACCCCTGGTTTCATCGTCCGTTTCTGTCTGACCCGTCAGGAAGATCACGGGGATATCCCGCGTATCGGCTCCCGACTTAAGTCGGGAGCAAACCTCATAGCCATCCATCTCCGGCATCATGACATCCAGCAGGATCAAATCAGGCGCCGGACTTTGCTTGGCGATTTTCAATGCCTTCTCCCCACTCGTAGCAATCTGAATTCTGTAGGTGCCTTTGAGAATCGAGTTCACCACCTGAAGGTTCGCGGGTGCATCGTCCACCAGGAGTACAGTCTTTGCTTCGGGGTTCATCGCTTCGCCTCTTGCTTGCCAAGGCTTGCAGAAAAATACTGATCGAGCCCAGTCGCAACCTCCTGTAGTCCGCGGTCGAGATTGAGATCTAGAGCCGTAACCACCAATGAAACCTTCTTGCCTTCGACCGGCTCACTTCGGGAATAGGAATGCGTCCAGACGACCTTGCCCGATTTTCGGTCATAGAGTTCAAACTCCATGGATACCAGTCCACCGATAGTCCCGCTGTCGACTTCCTCGAACTCGTAGAGTCTGCCCCGGACCACGAATTGTCCTTCGGCGGTGCTTCCCAATCCACTCACAGACTGATAACGCCCTGAGGCACGGAGCATGCGAATCAACTTGCCCTTTAGCATTTCGACGGGCGGCTCCGCCCAACGACTGTACTGGTAGGTGCCAACTTCGTTGGTGCCGATGCGATACGCAATCGGCGTGGCCTTCAGCATCTCTGGTCCGCCCACGCTTGCCACTAACAGAGACACCGCGTAAGTGTCGGTCGAGAGAGTCGGGGCAACCGGGACTTGCACCGTGTAGTACTTAATGGGTCGTGTAGCTCCGCACCCGCTCAAGCCCAAAACGAGCAACGAGATCAGAATGCTACCGGTTGTACGATGCATAAATCCTCTCTTCTTGTGCGGCTAACACAGACTTAGGAGCCTCGGACGTCGTAAATCGCGTGCGCTAAAATTTCAATCGTCCTACCTGTGATTGTCGCCGGGTTGGCGATCGTTCACCTTGTTTCCAAGAAGGAGCGTCGAAGGCCTGGTCTTCACCGTGTCAGTCAGCTGTTTAAGGTTCTCGGTGGTGGCGCGAAGGTCCACCAGCATTTCATCGATGTTGTCGACGTTGAAATCCGCCGTATTCTTGAGCTGATCCATCAAAGATGAAGCTGAAAGCAGCGTTTGCTTCAACTCAACTACGACGGAACGCAAGTCCTGACGATTCTCAACCACAACTGGATCGATATGTGACAGTACGACGTTTGCTTGGTCCATCGTTATCTTGAGGTTGTCGAGCAGGGGTACGATCCTGGCACTCGCCGCTTGCACATTCGTTAAGCTCACCGAAAGCTTTGGACGATCCTCAGCAAGCATCGAATTCAGGTTGCCCAGTCCGTTGCTGATGGCCACGCGGTTCTTGTCATTCAGTAGATCATTAACGCGGTTCACGGTAACCTGGATCTCCGTCAGGCGTTGGTTCAGATTCTGCAGAACCTGCTGCGCAACTGGGGCCAGGTTGCCCATCATGTCACCGATCGCGCCGAGTCCGACGCTCTCCGCTCCCTTCACTTCGCTGTCCGGCGCGGCGAGCGGGGCGCCCTTCGTTCCCGTTCCCAGCTCCACATAGTTCTCGTCGAGAGGGCCGAGACTGGTAATCTTTGCGATGCTGTCGGTCTTCACAGGAACGTTACGATCTACGCTAAAGTCGATCTCCATGCGGGTCGAGTCCTGAGGATCGACGCGCACAGCATCGACCCTGCCGGCTTTCATGCCTCCGTAGCGGACCGTGGCGCCAGGCAAGAGGCCACCTGCAGACTTGAAATATGAGTGGTGGGCAATTTCGCCGCCGCTGAATGCGCCAGCCACGGCTAGGATTGTCCCAATCAGCAAACCTGCAGCGATCAGTACGAAGAGTCCCACCCAAACCTGCTCGCGCTTGCTATTCATAGCGCCTTTCTTATAACCCTTAAGTTCCTAACCGTTCGTGACCTTGCGGTCTCCAGTGAGCATCTGCAAATAATCTAGTTCCTGTGTAACTTCAGGCTCCGGAACCCGGTCCAGGAACTGACGCACCCGCGAATGGGTGCTCGCTTGCAGTTCCTCCTTGGTTCCCAGCGCCACAACGTGGCCTCGATCGATCAAAACCATCCGGTCAGCAATTAGGAAAGCACTGGCCAATTCGTGCGTCACTACAACGATGGTTATGGCATAAGCCTTCTTGAGGTTCAGGATCAGTTCGTCGAGTCCAGCTGCGATGATGGGGTCAAGCCCCGCTGACGGCTCATCAAAAAACAAGATCTCGGGATCCATTGCCAACGCACGCGCGACCGCGGCACGCTTTTTCATCCCACCACTGAGTTCCGAAGGCATATAGTCTTGAAACTTTCCCAAGCCAACTTGTCCGAGCTTGATCCGCACCATGACCTCGATCGTCGAGTCTTCGAGATTAGTATGCTCGCGTAAGGGCAGCGCAACGTTTTCGCCAACAGTCAGAGAGCCAAACAGGGCAGAGCCTTGAAATGACATTCCGATCCTCTTCCGAATCGAGTCCATCTCTCGCTCAGAGATTTGCGCAGTGTTAATGCCATTGATCCACACCTCACCCTGGGTCGGCCGCTCCAATCCGACTAGCGTTCTCAATAAGGTGCTTTTTCCCGAGCCCGAGCCTCCCAGGATAACCATCGTTTCGCCTCGCTGAACGTCGAAGGTGATGCCATGAAGAATCTCGCGCTCTCCATAGCTCACGCGGAGATTAACCACCGAAATGGCAGGCGTGGCTTCGGAGTCATTCATATTCCCTACTTACGGCCGCGGCTGGTACGCGGCGAGATCAGCTTCGCTACACGGTTCGAATTCCAGTGTCGTCCGATGTGCAAGTTCCTTTGCTAACTCGGGTTAATAAAATAGAACAAAGCCGTAAACACCAGATCGACAACAACCACGAGAGCAATCGAGGTGACGACGGCCTTTGTCGTCGAACGTCCTACTTCTTCAGCACCTGCCCCCGTCGAAAAACCTTCCTTGCAACCGACAGCCGTGATGACCAACCCAAATAACACACTTTTTATGAGGCCTGTGTAGATGTCGTGCGAGACGATTGCATCTCGCGTCGCCTGGAAATACGAGGTGACTTTGAATTTGGCAGCAGCAACACCGAAAACGCATCCGCCCAGAATTCCCATGAAGTCCGCCCAGATCGAGAGGCATGGCATCATCACCAGCATGGCCAAGAACTTGGGCGCCACAAGAAAGGCAACTGGATCGAAAGCCATTGTTTTGAGGGCATCCACTTCCTCTGTGACCTTCTTGGTGCCGATTTCCGCGGCAAAAGCAGACCCCGAACGACCGATTACGACTATCGCTGTAAGCAGCGGTCCAAGTTCTCGAAGAATCGAAAGCGCTACGGCGCTAGCCAAGAAGTGCATCGCTCCCAACTTCCGAAGCTCGTATGCACTCTGTAGAGCCATGATCAGGCCCACAAAGAACGTGATCAGCGAGACGATGGGTATTGCCTTGACACCCACCGCCATGGCTTGATGAATAGCCCGATGGGATCGCAGGCGCTGGCCGCGGAGAGGACCCACGAATGTGAAATAAGCAGACTGGCCCGTAAGTGTCGCCAAGTCGCCAACATAGGCGAGGCTGTTCAGCGTCCACAGGCCGACCCGGCCTGGTACGACTGCGAGTTTGTTCGACTCTTTCACTCCAACCGATTTCCCTTCGACGGACTCAACCCGCCTTAGTTCTGGCCGGCGACTTTCAATGGAGACACGGCTTCTAAGGCGGGATTTAAGCTGCGAGTGCCTGCTCCTCGTTTTCGTGAATTTCAAAAACTCCGGTCAAGCGCGTGAGCTGTAATACTTGACTCACAGCCGTCGTCAAACCGAATAGGACAAGCCGTTTCTTGGATTGGCGGGCTTCTTTGAGGACCTCTAACAGGGAAGCAATTCCGGAGCTATCGATGTACTTGACCGCGATCATGTTTATGGCCACACGGTCTGCCCCCTTCAAAGAGTCCAACAGTGTCTTGCGTAAAGACGGTGAATTGCCGAGGTCAATCTGACCCACCACATCCACGATCGTGGTTCCTCTTTCAATACGGGTCGAAGAACACATCTGTTTTTCCATGTCAATCCTCCCTGCATCGAGCAGGAACCGCGGCGCTCAATAATTTCTCGATGTCAACCACATCAACACAAGAATCGTTTTAAAGTCCTTTGCCTCAAGCACCGCTACGGTCAGCCTCCATCGACATCACATTGCCGGCGGAAAGGTGTTTGATCAGTCTTAGTTGATTTCCTCTCGGGACGCGCTCGTAATGCATTTCATCCATCGTCGCCTTGATCAAGTGCGTCCCACGTCCGCTCAGCGAGACTTCGTCTAACGGCTGAGCGCAAATCCTGGCGGGGTCCGCTGGTTCGCCTCGGTCGATGAGGGTGAACTCCAGTTGATCGGCGCCAGCACGGCAGTTCAACTCGATCTCCTGGTCATATCGATTCTTGTAAGCGTGCCGAATGATGTTTGCCACGGCCTCATCGACCGCTAATGTGACTCCCCGGCACGAGTCGTCCGTCAGGCCGTAGACCAAGCCAATCTGGCCCACAGCTGCGCGGAGGACGGATAAAAAGCGCGGATCGCTTAACATCACAACTCTCAATTGAAAGCTCGTTCTGGGCCGCGGAACTGTTTCTGACACCGTTACCCCTCCGTTGGCTTTCGCTTTGTGACTGGCATCCTTCATGCCGCTGTAGGCGAGTTCGCTATTCACCGCTGGAACATTCACTGCTATGGCAGCATTGGCGAAACGTCGCTGGGCGTATTTCGGACCCTGCTCCGTCCTTTGATGTTAGAGGTTTAGCTAGAGAAATAAACTGGCAGAACTAACAGCTGGGTGCCCAAAGAATGGTCGAAATCGTTATCGTAAAGAGTGGGGGACTGTCTTTCACGTAAAGCGACGAGTTGGCTGTGCCAAAGACCCGCTGATTGTTCGTCTCATTTTCAGCGAACAGCAGCGGAACATCTCCCTCACAGTACAAATACCGCTCACCCAGTTGGGCATGGGAGGCCGAGACCACTTTCCAACCGTTCTTGCCCGCGAGCTGCCGCAGAGAAGGCTTCGGTGTACCTGGCCACCAGGTCCAGGTGTTGCGAAACCACAGGCTGGGCAGGAGATGAATTGTGGCCGGCTCAGGCCCGCGATTAACCACGCTAATCCGGACCAGGAGATCCTCTGTACCCTGCTTGGCATACTCTACAAACACATCGAAGTAGCGGTCTTCGTCGAAGACACCCGTCTCCAGCAGTTCGTACTCCATATCGTTACGGCCGCGACGCTTGTTCGTCTCGATCAGGTCGACGTATGGGTACTCCGCCTGTGGATACTTGTACAGGTATTTCATGTAGGAGTGGGTCGGCGTGCTGTCGAGGTAAAAGTAGAACTCCTTAACGTCCTCACCGTGGTTGCCTTGGCTGTTGGTCAGGCCGAACAAACGTTCTTTGAGGATGGGGTCTTTGCCGTTCCACAGGGCAACGCTGAAACACAACTGCTGCTGGTCGTCGCTGATACCCGCAAGACCATCCCCGCCCCAGTGATAGGCACGGGATCGGGCTTGGTCGTGAGTGAAGTAGTCCCAGGCGTTACCATCCTGGCTGTAGTCCTCGCGGACCGTACCCCACTGCCGCTCGCTCAGATACGGGCCCCACTTTCCTCCAGGGAACCTTTTCGGTGCGAGCTTCTTCGAGTCTGGCGGCTTTAGCTGTGACACTGACAATCAACGTTGCGCTCCCGATATGTACGTGTGCAATTGATCGATAGTGAACGCACGATCTGGAAATACCGGCTCACCTTGCGCTACGAACTCACAGGAACGACGCCCCGTGCTGCGCCCACGAACAGTTTGTTCCAGATCATTCTGTCCGGCCCGCTTTTCTAGATGCCAGTGTGCTCATCCGGCGAGTCTTGGATTTGCTAATACGATTTTGGAGAAGTGCTTGGTCGAACACGAGCGCGACTGTGCGCCGTAGAAGACCATCGCATCGAGGATCTGGTTCACAGGCAGCCTTTACAACAGATCATCGTCCGACGGCCGGAACAGAGGATTTCACGATACACGCGTCATCACAAGCCTCCGCGTCATAGCGATCGAGTGATGGGCTTTGAGGGAACCATGCGTGACCCGGTTCCGCATCGGTAAGAACCAATCGTCTGCAGGTACAACCGGTTTTCCCGTCAACTGCGACGTTGAGCAGTTGCTGTACGGCGATTGGACGGATAAGGAGGCCCTTCCTCGTTGGGCTGTCATTTTTGCCAGTTGTGAGCAAACCCCTCCGCCATTACAAGTTTAGGCATCATCGCAGATGCGGGATTAATTAACGTTAAATCTGCGGAATGCTCCCACCTCGTCGGAATGGACCTGTCTCGTGAACACAAACGCAAGATCTTTTATCTAACCCAACGCGTTGAACGGAGGAAATACATGCATCGCAACTCAACGATCCTCTCCTTGGCATTGCTCAGTTTCGCAGCTTCCTTTGTTGCGGCCCAGTCACAACTAAACGCGCCGGCATCCGGCCTCATCACGAAGTCGACCACGGCGATCGGTTTCCCCGTCGGGGGCGGCAGCACAAAAGTGGATCTGAAGGGCACTGAACGCATGCCTCAGGCCGATGGGGAGGCAAAGATCGAGGCCAAGCAAGGAATAACGAACATCGAGGTGACCATCAAGGGTTTGACGTTTCCCTCGACGCTGGGTGCGGAGTACCTGACCTACGTGCTTTGGGTGGTCACGCCGGAAGGGCGCACCGGCAATACTGGAGAACTCCTCCTCAGCAAGAACGGCGAGGCGAAACTGAGCGCCACCACTCTGGCCCAAACCTTTTCCAATGATTGTGACGGCCGAACCGTACTTTGCCGTCCGCCTGCCCAGCGAGACGGTGGTCATGGAAACCGAGACGCGGAAAAACCAGAAAGGAAAGCTCTTCCCGGTCAACGAATACAAGCTCATCCTGGGCTGGATCTCGCTGTGGGCGGGTACACGGATAACATCGGCGGCGAAGAGTTGAATCAGAAGCTCTCTGAGAAACGTGCGGAATCCGTGCGCACATATCTTGTCGCCCAAGGATTAACTGACGGGAGCGTAACCTCACAGGGCTTCGGCATGACGATGCCCGTGGCCGACAATGCCACAGCAGACGGGCGGCAAAAAAACCGCCGAGTCGAAATTGTCGTCTCGGGCGAGGCCATTGGAGCAAAGATCGGCAACTAGGCTCGAAAATGGCTAGGGCACGTAGCACTTCACAAGATTGCGCTGAGTCGCCGGACACCAGACCCATGGGGCGACTTTCTCTTAATCATTCACCGTCCGAACAACATTTGAGGTGAGATATGACGAGTAATCCAGAAATCGCAAGACTAAAAGAAGCCCGTGTAGCTCACATTCCCTGGAGGAAGTGGGGGCCCTACCTTAGCGAGCGCCAGTGGGGCACCGTTCGGGAGGACTACAGCCAAGATGGAAATGCCTGGGACTACTTCAATCATGACCAAGCCCGATCCCGCGCCTATCACTGGGGTGAAGACGGCCTTGCCGGGATCAGCGATGAGAAGCAGTTGCTGTGTTTCAGCGTAGGTCTGTGGAATGGCAAGGATCCAATCCTCAAGGAACGTCTCTTTGGGCTAACGAACAGCCAAAGCAACCATGGTGAAGATGTCAAAGAGTATTACTTCTACCTCGATAGCACGCCAACCCATTCGTACATGAAGTACCTCTACAAGTATCCCCAGGCCGCATTCCCCTACGAGAACTTGGTTGCTACCAGCAAAGGGCGCAACCGCGGCGACATGGAATACGAGTTGCTGGATACGGGGATCTTCAACAGCGATCGCTACTTCGATGTCTTCGTCGAATATGCCAAGCAGACTCCAGAGGACATCCTTATCCAGATCAGTCTGTGCAATCGGGGGCCTGAGCCCGCAACGATCGACGTTTTGCCAACCCTGTGGTTTCGCAACACCTGGACTTGGTGGCCGGACACACCCAAGCCTTCCTTGAAGCAGATCACGAATAAGAGTGGTTATCCGTCGGTCGCCGCGTCACACAGCCTACTGGGAGAACGCTATCTTTACTGCGAAAAGGACGCGACGCTCCTATTCACGGAGAATGAAACGAACAATGAGCGGATTTTTGGCACGCGCAATGCCGGCCCGTTCGTGAAAGATGGGATTAATAACTATGTGGTTCACGGACAGCAACTGGCGGTCAACCCTGAGCACATGGGAACAAAAGCTACAGCCCTCCACAAAGTCAACATCGACGCAGGGCAAACGGTTACGATCCGCGTACGACTCGGTGACTTGGCGCCAGCTGCAGTAGGGGAACCCTTCAAGAGCTTTGCTGAAACTATGCAGGCTCGTCGGAGAGAGACGGACGAGTTCTACCACGCCATCACACCGGAACGTGTCAGTGAAGATGAGGCCCAGGTCATGCGGCAGGCTCTCGCTGGGATGCTATGGAGTAAGCAGTATTTTGGATTCGACGTGGACAAATGGCTTCACGAACATGGCGTGGATCCTCTGCGACTGGGCGACAGACAGACGCGGAACAGCGAATGGTCACACATGTTGAATGAACACATCATTTCGATGCCGGACAAGTGGGAGTATCCGTGGTTTGCAGCGTGGGATCTGGCGTTTCACACAATTGCGCTGTCCACGGTCGACGTGGATTTCGCAAAAGAACAGCTCGATCTGATGTTGCAACAGTCGTTCCTGCATCCGACGGGTCAGATCCCGGCCTATGAGTGGAACTTCAGCGACGTCAATCCGCCGGTACACGCCTGGGCAACGATTTTCTTGTACCGAACCGAGCAGGCGCTCAAGGGCAAGGGCGATCTGGAGTTCCTTAAGCGGTCCTTCGCGAAGCTAATGCTGAACTTCAGCTGGTGGGTGAATCGCAAAGACCGCTTGGGTAAGAACCTTTTCGAGGGCGGTTTTCTTGGACTAGATAACATCGGTGTCTTTGACCGCAGTGCGCCGCTGCCCACTGGTGGCCATCTAGAGCAGGCTGACGGCACCGCATGGGTGTCATTGTTCTGCCAGAACATGTTCGAGATCAGTATCGAGTTAGCAAGCCACGACTCCTTCTTCGAGGACATGGCCACCAAGTTTGCTGAGCATTTCCTCTGGATCGCCCACGCCATGAATCACTTGGGGCCAGATGGCATGTGGGACGAAGAAGATGGGTTCTACTATGACGTTTTGCGGCTTCCCGACGGCAGCGCGACGCGGCTCAAGGTTCGCTCCATGGTGGGCCTGTTGCCCCTCTGTGCCACGACTGTTATCGAACCCTGGCAGCGCGACCGGGTACCCGGAGTGACGGAGGCTCTGAAGGAGCGCTTGCGACGCAGGCCCGAACTCCTCCAGAGCATTCATCCAACCGGGCCGGGCCATCTCGGGTACGGGGACCGCGGCATCGCAGCGTTAGTGAATCCAGAACGGTTGCGCCGCATTCTCACGCGCATGCTGGACGAGAATGAATTCCTGAGCCCCTACGGCATTCGTGCACTCTCCCGCTACCATGCCGACCATCCCTACGTTTTTAATGTGGGTGGCCAGGACTATCGGGTGAATTATCTTCCAGCAGAATCCGACACGGGCATGTTCGGTGGAAACTCCAATTGGCGTGGTCCGATTTGGATGCCGGTGAACGCGCTTCTGATCCGGGCCCTGCTTTCGTTCTACGGGTATTACGGCGACAACTTCAAGATAGAGTGTCCAACGGGCTCGGGCACTATGATGAACCTTTTTGAGGTGGCCCGAGAGATTGCCAATCGGTTAACCCGAATCTTCCTGAGGGATAAATCTGGGCGGCGGCCCGTCTACGGAGCTACGGAGAAATTCCAGACCGATCCGCACTGGAAGGATTACATCCTGTTCTACGAGTACTTTCACGGAGATAACGGCGCGGGCCTTGGGGCGAGCCACCAGACTGGCTGGACGGGCGTCGTCGCCAAGCTGATCGAGCTGTTCGGCAAGATCGATGGAGTCCAGTTTCTCGAGGGCGGTAGAGCAGCTGCGTTTGCCAAACAAGAGCCCACGCGGGATAAACTGGCCGCTTGATTGAATTCGAGGAATTGCCTTGAAGGAAATGAACAACAGGAGACGCTCACCAAGAGTGTGGACGGCAGAATCATCGTGACTCGATGCGAAAGGTCAGTTCGGAGGGACCGAAGATTGACTCGCAGGACCCATAGACTCGCCTTCGCTCTGGCTACTTTCATCTTGGTGGGCTCAGTTGCCCATTCCCCAGCCCAACTTCCCGCATCTGCGGCACATTCGCCAGCTAAAGCCGAGCCTGCGACCCCGATCGATCCGCTCGGTCGTGAAACCCCGCGTGGCGCGGTGCTCGGCTTCCTGAAGTATGAAGAACGCGAGGACTACGAGAACGCCGCTCGGTACCTGCAATCAGGGCCGGACGGCAACGTCAACCGGATACTGCAGAGCAAGGAAGCCCGAGATCTAAATAGAAGGTTTAAAGGCAACATCGCCATGCTGAGCGATGACCCCAACGGCACGGTTGAACCTGGACTTCCTCCCGGTCAAGTACGTGCCGGCGTGGTGACTGCGGGCAGCGTGAACCTGGACGTGATCTTGGTGCGGGTGGATGATCCGGCTTATGGGAAAATTTGGCTGATCTCGAAAGAGACGGTTGCGGGTATCCCGCAGCTCTACGCCCAACTGGACAGCGAAGCACCAACCGTCGCCGATCGCATCATGCCTGCTGCACTGGCCAAGCGGCGTCTGTTAAGAATGTCACTCGCACAATGGCTCGAGTGGTTTGTCTCGATCCCGATCGCGTGGTTGCTGACTTGGTTGTTGGCGCTTCTCCTTAGTACGCCTGCGCGGGTTCGGAGCAAGTTTCGAGGACTTAAGTTCAGACCGGTGTGGCCGACAGTGGTAACCATGCCGCTGATGTGCATCGTTGCGATTTTGCTGCACAGCCTTTTCGTCTACCTGCTTGGGCCCCCGCTCTTGTATCGCGTCTACTACTTTCGTTTCATCGAAACCCTATTGGTCGGATGCTTCGTATGGCTCATAAGCGCGATCACCGACCGAGGTTTTGAACATACAGTGACCCAAACGCGAGCGCAACACAAAGGCGGGGAGTCGATTCTCATCGTGATGCAACGACTCACGCGCATCGTGTTGGTCATAATTGGCGTGCTGGTTGCACTGGCGTTACATGGGTTTAACGTAAGAACGGAGCTCGCTGGCCTCGGAATTGGGGGAGTGGCGATCGCGCTGGCCGCACAAAGAACCCTTGAAAATATAATCGGCGGATTCTCATTGCTGATGGACAAAGCCGTACACATCGGTGACTTCTGCCAGATCGGCAACCAACGTGGGACTGTAATAGACATTGGGCTCCGTTCCTTGAAGCTGCGGACACTCGACCAGACTCTGTTGGTAGTACCTAACGGATCTCTAGCGCAAATGCAATTCGGAAACTTGACGGGCCGGAGCAAGTTGCTCCTCCAGCAATCCTTCACGCTCCGAATTGAAACAGAAGTCGAACAACTGCGTTTCGTATTGGACCGGGTGCAGACCATGCTAGACGCACATCCCGCGATCGAAGCCGGAACCTCGAGAATTCGGGTGACGAATTTTGTCGGCGCCGCTTTCGAATTGGAGCTGTTCGCCTATGGCAAGACGGGCGATTGGCCACAATTCACTGCAATTCGTCAGGAAGTGATCTTGAAGATTGCCGAAATCGTCGAAGCTTCCGGTACAAGGTTTGCGGCGCCCACACAATTGGCCTACCTATCCCGAGATACGGGCGTTGATGTGGAGAAGACAAACGACGTGGTGCGTCGTATGACCGATCTCCGAGCCAATGACCGGTTCAAATTTCCCGGCGAAGTCCGAACCGGAACGGAATAGCCGCCTTTCGTCATGCGAAGTACTAGCTTGTCGGCTTTGCCAGCATGAACTTCGCACCACCATATATTGACTTGCCGTGGTTTAGATGCAGTTCACAATTCGTTTCGTGTCCGCAACCGGATGCGCAACAGCCCGCGCGGCATAAGAATATCTGATTGCTCCCCCGGTAGCGCATTGTTTCGGACGCGAGGTAACAGCCCAAGATTGGACCCGATATGAACGTCCGAGTAGTCGTCCTCATTGCAGCCCTTGCTCTCGCCTCTCCTCTCTTCGCCCGAACAAATACCGACGTGCTGGTCATGAAGAATGGCGATCGGATGACTTGTCAGGTGAAGGGACTCGACGCCGGAGTGCTGTACGTCAGTTTCGATTACATCGACGGCACCGCATCTGTTGAATGGTCGAAAGTCGCCCGTCTGCAAAGCAATCAGTTGTTCATTGTGAAGACCGAGGACGGCTTGGTGTACACAGGGCAGCTCAACACGCCGGAAACACCCGTGGGCCAGCCGGTCAAGATTCAGATCGTGGAGACCCCTGAAGAGGAAGTGGTGCTTAACACCCCCCAGATCGTCGGGATGAGTGAGACGTCTGCAAAGTTCTGGCAGCGATTTAACGGCCAATTAAATTTAGGAGTCATCTATTCTAAAGGCAACCAGTCGACACAATACAGCTTTGGCTCACAGCTCGAATACCTGCGAGAACGTTGGTCGGCGCAGGCCACCTTGAATTCCACCTTTTCTGCGAGTGGCGGCACCAGTCCCTCTACCCGAAATTCGTTGGATCTCAGCGGTAGCCACCTGTTGCCCTGGAACAACTACTATTTACTCGGGCTTAGGCGGTTTTCTGCAAAGCTCAGCGCAGGGAGTCACCCTGCAGACCACCATTGGGGGCGGCCTCGGCCGTTATCTTAAGAACACCAACCAAACTAAAATCTCGGTACTCGGCGGTGTCGCCTGGCTGGGCACGAATTACCAGCACTCCATAGTCTCAGTTGGCAATCAAAATCTTGCAACTGCGGTGGTCTCGACAAACGTTAATCTCTTTCGATTTAGCAAAACGAACCTGAGTGTAAGCGCTACACTTCTTCCGGCGCTCTCCCAACCCGGCCGTGTTCATTTCAATACGAACGCGGCGTATTACGTGAAGCTCGTCAGCAATCTGAAGTGGAATGTCTCGTTCTACGGCAACTGGGACAACCGGCCGCCAGCCGGCTTCTCCGGCAGCGACTACGGCTCTAGTTCGGGGCTTAGTTGGACATTCGGTTTAAAGTGAGTGGACTATGTTGACGCCTCAGTCGAACTTTTTGGGCCAACGCATACCCGCCCCGCATATCGGCTGAAACGTTTCGTCTGCAAGCAAGACTTCTTCAAGAAGAAGCTCGTGCTGCCCGCCATTCCCGAAATCGTACTGGTACAATAATCTGGCCCCCACAGTCCCGATCAATGCCCGAGCTTAGTTCGGTTCTGATCTGCGATCCTGCTCCCAACTCTAGAACCCGGGTCAGATAACCTTGGCCTCGGGCAAACAAATTGATCAAGGTGGAAATTGGTCCACCCCATTACCGTCTGCAAGGTCCGGTGCAGATTGCGAAGCGTAATCTCACGAGGAACTAAGAGACGCCTCCAGGCAGGCGGACTTGTGCCTAGCAGGCC
>Ga0210405_10001759_pt1 | contig 23820 bp, 15 predicted proteins | sample IncBWH11MmetaG_FD_155492 | JGI IMG/M metagenome (GOLD analysis project Ga0210405, IMG submission 155492) | Forest soil microbial communities from Barre Woods Harvard Forest LTER site, Petersham, Massachusetts, United States - Inc-BW-H-11-M | ecosystem: Environmental > Terrestrial > Soil >... | reverse complement strand
GATCACTCCCGCTCGAATCGCGTCCTTCTCGTCGGTCTTCGACTTACAAGCGACCCCGAACAACACCATGGCGCCGAGCAGAGCGGCAAGAAATCCCCGTTTCATTCCCATTTCCTTTCGCTGGTGCAACCCTGGAATCCGGATGGGCCAGGTTCATCCTAACGTACGGCCTCGCCGAACGCGAATGGAAGGCCAACTCTCCGCGAAAAAAAAGAACTCCACAAAATTTGCTGGATAACGCAACGAATAATGCCGCCCGCCAGGGCTAGGGGGGAACCAACAAAGCGAAAGGTGTTTCGGAGCAAGGGATAAATAGCAGGAAGAAGGGACTGCACGGTGTCGTTGAGAGATGACAGATGCTGACAGCGAGCAGGACTGATATTGGAGCATCAGCGGATCATCGACGCTGACCCAGGAGCACCGTTTAATTGTTGCACTGCGCATAAATTAAAGACCGTCCCCCTAAATTTTGCCCTTGCCGTAAACTGTTACATGTATTATGACAATATGTCGAGGATTAACAACCAATTCTCAGTCGGTGTTCACATCATGACAGCGCTTGGCGACCATCACGGTGAACAGGTCACGTCAGCACATTTGACGGCAAGCGTGCGGGCACATGATTCGCAAGTCCGCAGTGTGCTGTCCAAACTTGTCAAAGCGGGGCTGGTGGTGACATCTCGCGGCCGCAATGGTTTTTCATCGCTGTCGCGGCCAGCAAATAAGATCAGTCTGTTAGAGATTTACAAAGCGGTAGAGGTGCCCCCTGTTTTTTCGATTCATGGGTATCCAAAAGAAAAGACTTGCCGAACGAGCTGCACTCATAAACAGGCAATGGTAGAGCTGCTGGAGGACACCCAGCGAGCGTTTGAGACTCGGTTGGGCCAGCGAATGCTTTCTGAGATGGTTGCAAAAGCGAGGAGCTATAAGTAGTTTTTTGGGCAGACAATGTCCATTTAGAAGTGACAGTATAAGAAGATAAGGAGAAAGGATGAAATCGAAAACATTAAACGTCTCGTCCGCAACGCCACGGAGACGCCGCTGGCGCAAGACCTTGCGCTTGAACGAAATCTCTTCTTGAAGTTATGCGTCAGCAAGTCTGCACTCGCGCGCATGCGTTCCTATGAAGGGAAGAAGATCACCTCGCCGTCCCGCGGTTTCGAGGTCTAAGAAGGGAGAAACATATGGCTAACACTAATTCTTCGGCGCACGTGCGGGTGATCGAGGAAACGCCCGCGTACTGGAGGGTTGTGTTCGATTACCCGCCTTTCAACATCGTAGACGCCAGCATATTCGAAGCCCTACAGGATCTGCTCGCGCGAATGAACGCCAGCCCGAGCCTGCGGGTCGTCGCATTCGAAAGCGCGAACCCCGAGTTTTACCTTGCCCACTTTGATTTGACCGGCAAGATAGGGAACATCATGACTGCTGTCGGGGCTTCGGGCCTCCCGATCCTGATGGATACGTTCGTGCGCCTCACCAAGTCCCCGGTGGTCAGCATCGCGAAGATCCGAGGCTGTGTCCGGGGTGTGAGCAGCGAGTTCGTCCTCGCCTGCGACATGCGCTTCGCGTCGCGAGAGAACACGAGACTCGGCCAACCCGAAGTTGGGGTGGGATTGCATCCAGGTGGTGGCGGTACGGAACGCCTCCCACATCTGGTCGGGCGCGGCCGGGCGCTCGAAATTGTCCTCGGCGCGAACGACTTCGACGGCGACACCGCAGAACGATACGGATACGTCAACCGGGCGCTTCCAGACGCCGAACTGGACGGCTTCGTCGACGCGCTCGCGCGCCGGATCGCCTCCTTCGACCGGCGCGCCATCGCCGCGGCGAAGAATCTCGTCAACCATGTCTCGTTACCGCCCGCCGACCGGCTCCTCGCCGCCATCACTTCTTTTGAGACCGCGCTGACTTGGCCTGAAACGCAGCAGCGAATCCAAGCTCTATTAAAGCGCGGACTCCAAAGGGACGGCGACTTCGAGCATCGGTGGCCCGCAGTGCTCGACACATTGCTCGAGACGTCGTCATCTTGTGGCGATGCGTAGCCCTCGTCGAGCCAATAGAGCCGTTCCGGGTCGAGATATCGCAAGCCGGACTCGATGCCGAGAGGAGACAAGCCATGCCATACAGCATATCGACCTTGCTAATCCGAAATCTTCGTGATGTCTTCGGTGAAAACGATCCCGCTCGCCGGCGCGCCGCCATCGACGAGATTTACACTGAAGATTGCGTTTTCTACGACCCCAGCAAGGGAGTCTATCGTGGCCGTGACGAAATCGACCGCATCGCGGGCGCGATCAAAGCTACTCACCCTGAATTCCGATATCAGCCAATTACCGAGCCCGCGGAATCGGGCAATGGCGGGCTGGTCCGCTGGATATCAGGCCTCCCGGGTGAGGCGCCAGCTTACGCCGGGACCGATTTCATCATTGCCCGGGACGGCCGGATTGTCGTCATTTATCTTTTTTTCGACAGGCTACCCTGATCTGGACTCCGCCGTCCTTAGGCACAGGGATAACGAGCGGTTTGTCGGCAAGCCGGAAGTTGGCCAGAAACGGGGTTCGAGGACATTACCCCCCTTCGCGTCGACTCCAATCAGGGGCGCACCTGCTTGGGAGGCAGGCGCGCTGCGTATATTGAAACCTCTGGAGAATTGATTTTAAGGCCGATCAGTTCCCTGCTTGGGATGCAGGCGTTCAATCCTACCGGCGTTCACGGCCGATCGGTCGGACACCCAAGAGATGTAAGTCCCCAGCAGTGCTCCCTACCTTTCAGCACCCCCCAAACAGTTTCCCGGCCTGGACCTTCCGCGATTTTTTGAACGACACACCGGTGCAAGGAGTTCAAGAAGCCTGGTTTATGAGTGGTTGTAATAGTCCTGGCAGGAGTATGGCCGCGATCAGAACCGGAGGGGGCAGCAGTTTTTTTGATGCGGGGCATCAATTTTCTCTTGACATCTGGAATCCGTTCCATAATATGGCACGCGTGCCACAATCCAAGACATTCAAATCCCCCTACCGTGTCCAGGTCCTTGACCGGGCCCTGGCCGCTTTAGACGTCTTGGCCGCCCGCTCGACAGAGTGCAGCCTGGTGGAGATCTGCACGACGCTGAAGCTACATAAGAGCACCGCGCACCGGTTGATGATGGTGCTGGAACAGCATCGCCTGGTGGACAAGAACCCGGATACCGGGCGCTACCGGCTGGGGCTCAAGCTCTTTGAGTTCGGATCGAAAGCCATCGGCGCGATCGATTTGCGCCGCCAGGCAAGACCCTACCTGGACCGGTTGCAGCGCGAACTTGGCGAAACTGTTTTCTTCTGTCTGCTCGACGACGGACAAGTCTTATACCTTGAAAAAATCGAGTCGCAACAGAGCGTGCGAACCGCTTGCAACGTGGGCAGCCGCGCTCCGGCCTATTGCACGGCGGTTGGAAAAGCCATGCTGGCGGAATTGACAGACACCGAGGTGAGCGAGATCGTTCGCCGCTTCGGTTTGAAGGCCTTCACAGCGAACACCATTACTACCGGCACGGCGCTGAAGACCGAGTTGCGGGCCGTTCGCTCCAGGGGATATGCGATTGACAATGAGGAGAAGGAGCCTGGACTGCGCTGCGTAAGCGCACCGGTGCGTAACGATTCGGGAAAGCTGTTAGCGGCCCTAAGTGTTTCGGGGCCGGCATTTCGAGTCACGAGGGAGAGAGTGCCGGAGATCGCGAAGGCGGTGATGCAAGCAGCCGGGGAACTCTCGCATGAACTTGGGTATCGGCCGACGGCAATGGAGTTGGTGAGGGGGGCGGTTAGCTAGGAATTGGAAAAGGGGAATTCCGGCGGAAGCCGGGTTTTTTTTGGGCCATTCACGAAGTGAGATGCAGTCTCATAATGCGGTATACGCGCTCCAGCGGGGTGGCGCCCGTACCCAGCAATCTGAGACCAGCCGTAGTGATCACGCGCAGAGGTGCCCTGCGCTTTGATAGGAGAAGCAAATGCGTGGAAAATTCGGGGTTGTGTTTCTTTTCTGCTTGCTTGCGATTCTCTCGTCCGCTCGTTCGAGGGCGCAGATTACCTCGTCGACGATGTACGGCCAGGTGACGGACGCGACGGGGGCTGCGGTGCCCGGCGCCCAGGTGTCCGCTTCCAATACCGACAACAATCTAACCCGAACGCTGGAGACTAATTTCGCGGGCGAATATCGGATTGAGTTGCTTCCTGTCGGCAGCTACAGGGTAGAGATCACCAAACCCGGGTTCAAGAAAGTGGTTCTGGAGGGCATCGTGCTGCAAGTAAACGTTCCCGGCCGCGTCGACGCGACGATGCAACTGGGGAACGTCAGTGAGACCATCACCGTTACCGAAAGCGTCCCGCTCATCAATACCACGAGTCCCGAACTCGGACGCACGATCGAGAATGCAGAGATCAAGAATTTGCCGCTCGTCAACCGCAATGCCTATCAGTTGCTGGAACTCACGCCCGGCGTGCAGAACAGCACGTTCAACGCCGGCCAGCCCAATCCCGTCATCACCCTCGGATTTCCGGAGCAACGCACCTTCATCAATGGGGGCGTGGATGGCGGCGCGGGTTCCGTAAGCTACTACCTCGATGGCGGCATCAACATGACCGGATTGCGCAACACCGGCAACATCCTTCCCAACCCGGACGCCATCCAGGAATACCGCGTGGAGACGAGCAATTACGATGCCGAGTACGGCAAAATGTCCAGCGGCGTCATCACCGTGCTCACCAGATCGGGTACCAACAATCTGCACGGTTCGCTCTTCGAATACTGGCGAGACAGTTCTTTGAACGCCAACAACTGGGACTCCACTCTGGCCACGCCTCCGCTCCGTCGCAACCAGTTCGGCGGCACCTTGGGCGGCGCCATTATCAAGAATAAAGCTTTTTTCTTCGTTTCCTACCAGGGACTCCGCCAACTCAGCAGCTTTTTCTTCACCGGGGCCACCGTTCCCACCGCCGCCGAGCGCATGGGTAACTTTACAGGCGTGGTGACCGCACTCCCCGTCCAGTACACCTGCGGCTCACCCACAATCATCTGCCCCAAGCTGCTCGATCCCACGGCTCAGGAATTGCTCAACCCCACCAGCGCTTCTACAAGCTTTCCCACAATTCCGACGTCGAACGTGGCCAAAAACGGTTGGCAAGGCATTGCTCCCAGCCCGTTTAACACCGATGAATTCCTGGTCAAACTGGACCACAATCTCACCGCAAACCATCGGCTCAGTGGAAGCTATTTCTACACCACCGGAGACAACAGCGTCCCGCCGTTGAATTCCACCAGCGGTCAGCCGAACGGTAACATCCCCTGGAGCATACAGTCCTATAGTTGGCGTCAACAGAATGTCAACATCAGTGACACCTGGACGGCCAGGCCGAATCTTGTCAACCAGGTTTGGATTGGCTACACCCGCAATGTTGGCGGCCGGACGAACCTGCCAGCAACCTCCCTGGGCGACCTGGGTTCAGAATTTACAGTCCAGGGCCCGCACTCGCTTCCGCAGATCACCGTGACTGGCTTCTTTACGGCCGCCAGCGCCATCGCTGGTCCCCTGGCAGAATCGAATTTTTACAACGTGCGCGACGTTGTCAGTTGGAGCCACGGACGACATACCATCAGTTTTGGGGCGGACGAAACACTCGACAAAGACATTCAGCAAACCCTGCTCAACAATTACGGCGTCTTTGGATTTAACGGCACCAACATCAAGGATTCCGTCAGTGGGAAGAGCATTGCCGTTCCTGCACTTGCCAACTTCGTGATGGGCTTGCCCACTTCTCTCTCCCAGGATGCTCCCGTCACCGGCTATACCAACACCTGGAGTACAGGACTCTTTGCCCAGGACAATTTCCGGATCTTCCCCCGCCTGACCGTCAACCTGGGACTCCGCTGGGATATTCAAACGCCGCCGACCGATCCTCTTAATCGCGGCACCACGTTCGAAGAAGGCGTGCAATCCGTCGCTTTTCCAAACGCCCCGCTGGGAGCCCTCTTCTTCGGCGACCCCGGCGTCACGCGCGGCATTGTGCCCGTGCGCTGGCACCATGTTTCCCCCAGAATCGGACTGGCGTGGGATCCCAAGGGTGACGGCAAGACTTCCATCCGCGCTGGAGCGGGCGTTTTCTACGGCAGCGTTTCGGGCAACGAATGGAACACCGTCACCAATTTCGAACCCTCCGCCGTCCGCTACACTTTTACGAACGCAACACAGGCGGTGACTGGTTCGGGTCTAACCGCCGTCCCCAAGGGCGCAACCCTTACCTGCCCGTACAATAATCTGGTCGCAAACAATGGATCGGGCGCTCCGCTCGGAGCCACCGTCACTTGCGGTGCTGGCGCGGGGAGCGGACTAAAAGGCACGGATCCTTTTCCCTTCACTCCTGGACAGTTCATCACGCCCGGCGGGCCATTTTTCGGTTTCGCGAAAAATTTCCAGTGGCCCTATAGCTATCAGATCAATCTCTCCGTACAGCGCCAGCTCACCGCAAACCTGAGCGTCTCCGCGGCGTACGTAGGAACCCTAAGCCACGATTTGCCGTTCACCCAGGACATCAATGCTCCCGCTACGGGTGCCCTCGCTCCCGCCTGTGCCACCAGCGCCTCGGGCAATATCACCCAACGGCGCCCCATCGACAACCCCAGCACGACCACCTGCACCGGCGGGGGTAGCCCGTTTGGCACCCTGTTGCTTGCACAATCCAATCAGACAGCCTCTTACAACGGTCTGCAAACCACCATCCAGATGCGCATGACCCGCGGCGTGATGCTCTACGGTTTTTATACCTTCAGCCATACCTTTGACAGCGTGCAGTTGGATAACAACACCACCCAGGGTGGCGCGCAGGATATGACCAATCTCCGGCTCGAACGCGGCCCCGCCGATTTCGACATCCGCCACCAGTTTGTCACCGCCCTCGTCTGGCAATTGAACTACTTCAGCGCAGAGAGCCCCCTCAAGCGGGCGCTCCTGAACGGCTGGGCGGTTTCTCCCATCATCAAAATACACAGCGGCCTTCCCTTCACCGTGCTCAACGGGAAAGACGCCAACCTCACAGGCAACACTGCTGCGGAACGCGCCCAGCTTGTCTCCGGCGTGGATCCGGTCCTCGGAAGCCGCAACGCTGCCGAGTGGTTCAATACCGCCGCGTTTGTACAAAATCCCGCAGCCCTGGTCAGCGGAATTGCCGTCAACGGAGACGCCGGCAGAAACATGCTGCGCGGCCCGACATTCAAGGATGTGGACCTTTCGATCTCCCGTGACTTCAGTTTGTCTCATTTCCGAGACGGTATGAACATCCAGTTGCGGGCAGATGCCTACAATGTTTTCAACATTGTGAGCCTCAATTCCCCGGTTGGAAATGGCGCCACCGTGGGCTCTTCCACGTTCGGTCAAATCACCTCGGCAAGTGCGATGCGCCAGTTGCAGCTGGGGCTGCGCTTCACCTTCTGAAGCGCGCGGGAAATCCACCGGGCATTTGTGGCGGGAGAGCCCAGCTTAGGTTAGTTTTGAATATAAATCGAAGCAAGACGCCAGATTGAAGCTGTCCTCACTCACGCCAGTTTCATGAATTGGGGTCCAATCGAGAAGGAGTAGTCTATGAGGACGCAATCCGCAGTCGCTATCGACAAAATGGTGTTTCGAAAAACCAATGCCCACACCGGGCGTCATCTTGCCGTGACGCCGGCAAACAGCACGATGCGCCATCTTTCTTACGGCCGCATCATTTTGAATTCGTCCAAACCGCAAGTTTCTTTTTCCAACGGCGAACAGGAGACGGGCCTAATCTGCCTCTCAGGAAATGGCGTGGTAAAGGCGGGAGGAAAAGATTTCGAACTGGGGCAGTTCGACGCCATCTATATCCCCCGGGATTCCGCCATTGAAGTCTCGACGAAAAGCTCCGTCGATTTCGCGGAGTTTTCCGCCGACGTCAAGGGGAAGTACCCACTGAAAATCGTTCGCTACGCGGAAGTTTGCAAGGATCCCGCGATGAAATTTGTCGCCGGGAGCCCGGGCTCGCGGCGTGAATTAAACGTACTGATTGCGAACAATGTGGAAGCGGGCCGGCTGCTGGCGGGTTTCACGTTTTCCGAACCGGGAAACTGGACCAGCTGGCCTCCCCATGAGCATGCCAAGATGCTGGAGGAAATGTACGTGTACTTTGACATGCCGGAGCCTGCGTATGCCCTTCAGCTTGTTTACAATGACACCGAGTATCCGGAATTGGTGACCCCTGTGCGCGACGGGGATGCGGTGTTGATGCCGAGCGGCTATCATCCGAACGTTGCCGTGCCGGGGCACCGGATTGCGTTCCTGTGGGCCATGGCTGCGCATAAAGAAGTCGAAGACCGGCAGTTTGGTGTGGTAAATATCCAGCCTGGATTTCAACAAGGGAGTTCGGGGCTGGAAGCGGCTCGCAAGTAGGCCGCCCACGTTACCGGGGAGAGTTGATGCCGGATCAGAATCCGATCGTTGAGGCGGAGTCCAGCGTTCCCGGGCACGCTTCAGCCTATTCGTCTTCCGACTCAAGCAGGGGCGGCATCTTCGCAGGCCGCTTTCGGTGGGTTATCTGCGGGCTGCTGTTCCTTGGCGTGACCAAGAATTACATGGACCGGCAAGTTCTTGGCGTTCTCAAGATCCCGCTACAGCAAGAGTTTGGCTGGAACGATGTCCACTATGGACATCTGGTGTTTGCGTTTCAGGCGGCATATGCGCTGGGGATGATCCTTGTCGGAGGGCTGATTGACCGGTTGGGCACGCGCATTGGTTACGCCGCGGCAATGGTCTTCTGGAGTTTGGCATCAATGGGGCATGCGATCGCGCACTCGCTTACGGGCTTTGTTGTAGCGCGATCGGCCCTGGGCTTTGGCGAGGCCGGATTATTTCCGGCCAGCCTGAAGTGCGTGGCGGAATGGTTTCCGAAAAAAGAACGGGCCTTGGCCACCGGAATCTTCAATGCCGGCACCAGTGTCGGTGCCATTGCTACTCCGCTTATCGTGCCGTGGATTGCCGTGCACCTCGGGTGGCGCTGGGCATTCCTTTTGACCGGATCACTGGGTTTTGCCTGGCTCATTCTCTGGTTGTGGTTTTATCGAAAACCCGAGCAACACCCTTCCTGCACCCGCGGCGAACTGGAGTACATCCAGAGCGATCCCGCCGGGCAAACCGGGGAAATAAAATGGAGCCAGCTCCTGCCTCACCGGCAGACCTGGGCATACGCCGCCGGAAAATTCATGATTGACCCGATCTGGTGGTTCTATCTCTTCTGGGTTCCCGACTATTTGCAACGCGAGCACGGTTTGCATTTGACCCAGATCGGGCTGCCCATCCTGGTGATCTACGTTATTGCCGATCTGGGGAGCATTGGCGGCGGATGGCTCTCCTCCACGCTCATTCGGCGGCATCATTCGGTTAACGCAGCGCGGAAGTGGGCGATGCTGATCTGCGCCTTGTGCGTGCTGCCGGTTGCGATCGTGTTTCGAGTTTCCGCGCTGTGGCCAGCGACGTTGCTCATCGGGCTTGCAGCTGCGGGGCACCAGGGATTTTCCGCAAATCTTTTTACTTTGCCTTCGGACCTGTTTCCTTCCCGCGCGGTCGCATCCGTGGTAGGAATTGGAGGCATGGCAGGAGCGGTGGGCGGCATGTTGATCGCTGAAATCGTCGGCCATGTGCTGCAGAGGACTGGCAGCTACATGGTGCCGTTCCTGATTGCGGCGTCGGCTTACCTGATTGCCTTGCTGTTGATTCACGTGCTGAGCCCGAAGCTTTTGCCGGCGCGAATTGGACAACTTTAAGACCATGTATCTGGAATCCTTTCAATTGAAGGGCAAGAATGCGCTGGTTACCGGTTCGCGCAGGGGCCTGGGCGCGGCGATCGCGATTGCTCTGGCGGAAGCGGGCGCGAATGTAGGATGCCACGGGCGCGATCAAGACCCAGGAGCTGCCTGCGAAGCGATTTCCGCGGCCGGCCGCAAGACATTCTACTTCGCCGGAGATTTGGCGGATGCGAAGGCCTGCACCGCGCTTTTCGAAAAAACTGTCGCAGAGTTCGGTTCGCTCGACATCCTGGTGAACAATGCCGGGGCGATTCATCGAGCTCCCGCGGCGGAATATCCCATGGAATCTTGGGATGAGCTGATTGCGGTGGACTTGACAGCGGTTTTTCGGCTCTCGCAACTTGCCGGACGGCACATGCTACAGCGTGGAGTTGGCGGCAAGATCGTGAATATCGCTTCGCTGCTCTCTTTCCAGGGAGGGGTTTTTGTGCCCGCATACGCGGCGGCGAAGGGTGGAATTGCGCAGTTGACGAAGGCGCTGGCCAATGAATGGGCCTGCAAAGGGATCAATGTAAACGCGATTGCCCCGGGATATATGGCAACGGACAACACTACGGCTTTGCGCTCGGATCCCGTTCGTAGCCGTCAACTTCTCGAGCGGATTCCCGCGGCGCGATGGGGAGAGCCAAAGGACATCGCGGGCGCGGCGTTATACCTGTGCGCCCCGGCGAGCGACTATGTGCACGGGCACGTTCTCGCGGTGGACGGCGGCTGGCTGGCGCGCTGAGGGTGAAATGCCTTTAAGTATCAAGCAAAAGGAAACCTGCCGTTGGGACCTGGTCAGTTTGGGTGAAGTGATGCTGCGCTTCGACCCAGGCGAATACCGCATTTGGACCACCCGGCGTTTCGAAGTGAGTGAAGGCGGAGGCGAGTACAACGTCGCACGCGGATTGAAGCGATGTTTCGGACTCGAAACGGCCATCGTTACCTCGTTTGCGAAGAATCCCGTTGGTTCATTGCTGCAAGATTTGATCTATCAGGGCGGTGTCGATTCCTCATTGATCCGGTGGGCGGAATACGACGGAGTCGGCCGAACGGTTCGCAACGGATTGAACTTTACCGAGCGGGGATTTGGCGTGCGCGCGGCGCTCGGATGTTCCGACCGTGGACATACGGCGGTGGCGGCGCTGAAGCCGGGTGAAATTGATTGGGAGACGATCTTCGGCAAGAATGGCGCACGCTGGTTTCATACCGGCGGAATCTTCTGCGCGCTGTCGGAGACGACGCCGGAGGTTGCGATCGAAGCCATGCAGTGCGCGCGGAAACACGGCGTCGTCATCTCGTATGACCTGAACTATCGCGATTCCTTGTGGAGATCGATCGGTGGGAAGAAGCGGGCGCAGGAAGTCAATCGCCGCATCGCTCCGTATGTGGATGTCATGCTCGGCAATGAGGAGGATTTCTCGGCAGCGCTCGGATACGAAGTCGCGGGAACCGATGAGCACCTTTCGGCGCTGGATCCCGAAGCTTTTAAGCAGATGATCCGCAGAGTTCTGAAGGATTTTCCGTTCAAAGTCGTGGCCACCACGCTTCGCAAAGCCACCACCGCGACACGAAATGATTGGAGCGCGGTGTGTTACTCCGACGGGAACTTCTTTCAGGCAAAGAATCGCGAAAATCTGGAGATTCTGGATCGTGTAGGCGGTGGCGACTCGTTTGCCTCGGGGCTCATCTACGGGTTCCTATCCGGGCGGGATGCGCAATGGGCTGTCGAATGCGGCGCCGCCCATGGAGCGCTGGCGATGACCACGCCGGGCGATACAACGATGGCTACGCTGGATGAAGTTCTGCAAGTTATGAAAGGTGTGGGGGCGAGAATTGCCCGCTAAGAGGTGAGATCCGTCTCATGAAGAAACAAGACGTACGCGCGCTCATTGAGGGAATCGGAATCGTGCCGGTGATCCGCGCCGCGTCCCCGCAGGAGGCGAGATTTGCCGCCGAGGCTGTCTGGCAAGGTGGAATTCCCATCGTCGAGATCACTATGACCGTTCCGGGAGCGCTGGAGGTAATTTCCGAGTTAGTGAAAACGATGCCCAAACTTCTTGTGGGTGCCGGCACTGTGGTGAACCAGGATCTCGCATTCAAATGTTTTGACGCCGGCGCGCAATTTCTTGTAACGCCCGGCTTCTCGCAGCAAACGGTGGCGGCGGCGCACAACCTGGGCCTGCTCATCATGGCGGGCGCTCTCACTCCGTCAGAGGTGATGACCGCGTGGGACGCGGGCGTGGACTTCGTCAAAATCTTTCCGTGCGGAAACATGGGTGGCCCGAGCTACATCAAGGCCCTCAAGGGACCTCTTCCGCAGGTGCCCCTGGTACCCACCGGAGGCGTGAATCTGGAAACCGCGGCGGACTACATTCGCGCCGGCGCGGCCGCGCTGGGCGTGGGCGGCGAACTGATCTTGAAACACGCGTTTCAGCAGGGCAAATCAGAGTTGATCAGCGACTTAGCGATGCGATACGCGCAACTGGTGAAGGAAGCGCGGAATCCCCCAACAGCTCAATCCGAGCGCACAGCAGAAGCACGCTGAAGAGGAGACGCAAGATGGAGACGCAAAGCAAGACCTATCCTGACCTGATAGTGACATCGCATGACCAGGGTAAAGAATCCCATCCGGAACCCGGCCTTACACGCCGCGTTCTTGCGTATAACGAGAAGCTTTTTCTCGCCGAGCACCAAATGGTCAAAGGGTGGGCCGGAGCGATGCACAGCCATCCGCACGATCAGGTTGTCTACATTGTGCGCGGGCATCTGAAAGTGAGCTGCCTGGGAAAAGGTTTTGAGTTGCGCACGGGAGACACTTTCGTGGTCCGCGGCGGTGTGCAGCACGGCGCTTCCGCGCTCGAGGATTCGCTTGTAATTGATGTCTTCACTCCTTGCCGGGAAGACTACATAACTTGAGTTCTATTTTTTCGTTCGCTTAACCATCTCTGGAGGAATTGGAATCTTATGCAAAAGAGATTCTTGGCTGGGCTGTGGATCATTCCTGTTCTCTGCACACCTTGGGCGCAGGGAGCGCAGCAGATCAAGAACATCAAGATTGCCATTTCCAATCCGGGCGACCATCCGCGAAACGCCACGGACATCGTGATTTCCATCGCGCAACTTCAGAAAATTGCGCCTGATTTTACGCCGGGCGCCATGATCGTGACGGTGAGCGGCGCCGGCACGCTCGAACAAGATACATCTGTACTTCAGACGGAGGAGCTTCCATCACAGGTCGATGATCTGGATGGAGACGGCAAAGGAGACGAACTGGCGTTTCAAGTGGATCTTGCGCCGCATCAGACGCGCATCGTAACTATTTCCTACGGCAATCAGGAACGCATCTGGCGTTTGCGGGGCGACTACCAGCAACGAGCGGCTGCGCTGTTCAGCCGGAAAATCGAAGGTCTTGGATGGGAATCGGAGCGCGTCGCGTTCCGCGTCTACTTCGATTCCCGAAACGCCATCGATCTCTACGGCAAGCGCCGGCCTACCCTGCAGCTTAAGATGTTCGCGTCGCCGGATTACACTTATCACGACGAATCCCCGGAAGGGCGCGACATTTATAAGGTCGGTGACGCAATCGGAATCGGGTCGGTCGCTTGTCAGGTGGATGGTAAAGTCATCAAAGTCGCCGAAGTGAGAGAGCGCAAATGGCGAATTATTTCGAGTGGGCCAGTGCGAGCCATCGTAGAGCTGGAATACGACGGGTGGAACGCGGCTGGACGGGTGATCGATCTGCGCTCGCGAATCACCCAGTGGGCGGGGGAGCGCGGCTTTACTCACACGATTTTTGAGAAGTCGTCAAATGGCCTCGATTTCGTAACCGGGCTGCCAGCAAAGGCTGGGATTGAACCTTTGACGTCCGCTAAAGATTCGCCGGCCGAGTGGCTGGCGACATGGGGAGAGCAGGTCGTCGCACCGGGGCCTACGGCGACAGAGGCTGTCCCTGGGGAGCAGCTGGGTCTCGCGATTATCACGCTGGCACCACAGGCCGTTTTCACCGACGACAGCAAGAACCATCTGATTAAATTCAAGCTGAGCGACGGCTCGCAATCCTGGTACACGATCGCAGCCTGGGATCAGGAAGGGTCAAATCGCCGCGTCGGTCACGGAAATCAAAAAGAGGATGGTCAGCATCAATCGCTGGTCCTGCCTTCCGACGCGATCAGAAACCGCGAAGAATTTCTGAACACGGTACGGGAACAGGCTGAACGCATGGCGAAGCCGGCAGGCGTGCAAATCCTTTCGAACACGGCAACCAGCGAGCCGGCGCCACCGGATACTTTGGTTCCTCACAAAACAAAAACGGTGCAGCAGGCAGTTGGACTTCTTCGCCAGGTTATCGACCGCACCGCATTGCAATGGGAGCCGATTCTTAAGGTGACGCCGCAACCGATCAGCCCAAATTCCGGCCAGGGATTCTTTACGGAAGCGAATAATGTGACCGGGGAGTGGCAAAAGCAGAATGGATATTTCTGGACGGGAAGTTTTTGGACGGGAGAGCTGTGGCAACTTTATTCCGCCACTCACGAGGAAAAGTATCGCCGGTGGGCGGGGGTTTGGGGGTCGAAAATGAACGGCCAGGAGTCACAGCAAAATCACGACGCAGGATTTTTGTATTACTACTCCTCGGCGATGGGTTCTGACTTGACTGGAGATGACAAACTTCGCGCCAGCGCTATTCGCGCGGCCGAGCGGCTGGAACAACTCTTCAATCCGAAAACTCAGTTGATCGCATCGTGGGGTGAGCGTGGAGACGACACGATCGTTGACACGATGATGAATTTACAGTTGCTCTGGTGGGCCAGCGACAAAACGGGAGACAACCGTTGGAGGGATATCGGCAGAAAGCACGCCCTCCGCACAGCGCAATGGTATGTCCGTGCGGATGGATCCGTCTTTCAGTCCATCCATTACAACCCGGGAGACAACAGGCAGAGTTTCACGTTGCGCGGAGGGGCGAAGGAGGCCGAATTCGCGCTTACGAACACAGCCGCTCCGGGAGAATGGGCGTTTGCCCACACGCATCAGGGATTTGGTGCGGACACCACCTGGTCTCGGGGGCTTGGTTGGGCGTTGTATGGTTTTTCGGTGGCATATTCGGAAACGCATGAGCCGGTGTTCCTGGCCACCGCACAACGAATTGCGGACTATGCCATCAGGAATCTGCCAGGCGACTCCGTGCCGTGGTACGACTTTGACGACGAGGGCGTCCATTTTCGAAACCGAGATTCTTCGGCGGCCGCGATTATCGCTGGAGGATTATTCCGTCTTTCTCTGATTACCACGGATAGCGCGCACGCCAAGAGCTATCGGGAAGCAGGGGAACGCATCGTGCAATCGTTGATTGATGGCTATTTGACTCCTGTCGGAGACGCCGATCAAACACCGCCTGGGGTACTTCGCCACGGGTGTAGCATGCGTCCCAATGACGCGATGTTGATCTACGGGCAATACTATTTGCTGGAGGACTTGCTGTGGCTGGAGCAGCACAAAAGCCAGCGGAATTCCGCTAGCCCGGTGAAGCGATGAGGCAAGCAAGCTCGCGGGGGCAGCCGCTCGGGCCAGCCCTTCATTCATTCCGGGAAAAAACAAGATTCCACATCACACTAGTAGTTGTCTCGATTCTTTGTGGATTGCTGAACCCAAATTCGAGATCATTCGCGCAGACGCAAATTCCCCCTTCGCAAATCGAGGTTTCCGATTTCAATCAGCAGGTTCGAAGTTTTCTGCAATCCGAGGTAGCAGCGCACGTTGCGGACATCAAAGCTCTCGATCCTCCTCCAGAGCGTGTAGTTGGCGCGCTGACGACGGGCGAATTCTCTTGGGGATCCTTCATGCGTACCCTAGGTGCCTATTCTGAGTGTTTCGAGACAAAAACAATTGCAGGTCACGACGTTCCCGAAATGATTCGAAGGATGGCGCGCATTGAACTGCGCCAAGGGGGGAAATCCTGGGCGCAACTCTACGCCGCAATGGCTTTGCAGAGCTTCGGGACAGACCTGAATCGCAATGCTTTGTGGCAGAGCATGACTCCGGACGAGCGTGAAGCCTATCGCGAGTTGCTCAACCCCGGCCGCTTCTACGATGAAAAGACCCACACGCTGATCCACCTTCCTGAAAATTATTTTGGCGTAGCTGCGCGGATCGCGGCGATCAACTATCAACTTGGCCTCAATAAGGACCGCACTGCTCTCGATGACCTGCTTAGCCGCGCCGCCAAACAATTCACCGACGGAGCGCTCTTTGCGGACGACGCGCTGCCCACGGGCCGCTACGATCGCTACTCCAATGAATACGCCAGAGCAATCTACGACGCGGCGGAGCTCGCGGGCCGTCAGGACATCATGAAGGCTGTTGCGCCCTCCCTGATCGTGCAGATGAAACTTTGGTGGGATTTGCTCTCTGAGGACGGTTACGGCTACTCCTGGGGGCGAAGCCTAGGAGCGATCAGTTATATGGACACCCTGGAGATCGCCGCTTTTCTCGGAGTTCACCCCGAATTCCGGCCGGCGCCGCTCCCTCAATTGGCCGCCGCTTATTCCGCTGCCTGGTCGTGGCTCCGAAGCGACTTCAACGGCCAGACCCACTTGCTCTCCGTTTTCGCTTTCGGCAGAGGCGACTACAGCTACATCTCGAGGGAACGCGAATGGCAGCAAACCGCAACGTTTTTTGGGAAGGCGATCGCCTCTCACGAACTTTTCATGAAAGTTCTTGAAAAGGAAGGTGTGAAAAGCTTTCCCTCTCATCCGACGTTTTCCGATGTCGCCCGTTTTCAGTATTTCCGAAATGGTTCCGGCCGCCAGTTTGGAGTCTGGGTGGTTCGCCAGGGAGATCTGCACTTCGCCTTGCCGTTCGTAACCGGACCAAAAGCGGCCACCTCTGATTACGAGTCCGCGCCGGATGGCTTTCCTGGCATTGCTGTTCCCGTTGAGAAGATCTATCCCTGTCTTGTTCCATTCCTGGAATTAGAAGATGGCAGGACCGTTGCGGCCGCGGACGGCGCGGACGAAATCAATCTTTCCCCCGATGGTAAAAGCCTCACTGCTATATGGAAACGTTGGGTGGTAGTCGGCACGAAAGCCGGAGAGCTTGTCGATCCTGGGCTGGTCTCGGAAGTGAATTGGACCCTTGAGGGGAAAACCCTTCGAAGAGAAGAATCGCTCACCGCATCCAAGCCCCTAAACGTGCGGCGTCTCTGGCTGGCCATTCCGAGCCGCTATGATCATCTCGAAACGTCATACGTCGAAGGTGCCCGAATCGATCGGCTGGTCTCAGAGGGTAGGACGCTCAAGGTGCAAGTTAAAGATTCGAGCTGGCCCCTCGATATCTCCGGCTACGCGACCGGCAATGACCCCCTGGGTCGCGGAGATCGTGGCCCTCTCCCTTTGCAGCTCACCATCCAAACCAAAGGCTTTACGTTGATACCGGCGATATCCAGCCACTTGGAGCTCGTTCTGAGTGCACATTGAGATGCAAATTGCAGGCTTGTGCCTTGCAAGTCTGTTGTGAGTGGACTCGCTCAGTGACCGTAGCGGCGACTTCACTTTTCACGGGGAGTCAAAAACTGATGCCGTCGGTGGCCGGCGCATTAGTAGCGAAATGACACAGCCAACCTTTCCTTGAGGGGTAGTATCCTAAATAAGTGTAGAGGCGCTACCGTCCAGCAGTTGATTGCTATTGGCGCACCAACGGATCCAATCTTCAGGAAGCCACGTCACTGACGAAGCTGTTCTTTTCCCTGGTGCCTCCCAGCAGCAACATGGGTGAAAGGCGCAACCCAGCAGGCCCATGAAGGCATGTTCGGCTCCGACGAGTCGAGCAGGTGAAGTATGCACGGCTACAGCACAGACTCGGACGAACGGAGGGTTGTTCCTCTCGTCCTGGCCCTTGTGGCGATTTCTTTGGCGTGGCTATCCTCTAAATTTCTCGTGGTGATTCACTTCTCGATCCCTTGGTGGGTGGACGCTCCTTCCCTGATGGCTTTCTATGGTGCGCTCTACACCCTTTTCGACAGGCACCTATGGCGGAATGGCTTCGTGTGCAAATTGGGGCTCGTCAGAATCCCGAATCTCGCTGGATGCTGGCAAGGTTACCTTATCTCTTCTTTTGACGGCCACGCTAAGCGCCACAACCTGGTGATCAATATCTTCCAGACATGGACGCAACTCGCCGTGTTTCTCGCCACGGCCACATCCATCTCACGGAGTTGCGCGGCGGTGATTCAAGTCGGCGACCCGGAAGGCGTCGCGTTGATCTACCAGTACCAGAATCAGCCGCTGGCAGACGCGACAAGAACGATGCACATGCACTTCGGCACTGCGATGTTGAGAGTCTCGAATGGAGGCTGTCTGGTCGGAGACTATTATTCGGGGCGCGACCGGCGGACCTTCGGCCGGATTTGCTGCCGTAGACAATTGGGCCGCCCGAAGAAGGACCCAGAATCCGTCTCTACGCCGTGAACAGAACCAAAGGCTCTCGATCGGAGCACGAGTAAAATTCATAAGTGCAATGCGTCCCCGAACGGAACTTCGGTGGAGTTAGACGTGAGGTTTTAGCGGGAAGAGCGTGTGACGAAGTCAATTGGATTGTTTCTGGGTGGCCCGTCAGTCGGGCGCAATCCCGAGAGGACTGACAAGACCAAGTGGGATGCATTCCGAAGCGACCTTAGATAGTGAAACGAAAAGGGCGGTGAACGAAGGGCTTTGACTATTTTGGTGGCTGAGCAATCTGCAATTCCCGATAGAACTTCTGAAGTACAAAGAAAGCTTTCTTCTTCTCACCGTGGTCGGAGACAAGTCCTTTGCGATTGAAATAATCCTCAAAATGAGGGAGCGTTCGCCGCGGGCTCCGAAAGTCTTTGAGTATCCACGGTGTCATTCCGCGAAGGAAGGAAATGCGCTTCAGCATGGCGATCTGGTGCTCGTAAAGATTTTCCTGGTACTCCTCGGTCCACCGAGTGAGGGCTTCGCCATGGTAGCCAAAGAGCGCGTCGCCACCGAATTCACTCATGATCAGCGGTTTGCCGTACTCCGAGACCCAATCAATTGAATCTGCATCCGCGGGCCTGCGGACATACCAACCAATGTACTCATTATTCCCGAGGACATCGAGATCGCTCGCGATCGGATCATCAATGTGAATGGTTATGCGGTTCCGATCCGCGACTTCGTGAGCCTGGAGAGCGGCCGACACCAGGCGCGTGGAGTCGGCGGAATGCGCATCCTGAATGAGTTGCCGCAGGAAACGATTCCGGGCATCGCTGACGGGGGTTTCGTTCGCGACAGAGTAGATTATAAGAGCGGCGCGATTGTGATCTCGCGCGATCATCTCGTTTAACTGATTTTCCGCATTGTGGAGCGTTGAGGGATTTTCCCACTGAATAGTCCAGTAGACGGGTACCTCTCCCCAGACCAGCATTCCCATTAGATCAGCCATGCGCAACATAGCTTCGTTGTGGGGATAGTGCGCGAGGCGAACGAAATTGCAGCCCAATTCTTTTGCCCAACTCAAGAGCGTCCGCGCATCGTCCTCGCTCCAAGCTCTACCGGACCGCAGAGGAGCCTCCTCATGGATGCTGATTCCGCGCAGGAACAGCGGTTTCCCATTCAGCAGGATATCTGTGCCGCGTACCTCAATCGAGCGGAACCCGATGCGGTCTTCGAGCTGGTCGGTATCGCTGGCAATCTCGACGCTATAGAGTTTAGGATTTTCAGGAGACCAAAGCGTCAGAGCGGAGCTAAAGGCAAACTCGGTGTGTCCTTTGGAATCTGTCTGAAATGTCTTGCTGAGACCCGCCTCGGGAATTCGAATGGTGACTTTCTGCTGAAGTCTTGGCCCGTTAAGTTGCAACCAGCCTTTAATCTGGCGCGTCGATCCCTTCTCCAGCTGGACAAAATAATCTTGAACGAAGGTCTCCGGCACCTCCACCAATGTCACGGGGCGTGTAATCCCACCGTAGTTCCACCAATCTGTATTGATGGTGGGGACTTGATCTTTTCCGCGCGAGTCGTTGATTCTGAGAACGAGGAAGTTGCCGTGTGCCTTAACGCGATCCGTAATTTCAAAATCAAAAGGGGTAAAGCCGCCCTCGTGCTCCCCAAGCTCTTCCCCGTTCAGGTACACCACGGCGAAGTAATTGCATGCACCGAAATGCAGAAATAACCTGTTCTTCGGTGATTTTGCGTAATCGAACGACCGCTTATACCAGACGCTTCCTTCATAATACAGCAGCGAATCGCGCTGGGTGTTCCAGTCACCGGGCACATGGAGATGGCCGGTAGTGTCAAAGTCATATTCGACAAGTTCCGATTCGGATTGCGGCTTATAGTTCTTATAAAACGCTTGGTTATTTTTCAGTGGCTGAGCACGGTAGTCCAACGCTCCAACATCATACGGATCAACGATCGCCTGCCACTGGCCATCCAAGCTGGTCGTCTGACGCGCATTGATATTCGCGATCAGCGGCGCAACCTGTGCAGCGGCGGCATCGGCAAAAAATAGCGTGCCGATGGTTACCACAAGCAGAAAGCTTCGCAAGGAAATCATAGTTGGCACCCATCGAATGGAATCTTGCATGGATTGCTGTCACATCTGTTCCGAGGGCGAATGACAGCCGGAGACTCCCGCTCGCGATGTGCTGGTTCCTGAAAGGATTGCAGATCCTCCAGCGCCCCTCATTCGACCTCGACAATCGAATGAGGAGCTTTGCAGGCAGGGGCAGGGAGGGGAAAAGAAACCGTACATGGACTCCCGCTCAGAAATTGAATTTGCCGCCGAGTTGTAACACGCGACCTGGGAGCGAGCCGGTGATCTGTCCAAAAGAGGCGGCACCAACGTTATTCACAGTAGGATTATTCCAGTTCGCCCGGTTGAAGGCGTTAAACGCATCCGCCTGGAACTGCACGCTCATACCCTCCCTAAAGGGAAGAGGGAACGTCTTGCGCAGCGATAGGTCCCACTGGTAAAAGTTGGGCCCGATGATATTGTTTACGGGTGCGTCACCTGCACCGAGTGCACTCTCCAGCGCAAAAGCGTTTGGATTGACCCAGCATATTGCTTTTGTGTTCGCGCATGTGCCACTGAACTCAATCGATTGTCCCGGAACGATAGCCGACCGCCGAGTAATATTCGAACCGTTAAGGCCCACGGCTTGCGAGCCTGTCGCCGTGAGCGGCGAACCGCTCTGGTAGTGCATGAGCGCGCTCAGCGACCACCCCTTTACGAGTGCACCTTCGACGCCGGTCATGTTCTTTCCCCAGGGTGATTCGACCGTGAAAGCCGTGGACACGATGTGCGTTGCGTCGAAGCTTAACTTGCCGTAGTAAAATTGTTTCCAAGTTTTCACCACCCCACCCGTTTGCGTTCCGCCCGCCACCGCCTTGGTTGAACCGTTGACCAAGACTGCGTTGGCGGCGGTGCTGACGAGGCAAGTGAAGGGGCATTCCGGCTCAGGATTCTCGTTATAGGCATCACCCGCGCCGCCGCCATCTCCCATGGCCTTCGAATACGTATAGGAAACCATGGCAGTAAGGATTCCCGCGCGCTTGGTGAGGCTCAGCTGCAGCGCATTATAGTTGGAATTGGCGTCGCCCAATTCCATGTTGACCGTCGAGTATCCCAGGTACGGGCGAATCTGGTCTTTCGACAGACCGGTGGGCGCGAAGCCTCCCGAGCATTGATACGCTGCCGCATTTATTCCAGCAGGGCACGCAAGCGTATTGGGGTTCGGGGAGACAGGTATATATCCCTGGTCCGTCCAAGTGGCGTTGTTGACCGCAGGACCACGCAGGATGTGGCGTCCCAGGTTTCCGACATAAGATGCTTGGAGCAACATGCCTTGCGGCAGTTCCCGCTGCACTCCGAGGCTAAACTGGTAACTGCGCGCCACCACCAATTTGGGATCGACGCCGCTGATGCCGGATATCGTGGAGGGAGCCGCTACAGTACCCGCACCCGGAGCGGAATCGAACTGCGCTAACGAGGCGTTTGTCCCCGAGATCGAGGCCGACTGCGCCCATGGTACATAGCCTTGGGAGTTGATGCCAGCGCCCAAGACATTTCCCTCTGGATGGTCGTAGAAAATGCCAAAGCCACCGCGAATTACAGTCCTTTCACCCAACGGGGCATAGGAGAAGCCGAAGCGCGGAGCCCAGACGTTTTCCGTGTTATAGAAACCTCGGGCAGCCGTTGGGGGAATGGCGGCCAGCAGTTGCGGATTCTCAAAGGTAACAGGTACCCTTCCCACCTGATCGGAAGGCACTCCTCCCGGCCGTACCAATCCGTTGCATTCGATCGTAAGCACGGGTGTGCCGATGACGTTTAGTTGCTGGCCGCTGCAAAGGCCCGGGGAGGCGGGGTTAATCGAGCTAGTCGCCAGTCCGCCCGTGAAAGTGGGGACCAGACCGGGATTGAATGCATAGGGAGAGAAGTTCGTCATATTATTGCCCTGCGCATAGGTAGGCGTAGAGTGAATGTAGCGCAGACCAAGAACCAAGCTAAGCTTGCGCGATACCCTCCAGGTATCCTGGAGGTAGGCCTCAGTGTCGTTGAAGCGGAATTGACCCGTCGTGACGGCTGAGTTCTGCCCGAAGCTATTAAAATTTCCAAGGAGCGCATCAGCGAAGGGATCGCCGGTGGAATTGGATCCGTTGGTCGCGCCCGCGGTAGCGCTGAAATTGATAATGCCGTCATAGTTGGTGCGTGAGTTCTGGGTCTTGCGGTTTCGCGCGAACTCGAATCCGAACTTTATCGAGTGGTTGTGCACCTGCCAACTGACGTGATCCGCCGGACTTAAATCCGCCGTGGGGGACTCCAGGAAGTTCGGGGCCGGTCCATTCACGCTGGCCGGCCCGGACGTGGGAAACTTCGGGTTGCCTGTGAAAGTTATTGTCGGAAGCCCACCGGGGAACTGACTTGGGCTTCCGAGGGGCGGAATGAACTGGAAACCGTAAGTAGATTTCATCCAGGCATTGCCTTGGAGCGGAGTCTTCTGATTGTGCCAGTCAGCGTTGAATCGAAGGGAGTTGATCAGACTTGGACTGAACACGTAGGTCCATCCGATTTGAATGTTGTATCCGGGGCGGTGGCGAAAGTCAGGATCAACCGGAACAGCGTTGGCGAGGCTGGGGAATGTTCCATAAGGATTGTCGATATCAACGCTGTCGTGGATGTAACGGAAATAAATACTGTGCTTATCATTGGGGTGCTCATCAATGCGGATGATGTCCTCGCGAAGATTCAGGGGGTTTGCGAGGTTAAACGTCGTATTGTTGCTGAGGGTAGAAGTAGGTAATGCCCCCGCCACAGACAATTTCGCCGCCGATGTGTAGAGTGCCGCAAAAGCCGCGCCGTCACCTGCGATGCAGGCGGGGTTGATAACATTGGGCGCGGTATAGAGAACGCCCGCGCAGCTGGCGGGGATGACACTCGGCGTTTTCATTACGAGCCCGGCACCGCCGTTATAAACGTCCGTGAAGTTGCCTGTGGCCTCCATCGCCGTCGGAAAAGTCTCCTGCACCGAGGCAGCCGTTAATCCCGGGTAGACCCCGCGAAACTTCTTCCACTCCTGCCCGGCGAAAAAAAACAGTTTGCCCTTCGGCTGGAGATACGGAATAGGACCCCCGACATCCCACCCAAAGTTGTTAAAATGAAAAGGAGGCACGGCCGCGTACCCCCTGGCGGTCGGGTTGGTGAGCTTCGTACCCGGATTCTCGGCATTGAAATCATTGTTCTGGACGAATTCAAAAACCCCGCCGTGATATTGATTTCCTCCGCTCTTGGTAACCACGTTGATGGTTGCCGAAGCGGAGCGTCCAAACTCAGCGTCGTAGTTCGAAGCCTGTACAGCCACTTCCTGAATAAAATCAATACCCACTTGATTGAACACGCTGTTGTTGGAGCCGGAGTCCAAATTGAACCCGCCATCCACGCTCCAGTTCTGCCCGTCCAGCCGCTGCCCGTTGATATCCGCGACGCTGTTATTGTAGT
>Ga0210405_10001756_pt1 | contig 23851 bp, 25 predicted proteins | sample IncBWH11MmetaG_FD_155492 | JGI IMG/M metagenome (GOLD analysis project Ga0210405, IMG submission 155492) | Forest soil microbial communities from Barre Woods Harvard Forest LTER site, Petersham, Massachusetts, United States - Inc-BW-H-11-M | ecosystem: Environmental > Terrestrial > Soil >... | reverse complement strand
TACAGGAGCGGACAACGAAACCACGGCGCCGGTGGCGATTGTCAACGAGGCTTTCGTGAAACGTTTTTTCAAGAGCGACGAGGACCCCCTGGCGCAGCACTTCGGGCTAGACGTGCCCGAACTTGCCGGGACATTCAGCATCGTCGGAGTCGTGCGCGATGCGAAGTTTGCGGGCTGGGGGTTGAGCCGGCCTGCGCGTCCCATGTTCTACGTGCCGCTAGCTCAGAACGTAGACTACTCCAACGAGATGATGAGAAAACTTGAGGTGCGCTCGCACTTCATCGGCGGAATCATGCTGGTAACGAATCTGTCCCCTGGGGCGTTGGAGGCGCAGCTAACCAGGATGTTTGCGGAGTTGGATCCCAACCTGACGATTAACAGCATCAGAACCATGCAGCAGCAGATAGAACTTTCCTTCGATCAGGAGCGTGCGGTGGCCGGCCTCGCTAGCTTGTTCGGGATTGTGGCTCTGGTGCTGGCAGCTATCGGATTATACGGCGTCACGGCATATACCGTTGCGCAGCGAACCAACGAAATTGGCATTCGTATGGCCCTTGGCGCCGACCGCGGGAAAGTGGTTCTACTCGTTCTGCAGGGGGCATTCAAGCGAGTGTTGATTGGGCTGGTATTGGGGCTTCCCCTGGCGATTGGCGCCGGACGTTTGATCTCCGCTCAACTCTATGGTGTTTCCTCGTGGGACCCACTCGCGCTGGCCGTGGCTGCGGGCGCGCTTGCGATCTGCTCATTCTTCGCGGCTATCATTCCGGCAACCCGCGCGGCATCAATATCACCCATGAACGCGCTGAGAATTGAGTAGCGCAGCATCGCTAAAGCGTCGGCTAGTCCTGGTAACTCGCGTAATCGGACAAGTTCGTACCCGTACCCATTTGATGTCCGGTGATGCTGTTTATCGGTACGAATCTTCCAAGGTTCTCAACAATGTGCTGCGCGATTACCAACCCATTTGACGCATCCGCTCTAGGATGAGTCCGCTATAGTGATTCATGTGATCGGGCCGTCGCTTCAGGGGCAACGGCAGAATTGCGGCGAGTTGGGCCGCTTGTTGCCGGTCGATACTCCGGGCTGAGGTTCGGTAGTAGTAACGGCACGCCGACTCCGCACCATAAACACCAGGGCCCCATTCGACCACGTTGAGGTAGAGTTCCAGAATGCGCTGCTTGCCGAGGACCAATTCGGCCACCGGGACAAGTGTGAACTCGGCGCCCTTGCGGAGGATGGAGCGGCCGGTTCCGAAGAACAGGTTTTTTACCAGTTGCTGCGTAAGGGTGGACCCACCGCGAATGCGGCCGCCTTCCATATCGCCTTCAGCAGCGATTTGCATCGCGTGCCAATCGAATCCATGATGCTGGTAGAAGCGCTCGTCTTCCGCGGCGATGACAGCATGCTGGAAATCGGGCGAGATTTGGCTGAGCGGAACGGATTCGTATCGTTCGTGATACGACGTGTGGTGAATCCATGCCTGCAAGCGGCGCTCCATGTGCACCGCGGTGGTCGGTGGGTCGATCCACCGGGCAGCCACAAGGATCAGCACAGCAAGCGACCAAAGAAGCGCCACTCCGATGAGAAACCATCGAACGAAGGATTGGAGAGAGCTTTTCCGATGCGGGGTCTTCGGGGGTGTGTCTGGATTTTCAGTCACACTTCAGAATAATCGTTTGAGCTGGATTGACATAGCGCCTGATTAGTCGCCTAACCGGGTGCGCCGTGAAAGGTGGTGGTCCACAGCGGGAGTTAAACCCGCCCGGGAACTAGTTCGCTCCACCCGGTAGCAATCAGAGCGGCAGTGGAGGCAACGAAACTGCCGGAGCCTCTGGTGCAGAGGGTCGCAAGGCGACTTGGCGAGCGTGCAGGCCGTAACGTGAGTGAACGCTGAGCAGGCCTCGAAAAGACTAATGCAGGAGCCGCCCCGCCCCGGTTTCGGGGAAGGCCGCGCCACACCTCGACTCCACACATCAAGTGAAACTGCGATGGCAAAGATTCCGAAACTCCAAAAAACACAGCCCGTATGAGTCGCCTGCTTACGCCACGTTCTCTGATGATGATGTGGCTTCGATTTCTAAGTTCATCCAGACTGGGCTCTTGCAAATGCTTCGATAAGGGTGTTGACATCACTTGCGTCGTTGTAGGGGGCGAGCGAGATCCGAATGCGTCCGCCACGTATACCGCACACAATATTATGACCACGAAGACTTTCTACAACTGCCTGTACGCTTTCGCGAGGGTGTCCCAGTGAAATGATGTGTGGAGACGCAGCGGGATCGCCAAGACTACGAAACGGTTGCCAACCATACTTGCTGGCATCGCTAACCAACATTGCTGCCAACTTCCGAGCATGTGCCTCAATTCGAGCTTCACCCAAGGACAACAACTGCTCAACTGCCACCGTGAGACCAGCCATGGAGGCATACGACATAGTTGATTGCGTATAGCGCCGGGCATCATTAGCCAGCGACACAGAGGTCGCATCAAATCCAAAGGGATCCGATGCGCCCATCCAGCCCGGTAAAGGGGGTATTTGCTCAAGTAAGAGTGGCGACATGATCGCGAGAGCAACGCCTCCATGTCCACCAAGCCATTTGTAGCCACTGGCAACGACGGCATCAGCATCCCATGCCGCCGTGTCCACCCGCATCGCACCTGCCGCTTGCGTAGCGTCTACAATTAGACGTGCACCAACCTGGGCAGTGCTTCGGCGTAGGCGAGAAATATCCACTATCGTACCCGTGGCGTATTGCACGCTGCTTACCGCAACCACAGTAGTATTCTCATCAATCGCCTCTATAAGAGTGTCGGTCAGATTGCACGTAGGCTGGTCATCAACAAAGCGCACCCTATGGTCTTTTAGGGCAGCCAGGCGAAGCCACGGCCGAGTTACCGCAGGAAAGTCTGATGAAACAGCCAGAATTGTGCTATTCAACCTCGGCTGAAGTAACAACGGAAGTTGCCCTAATATCTCACTTGCGCCCGCTACAATCGCGACTTGTGTTGAATTGCTATGAAGCAATCTGGCTGCGCGTTCGCGGAGCGTTTCACAGTATCCCACTTCATCACTGTCGGACATGTAGAGGTTGCCATGCCTGGCAACATCGTCTATGAAAGTGTGCATTGCGGCCACTGCTGGTTGACCGATCAATCCTAGGGATGCCTGATTCAAGTACACACTTTGACGGAGGCTAGGAAAATCCAATCGATCAAAGGGAGAGGGGATCATTGCGATGATGACCTGCTTGTGAGCGAGCAGATTCTAGACTTTACTGCTTTGGTTGAAAATGGGGAAAATTGTTGAGGCGACAAGTGCCAGTGCCTTCGCCTTACCGGAAACTTGGGTACTGGGCCCAAATTTCCGATAGCGCGTTAATCGGGAGTCGTGGCGCGGCGTCCGCTCTTCCGCGTTCCGGCTGCCCTGCTTTGCTTCATCTGAACCTTGGTGCCAGTGACCGGCTCCTTGCGGTTCAGCTCCGCCGCCTGTTCCAAGAGAGCCCGCACTTCCGATCGCCGTACATCCGCTGCGCTTCGCAGCTTTACGTGCCGCAAGTACTTTCCCGTTCCCTCCAGCAACTTCCCCGGATCGCGGAGCATCGCTCCTCGCATAAATCCAAAAATCACATGTTCCTTCGTCACCATGTAAAAGCACAGCGGCCCGTTTAGATCGAAGGTGGGAATCTTCCACGGATTCACGTACTCCTCGCATCCGGCTACGGCCTTCTTTACAAGTGCCCTCACCATCTTGGCAACTCCAGACAACTTTCCGGCCTTCTTTACATATTCATCGATCCAGACGCGAGCTTCCCTACCTTCGACTGTTGGCATTTCACCCACCTCTCCGAACGGCTGCAGCGTATCACGGCAAACCCAGTCACATGATTCAGAATCCCCCTGGAGCCATTAGCTGGCTACCGGCAGCTGTCCGAAGTCTTGGTTCTGTCCGAACCTATGAAACGCATGTCGTGGTAAGCTCAAAACTCCTGCAGTGAATTGCGGCCCGTGAGGTAGCTATGGCCGAAAAAAACTCCTCCCCCCAGTCTGATCAGGAAAATCCGAATAAAAGGGAAGATGTGGAAGGCGCGCATATTGACGCAGCAGGCGCATTTACGTGTGGTGAGACCACCGTGTGCCGGCGCATCGCCAGGCGCTTGTAGCGACGTCTCCAGTCCGGATGGATACGCGCCGCCGCTTGGGCCGCCTCCACCAACAAGAAGCGCAACAAGGAACTGCCTTGTTTGCTGATGTGCCCCAGCCGTTGCTTGCCAGCACTGGAGTCCTCACTCGGAATCAACCCCACGTACGTGCCGATCTGCTTGCCGCGTTCGAACCGCGTCGGTGTTCCGATGATCAACACATAGGCGAGGGCCGTTAGCGGCCCCACCCCAGGATGCGTCATCAGTCGCAGCACCTCGGGTCGCTTCCTGGCTTCCCGTTCGACGGCTCCGGTTAATTCCTCAATCGTTGGATTCATGCGGTCCAGCAACTCCAACAACTCTTGCCGGCGCCGACTGGCCCAAGGAGCCAACGGGAGCTTCACTAACTGGGCTCGTCCTTGTTCGCTGAACAGTTTCTTCTTCCAGCGATAGCCCTCGTTCATGGCCAACGCCTGCAACTGATTCATGATCCGTGTGCGCATCTGCACCATGCGATGCCGGTGCCACAACAGTTGCCGTAGATCCCGATTCTCCGGACCTGGTACCCAGATTTGCGGAAAGTTGTTTTCCCGCATCAGGCGCAGCAGCAGTCGGGCGTCCTCGCGGTCGTACTTCTGCTTCTTCACGCGCTTGGCCTTAATCTCCGCCGGATCGCCCATCCATACTTCGAACCCTAACTCTGCCAGCAGTCGCTCGAACCAGCGGGAATACCCGGTAGCCTCCATGCCTACCCGCACGCGGATTCCTCTCTGCTGCAGCTCTCGATAGAATCGCTCGGCTTGTCCATCGCTGTGCTTCAGTTCCTGTTCACCACACTCTCCCGTCTCTTCAACAAAAAATGCAATCGCCTGAAAGCTCGGGTGATAATCTACTCCTATAATCATCATGTCTGGCTCCTTCCTCCCGAGCCTTGGTCGTCAACCAAAGTCTACTCGGGTCGGGGGAGCCAGCATTGTTATGAAATCAAGTGGAATCGCTGATCGGCACTTGTCCGATTCCGCGTTTACCAGGACATAGCCTTTTGCTGAAAGCGTGAGCTGTTGCGTCTGTCGCGTCGAGCACTCGCGGCACTGTTTACAGGCCCATAACACGACTCCAAATACTTGCTAGCGTCGCTCGGGGGGGGTCGTCTATTGTAGGAATAACCGGACGATTCAGTCGGATCGTCCTATCCTGAACGCGAAATAAGGCGGTCTTTATGTCCCAAGTTCTTTTAATAGGGTCGCTTGTCGGAATCCTGCTTGCGATTTTGGTGGTAAAGCTAAGGAGAGCCTCTAAACGTAAAAAAAGGTGGATGCCTGACATCCGGCGTGTATGTTAGACCGAAAGTTTTGGCGCCGTAGAATTTATGGTCGGCTTACCGGCAGATTCCTGCTAGTACCCATGTGAAGGCTTAGGACCCTTTCTCGGCATTTCTCATTCAACCCATTTCTCGACATATAATACCCGGACTTCGCGGATTGCCGAGCGGCTCTTGATTAGTTGGCCGCCTCATATATTTTCAGACTCCCGCGCTTCCTTGACACGAACTTATTGCGGAAGCATTATCGGCCACATTGGAAGCATTATCAGCCACATTGTTGACCTCGCCCGCCCGCAGACTTCCACTCGGGAGCGACAAAGAAGAGGTGAACCATGACAGTCAAATACTCGTACATCGCCATTTTTGCTGGCGGCTTGGTCCTTGGGACGGATGTTCCCCAGTCCCAGACCGAGAAAACTTGGCGCGGCGAGCATAGCGAGGACTCCAGCCACGCACGCATCATGGCGTTTCAAGAGGTATTGAAGAATGCAGGCACTCCAAAAGATACCAATGAATTGACGCAGCAAATTGAGGTCCAACTGAAGATTGAGGAGCTTGTCATTCAGAGCCGTGCAGCACAGTACGCCAATTTAACGCCATTTACCTCCCTTGGCTCCAGCGTCGGGGCATTGCTTATTGCGCTTTTGGGCTTTGTCGCAGGTCTAATCGGGAAGAAGCGCGGCGCCGCCACCACTCCGGCCCCCTGATCCCTTCAGCCATGTGCAGCAAGAATGGTGTTTGCCCTGATGTTTCTAATAGCGTCCCGGATGAGTTTTCGGGGCAACGGCACGAACCTCACTTCAGGTCAACTCTGATAACCCGCATTACGCGATATCTGCCTGGCTGATTGGGGGTCGATGCCACTTCTCCGGTTTGCGCGTTAGGCAGGTGGATTATTTCTGGATGCCCCGTCAACCTGCCGTAATCGATTCGCGATTTAGTCATCGTGGCGTCCTCTTGCTTGAGCAGAGTCTGAATGAACAACCAGCGGGGTACTTCGTCAATTCCTTCGCTGGTGCTCAATGCCTCTCCACTGGGTCATCCCACATATGGTGCGACATCTTCCACTCACCATTCGCTTGCTTCCGGAGAACGTTCAGGAAGATCCCTTTGTGCGACGCGCTCGTCGTTCTACCATTTTGCACCATGGTCCACGCCACTTCATCAGCCCCCCACACATACGCGACTTGTCCATCACCGCCGATGCTCTCCGGCGTCACGACCAGCTTTGTGATTTGGGTTGGCGGGGAATCTGGCGGAAACCAGTATTCGTTCAATCCCTTTTGCCCGATGCGTGGCGTGTCTCCGTGAGGCGGCAGCAACACGCAGTCATCCGTGAAGAGCGCACGCACGCCATCCGCATCTCCCTTGAGCCAAGCTTCTTCGTACTTGCTGTGGACTTTCCTTATCTTTGCAATATCTTCGGCGGACAAACTGTCTCCGGCGACCCCGACCCCGGGAAAAATCAACAACAGGCAAATCGCTGGCAATACTTTGGGGATTTTCATGGAACCTCCTCGAAAACATCTCCTCCTTTGGACGTCCCACGGCCGTTTACGTCAACGCCTACTTAGTTGATGAAAGCCAAGGGCTTTATCTGTGCTCCGTGTGAGGTAACACCCGATGAGGCACGTTACCCGGGCAACTGAACCACTTGTCTGGTTTTCGTGATAGTCAGGCACCGCGAACTTGGGAATTTCGGGTCCTGGATCGAACTTACTTCCGGACTTCCTAGACTCGGAAAATACACTTCCTGCAGCTTGACAATAGAACGATCATTCTATATAGTACGTTCGTTCTATGAAGAACCCTGCGCCATCAGTTCTTTATCAACGGGCCAGAGCCACCAGGACGCGCGCTGAAATTCTTGGTGTTGCCGTGGACCTTGCTTCCGCGGAAGGCTTGGAAGGCCTGACGATCGGACGGCTCGCGACCGACTCTCATATGAGCAAAACAGGGATCTTCGCGCACTTCGGATCCAAAGAGCAGCTGCAACTCGCTACGGTGGGAGCTGCGAAACAAATCTTCCTGGAACAGGTCGTAAAACCCGGGCTGACCAGCCCGGGCGGTCTTCCCAGGCTCAAGGTCATGCTGGAGAGCTGGCTCGGGTACGTTGAGAGAATCGTGTTCCGCGGCGGCTGTTTTTTTGCTGCCGCCTCTGCAGAGTTTGACAGCCGGCCAGGAAAAGTCCGCGACGAGATAGCTTCGCTTACGAAAGCGTGGCTGATGGCACTACAGGGGGAAATTGCATTTGCACGGAAAAAGAAGCAGATCAAGACATCAGTCGTCCCCTCGCAACTCGCATTCGAGTTGCACGCCTACGTCCAAGAGGCGAACTGGGCGTTCAAGTTATTCAACGACAAATCGGCATTCCCGCGCGCTCGCCGGGCGATTTCGGATCGACTTGCGGAGGCTTCTGCGCAGTCAAGCAACAGAAAACCAAATGAAAGGATGTAACCATGGAAAACTCCAGCAGAGAAAGGCAACAACTGTTGAGAATGGCGCTGATGGGCAACGCTTTGTTCTCAACTATTTCCGGTTTGACATTGGTTCTAGCTGGACATTGGGTTGTGCGGCTTCTCGGTCTGCCACAGGCGGTCAACTTGATCACCATGGGAATTAGCTTGCTGACGTTTGCGATCGCCCTGATGGCCTTTGCCAGAAAAAAACCGATCAAACTCTTGGATGCATGGATCGCGGTCATCTTGGACCTCGCGTGGGTCATCGGAAGCTACCCGCTTCTCTTTGTGGTGCCCTTCAGTACCGGCGGAAAATGGATCGTGGGAATCGTCGCTGAAGTCGTAATGCTATTCGCGCTCCTGCAGTGGCTGGGGATTCGGAGGATTCGAAGAGGAAACATGGTGCCTGAACCTGGTCGCTGATCCTCGGAGGTATCGGTGAGAAAACTCCTCTGGAACTGGCCTGTCTGGCTAGGATTCTTGTTCAGTCTCCTGGCTTTCACTAGCTACTCCCTGGTCTTCGCAAGGTTTCCTGCTACACGGAATGTTCCGTGGGTTAACTTTTTGTTGTTCGGAGTGAGCGCGGCTTTTCTCTTCTTTGGTCTTAAGCGAATGCTTGGTGGCGCGCAATCGGTTCTGGGGAAAATGGTAAGCTCGATACTCATTTTTCTCAGTATTACAATCTTTTGGGTCTTTTGCTTTGTCATTTTTCATGCGACGAAGCAGTTGCCTGCATCCACCGGAGCGCCGAAGATTGGCCAGAATGCCCCTGAATTTGCTTTGCGTGATACGCGGGAAAACTTGGTTTCGCTTGCAGCCCTTCTATCCACTCCGCTCGATCTGTCAAATCCATCCCGCGGCGCCCCAGAAGGAGTGCTTCTCATCTTTTATCGCGGCTATTGGTGACCGTTCTGCAACTCCGAGTTACGGGGTATTCAGGAACAGTTGACGACTTTCAATGGGTTGGGAATTCGGTTGGTGGCTATAAGCGTAGACGCGCCCGACGTGTCAGCCGAGTTGTGCCGAAAAGCCGGCTACACCTATACATTTCTCTCAGATCCAAACGCGGAGGTGATCCGGCGTTACGACCTCCTGCATCTAGGCGGAGGCGTGAATGGACAGGACATCGCTCGCCCTGCTGAGTTCTTACTGGACTCCTCGGGTGTAGTGCGATGGGTGAATCTAACGGAAGACTTTCGGATCAGGGCGACGCCTGAGGAAATGTTCAAAGCGGCTAAGGCATTGCGTTAGCGACGCTATGCGCGACCACTTCGCCGTTAGCGAAAAACGCCTGTCGTCCTAACTCGGATTAAATAGAGCTAGGTCTTTTCAGTTGCTGTGCTTTGCGAGTTTGCTGTCAAGCACTGCAACCAAGGACTTACCTTCAGTCGTCGGTTGGACACCGGTTTCGCGCACGATGTTGGTTGCGGTTAGCGTCTTGCCGTACAGGCGGTTGTTCGCATCATTGTCTGGTTCGACCGTTGCGCCTCCCAGGGATACGCCAGCGAACAATCCCTTGGCCTTCCCGTAGGTCAGAATGTCGGCGTCAGACGCACTAGCCGCGGTGGCGCCGGGGCCCGCCGCTGCAGTCGCATCCGTACCCATCTTGGTCTTTCCGTTCAGAATCTGATCTACGACTTTCGGAGTCATGAGCAGAAGGACGAAATCAGTGGACGAGCCACCTATCTGCAGACCAGCACTCATACCGCCGACTGAATACATCGCAGGGGTTGACCACTTGCCCTCGAAGTTTTGGCCACCTCGACAGAGCAAGGGACCGCGACCGCCGCTGCCGCCGATACCGACACCGAACTTCTTTACGTTAGGTAAAATGAGCACGCAATCAGCCTTTGACAACAAGTCCGGCGAGATGTCTTTGCTGTTGAGAAAACCCTGTAATACGAGGCTGGCTTGCCGAAGTGTGTCTTCGTCTTTCTCCTTGTCGCCAGCAAACACAGGCACAATCATCAACAGCATTATGGAAGTGAGGAAGCAAGACAAAGCTTTCCTGTTAATCCGCGCACTCGTTTTTTTAGACGCAGTTTGTAGCATGGGCCCCTTCCTTTCTGGTCTGGGAGTAGCTATGGTACACCCAGATTGGTTTCATCTGGAATGCAGAATGATGAATTGCTCGCAAGGTGGATGCCCGCGATGACGCCCTCGGAGGCATTCCAATGACGACGATCGCGGGCCGATTTTCCAACTCTAATGTTTCAGGTGAAAATTACAACTCTGAGTAAGGTTCCGTCTGTGCAAAATTGAACATTTCAAACCACTGGTGGCTCTGTTGACATCCTCGGAACAATCTGTGCTTCGAGGAGTCGACAAGGAGGGGTGGGAGGTGTTTTCTGATGGGGCAGGAGGGACGATGGCCGAGGTTGGACTCCTGCCCATTGCTCGCGTGGCGTTGCCAGTAGCCACGCGGGTTTTGCCGCCCTACCGCACGCGCTTCAGCAAACACCAGTTCACCCAGCCGCAGTTGTTGGCGGTGCGGTGCCTGATGCGCTACGAAGTTTGGACCTTTGGCGAAGCCAAGACGCGCTTGCGCGAGCACCAAGAATTGCGCGCCGCACTGAAATTGCAGGCCGTGCCGGACTACACCACGCTGTATCGTTTTCTGCGACGTTTGGACGACGACACCGTCGATCGCGGATTGCACGAAACCGTGCGTCGCTTGCGTGGACGCCGACGCCGGCCCATTTCTGCCCCATCGATGGCACCGGACTCTCCTACAATTCCGTCAGCACCTTCTTTGTGCGGGCATGGAACAGCACGCGGAGCACAGTTCGCGGCATCGCCGTTGGTTGAAGTGGGTGATTTGTAGTGGATGTGCAGCAACAAATTTTGCTAGCGCAACGGGCCCATCAAGGACCCGGATCTGACGTGCGCGCCCTGCCAGGATTGCTGGCCGTGGCGGCACGAGGCGCACCCATCCGCATGGTGCTGGCGGATGCGGAGTTTGACTCGGAACCCAATCACGAATACATTCGGCAGCACTTGGGAGCTCCGAGCATCATCCCTGCCAAGCGCCGGGGTATCCCCAACGGCGCCATTCGCAATCAGATGTTCCGCGCTTTCCCGAAAAAACGCTATCGCCAACGCGCTAAGATCGAAACCGTCTTCTCGGTCGTTAAACGCAAGCTCTCCTCGCGAGCTCCCGGCCGCAGCTTGACCATCCAGATCCGCCAAGCCCTACTGCTCGGTCTTGCCTACAACCTCTAGCGCCTGAGGCCCGCCTTTCACCCTACAGGATGTCAACAGAGCCACCACTGGTTAAGAAGCCACGCCGACCCAGGAAGGCATGGAATCAAGTGGAATCGCCCCAAAACCAGGTGTCCGGCACGACTAATCAGGCATGTGGAATTGAATCGATAAACGCAACCGCGTACATGGGGATCTATCGCAGTCGGACCCCCTACTTTCCGAGAAGACGCTGAACAGAAGCCGCAACCGTAACCCGAGCACCCTTTTCTTCGTATTCCTTTCAGAGAGGATTCCGCGTCCTGCGAGGGTTCGTACCTGCACTCCGCACGATGCGGTAGAGTAACGGGAGAGGCTTTCTCCGCCCCATGCTCGCCGTTCGTGACAATCTTGCGCAGTGCTTCAGCGCTCTACGCTCGCACAAGCTGCGCGCCTCGCTCACCATGCTGGGCTTGACCATGGGTGTGGCCACCCTGATTACCGTCATGACCATCGTGCAGGGCGCGAATCTCTATGTCGAACAGAAAATCGCCAACCTGGGCACCAACGTCTTCCAAATTGCGCGCACACCCTTCGCGGTCACCGATTTCAACATCATCATCAAAGCACTAAAGTACAAAAAAATTGAAGTCGACGACATGCACGCGATTGCCGAGGGATGTCCCGCCTGCGAAGTGGTTGGCGCGACGGCGAGCACCACTGTCCGTGCGCGTTACGGCAACAAAGAAGTGCCGGACGTCAATTTCTCCGGGCAAACGGCAAACATGGCGGATATTGATACTCGCGCGGTTGAGGTGGGCCGCTACTTCACTCCCACGGAAGCAGAGCATCGCACCAACGTCTGCCTCATCGGCGATACGCTCGTGCAGCAGTTGTTTCTCGGCATGGATCCTATCGGAAAGACCATTCGCCTCGGCAACGATGAACTCATGGTCATCGGCGTGATGGAGAAGGTTGGCAGCGTCTTGGGGCAGGACCAGGACAATTTCGTCATGGCTCCGCTTCCAGTGTTCTTGCGCATAGAGGGGATTCATACCAGCCTGATCCTCAATGTCAAAAGCAGCAAAGAGAACTTTGAAACTGCGCAAGACCAGGCGCAGCTCGTTTTGCGCTCACGCCGCCACCTTAGCGGAAAGATGGAAAATGACTTCTTTATCGGCACCAAGGAAAGTTATATGGCCTTGTGGCGCAGCATCAGCGCCGCGTTTTTTGGCGTGTTCATCCTGGTGAGCGCCATTTCGGTGGTCATCGGCGGCATCGTGATCATGAACGTCATGCTGGTGAGTGTCAGTCTGCGGCGCAGGGAGATCGGCGTGCGCCGCGCGGTCGGCGCAACACAAAGCGATATCCTGCGCCAGTTCATCGCGGAAAGCGTCCTACAATGTATCGCCGGCGGAATCGCCGGCATCTCCATGGGGTTTCTGGTTGCATTGGCCTTGCGGTCCTTCACTCCCTTCCCGGCCTCCGTGCAGACCTGGGTCGCGGTGCTGGGAGTATTCCTCAGCTCTGCCGTTGGATTATTTTTTGGGATCTATCCGGCGTTGCGCGCCTCGCGGCTCGATCCCGTTGTGGCTTTGAGGTCGGACTGATGCCCTTCATGACGCTTGCGCAAGCCCGCGAAAACTTCTTTGCCGCTATGGAGACGTTGCGCTCCTCCAAGGTGCGTTCCGCGCTCACTGTCCTCGGCATCGTCATCGGCGTTTCCTCGGTGATTTCCATGGCCGCGATCATCCAGGGCCTCAACAAGTTTGTGCAGGACCGCGTGGAATCTCTCGGCTCTCGCACTTATTTCCTCTCGCGATTTCCGCCCGGCTCGGATCCTTCTCGCTGGCCGGAGCGCATTCGCGTGCGCAAATATTTTGAATACAATTACGCCAGCTTCATCCGCGATGCCGCTCCCGACGTGCAAGCCTTGACCACCATCGGCACGCGAGGCTTTTTTTTCGGCGACTCGAACCTCATCACCAACGGTCACTATAGCGTCGAAAAGGTCATCGTGCGCGGTGCGGAGCCTGAATACATCGATGCCATACCGCTCTTCAGCATCGAGCGCGGCCGCTTTATCAGCGCCTTCGACCAAGAGCACGCCCGCCCGGTCGTCGTCCTGGGTGCGGCCATCAGCGAATCACTCTTTCCCAACACCGACGCCCTAGGAAAAACCGTGCGCATCAACGGCAGCGTCTACGAGGTCATCGGCGTGTTCGAACACGACCAGGGTCTGTTTGTTGGCCCTGGCGTGGATATTTTTGCGGTCATTCCGCTGAGCAGCTTCAAGAAGGAGTACCCGGAAGCGAAAGAGTTGATCATGGCTTTCACCGTCCCGGAAAATGTAAACGTCGAAACGGCGCAAGGCGAAGTCATCCAGGCCATGCGCCGCCTGCGCCGCCTCCCCGCTGGCACGGAAAATGATTTCGAGCTGAGCTCACCGGACTTCATAAGTAATTTGTGGAACCAGCTCACAGGCGCGCTGGTGATTCTCACCACTGTGATTAGTTCCATCGGACTGCTAGTGGGTGGCATCGGGGTGATGAACATCATGCTCATTTCGGTAACCGAGCGCACGCAAGAAATCGGCGTGCGCAAAGCCATCGGTGCGCGCCGCGCGGACGTCCGCCTGCAATTTTTGCTGGAGGCTGTGGTTCTCACGCTGATCGGCGGCACACTCGGCATTCTAATCGGAGCTGCTGTTTCTGCGACGGTGCGCACTTTGGTGCCTTCGATTCCCGCAACACTGTCCTATCTGTGGGTTTCTATCGGTTTTGCGATCTCCGTCGGCGTGGGACTATTCTTTGGCTACTATCCGGCGAATCTAGCGGCCAACCTCGACCCCATCGATTGCTTGCGGTACGAGTAAAAACCTTAACGTTCAACTCGGAGGTCCGGGGGTAAGGCTTCAAACGATCAAAATCTACTTCAAGCGGGCGCCCTTTTATAAGGCGTTTACCAGATTGAGTCCATTACCTGATGGGAAAGTACTTCTGGCCGCTTTTGCGCTTGGCACTTGTACGCCTCAGTACTTTCAGTACGGCAATTATTCTCCTACTTTGCAATTCTTGCTCCGAGTGAATTTCCCACGGAAATGTAATGTGTTCGAATCAAGAGGCTTAGAAAACGGATGGCAGGCAGACGTATTGCTGCAGTTGATGAAGGTATAGTTCTGTCCCGCCGATGAAGAGCTCAAAGGTGGAAGCAAACTCGCTTCCTTTAGTCCGAGGAGTCACAAATGAAAGTTTCGAGGATTTTCTCACGCAGAAATTGGGCGGTCGGGCTGTCGTGGGTAGCGGGGTGTCTTGCGGTTACGGGGATCGTGGCGAGCTGTGGGGGAGGAACTTCTTATACCATGCCGACCAACGGGATGGGCACGGTCACGGTGACCATCAGCGATCCCCCCAGCTGCAAGAAGCCGAACGGAAGTTTTGAGCATGTCTACGTCACGGTCCGATCCGTGCAGGCGCATATCGATCCACACGCTGATGAAAGCAGCTCCGGTTGGCAAGAACTTGCGCCGCAACTCGGGAACCAGCCGATGCAAATCGATCTGTTCTCCCCGGCACAAACAAATTGTGTGCTAGCGCAGCTGGGCTCGGCAAGTCTTCCGGTGGGCAGCTACCAGCAAATGCGCCTGTTGCTGGTGTCTAACAACCCATCGGCGGGATCTCCGGTTCCTTCCGCGAATGCTTGTGCAGGGGACGGGTTTAACTGCGCCGTCCTGAGCGACGGGTCAATTCACGAGCTGGAACTCAGCAGCCAGGCCAACACCGGCTTGAAGATACCGCCAGGTCAGATTGTGGGAGGGCCGATTCAGGTCGTGGCGGGACAGAGCGTAGATCTGAACATTGATTTTAATGCGTGCGCGTCGATTGTCCAGCAAGGGAATGGAAAGTTTCGTCTGAAACCGACGCTCACTGCGGGACAAGTGAGCCCCAATAATTCCGGGATCGGAGGACAGGTGGTGGATTCTGTCACTAAAGCTCCGATTGTTGGCAGCGTTCTCGTGGCTGTCGAGCAACCGGATAGCAGGGGAATCGATAGGATCGTGATGGAAGCGAGCGCCGACGGGAACGGGAATTTTCGGTTCTGCCCGCTCCCGGCGGGTCCATTTGACGTCGTGATTGTCGCCGTAGGACCAAACAATCTGCCGTATAACGCCACGGCCGTAATGAATGTCCCCAACGGTACGAATTTGAGTGCGATTCCGCTGGTTGCGGAAACTGGCGGGACATCGCCAGCAGTTCTGCAAGGATTCGTTACTGCAAGCGGAGCATCGAGTGGCGCAAATGCCGATGTGAGCCTTGCAGCTCTCCAAACCATCACTTTCGGAACCAACCCGCTGATAACGCGCGACCTGACTATTCCGCTGGAATCGATTCAGGCGACAGCAACGACACAACCAACTATCTCCACGGGACTGATATCCGTTGAATCCAACACGAATTGCCCGGCGGGAAGCCCAGCAAATGCGAATTGCGCCCCGTACACGCTGGTCGTTCCGGGGAGCAATCCCAATGTTGGAGTGTTCTCTGCTTCGGGGTTTGGCTATGCAGGACCCGTCGGCGGGGACGTGTTGTTCACTGTTGATGCGATAGCAGCAGTACCCGCTAGCGGCGGAACGCCCAACTGCTCACCTTCAGAGATGATGACGTCCAAGAACGCGAACAATCAGCCTCTAAGAGTTACGGCGGGTGTGACAACGAATGTTGCGCGCATCGATTTCATGGGATGCTCCTGAGTTTGCAAAGCGCCGGGCCCGTGACTCGGGAAATGGCAGCGACTAAGCAAAGAGACGCGGCGGAACCCAACTGTACCAAGGGCCATGTCACCCACCCGACACGGCCTTATCCGGACAAATTGTGAACGACCGTTTTCGTGGCTAAGCTTGTCTAGATGCGTTTTTCGTCGGGAGGGAAGAATGAAAGCCAGAAAATGGATGCTTGCCAGCGGGTTGGGAATACTCGTGCTGACTGGGAGTTCTGCGTTTGCCCAGGGAAACGGTAAGGGGCATGGCAAGGGCAACAACAAACACGGAGATGCGGACGATCAAGGAACTTATTATTACGAGCATCATGATCAGGAGGCCATTTGGGGATGGTATGACCAGAATCAGAAACACCTTCCGCCCGGGCTGGCCAAGAAAGACAAGTTGCCCCCGGGATTGGAAAAACAACTCGTGCGACGAGGTACGCTACCTCCCGGTTTGCAGAAACGAATCCAGCCGTGCCCGGAAGCACTCGAACGCCAGTTACCGCCCCCGCCATCTGATTGCGCAAATGTCCTGATCGGGGGACACATTGTCCTGCTGAACAAGCAGACCAACATTGTGGTCGACATTTTCCACTTCGAGGTTCACTAGGCGGAATCTCGGCACTCCAAAGTAACCCGCGTTATTGGGCGCATGAACTATCCAACTGGACCTCCCGCAACGCGGCTGCCGCTGCCGCGGATCTCCTGGAGATTGCTTTCGGCTTGCCCGTCACTCGGGCTGAATCCCGCACTGCAACTGATGACCCTGTACGTTGGCCTGACGGGTCGAACGGACTCTCTACTCTTCGGCAAGAGCCTCCATCGGGGATATTTGCGCGGCGCGTTGCGATGGCAGGAGGCAGGCGGCGAGACACACTGCGGCCGTCACACACGCGGCAGCGGCGAGGACCGCGACGTTAAGCGGCGGTACCTGGAAGAGCAGCGACCGCATCGCGCGGCCCGTCTGCCATGCTCCGATCAAGCCCAACACGGTTCCGGCGGTTAGCAAGCGTAGTGAGAGTAAGAGAAACTGGATTCGAATCTGCCCGGGTTGCGCCCCGAGGGCTATCCGCACTCCGATTTCGCGGCGGCGCTGTGCCACGGCGTAACTCAGCACTCCATAGGTGCCGATGGAGGTGAGCAACAGAGCTATCCCTGAGAAGAAGCCAGCCAGCAGCGCCGGTGAGCGACGGGCGACCAGACTGTCGGCAATGCGAGTGTCCATCGACCGAAGATCACTGACCGGCACGTCGGCGTCGATTTGTCGAACCACCTTCTGCAATGTCAACGCGAACGATTCCGGTGGCAGGCTGGTGCGGACGGCGACGAAGACGCTGTCACCGATGCGGAAGGCGTAGGGATAATAAATCGCGCCCTGGGCTTCGTTTTCCGTGAGCCCCGCTTGTTTCACCCCACCAACAACGCCGACAATGGTGAATGCTTCGGCATCCTTTCCCGCTTCGGAGCCGTCCCACAATCGTTGGCCAATAGCGCTGGCGTGCGGCCAGTAGTATCGCGCGAAGTCTTCATCCACAACGCAGACTCGCTCGGAGCGACGTGAATCGTCGGCGGTTAGGAATCGTCCTGCCCGCAGGGAGAAACCCATCGCGCGAAAATAGTCGCCGGCGACTCCGTAAGAATAGTGCCCTCGCACGGATTCGCCAGGACGCCGAACGTGACCCGCCTCCGTGGCGGCGCTTTTGCCGATGTTGCCACTGAAAGGCACATTGTTGACCACGCCCGCGGACAACACTCCCGGTAGGTGGTCGAGTTCGTCCATCAAGCTTTCCACAAATTTCAGGCGACCTGCCTCCGAGTAGTCTGCCCACGGAAGCAAGATTTGCCCGGTCAGGACGTGGTCCGACTGGAAGCCCGGAGAAATGGCCATCACTCGCTGAAGACTGAGGCCGAGCAGCCCCGCTCCGGCCAGCAGAATAAACGCCAGGGCAATCTGAGAGACGATAAAACTGTGACGCAGGATTTGAGCGCCGTGCCCGCTCGTGCCGCCACGGCTCTCCGATTGAAGCGCATTTCCGAGATGCCGCCGAAGATGGAAGCAGGCGACGGGCACCGCGAACACGAGGCCCATGACGATGGCTGCGACCAGGCCGACCATTGCTAATCGCGCGTCGAAAACGATGCGACTTCCCAAGGGTAGGCGATCAGCGCCCAACCCGCGCAGCAGCTGGATTCCGCCGGCGCCGACGGCGAGTCCGAGTAATCCTCCGGCGAACGTTAGCAAGGTGGTTTCGACAACGAGTTCGCTCACGAGGTATCTCCAACCTGCGCCAAGGGCCTGGCGAACGGCTAATTCCTTAACTCGGCCGCTGGCACGGATAAGAAGCAGGTTCACGAGGTTGACTGCGCCAATCAAAAGAAGAACGAGTGCGCCTGCCTCCAGCAGCACCAGCGTAGGACGCACGGCTGCGACGTGATCCGCCCGCAATGGCACCACCAACGAACGAAAGCCCGCATCGGCAATCATCTTGGCCTGTGGGTCGTCGACTTCCAGTGCTGCGTTCTGCGCATCGATCTCCGACTGGGCTTGTGCGAGCGTGGCGGCCGGTTGGAGGCGCGCAATCATCTGGATCACATTTCCGCCGGAATGCCGCCGCGATGGCGCGCGATCTTCCGGGTGCGATGCAAGGGGCAGGAACACCCGGGCATCGGAAGAGAGAAAGCGGAAGCTGGGAGGCAAGACGCCGATCACCGTTCTGGGAACGCTGTTTACGCGAATCTGCTTTCCAATCACGTTGGGATCGCCGTTGTATCGTTGCCGCCAAAACGTGTCGGAAAGAATGGCAACGTGGTTGGTTTCGGAAGTGGTTTCCTCGTCCGTGAAAGTGCGTCCGATCGCGGGGCCGAGCCCAAGAGTAGAGAAAAAATCCGGAGACACGCGCATGGTCTGGAGGCGTTCCGTCGAGCCGGGCTCACCGACAATCTCCGTTCCATAGCCGTAGATCGAGAGCGAGGCGAAGGCAGGGATACGACCGCGGCGTTCGTAATAGTTGGTCAGCGAGGACCCGTCGCGATCGACGCCAGCTTTCGGATAAGTATTGAATATCGTCATGAGCCGGTCGGGCTCGGGAAAGGGCAGGGGACGGAGCAGCACCGAATCGATCACGGCAAAAATCGTCAGATTCGCGCCCAAGCAAACGGCGAGCGTCAGAAGAGCGGTAGCTGCAAATGCCGGGGTCTTTCGCAACAATCGGGCGGCGTAACTCAGCTGCCTGCGAAACTCGTCAAAGAAGTGCATGCCAAAGGCTTCCCGGCAATCCGCTTTGATATTGGTAGGGCTTCCGAGCTCCGCCCGTATCACGCGGGCCGCTTTATCCCGTGACATGCCGGAGCGCACGAGGTCGTCCGTGTATTGCTCGATGTGAAAGCGGAGCTCCTCGGACATTCCTTCTTCGAAATCACGCCGCCGAGCGAGCACACGAAACAGAGAACGCAAACGCTTGAACATGTCACACCTCCTCCGATGTGGTATTCAAGGCCGCGGCAATCGCAGTCGCTAGGCGGTTCCAGCCGGCTGTTTCGTCGCGCAGGCGGCGACGCCCCGCAGCGGTCAAGGTGTAATACTTCGCCCGGCGGTTGTTCTCGCTCTGTCCCCATTCGGCGGCGATGAGATCGTGGTGCTCCAACCGGTAGAGGGCCGGATATAAGGATCCCTGTGGAATCTCAAGCGCATCCCTTGAGATCTGCCGGATGCGCAGCAAGACACCGTACCCGTGCAGCGGTTTCAAGGACACCGCTTTGAGGATCAGCATGTCCAGTGTGCCCGGAAGTAGTTCCGCAGTTTTGCCCACAGTGTAATGGCCTCCTAGTCTAGCTAGGAGTCTAACGGATGCTCTCCTAGTTTGGCAAGGGGAAAGCACGGCGACTTGTGAATGGCGTCACCGGCAGGATGGTCCAAAAGGGCGCTCGCGCGCTTGTGGTTGGATCGTCGGCTAACCGGACATCGCCGGATCGGCACTTGATTGCATAACAATGTCGGCTCCTCTCGACGCGAGCAGCCTTGATTGATACGCTCGGGAAGAAGGAGCCGGAGTTCGGTTCGTACGCGGGACAGCCCGGTACCGGACATGGCGTGTAGTTAAGCGTCGTCCATTTGATAGGGCGCACACGGATCATGAATCAGTTGCAGGCGTTGGCCATGAACGAGGGCTATCGCTGGAAGAAGAAACTGTTCAGCGAACAAGGACGAGCCCAGTTAGTGAAGCTCACGTTGGCGCCTTGGGCCAGTCGACGCTGTCAAGAGTTCCACATTAGGTGATTCAGCAGGAGGGCAACATGAATCGAGAACGGGCGCTTAAGATTGTGTTGGTGTTGGTGGGATTGCTTTTTTCGGCTGGCGTTTATCCCGTGACGGATTCCTTATTGCACGCGAATCAGTCGATGTATACCGAGGTTATGATGCTTAGCCTCTATGTCGCGCTCGGAATTTTCCTCCTGATGGCAGCGCGTAACCCTTCGGCAAATCGCAGCCTGATCGCCTTCACAGCATGGTCTAGTTTCGCTCACGCCGCTGTTATGGCGGTGATGGCATTCCAGGGGGCGGGCGAACGCAGGGAACTGCTGATCGCCGTGGCCGTGCTTGGAATCATCGGTGTAGCCCTGATCGTGCTGGCTCCGGCAAAGCTGTCAGGTGAGCAGGCGTCCGCAGCCGGTGCGTAGGTTCACACTCTCGGAAAACGCCGAGCCCCACAGCCCGTTCAGCCATTCACCCTGAAGTAATTTCCTAAGTCCTGATAAGCCCCGACTGGGTCTTCGACGCGTCGCTAGTGCCAGGAACTTGTCCAAGACGATTTATTGATTTGAAAGGGCTTATCAACAAGTTCCTGGAGAGTCGCATTACCTGAGAAGTGCCCATCCAGACCGGCGGCGGGAACCAAACCCGGAAAATAGAAAATCACGTTATCTTACGGCCGACAAAGGGATTTAATTGAATCTTCTATCGGATACCGAATCAGTGATCTAATTTTTTCAAGATCGCCGGTTTCAACCGAATCGGGGTCAAGATCGGAGCCACAAATCAATGGACTAAGTCTGTCATCATTTCAGCATGAATGAACTTGAATTGCGTCTCAGAAATTTTCTCCGCAACAAGCACTCCGTCATCGCAAAGCACACGAATGCGGTCGCCAATACTCAAAGCCTTGGTGAACTCCTTGAGTTCTACGCGCTCCCAGGCTAAATCTGCAAGTAACGGTTGGCTGACATTCATTGCTCGCGCAAATTGATTTTCTCGCCCTACCAGCAGTGATTGATCCGCAATTCTGCCCGCAACCCGCCGATATCTACCTACAGTCCTTTTGCACCAATCCAGCACCGCTGACAGCGGCAAGCCTACCGCCCAAATCCCACGATTTGCCGACATCCTTCATCTCCACTACCGCAGTTAAGTTCGCCCACAAGAGAAAATATCTTCGGACTTATAGGAGTATCTGTGACCAGGCGGGACGCTGTCGTTGCTCAAGGACAACGAACAGTAACGGAGCTGATTTAACGGAAACGAGCATTGTATTCGCGTAGCGCATGATCACCCCTTATGCAGCATCGATGAACCAGACGAACAAAGAAGAGCGATCTTCGGCGGAGCCTGGGGAGAAAAGGGCGCGGGCCAAGGAGAACATCGTTTATTAATTCAACGCTCACCCGACACAGTGCGGGGAACAAGTGTCCCAGGGATTGAACGGTGTGCGCGTCGCTGCACCTCTCGCCAATCCTCCAAGGTGGGAGCCGTATGCGGTAATGCTGCTCGTACGGTTCTGTGCGGGGGGCGATCAGCGATGGTCGCCCCTACCGCGACCATTGGATCCGCTAGCTGTTGGAATACCCTCAGCTAACCAAATGAATTGGAGTTAAATGGAGCTAAGATGGTTCGTGTATTGTCGTTAGCTAGATTGCTCGGCCTAGCGCTACGTCCCTCGCTGTAGCCATAGCATGTAGAATCCAGTGAGGCGACTCCGCCGAGAAGGAGATAGGACGATGGGAGCATTGGAACAAAAGCTAATCAACGTGCTAGAGTCCGACATTCGTACATGGGAGTCTATTGCTGCATATTTCGACAAGACGGGTGGCAATCTGGAGTTTGCAGACGGCAGCAAAGTCGCCGCGCACGAGAAGGCAAATCAGCTAAGAGAAAGAACCAAAGAATGGCAGAATTTAATCACGGAATTGAAAAAGTACAAATAGGCTACGTATCGAAATTGGGGTGCTGGACGTTTAATAAATTCCTTCCGGTCAACAATCCGAAATATGCGATGGTGAGCCCTTTTACCAACAGTGATCTGGAAGTATGCCGCTTTCTGATAAGCACGAAAGTTGGTGCTTACTCGTGCAGGACAACACTCAGGAGGGCATTGTTGACGTGAATCTCGCCGTTGTACTCGATGAAGCCCAGTTTCCTGAATTTGTTCATGAAAAAATTTACCCGGGACCGCGTCGTGCCAATCATCTCCGCCAGCATCTCCTGCGATATTTTGGGAAGCATCTTTTGCGGTTGGGGTTCCTTGCCATAGCGAGCGAGCAACAAAAGTGTTCGCGCCAGCCGTTTCTCGCTGGAATTGAAAAGCTGATCGACCAAATCCTCCTCGATTCGGATATTCCGTGAAAGCATATAAGACACGAAGCGGTCGGAGAAAGCATGTTCGGCGTGGAGCACGCGGATCATCTCGTTTTTTTCAATAACGAGTAAAGTCGTGGGTGTAATCGCGGTCGCTGTCCCCATTCGAACAGACTGACCTGCCATGCCCCCCTCACCAAAAAAGTCACCTGGTCCAAGGATCGCGACGACTGCTTCTCTGCCAACCTCATTAACAACGGAGAGCTTTACACCGCCTTTTTGAACGTACATCACACTCGTAGCTGGATCACCTTGAGAGTAGATCTTCCGTGATCTTGGATATTCCACAACTTTTCTCGCTACACCCGCCGAATCGAGAAAAGCTTGGACATTGAAAGCGAGTTTCTGCGTGGATTTTCTTTTGGATTTAATGTCGCTTGAAGCCGCGGTGCTTTGCATAACATCTCCGCTTGATAGCAAGTTAACATAATCATGAGGCTCAAAGCAAGATTAATGACTGGTGGGAGGTGGCGCAGTTTGAATCGGCGGCTCCGCGGATAGTGTCCCAAAATGATCGGTACTACTTCTCTGAAAGCTCGCCCTTGAAATGGCTTTCAACATCTTCACGACTCAGCGGGTTTCTTGCTTTGGTCAATACGACCGAATACACGACCTCATTGCTTTCAAGCTGCGCGGTGATAAACGCCCCGTCCACTGGCAGTTCTTGGTAGATGAACTTCACGTTTCTGCCGTCTGCAAGTGTTTTGATCCACTCTTCTTCTGGCATTTTCGTAGCTCCTCAGGCGAGGTCAGTGTGTGTCGCAAGTATACGCTGTTCGGTGCGAGAAATTGCGGATCGGGAAATGATAAGTCGGATTACCGGGTGCGCCGTGAAAGGTGGTGGTCCACAGCGGGAGCTAAACCCGCCCGGGAACTAGTTCGCTCCACCCGGTAGCAATCAGAGCGGCAGTGGAGGCAACGAAACTGCCGGAGCCTCTGGTGCAGAGGGTCGCAAGGCGACTTGGCGAGCGTGCAGGCCGTAACGTGAGTAAACGCTGAGCAGGCCTCGAAAAGACTAATGCAGGAGCCGCCCCGCCCCGGTTTCGGGGAAGGCCGAAGCGAATGGAATTGTACGAGCGAACAAATTCCATCAGACCTGCCGGGGTATTGGCGAGGGTATGCAGGCAAAGTGGACCATGCGCAACACGGGAAGTCCCAGCGGTGATCGCGGTGTGGATCAACTGGCGGCTGGTGAGAGACCGGCCGGGCCGTTTGGGATGGCGGAGAGGCTCGTATTACCGACGAAGCCGGGTAACTCCCGGCAGAGGGAAGGGGCCTTAGTTGAAGGCGGACGCAAGAAGCGACGACAGAAAGGGAGATTGGCGATGAGCCTGACAACTCCCGAGTTGTTTCCAGAAGT
>Ga0210405_10001755_pt1 | contig 23854 bp, 11 predicted proteins | sample IncBWH11MmetaG_FD_155492 | JGI IMG/M metagenome (GOLD analysis project Ga0210405, IMG submission 155492) | Forest soil microbial communities from Barre Woods Harvard Forest LTER site, Petersham, Massachusetts, United States - Inc-BW-H-11-M | ecosystem: Environmental > Terrestrial > Soil >... | reverse complement strand
GGTTTGGGGGGGAAAATGGGATCCATCGGATGGAGGTGTGGGTTCCGGAAATTCTGGCACGCGAATTCCGGAAATTCTGGCACGTTCTGGAGCAGCCGGCAAGACCTCTTCTAAGTTCAGGTGACGCGTACGCCATGAGGGCCCATCGAGGTGGATAAAGCGTCCACGCTCGAGGATGCGATCCAGGATGGCGGCCGCCAGGTCTTCGTCATGCAAAGCCTTTCCCCACTCGCTGAGCGGTTTATTGGTGGTAAAGATCATAGGTCGTTTTCTTAAGTGGCGATCGTTGACGACGTGAAACAAGACATTGGCCGCATCAGCACCGTAGGTTAAGTAACCCAGTTCATCGACGACCAAAACGTGAGGATGGGTGTAGGTTAGCAATGATTCCTGCAAGCATCCCTTCTTGCTAGCATTGGAAAGCTCTTCTACGAGTTCTGCGGCAGTCGTGCACAAGGTCTCGAAGCCATTCTGGATAGCGCGATAGCCGATGGCTACTGCCAGATGGGTTTTGCCGCGGCCGGTCTTGCCGTAAAAAATCAGCGAGCGCCCTTCGCTGACGAAATCCGGCCCGAGGTAGGAACCGAGCAGGGACAGACGCAGTGTCGTCTGCAGACTGAAGTCGAACTCCTCAATGGTCTTGAAGAAGGGGAAGTGGGCCTTGCGGGTAAAACGTTGCAAGCGGGTTTGCTTGCGATGGGCCACTTCCTCGGCCAGCAGCAGAGCAAGAAAATCACGATAGCTCCAGTTTTCTTTCTCGGCGCGATCCGCCAGGTCTTGGTAGATACGACGGGTATGTGCCAGGTTCAACCGTCGGAACAGAGACTCCAGTTGCCCTTCGGAAAGCTGCGGCATGGTCGAGTTCAACCCTAGCTTGTGAGGACTCGTACTCTTGCTCATCCTTGCTCCTCCGTCTTACCGGTCTTGCATCCTGGAGAACCAGGTCTTTCCTCCCTCGCCCATGCTTTCGCAGCGGTCCTCGCCGTCAAGGGTGCGCTCCGCCGCGCCGGAACCGCGGCGCGCCCTTGACCGCTGCGGGCCGCTGCGAGGGGCTCCGCTAGGGAGGAAATGCAAAAATAAAAAGACCTTACCCAGTTTTCTGCGCAGCCAGAATCTTCTTCTTGGGTTGTGCTCCGGTCCCGTTTGCTACCAGAAAATCTTGCACCAGGATCGCCTAGGAGCCACGATCTCCACCGCGGTCGACCTCTAGCCTCCCCCGTTTTGTTCCTTTTCATTGCGTCACCTGCGGAAAGCTCAACCCTGGTTGCAGTGATCTCTCGACATAAAACGCACCATAAATCTGCTGCTTCAGTCCTTCTTCCATGGCCCGCCGCAGAACTTCCGGACCATGGCTCTGCAGAATCTGGTGCAGCCGATCCACATCCTCGAACCACTGCCGTGGTCGGCGGTGCACGATCTCGGTGAGATAACGAATCGCCGGCTCTCCCAGCTCCAACAACTGCTGCCGTTTCAGATAGCGCTTGCCCCGCTTCCCCGAGACCGCCGCCACCATCGCCGCGCGGTGCTCCGGCAACGAGGAGCTCTCCTGTGTTCCAAACTTTCGGGGATGTTCCGCCTCATACCGCGCCGCCACAATGCGCACTCGTTGCGCATACAAGTACATCGTGGCCGGCATGCTGATGGCCTCCGGCGGCATGGAATACGCATGGCCGTCGTGCACCACCGTCCCGGTGGGACCGACATAGACCGGAATCCGTAGAGCCAGCTGCTCCGGCTGCACTTTCAACGTACGCAGTCGCGGTGCTTCTTCCGCCAGTCGCACCGCCGGAATGATTCCGGTCGCCCGGCAGGGACGTTCCTGGTTCACCTCGCGATGCCAATCGCGCAGTTGCTGGCGAAGATCTTCCTCATCGTGAAACCGCCGTACTTTAAAGAAGGAAGACTTTACGAATCCCACCAGGTTCTCGACACTGCCTTTTTGCTGGGCTCGATACGGCCAGCACAACTCCACCCCCACGCCCATCTCCAACGTGGCGTATGCGAAGATCGGATTCCACTCCGTCACCTCCCCGTTCTTGTTCCACTTCAGAGCGATCGTCTTCGGTCGATCAAACACACACAGCAGCGGACGTCCGCCCCAGCTGGCCAGATGCTCGGCCAAGGTGCGCACCAAACTTTCTACCGCCTCATCCCCCACCACACTCACCCGTACCCAGCGCGAGTACTTCAACCGGGAAGCGAAAAAGTGGATCCGCTGGCTGGCACCATTGCGGAACTCCACTTCCACTTGCCCAAAATCGTGCTGACTGAACTCTCCGGGAAGACCTTCGAAGCGCACCAGCGGCTTCACCCGCTTCGGGCGGAGCGAGGCCACCAGCGCGTAGAGCGCGGTCTTGCCTCCGGAGTAGCCGCTTTCCTGCACGCGACGCAGAATCTCTAGCGACGCCAGATCCGGTGTTTCCCGCACAATCTCAACCACCTGTTTCCGGAAATTCGTCACCGTGCTGGGCCGGCCAATCTGTCGTTGTACACGCTCCCTGGCGTCATCGACATGCTCCACCGGTCTCTCGTCCGCGATGCGTTTTACCGAGCGCAACGATACTCCGCTCAAGCGCGCTACCTCGGTCTTCGCATGACCGGCCTTCAGCAAAATCTCAACTTCGTGTCGTTTCAGCATCGCCCACATCCTCCTCCCTCCGCTTCCGGCATAGCCGGAGCATAGGGAGTTTTCTATCCTTTCTGGAGGTTCTTAGGCGTGCCAGAATTTCCGGAATCCAGGGGGTCAGAATTTCCGGAACTCACAGAAATGGGTATCCCGCAACCGGGGTGCCGGCGGATTTTGAGTTCCACAGTGGGTTCTGAACCGTTAGGAAAATTCTTTACTCTACCTGATTCTTGAACCGCTTTCCAGCACACCCATTCGCCCTATTATGATCTGATTTGCCTCGTTTTGAACATGGAACTACTACAGTTTTACTACAGCCATGGGTCGCATATCTGAAGCGCAATTCGCAAGCCAAGAGTTTGATCGTTTGATCACAGTCCGAAATCGTAAACCGTCGGAGTACTCCAACTCGAAAAAATGCCACCACCCCGACTTGGAAAAGCGAATCGTGTTTCGGTGCCTATCCTCTCTCCTTCAAAATAGCGCTTAATCGTAAGATCGCACACATTGATTTGCTTGCCTGACTGTTACACGGATCAATTCGGTTGCATCTCCTTCGGGATAAGCCACATGATCTTAGGCAGGCGGCAAATTGATCAGAGAAGATGTCGGCACGCCAGGAAGAAACATCGATTCGGCCTCCTCGGGGGACAGCCGGGACCTGATCGCGAATACCCAAAAGTGAAATAGCCATACACTCGAATCCTGCCAGTTTTGGCAGACGACAACTGGAGGTGAACCAATTGGCGCTATTTTGGATAACCTTCGTTCGGTTTCACGATTCGAATTCGATGGTCCGAGAATTCATAGTGGGCTCCGGGTAGCTCGAGCTTAGGCATGTGACAGGACGCGCAGTTCGACTTTGCTACCTTGCAGGGTTTTGCGCGTGGCTTCCCTCCGCCGTGGCATGCCTGACATTTGGCGTCATAGTCCCCGGTCTCGGAAACTAATTCTTGATGGGGATTGTGGCAAGCCAGGCAACTAATTCGCGGATCGTCCGAGTCGTAGCACTTGCTGCCGGCCAGCCGATAGGGCTGAAAACGTACATTCCCAATGCCGAGATCCGGCTGCATCACGATATCCGCCCACGTGCGGTGACATTGCCCACAAAAATCTGAGACTTTCTCCGCGGCAAGTCCACCTGCCATTGACTTTGGGATCATCGACGCCGCACCTTCACCAAACTGGATCGTGGCTAATAAATGTGAATCGCTGCCTTCATGGCAGTGACTGCATTGCACTCCCGGCCTTAATTTTCCCGGCGTGAACTGGTGGCCCGATACCGCAGCCGTGGAATGACAGCCAAAACAGCTCAGCTTATCCTCGACGGTCATCAATCGCCCTAACGCCTCATTCAAGCTGGCTGGAACTGAGTTTGCCGAACCCAAAGTTGGCGCCAGTGCCTTCAATTCGCGGTAGTAGCTGACGCGACTCTCATACAATTCTCCCTCCTTCTCCAGGATGTATGTCTGTCCGATGGAAGAACTTGCTCCCATCGCCCAGCGGATTGGTGCAGTGATCGTCTCCACCCCATCGGTAACCGAGTACTCGCTCTGATTACCCTTGCGTTCGATTCGGTAGGAATATTTTCCGACCGTCACAGTCAGCACGGGGTGATCGATTAATACATTGCAGCCCTCGGCCGTCTCGAGCGCTTGTCCCATCGACGTGTGAGGCTGGGTCTTGGCCTGTGTATGACAGGGAACGCAAGCTTTCGCGCCCGTCACGGCCGTTTGGGCCAGCGAGACAACGGGCAGAACAAGAAACATAACCACTATGGGACGCATCATGATATCGAAGTTCAACTTGTCCCTACGCTGAAACACCCCTAGCCCTGTCAGTTATATGGGGGCTCCGCTAGTCGAAGCTCTCCCACACACTTCAGGCCTTTCCCCTTTTTGAAGTCGAGCGAACCGGAGATTATGGCTGCGCGCCTGCGCTCACTTGCGACTCATAGTAGGCGATTCTAGCGCGAAGGTTCTGAGAAAGGGACACATCATTTTGAGCTGACGCCAGGGTAAGGGCTCGCCGTGCTGTCTGTGCCGCGTCCGAAAAGCGACCCACTTCCGAGTAGATAGCGGCAAGCATTGAAAGACTTTGCGGTTCGTTCCCGCCCCAAAGTTCCACTGCCTTCTCGCATTCTGGAATCGCTTCAGGAAAACGATGTCCTGCCGCCAGCAAACGACAGAAGTTGAAGTTGTACTCAGGAGATTCAGGTACAAGCCTCGAGTCCAGCGACATCGGACCAGTCTGGATTAGGCGGAATGATGTTGCCCTGTGCATCCTTCTTGTAAAACTCAGGGTGTTTCATCAGGACGCCGTCCCATGCGGTGTGATTCGCAACGATGTCGATGATGACCTTGAGCCCGCGCCGGTGTGCTTCATTGATGAGATGTTTGAGGTCATCTTTGGTGCCGTAGGATGGATTGATGGCGTAGTAATCCTGTACGGAATAAGCGCCGCCGATGCTGCACTTCTTCTTTGCTTGTCCCATAGGATGAATAGGCATAATCCGTATCACAGTGACGCCGAGCTCTTTCAGATAATCCAAACGCTGTTCGATGCCGCGAAAGTCCCCGGTCGCAGAGAAGGTGCGAGGATTGATTTCGTAAATCACTGCGGACTTAATCCAGTCTCCAATGGCGTGCGCCGCGGGCTGCTCTGCCAGGGCGGGGCAAAGGAGAATTGCGCTGACAAAAACTATCGTGAGTATCCGGATGAACTTCTTCATCGGCAGCACCTCTTGCGGAGCACAGCATTGTAAATGGTGCTGACAAGCTCGGAGGGGTACGAGCGAGTCGCTTCGTATCTTTACCAGATCGAACTGGCAAGCGGAAGGATCCGATCAGTGTGAACCACCGTGCCGCTGCCATGATGGCGAGTTACTTCGATATAGTATTTTCCCGCAAACGGACAGCCACATCCGGGAGAAAAGCGGCTGCTCGAATCTGCCGGAGTCCTTTGTCCGAGAGTGCCAACCGACATGTCGGAGCGGGTGACGGCCTTTCTCGCGGCGTTGCCTGATCATGCAGTCACCGAGCGCGAACGCAATGCTTGATGGTCTCGATGATGTGTTGCGAGACACAGGCTTTCTGTAGTCGCGGCGCGGCAGCCAACTTTTGGCGAAACTTCATTTGCCGGATCACAGCTCCCTCTGATCTAGATCACCTCGGCGACCCAAGAAAATCGATTTTTATTGACAACGGTCATTCACTAAGCGCGTAATCCTACCGTAGAAAAACACTAGTTTCACATTCCTAACGTTTGGCATGGGACGGGGCGTTTTCATTCCTCGGCTGAAACTCGGGACGGTCGCTTGCAGCTGTTTCACAATTGGAGATAAACCTATGTTGAAGAGCTTTCAAATAAGAGGGGCTCTAGGCTGCGTGTTGGCGTTGCTTATCAGTGTCAACCTATGGGGGCAAGGAATCTTCGCCACCCTGACGGGCGTGGTTTCCGATCCTACCGGCGCGATAGTAAAGGGCGCAAAAGTCACTCTAACTGATGCCGTTTCCGGATCGATTCGAAGCACGGAGACGAATGGTGATGGATATTACACGTTCGCCTCAGTCCCAGTGGGCAAATACAACATTTCGATTGAAGCGGCAGGCTTTGAGAACTATAAGGCGACTGACATCGTATTGGGAGGCGCTGAAAAGCGCAACCTGAACGTCTCTCTCACGGTTGGCTCAACCAGCCAGACCGTAGAGGTCAGCGCCGAGGCGACCCAGCTTGTGACCACAGACTCAGCCGAGAAGTCGTACACGCTGGATAGCGAACAATTGCAAAAAATGATCCAGGTGGGCAGCGACGCGGCCGAGTACATCAAGATCATGCCGGGATTTGCCGTTCAGAATGGCACTTCCAACAAGGCAAACTATACGGGCGAAGTGATCGGCATTAACGCCAACGGTGACGCCGGCAGCCAGAGCCCGCTGAACAATGCGTCCACTTATAACGGCCTGCCCGGCAACTCACTGGATATCACCATGGACGGCGCACACGTTGCCGACCCTGGTTGCAACTGCGACACGCCGGTGAATCCGAACTCGGACTTCCTGCAAGAGTTCAAGGTGCTGGCGGGGAATTTCAGCGCCGAAAGTCAGAAAGGACCGATCCTCATCACTTCGGTTACCCGGTCCGGTGGTACACAGTTGCACGGCAGCGGCTTTTTTTCTGCACGAAATTACCAACTGAATGCCAACGACTGGCTCAATAATTTCAACAAGTCTCCGAAACCGGCAAACAAGTACTACTACCCGGGCGGCACGATCGGGGGCAAGGTTCCGAAGACCCACAACAAGCTGTTCTTCTTTGCGGGCTTTGAGTACTTCTACCAAGTGCTCGATACGGGCTTGTTGCGCGCAACAGTTCCCACGCAGAACATGCTCAACGGGAATTTCTCGACCTCAGAACTTGAAAAAATCGGGGACGCGAACAACAACTACAACATGGCCGGCGGTTCTCCTGTGGCTTCGGCTTGCCCCGGCACCAGCGTCGCAGGCGGAAACTATCTTCCCTGCCTAAACCCAAATGCTGTGGCCGCGTTCGGCGGCACTCCTGACGGAAAAGGCGGATACAACGTCAATATTCCGACAGCAGACCTCAACTCGAACATGCTCGCTCTGATGGGGCTGTATCCGGCGGCTAACGCGAATCCCAGCACGAACGGCGGATACAATTACGTCCAATCTGAGGTCTTCAACCAGAACAATACCCAATTCACGACGCGCGAAGACTACAACATCAGCGACAGCACCAAGCTCTTCGTGCGTTACAACTATCAGAAAGAAACCCAGCAGTTCCCGGTCGGCCTCTGGTGGCGGAATGGAGCCCAGGTTCCCTATCCGACAGCGGTTGAGGGCAAGAACCGGTCGAAGTCCATATCGGGGTCACTGACTCATGTGTTCAGCCCGACTATGACCAACGAAGTGGTCGTCGCGTACACGGAGGTGCTATTCCCCAACGTCTTTGCAGATCCTGCAAAGGTCAACCGCACCAATGTTGGCTACACCGTACAAGGACTCTTCAAGAACGGCATCACACAGATTCCGTCATTCGGAAGCTTTGGCAATGAAGCGGCCCTGGTCTTCAATCCGGGCGGGTTCGAAGCCGGCGGTGCGTCGCAGGGTCTGTATGCCAACAAATACATGCCCAGCGTTGGCGACACTCTCACGAAGGTTTGGGGCAAGCACACATTCAAGGGCGGTTTCTTCTGGGAATGGATCCGCAATACGCAGCCCGCCAACGGTGATACGAACGGACAGTTGCAGTTTGTCTCTTCCAACAATTCCCTGTACACCACAGGCGATTCGTATGCTGACGAGGTCTTGGGTATTGCCAGCCACTACGACGAACAAACCAAGAACCGCATCAACGATATCGCTTACAACAGCTATGAGTTTTTTGTGCAGGATGACTTCAAGGCTACCAAGCGGCTGACCATAAACGCTGGTCTGCGTTTTAGCCACATACAGCCTTGGTATGACCGATTGGGCTTTGGTTTCTCCATTTTCAATCAAGCCGCCTATGCCGCGGGCGGAGGTGCCTTGTGTACCGGTGCGCCGACCTTCTGCGGATACGAGTGGCATGCCAAGAACAACTCCGTTCCGCTGGGTGGATATCCGACACGGTCGCTCTTTTACCAGCCGCGCCTGGGAGCTGCGTACGACCTGCATGGGGACGGTAAAACAATACTTCGTGGAGGATGGGGTCGCTATTACTTCCATACCGGTCAGTTCACGAATGGTTTGGATGCTTCTGCAGGAGTCAGGTCGACCGGGTTCGATGGGAAGATTTCCACTGGAACCAGCACCAGCCAGCCCATTCTGGTCAACCCACTACCCGCAAGCTTGGCAGCTATGGCTCCGTGGAATACAGGCACGGGGAATGCCGGTCTGGATACAGTGAATTTCAGCGCAGTAGCTTCAGGGCCTGCTGCTGTGGACGGCAACGATAACGAGATGGCGTACACCGACAACTGGAACTTCACAATTTCACGCCAGTTGCCGTGGTCGAGCATCTTTGAACTCTCCTACATTGGCAACAGGACACAAGATATTCCGAGCAGCGGAAATGGTGGCAGCGTGGGTTTCAACACGCTGAACATCAACCCGGTGCCCGTGGGGGCCATGCTGTCGTCAAATAATGGTGGAGTCGATCCTGCCACGCTGAACGCCGATAGCTTCCGTCCGATCAAGGGCTACTCTGACTTGTATGTGGTGACCAATAATGGGCACGCCAAATACAACGGATTGCAGGCGGTATGGGCACGCACCAGGGGCCGCTACACGGTCAACCTGAACTACACGTTCAGCAAGTCCGAGCAGATCCTAGGCAATGGGTCAAATCTCATCGACCAGTTCGACGTCAACAAGAACTTTGGCGTGGCGCCGAACAGCCGCAAGCACCTCTTCAACGCTGTATACGCCGTAGATTTGCCCAAAGCCAACGTCAATAAGTGGGCGGGTGGTGTAATCAACGGCTGGCAGGTGACCGGCATCGTGCAAATCGAGAGCGGGCCCAACCTCACTGGTTTCCAAAACCAGAACTTCGGGATGAACCTCAACAACGCGGTGATTCCCGGAACGGCGAACGCTATCAGCAACCTTTCGATTCTTGGCACTCCAGATATCCAACTCAACCCGATCGTGACTTGCAATCCCACGAGCGGGCTGAAAGCGCATCAGTACATCAACCCGAATTGTTTCGCAGTTCCGACCACTCCCGGTCAGAACGGCCCAACCATTCTCCCGACTATTTACGGACCTGCCTATTTCAATTGGGATATGGGCGTGTTCAAGAACTTCCATGTCACGGAGCGGCAGAATCTGCAGTTTCGTTTCAACTTCTACAACTGGTTGAACCATCCGCTGTATTCGTTCAACGGTGGCAACCTCAACCTGAGCTTTGACAAGAACACGCTGCAGCCGAACAATTCGGACTTCGGCATTACCACCCAGAAACAGGGACACCGCATTGTCGAGATGGGAATGAAGTACACCTTCTAAACTCGAATCCGTTTCACCTACCGAATGGGATGGCTTCGGCCATCCCATTCTTCTTCCTGTAGACTTTATTTCGAAAACGGCCGACCAGTATGCATAGAACCTGTCTCTTCTCCATCCTGGTTTTCAGCGTGGGTCTCCGGGCGCAATCTCCCCAGGTTTCTCAGCAGCAGCTCGTGCATGACGCCATGCAGAAGCAGGAGGCCGGTGACTTAGCCGGAGCTGTCACAGAATACAAGCAATTTCTAAAGATGCATCCCGAAGCCACTCCGATTCACGCCAATCTCGGTGTAGCGTTGGCCGGTCTCGGTCGTTATGAGGAAGCGGTTTCGGAGTACAAAGTCGCACTGAAGCGATCGCCTTCATTTTCCGCGGCCCGCCTGAATCTTGGGCTTGCTTACTACAAGATGGGCCGCATCTCTGACGCTGCCACCGAGTTGACCCGCGTCCATCACGAAGAACCTGACAACATGCAAGCGATGTTACTGTTGGGCGACTGCGATCTCCGGATGGGCAAGAATAAAGAGACAATCACGCTTTTGCAGCCCTCGGCCAAGGCTCGCCCGGACAACCTTGCAGTGGCTTATATGTTGGGAACCGCCCTTTTGAGAAACAAGCAACGCGACGAGGGAGCCGCAGTCATCGATCGTATTTTGCGCAATGGTGACTCGGCAGAGGCTCATCTGTTGATGGGCATGACCAAGTTCGAAGCAATGGAATATCCGGCCGCCATTGCGGATCTCACCAAGGCGACCGAGATTAATCCGAGTCTGCCGGACGTATATTCCTATCTCGGTCAGGCGCAGATGGCCAGCGGCGATATGCAAGCCGCACGGGCAGCATTCGAGAAGGAATTGACGCTGAACCCCAACGACTTTGAATCGAACGTGCGACTGGCGGTCTTGTTGAAGCAAGATGGCAACTACGATCGCGCCCATCAACTGCTCGGACGCGCCCTACTGGTTCGTCCGAAAGATCCGGGGGCGATCTATCAGGTCGGTGCCACTTATTTGGCAGCGGGAGACATGAATCGCGCATGTAGCGTCCTTGAGTCAGTCTTAAAACAGTACCCGGACTTCCTTGAGGCGCATGTTTCTCTTGCACAGGTCTATTATCGTCTAAGACGCAAAGAAGAAGGGGACCGGGAGCGCGAGATCGTGCAGAAACTTAAGGCGGAGCAGGACGCCCAACAGTCGAAGACCAAGGGAGAATCTCAGCCGAGACCGTAAGATTCCGAGTCCGACGTGCTATCGCGCAGGCTCGTCGATCTTCAAGAACTGATCGGCCGCGATGTCCTTCAGAACTTGCCGAATTCCGCTTGGCCAGCGGATTTCAATCGATGCTATTTTGGACTCTTCCCCCAGCCCGAAGTGAACCCGTTTGTCACTCGAAGACATGAAACCAGTGCTAATCGAAACGTGGTTATAGAGTACGCGGCCTGAAGTGGTAGTGAGCTTGACTTTCGCTCCAATAGCATCGCGCGCGCTCTTGTGGCCAATCAGATTCAACATCAGCCAGTGATTACCGCTGTCGGCAGTATTTATCAGAATTCTGGGCCCGTCATTAAGAGACGTGACCACGATATCGAGCGAGCCGTCATTGTTAAGGTCTCCAAATGCCGACCCTCGCTGGTAACCCTTGCGCAAGAAATCCTTCCCCATTTCGTCGGACACGTCTATGAAGGTCTTACCGTCAACGTTTTCGAAGATGGTATCGTGCTCGGGCGATGATTCGTTCACTTGGTCGACGTCGCCATTTGCAGAATAAATATCCTTCCAGCCATCGTTGTTGTAATCGATGAATCCGTTGCTCCAACCTGAGTGAGGGATGCTCATCGACTGGATCTTCGAGGAGTACACGTAGCTGAACAAATGGCCATCGTTCCTGAGTAACTGCCAGACCTGTTGCCTGAGGTTGTTGTAGAAAATATCGACCTTTCCATCGTTATCGAAATCCTTCGCGTCCGAACCCATCGACGATCCAGTCCGCGCGTTGTCGTCGTAGCCAACTCCCATCTCGAGCCCACGTTCTTCAAAGGTTCCATTATGCATATTGATGAACAGTGAGTTGGGTTCGGTGTCGTTAGCAATGAAGATGTCCGGCCAGCCGTCATTGTTGAAATCGGCAATTGAGATTCCCATCCCCTTGCCTGGATATTTCCCCAGTCCCGACTTTTCGGTCACGTCCTCGAATCTGCCGTTGCCGAGATTGTGGTAGAGACGATGAGGCACGCTCTTGTAGCGTCTGGGATCGCAGTAATATTCCGTGCTTCCCATTGTGCAGCGAAGATCAGTCTGCGGCGTCCAGATCGTATAGTTCGAGACAATCAGATCGAGAAGACCATCGTTGTCATAATCGAACCAGGCGGCGGCGACGCTGAGAGTGTTGGATGGTTTAGTGCCGATTCCAGAGACATCGGTCACATCGGTGAAAGTCCCGTCTCCGTTGTTGTGGTACAGGGTATTCCGGCCCGCGCCGCAGATGAATAGATCTTGATAGCCGTCATTGTCATAGTCGCCGACTGCGACCCCGAAGTTAAAATCCAGGGACTTGCCCAACAAGCCTGCCTTGGCAGTAACGTCCTCAAAGGTGCCATCGGCGCGCTGTTTCAGGAGGCAGTTGTAGTAGGAAGGGTTCGTCTTTTTCATTTCCGGCATCTGCGCGCCGTTGGTGAAGAAAATATCCATCCTGCCATCATTATCGAAATCGAAAATGGCCACTCCTCCGCACATTGGCTGCGGGAAATACTTGTGTCCGCCGGGGCTGTTGTTGCTGATATATGCGATCTTGGAAAGTGGTGCGACGTCCACAAAGCCGGGCCGTTTTCTTGGCGGCGCCGATCCGGAACCCAGAAGGAAGATAGAGGAGACCGCCAGGCATAAGCCAGGGGCCAGCGCTGGCCAGGTGCTACACTGATTTCTGGGCATGAAGTCCTATTTCTGCATTTTATCTCTAATTCTGCTTGGAACAGGCTTTTTCACGACCGCGCCCGCAACCGGCCCTATTGCCTTTGAGGAGATCGCGCAGCGCTCTGGTCTGACTTTTGTAACCGACAGTAGTCCCACACAAAACAAAAATCAGCCCGAGACCATGGTGGCCGGCGTAGCGCTGCTTGATTACGACAATGATGGCTATCTCGATGTTCTGGTCGTGAACGGAGCTGCCATTCCCTCGCTTCAGAAAGAGAGCCCGAAGTACTGGAACCGTCTCTACCATAACAATCATGATGGGACTTTTGCCGACGTAACCGAGGCAGCAGGTGTCGCTGGTATCGGGTACGGCATGGGAGTAGCTGTTGGCGACTATGACAACGATGGCTGGCCCGACATCTATGTCGTAAACGTGGGCAAGAATCAGTTGCTGCACAACAACAGGAACGGCACCTTCACTGATGTTACCGATAAAGCTGGGGTCGGAGGAGGCTTTCTCGATGGCAAGAAGATGTGGTCGGTATCGGCAGCTTGGGTGGACTACAACAATGACGGCCTGCTTGACCTGTTCGTCTCGAATTACTGCAAGTGGGAGGTCAATAAGGATCCATACTGTGGCCCGACTCCCAAATTGCGTGCATATTGTCATCCCAACAATTATGCGAATCTCCCGAATACTCTGTACCGCAACAATGGCGATGGCACCTTCACCGATGTGTCGGAGGAAACCGGAATCGCGAAGTACTTTGGGAAAGGAATGGGTATAGCCATTGCCGACTACGACGGTGACGGCTTCATGGACATTTTTGTGGCGAATGACAACCGCCCCAACTTTCTCTTTCATAATCTCGGCGGCAAGAAATTCGAAGAAGTTGCTCTGGAATCGGGTGTCGCTTACGCCCAGAGTGGCAGCGCGCTTTCTGGCATGGGTGTCGATTTCAGAGACGTTGATAATGATGGACGCCCGGATATCTGGCACACAGCGGTGGAGAACGAATCCTTCCCGCTATTTCGTAACGCGGGTGGCGGACAGTTCGTGGAGCAAACGCTTCCCGCTCAATTGGCACTGACTCGCACCATGTCTGGATGGGGAAACGGAATCTTTGATTTCGATAATGATGGATGGAAGGACCTGTTCGTCGCCCGCAGCAATGTTCTCGATAACATCGCCGAATTCTCGAATCGCAAGTACGAGGAACGCAACTCAGTTTTTCGCAACCTCGGAAATGGAAAGTTCCAGGACGTCAGCGGCGAAGCGGGTGCCGACTTCCAGTTAGCAGCCGCACATCGAGGAGTGGCTTTTGGAGACATAGACAATGACGGACGAATTGATGCCGTGGTCACTGTCCTTAATGGGTCTCTACAATATTTTCACAATATCTCAAAGAATAGTAATCACTGGATCATCCTGAAGCTTGTCGGCAAGAAGAGCAATCGTATGGGACTTGGGGCGCAAGTGCGCATCACGGGCGAGGACGGTAAAGTTCAGTACAACGAGGCCACGACAGCGGTCGGCTACGCGTGTGCGAGTGACTCTCGTGTGCAGTTCGGCGTCGGCGGTTCACGAGTCATCCGCGAAATCGAGATTACATGGCCGAGCAGCATCCGGCAGGTGCTACGGAATGTGCCTTCCGATCAAATTCTGAAGGTTGAAGAACAAGTCCACTAATTGTTCGTCCAACAGTCCCTCCGTCCATCCGGAATTTTCAGTAACTGGCAAGTGATAGAAGAGAATGGCGAGCGCGGTACGACTCGAATGATACCCATTCGAGCATGGTTGCAGCAGACCGATAGTCAACAAACGACAATCTCCGGATCGCCAAAGATCCGGGAACGTGACGATAATGGATGCTTGTCATTCTGGATGCCGAAAGCGTAGCCAATCTCTGTATTTCCCGTTCGCCTCGGAAGAACTAAAGCGATTGTCTGCTGGCGGACTTCGCAGAAGCCGATTTCTGGCCCGGAGCAACCCCGTATTAGCGACTACTCAAGATGAACCGTTGCCGAGGTCTTGCTGTAACACAACCAGCTCGAAAAAGAGAAACCCCATGGGACGGCTCACGATTTTGATGAAGTCAAATAGCGAAAGCTCAAAATTAACGCCGCGGGGTCCTCAGCTTGTTCTGCCTCACCAAGCATTTTCCAATCGAAATGAAGGGCGCCAACGGATTGGCGCGCCGTCTAGCCGCTCGTGCTGGTCAATAGCCAAAAGAGCTAACGCAAAAAGACTGTTGTTTAGAAGTTTAGAAAACTACCGTTTCCTAACGCCATGAGGAGAATTAAGAATCCACTCTCGAACGGGTTTTCACGTGACCGATTTTGGGCAGGATTTCTAACACCGCTGACTTAGCAAGAAAGCGCTCTAACCAGACTGAGCTACGGGCCTACCATTTCAAGTCGCCGCTCCATTTTCTGCCTGTGATTCCCTACATGTGTTGTGGTTTTTTGCTCCGTTAGTCGGGGACTCGAAACGTTCCAGTGCTTCGCGGCGTCTTCCCCATGCGTGTGGCTGTCCACGTTACGTCTCCCGGAGAGGGACTGATTGTGATTTGTGGTGGTAAGGGCTGGTCGTAGTGTTTTCGTTCCCTAGACGTCTCTCTCGCGTTCCTCGCAGCCATTTCGCCGCAAAGCGTCGTCCGCCCATTTTCGCGGAGAATGCTTTCCCGAAAGACACCGATAGTTGACCCCTCGCCAAGCTTATCCGTAACATTCTCGCCAATGGCTAGCCAGTCCCAACTCGTCGGCCAGACGATTTCGCGTTACCGCATCATCGAGAAACTCGGCGGTGGGGGGATGGGTGTGGTCTATAAGGCTGAGGATACTCGTCTCCAGCGTTTCGTCGCGCTCAAGTTTTTGCCTGAAGATTTAGCGCGAGATCCGCATGCCCTCGCGCGGTTCCAGCGCGAGGCACAGGCGGCTTCTGCACTAAACCACCCGAACATCTGCACCATCCACGAAATTGACGACCAGCACGGTCAGGCGTTCATTGCCATGGAGTTTCTCGACGGCATGACGCTCAAGCATCGCATCGCGGGTCGTCCGATGGAAACAGAGTTGATTGTGTCGCTGGCCATCGAAATCGCGGATGCGCTCGACGCAGCGCATGCCGAAGGGATCATCCACCGCGACATCAAGCCCGCGAACATCTTCGTCACGAAACGAGGACACGCAAAAATCCTCGACTTCGGCTTGGCCAAGGTTGCGGCAGAACCCGTGTCAGGGACAGAGCCGACCGCCGCCACCTTTGACGCAGGGGAGCATCTCACGAGCCCTGGAACGGCGCTTGGCACAGTCGCCTACATGTCACCGGAACAGGTCAGGGGCAAGGACTTGGATGCGCGAACCGACCTATTCTCCTTCGGCGCGGTGCTCTATGAGATGGCCACCGGGCAGCTGCCGTTCCGAGGCGAGACTTCGGGAATGATCTTCAACGCCATCCTGGAGCGACCGCCAGTGCCGCCCGTGCGGCTCAACCCTGAGGTTCCATCTAAGCTGGAAGAAATCATCAGCAAGTGTCTTGAGAAGGACAGGGAAGTGCGCTGCCAGTCTGCCGCCGAACTGCGGGCCGACCTGAAGAGATTGAAACGCGATACTGAATCGGGGCGGCACGGTGAGGCTCGGTGGGCGGCGACTGTAAGAGGCGAACAGGGCGCGCTGGCGCGAAGCGCGACCGTAGGGGCACAGATTGCAGGCAGTCCGATTGTCTTGGGGGCGGCAAAGCGGCATATGCTGTGGACCATAGTTGGAGGGTCGGTAGTGCTGGCGTTATTGGGGGTGGCCGGTTACGGCGTGTATTCGCTGCTACACGCAAGGCCGCATGTGCCGTTTCAAGTGTTTGCAATTACGCAGATCACAGACAACGGGAAGTCCGTGCTCGCGGCGATTTCGCCGGACAGCAAGTATCTGTTGGTCGTGCAGGAAGACAGGGGAAAGCAAAGTCTGTGGCTGCACAATATACCGTCCAACAGCGACACGCAGGTGATCGCACCGGAAATCGCGACTTATCGGAACTTGTTGTTCTCACCCGACGGTAACTTTATCTATTTTCGGAAAGCCACCGATGCAACGCGGACGGCTTATAATCTGTATCGCGCACCGGTCCTCGGTGGCATCCCCCAGATCGTCGTTCGCGATGTCGATTTCGGAATTACATTCTCACCCGACGGCAAGAGTTTTGCCTTCGTGCGGCGAAACATCCCGGAAATCGGGAGGTACCAGTTGCTGATCGCGAATGCAGACGGCACAGATCAGAGAAATATCGCCAGCGGGCCCACAAGCGAAGTACCCATCAGCCCCTCTTGGTCGCCGGATGGTAAGCAGATTGCCGCAGTGATATTTGCTGGTACCCGAGAGGCTGCCGCAGTCTACATATTCGACATTGCTACAGGAAAGAACTGGCGGATGCCAGGACGAGAAGCCATGCAGGTATTGGAACAGGTGTGGATGCCCGACGGAAGTGGAGTGATCGTTAACTACCTCGGCGGTGAAACCGGCTACCGGCGGGCGCAAGTCGGCTTCCGGGCCACTACAGGTGATTTTAATCCAATTACCCAGGATACGAACTATTACCGAACTCTGACTATTTCAGCGGACGGTAAGACGCTGGCTACGGTGCAGGCTAAACATAGGAACACACTATATCTGCTCCCTGCCGATGGTGTGGTACGAACTTCTGTGAGCCCTGCGCTCGCCCCAGACAAGGATTTGCTTGATTTCGCCTGGGCGGGAGACACCGAGTTGTTGATTAACGAGGGCACAAAACTATTGCGTGCAGCGGCGGATGGCAACAACCGGAGAATCATTTTGGAGGATCCCGGGGCCGTCGTCCTCCGCCCCAGAGTCTGCGACGGTGGGCAGTACATCGTTTTTGCCTGGGCCGGTCACGTGGAAGGGAAAAATATTTGGCGCGTAGATGTCGATGGGTCGAACCCGAAACAGTTGACGCACGACAGGAAAGCGGGTTCGCCTCGTTGCTCGCCCGACGGCAAGTGGGTGTACTTTCGCAACGAGAAGACGCCCCTTGCAATCGAGCGCGTTCCGATCGAAGGGGGAACCCCAGACGTCATCTCCGCTTCTCTAGTGCCCAACAACTTGAATCCTTACGGATTTTCTGTCTCGCCTGATGGTAAGCTGCTCGCTTTCAACGCTACGCGATCGGACACGCACAAGACGCAGCTTGTGCTGGTGAGTCTGGGCTTGACAGTTGAGGAATCCACCAGTCGTTTTCTGGACCCGGATCTTCGGATATCGGACGACCCGGAATTCACGCCTGATGGGAAAGCTGTCGTCTATGGCGTCGAGGAAAACGGCGTTGAGAATTTGTGGCGGCAACCAATCAATGGGATGCCTGGTCGCCAAATCACGAAGTTTCAGACCGATCTCATTTCAGGATATCAATACTCCCCTCACGGGAAAACGCTCGGTGTACTGCGTTTTCACAGTGATTCGGACGTGGTGATGTTGCGGGATACAACGGCCAAGTAGAAGGAAGACGGCAAGCACAGACCAAGATGCAACCTGCGATTCCTACCTGTGATCTCTACCTGTGAAACAGGTGGAGCACGTGTAGAGGCCATACTCGATATGTTTTAAGTTGTTATCTTTCCTAACCGTGGTAGGTTGACACGGATGAGGTCGATGGTCCGAGTCCATTCGGGCCTACCACTCAAACAAGTGACTTAGCAGTCCAGCCCGAAATTTCACACCTGTGATTTCACACCTGTGGTTACTTACTAAACCACCTAGCTAGCTAGGCGAACAAAAGGCGAAAGTGATAAACTGCGGGTGTGGACGAGGGCCGCAAGCGCGTGCTGTTGATCGCGGCGAGTATCCTCGCTGCGCGCAAACTGGCACAGTTCGATGGCGGGAAAAGAGTTCCGGCGACCATGAGCGCAATCGCGGACGCGGTGCGGTGGGCCGAGGAAATCATGAAGGCGATTGACGAACACTGGCCTGCTGGGAGGTGAATGTGCGGTTTTCCCTAACAGCCTGACCCAGAAATTTCTGTCCCGTGTGACCCTCGAACCACCCGCTCTGCCGCTCAGATGCCGAGAGAGGCACGATCAAAGTCGGCGGGACCCTACCGCCACAGATCAAGCTCTACCGTTGACTTAGCAACCCAGCCCGAAATTTCACACCTGTGGTTTACACCGGAAACCGCTAAACCCCTGTAAACACGCGGAACGCAGGCTGATCACACGCTAGAATCACGGGCTGGAAATGCCTGCCGCTGTCGTTGTGTTATGGCGAATAAAAAGCGAAAGTGCTACACTCGTTCCCGTGGCGAGCAGGCAGCGAGTTCAATATAGCGGCTTCGTAAACGCTGGTCGGACTGCAACGGTTCCATCTTTTTCCACCACGGCAAGTAACGGAGTAGATCGATCGGCCCGCTCATCTCGGACCACGATCTCCAGCCGAGGTTTCAACGTCGCACTCTCAGCGGGCGTCAGCACTTGCCCAGACTGTTGCAATGACGCCAACGCGCGCCGAAACTCGGTGCGCTGCTCCTCCACAGTCGCGAGCAATCGTTGTCTGTAGTCGGCCTCGTCTTTCCAAACGATGGTTATCTGCGGGTACGGATCCATGCTCATTCGTGGGAAAGAAGACTTCATCAGTCTAGTCAGATACTGTGCCCGATATCGATCACGGTCGCCGTCGTCGCAAGAACCAGGTGCATCTGGCGGGTTATCGTAGTTGCCCGGTTCTACGCGCCAATAGTAAACCGTTGTGTCGCCACCAACGAGAAACGTCGCCGTCAGCATCGGCATGTGCTCGGGAAACTGTGTGAGATGATACAGGCCAACCGACGGCCAACGTGCCTTTGGGGCTCTGAGTGAGAAACCGCATTCACTCCCGCCGCCGCCGGAACCGCCACCAAAACCGGCGTCAACTACTGACACCGTCACGTGTTGCGTAAATCTCGTTAGCAGAAGTGCAGCGAATCCGGGCGGCCGGGTACTAACTAACACGTTTCCGGCTGCCAGCCAATTCCAGTTCGCCCGTGCGTTATGAAAGATGTCGAGCAGCGCCGACTGAGCATCGGTCTGCGAACGAACGAGCAGTATCACTGACTGGGCTGCAAACTCCGGGTAGAGCTTGCGAGCTTCCTTAACCGGTACGGTGGCACCCAACCCAATAAGTGCATCAAGTACGACAAGCAAGGCGTCGTGGCGGTCGCGTTCTGCTGTCTGGGACGGAGATTGCTCAGTGGGCTGATATTCCTCCACTTTGTCGATAAGCAGTGGGATCAAAGCTGTCTGGTGGTCCTGCCTCGCGAGCCACGCGCCCCACGCGACCCTGAATGGATCCTTAGAACGCAGCCACTCAGTTGCCCAATCTGCTCGCCGTTCTGCATCGGCACGCAGTAGAGGCACCGGATCGCTGTGTGGTGGTTGCTGCGCGGTCAGAGATGCGGCAAGACCAACAAAGACGCATGCCGCTTTGAGCAGCAATGCATGCCAGCGCTGGCTCATCCTTCAGAGTCTATCAGGGTATGAGTTGAAGCCATTTGCACGGGAGGGTGAGCCTCTACTCTTGTCCCTAATACGCTAATACAAGCCGGGTCCGCCGTAGTATTACCGGGCTTCCCGCCGACGAACCTGCCGCTGCTGCCGAGCCGCCGCCAACTTCCGGTCCCGTTCGCTGTGAATCTCCTGCTGACGACCCGGCCAGCATATCCCTCGGTGTGATATAGCCGATGGCACTGTTCAAACGGATCTCGTTGTAATGCTCGACATAACCGCGCACTAGGCGCCGTGCATCATCCAACGAAAGCGGCGTTCTTGGTCGGATGCACTCGCTCTTCAGCGATTTGTGCCAGTGCTCGATTTTTCCATTGGATTGGAGATAGTAGGGTGAAGTTCGCACGTGCGTCATGCCGGAGATGCGAATGAACTCCTTGAAGTCGCGTGCGATGAACGCGCGAGACGGTCATCACTTTCTGGCGATTTTGGTCGGCAGAGTCACGCCAGCGAAAGAATGAGTTTCTCCGTCGCTTCCTACTGCACCTGCTCCCCAAAGGCTTCGTCCGCATCCGGCACTTCGGCTTTCTCGCCAATCGCTTTCGTGCTTCGCGCTTAACGTTGAGCCGAAACCTGCTGGCCTCCAGTTCCTCCACGGAACAGGAAGTCAGAACACACGGCGTGCGCTCCGAGAGTCCTTCTCTCTGGCACTGCCCACGCTGTGGCATATCGATGGTCGTGATTCAGAGATTTACTGCTGCGGAACTATCAGCGTGCGTGTACTTCGATTCTTCCTAACCCGTCTCTCAGTCGCAACCCGCGGATGTGCTCCGGCACGCCGATGCATTCGTGTCCTCACCCGAGATCCGCGACCTCTCTCACCAGCCTCCGCCGACACTCCGCCAGTTCTCTACAGCGCCGCACACCCTCTTGATCGGCTTTTCTGCTGCCCACCCGTAGACCTGTTGCGCCCCAAACCTCGGTTCAAACCCCACAGCGCGCCGCGTCCGCCGCAAACACCAGCGGCTTCCTCCTAGTCTGCTTATCGAAAACGCCTCGGATCGAGTTCCACTTCGATGCGAGAGTGTCCTACCCGAGGCGTTTCCGATCAAGCCTAGCGACCAACCGCCCAGAATCGTCGGTTCCGCTATCGTGCGCTTCCTCCGGACTATAATGACGCGCAACGCATGGGGCTCACTTCTGGGACTAAACTCGGTCCGTACGAAATTGTCTCGCCTCTCGGCGCAGGCGGCATGGGCGAGGTTTACCGCGCTCACGACTCGCGCCTGGGGCGCGACGTCGCGATCAAAGTTTTGCCTGAGGACCTTTCCTCCAATCCTGATCTGAAGGCGCGCTTCGAGCGGGAGGCGCGAGCGATTTCTGCGCTGTCGCATCCACACATCTGCCATCTCTACGACGTGGGTTCGCAGGATGGCACCGACTATCTGGTGATGGAACTGCTGGAGGGCGAGTCACTGCAGCGTCGCCTGGAGAGAGGTCCATTGCCGGTTTCGCAGGCGTTGCAATGTGCGATTGAAATCGCCGAGGCGCTGGAGAAGGCGCACAAGAGTGGCATTGTGCACCGTGACCTCAAGCCCGGGAACGTCATGCTGACAAAATCCGGGACGAAGCTTCTGGATTTCGGCCTGGCGAAACCCGTTCAAGGCCTGGGCGCGATGGCATTGGGCTCAGTGGCTACCATGAGCCGGCCTTTAACCCAGGAAGGCAAGATCGTCGGAACCTTTCAATACATGGCGCCGGAGCAGGTTCAGGGACAGGAAGCGGACGCGCGCACCGACATCTTTGCCCTCGGGGCGGTTCTCTACGAGATGATCACCGGCAAACGGGCCTTCGCCGGCAAGACCCAGATCAGCGTGATGAGCGCGATCCTGGATAAAGAGCCGGAGCCCATCTCAGCCGTGCAGCCGCTCACTCCGCAAGCCCTCGATCATGTGATCCAGCGTGCTCTGGCGAAGGATCCCGAAGAACGCTGGCAAAGCGCCGCTGACGTGAAGGCGGAACTGAAATGGATTGCTACCGCGGGCAAGCCACCCGAACCCGCCAAAGCCCGCGCGCCTAACCGAGCCGTCGCCGCTCTCGCCGCAGCGTGCGTGCTGTTGCCGGCTGCCCTCGCAGCAGCCTTCTTTTTTCTGCCCAAGCCGTCCACTCCCGCAGTTGAGGTGCGGGCATTGATTCCAGCGCCCGACAAAACTGAATTCCAGTTGATGGATGACGATGCCGCGGGTCCGGTGGCAATTTCGCCCGACGGCACCCGCATCGCGTTTACTGCGCGAGACGACCAAGGCCGGTCGAGTGTGTGGGTGCGCGCCTTGAACGGCGGCGAAGCCCGCCCCCTGATTGGCACCGAAACTGGAACCTACCCCTTCTGGTCGCCAGACGGTAAGTGGCTGGGCTTTTTCGCAAACGGGAAATTGAAGAAGGCGCCGATTGATTCTGGCCCGGTGTTGGAATTGGCGGACGCACCTCGCGGCCGTGGCGGAAGCTGGGGCACGAACAATATGATCCTGTTTGTCCCCGAGCCAACCAAACCCGTTTTTGTGGTGGGAGCAAGTGGGGGTGCAGCCAGAGCGGTCACCACCATCAATCACGAACTGCACACAACACATCGCTGGCCGGTGTGGCTCGCGGACCGCAAGCGCTTCCTTTATCTCGCCAGCTCTCACGGCAATCCGGCGGCCAATGAGCATAACGGCATCTACCTGGCCCAGTTGGATGGCAAGAAGGAGCGAATGCTTATGCCAGCGGACAGTAACGCAGTGGTCGCGCCCGGATACCTCCTCTATGTGCAGAGCAACATACTCATGGCGATGCCGTTCAATGAGCGAAGCGGTGAGCTGAACGGTGACGCTGTAGCAGTTGCGCAAGACGTGAACCACAATCCGGGAACGTGGCACAGCGCGTTTGACGTTTCACCGACCGGGGTTCTCGTGTATCAGGCGGGCAACACGGTAAAGCCGTCGCAATTACTCTGGCTGTCGCCGGCAAGCAAAGCACCAACCAAAGCCGCTGATAATGACAACTATCGCGACGTGTGGCTATCCCCAGATGGCCACAGGCTGGCGGTGACCATCGGCTCGCCTCACGTGGAGTTGTGGATCTACGATCTAGCTCGCGGAGTCAAAACGCGCCTCACCTTCACCGAAGCAGGGTTTATCAGCAGAGTCGCATGGGCGCCGGATGGCGGCCGCCTTGCGTTTTCGGAGGTCGGGAATTCCGGGTCGAAGATGTACGTCAAGGAGGCCGGAGGTTCAGGCAAGCAGGAGGAATTGGTCTCCGCCGGAACGGTACTCAATACGATCGATGACTGGTCGAAAGACGGCCAGTTTCTTCTATATCATGCCGTCGTTCCGCCTGCTCCGTTCGGTTTGTATGTACTTCCCATGAACGGCGAGCGCAAGCCCAGGCCGTTCCTTCAGTCATCATTTATGGTTGCCCTTGGAGCCCATTTTTCCCCCGATAGTAAATGGGTGGCCTATCTTTCCGCGGAAAGCGGCGCCATCGAGGCGTATGTCACCAGCTTCCCCGATGCCAACGGCAAATGGCTGGTTTCCAGCGATGGAGCACGGTCCGTCCATTGGTTCCCGAACGGGCAGTCACTGTTGTACGAGAGAATGGACGGCACATTGGTGAAGGTCGCATTTACCGCGCGTGGAAAGAACGTAGAGATCGGGGCGCCGCAGCTCTATGTGAACGCCCGCCCGCGGGTCACAACCTACGGTCAGGCGTGGGATATTGCGCCAGACGGACGCGTAATCACGAATACGGACGTGGGTGAATCAACCCACGCCATCAACGTGGTGGTGAACTGGA
>Ga0210405_10001754_pt1 | contig 23880 bp, 25 predicted proteins | sample IncBWH11MmetaG_FD_155492 | JGI IMG/M metagenome (GOLD analysis project Ga0210405, IMG submission 155492) | Forest soil microbial communities from Barre Woods Harvard Forest LTER site, Petersham, Massachusetts, United States - Inc-BW-H-11-M | ecosystem: Environmental > Terrestrial > Soil >... | reverse complement strand
CTGCAGCGCCGAGACCTTGACGTTGCGGCGCGCGGCAACCGCGCGCGGGGAATCCTGACGCTTGAGGGCGTCGAAGGTCGCGCGCACCACGTTGTACGGGTTCGAAGTGCCGAGCGACTTCGCCACCACGTCCTGCATGCCCAACGTTTCGAACACCGCGCGCATCGGGCCGCCGGCGATGATGCCGGTGCCGGGCGGGGCGGCGCGCAGATAGACGCGGCCGGCGCCGTGGCGGCCGGCCACGTCGTGGTGCAGCGTGCGCCCTTCGCGCAGCGGCACGCGGGTGAGCCCGCGCTTGGCCGCCTCGGTCGCCTTGCGGATCGCCTCCGGCACCTCGCGCGCCTTGCCGTGGCCGAAACCGACCCGGCCTTTCTGGTCGCCGACGACGACCAAGGCGGCAAAGCCGAAGCGGCGGCCGCCCTTGACCACCTTGGCGACGCGATTGATGTGGACGAGCTTGTCGACGAATTCGCTGTCGCGCTCTTCGCCGCCTCTCCGCTCGCGTGGTTCACGCGCCATGTTGCTCAGCCATTTTGTTCAACCCTTGGTCCTGTCATCAGAAATTCAGCCCGCTCTCGCGCGCAGCGTCGGCCAGCGCCTTGACCCGGCCGTGATAGAGATAGCCGCCGCGGTCGAATACCACGTCTTTGACGCCCTTCTCTTTGGCGCGCTCGGCGATGAGCTTGCCCACGGCCTTGGCCGCGTCCACGCTGGCGCCGGTCTTGAAGCCCTCGCGCGTCGCCTTCTCAATCGAGGAGGCAGACGCGACCGTGACGCCGCGATCGTCGTCGATCACTTGGGCGTAGATGTGCTTGGAGGAGCGAAACACCGACAGCCGCGTGCGCCCATGCGCCGCTCGGGCAAGCATGCCGCGCACGCGTCCCCGCCGCCGATCGATCCTGTCGCTGAGCTTGGTCATCGGCGGCTCCGTTACTTCTTCTTGCCTTCCTTGCGGAAGATGCGCTCGCCGGCGTACTTGATGCCCTTACCCTTGTAGGGCTCCGGCGGCCGGTATTCGCGGATCTCGGCCGCGACCTGCCCGACTTTCTGGCGGTCGATGCCGCTGATCACGATCTCGACCGGGCGGGGCGTCGCTATCGCGATGCCTTCCGGGATCGGATAGACGATGTCGTGGCTGTAGCCGAGCGCGAGCTGCAGGTTCTTGCCCTGGACCGAGGCGCGGTAGCCGACGCCGCTGATCTCCAGGCGCCGCTCGAATCCCTTGGTCACGCCGGCGATCAGGTTGGCGATGAGCGTGCGCGAGGTGCCCCATTGCGCACGCGCGCCCTTGGTCTCGGCGCGTGGATCGACCTTGATCTCGCCGCCATCGAGTTTCACCGCCACGTCGTCGTGCAGCACGACCTGCAGCGCGCCCTTCGGGCCTTTCACCTTTACGGTCTGGCCCTCGACGTTGGCGGTGATGCCGGCGGGGACTGCAATCGCCTTTTTTCCGATGCGCGACATGACCTAGAACACCGTACAGAGAATCTCGCCGCCGACATTGGCGTCGCGGGCGTCATGGTCGGCCATGACTCCCTTCGGCGTCGAGACGATGGCGACGCCGAGGCCGTTGTTGATGCGCGGCAGGTTCTTGACCGAGGTATAGACGCGGCGGCCCGGCTTGGAAATGCGCTCGATCTCGCGGATGACCGGCTCGCCATCGAAATATTTCAGCTCGATCTCGATCTCCGAGCGGCCCTCACGTTCGACCACCGCATAGCCGCGGATATAGCCCTCGTTCTTGAGCACGCCGAGCACGTTCTCGCGTAGCCGCGAATTCGGGCTTAAGACCTTGCTCTTGTTGCGCATCTGCGCGTTGCGGATGCGGGAAAGGAGATCGCCCAGCGGATCGTTCATCGACATCGGACCAGGGCCTCCTCACCAGCTCGACTTCAACAGGCCCGGAATCAGGCCCTTGGAGCCGAGATCGCGCAGCGCGATGCGCGACAGCTTGTGCTTGCGGTAGTAGCCGCGCGGCCGCCCGGTCACCTCGCAGCGGTTGCGGATGCGGGTGGCAGACGAGTTGCGCGGCAGTTCGGCGAGCTTGAGCACGGCGGCGAAGCGTTCTTCCACCGGCTTGGTGCGGTCGCGCGCGACCGCCTTGAGCCGCGCCCGCCGGCCCGAGAATTTCTTCGCCAGCCGGCGGCGCCGGCTGTTCTTCTCGATCGCACTCTTCTTCGCCATTTCGGTCTCCTCGCGGTTCCGCGTCTGCGGCCTTTCTTGCGTCGGCCTCACTGCCGGAACGGAAAATTGAACGCCGTCAACAGCGCGCGCGCCTCGTCGTCGTTGCGCGCCGTGGTGCATACGGTGATGTCCATGCCCCAGATGTCGGCGGCGTTGTCGTAATCGATCTCCGGGAACACGATGTGCTCCTTGATGCCGAGCGTGTAGTTGCCGCGGCCGTCGAAGCTCTTCGGGCTCAGGCCGCGGAAGTCGCGCACGCGCGGCAGCGCGATGGTGATCAGCCGGTCGAGAAATTCGTACATGCGCGCCTTGCGCAGCGTCACCTTGCAGCCGATGGCTTGGCCGGCGCGCAGCTTGTAGGTGGCGATCGATTTGCGCGCCTTGGTGATCACCGCCCTCTGTCCGGCGATAAGCGCGAGATCGGCGGCGGCCGATTCCACCTTCTTGCGGTCGGCAACGCCTTCGCCGATGCCCATGTTGACGACGATCTTGTCGAGCACCGGAATCTCAAAGCGATTCTTGTAGCCGAACTGCTCGGCAAGCTTGCCGCGTATCGTCTCCTCAAACTGCACCTTGAGCCGCGCCGGCACTTTCGGCTCCGGCTCGCGCGGCGCGGCGGGCGCTGCCGCCTTCTCGCCCTTGCCGTCGGGCGCGGCCTTGCCCTTCTCGCCCTTCTCCGGCTTGGCCGCCTTGGCCCCCTTGCCGCCCTGCTCGCCCTTCGCCGCCTTGGCCGCTTTCTCCGCCTTGTCGGCCTTCTCGGGCTTGCCGGACTGCTGCGACTTCTCCGGCTTCTTTTCCTTCTTCTCGTCGGTATCAGCCATGGATGTCGACTCCCGAACGCTTGGCGAAGCGCACCTTCTTGCGGTCGTCGCCCTTGCCTTCGAACTTGAACCCGACCCGCGTCGGCTTGCCGTCCTTGGGATCGGCCAGCGCGACATTCGAGAGGTGGATCGGCGCCTCCTTGGAGATGATGCCGCCCTCCTGCGAGGCGCTCTGGCGCTGATGGCGCTTGACCATGTTGATGCCGCGCACGAGCACGCGGCCGTGGTCGCGGCGCACCTCGATCACCTCGCCGGTACGGCCCTTGTCCCGGCCGGCGATCACCACGACGCTATCGCCCTTCCTGATCTTCGCCGCCATCACAGCACCTCGGGCGCGAGCGAAATGATCTTCATGTGGTTCTTCGCCCGCAGCTCGCGCGGCACCGGGCCGAAGATGCGGGTGCCGACCGGCTCCATCTGCGGGTTGATCAGCACCGCGGCGTTGCGGTCGAAGCGGATGATCGAGCCGTCGGGGCGCTTGATGTCCTTGGAGATGCGCACGATGACCGCCTTCATCACGTCGCCCTTCTTGACGCGGCCGCGCGGGATCGCCTCCTTCACCGACACGACGATGACGTCGCCGATGGTGGCGTATTTGCGCTTGGAGCCGCCCAGCACCTTGATGCACATGACGCGGCGCGCGCCGGAATTGTCCGCCACGTCGAGATTGGTCTGCATCTGGATCATGGGCTACCCCATTCACTCCAATTCGATCACGCCGCGGTCAGGACGCCTGCTTTTTCTCGCCGCGCACCACGGCCCAGCGCTTGAGCTTGGAGATCGGCCGGTGCTCCTCGATCCACACGATGTCGCCGATCTTGAACTCGTTCTTCTCGTCGTGCGCGTAGTATTTCTTCGAGCGGCGCACCGTCTTCTTGAACAGTGGATGGGTGAAGCGGCGCTCCACGCGAACCACCAACGTCTTGTCCTGTTTATCGCTCACCACGACGCCTTGCAGGCTGCGCTTGGGCATCTTCGGTCCTTTCAGCTCTTCGGCGTGCGCTTCTGCCGCACGATGGTCTTGAGCCGGGCGATATCGCGCCGCACCTCGCGCACCCGCGTTGTGTTTTCCAATTGCCCGGTGGCGCGCTGGAAGCGCAGGTTGAACTGCTCCTTCTTGAGCTTGAGCACCTCGTCGTCGATCTGGTCGACGGTCATCGCCCGGATATCGGCTACCTTCATGACACGCCTACTCGCTGATGCGCTCGACGAAGCGCGTCTTGATCGGCAGCTTGGCCGCGGCCAGCGCCAGCGATTCCTTGGCCACCTCGACGCTGACGCCGTCGATCTCGAACAGAATGCGGCCCGGCTTGACCCGCGCCACCCACAGTTCCGGCGTGCCCTTGCCCGAGCCCATGCGCACCTCGAGCGGCTTCTTCGAGACTGGCACGTCCGGGAAGACGCGGATCCAGACGCGGCCCGAGCGCTTCATGTGCCGGGTCAGAGCGCGGCGCGCGGCTTCGATCTGCCGCGCCGTGATCCGCTCGGGCTCGAGCGCCTTCAAGCCGAACTGGCCGAAGGCGAGCGACACCGCACTTGAGGCGCGGCCGTGGATGCGGCCCTTGTGCGCCTTGCGGAATTTCATTCGCATCGGTTGCAGCATGGCGGACGCCTTTTCTCACTAAGCTTTTCTGCTCGCTCACGCCGCATCGCGCCGCGGCCGGCCGGCCTCGGCTTCGGCCATGCGCTTGTCCTGCGCCATCGGATCGTGCTCCATGATCTCGCCCTTGAAGATCCAGACCTTGACGCCGCAGGTGCCGTAGGTGGTGAACGCGGTGGCGATGCCGTAATCGACGTCGGCGCGCAGCGTATGCAGCGGCACGCGGCCCTCGCGATACCATTCCATGCGCGCGATCTCGGCGCCGCCGAGCCGGCCGGAGCAGTTGATGCGGATGCCGCCAGCGCCGAGCCGCATCGCCGACTGCACCGCGCGCTTCATGGCGCGGCGGAAGGCGACGCGCCGCTCAAGCTGCTGGGCGATCGATTCGGCGACAAGCTGCGCGTCGAGCTCGGGCTTGCGGATTTCGACGATGTTGATAACGACGTCGCTGTCGGTAAGCTCGGCGACCTTGCGCCGCAGCTTCTCGATATCGGCGCCTTTCTTGCCGATGACGACGCCGGGGCGCGCCGAGTGGATGGTGACGCGGCACTTCTTGTGCGGCCGCTCGATCACGATCTTCGACACCGCCGCCTGCTTGAGCTCCTTCATTAGGGCTTGGCGGATCTTCATATCCTCGTGCAGCAGCGACCCATAGCTGGTCTTGCCGGCAAACCAGCGCGAATCCCAGGTGCGGTTGATGCCCAGCCGAAGCCCGATCGGATTGACTTTCTGACCCATATTTCTCTCCCGGCCCTAGGCCTGCGCCTCGACCTCACGCACCACGATGGTGAGGTTCGAGAACGGCTTGAAAATCTTGCCGGCGCGGCCGCGCGCGCGCGGCATGTGGCGCTTGAGCACCAGCGCCTTGCCGACATGCGCCTGCACCACGACGAGGTCGTCGACGTCGAGGTCGTGATTGTTCTCGGCGTTGGCGATGGCTGATTCCAGGCACTTGCGCACGTCGCGGGCGATGCGCTTGCGCGAGAATTCGAGATCGGCGAGCGCGGCCGCGACCTTCTTGCCACGGATGAGCTGCGCCAGCAGGTTGAGCTTCTGCGGGCTCACCCGCAGCATGCGGGCGACGGCCTTCGCCTCAGTGTCGGAGAGGGAGCGCTCCCGCGCCTTCTTGCTCATGGACGCTGCTCCCGCCTCACGATGTGCCGCCCGCGGGCGCGGATGCCGGCGCGGCGGCCGGCGCCGCACTCGAAGCTGCCGGCGCTCCCGGCCCGGAGGCACGCTTGGCCTTGCGGTCCGAGGAATGACCGTAGAACGAGCGCGTCGGCGCGAACTCGCCGAACTTGTGCCCGACCATCTCCTCGGTGACGATCACCGGGATGTGCTTCTGGCCGTTGTAGACGCCGAAGGTGAGCCCGACGAACTGCGGCAGGATGGTGGAGCGGCGCGACCAGATGCGGATCATCTCGTGGCGACCCGACGACCGCGCTGCATCCGCCTTCTTGAGCAGATAGCCGTCGACAAACGGACCCTTCCAGACCGAACGCGCCATATCGCCTACCCCTTTAACCGACACGCGGGCCTGCTGACCGTCATCCTGAGGTGCGAGCGAAGCGAGCCTCGAAGGATGAGCGGCCGATGAGCCCCGGCCGTCGCCCTTCGAGGCTCGGCGCTGCGCGCCGAGCACCTCAGGGTGACGGAATGAAGATCGATTTCCATCACACTCACTTTTTCTTCTTCCGCGCGTGGCGGCTCAGCATGATGAACTTCGCCGTCGCTTTGTTCTTGCGGGTCTTGCGGCCCTTGGTCGGCTTGCCCCACGGCGTCACCGGATGGCGGCCGCCGCGGGTTCGCCCGCCGAGCGGATGATCCACCGGATTCATCGCCTCGCCGCGGACATGGCCGCGCCGGCCCATCCAGCGCGTGCGCCCCGCTTTGCCGATCGAGATGTTCATGTTGTCGGGGTTCGACACCGCGCCGACCGTGGCGATGCAGCGGCCATGCGCCAGCCGCTGCTCGCCGGAATTGAGCCGAAGGATGACGTAGGCGCCGTCGCGGCCGACGATCTGCGCATAGGTGCCGGCCGAACGCGCGATCTGACCGCCCTTGCCGACCTTGAGCTCGATGTTGTGGATGATGGTGCCGACCGGAATGTTGGCGAGCGGCATGGCGTTGCCGGGCTTTACGTCGACATATTCGCCGGCCACCACCGTGTCGCCGGCGGCAAGGCGTTGCGGCGCCAGGATGTAGGCGAGTTCGCCGTCCTCGTATTTGATCAGTGCGATGAAGCCGGTGCGGTTCGGATCGTATTCGAGGCGCTCGACCTTGGCCGGCGCATCGAACCGGCGGCGCTTGAAGTCGATCTTGCGGTAGGCCTTCTTGTGGCCGCCGCCGCGGTAGCGCGAGGTGATGCCCCCGCCGTTGTTGCGGCCGCCGCTCGAATTCGCCCCCTCGGTCAGCGCCTTTACCGGCGCACCGGTATGAAGGCCCGAGCGGTCGACGAGGACGAGTTGCCGCTGGCCAGGCGTGACCGGATTGTAGCTCTTGAGTGCCATCGCGCCCGCTCCCTACAGTCCCGTGGTCACGTCGATGCGCTGACCCTCTTCCAGGGTCACGATGGCGCGCTTGGTTTCCGCCTGCAGCCCGTAGCGGCCGCGGAACGCCTTCCACTTGCCGCGCCGCCGCAGCGTGTTCACGCTCTTGACCTTCACGTCAAACAGCTTCTCCACCGCTTCCTTGATCTGCGGCTTGGTCGCCGCCAGCGTCACCTTGAACACCACCTTGCTCTGCTCGGAGGCGTTGGTCGCCTTCTCGGTGATCACCGGCGCGATGATCACGTCGTAGTGGCGCGGATCCTTGGTGCTCATTTGAATCGTGCCTCCAGCGCGTCGACCGCGGCGCGAGTGAGCACCAGCTTGTGCCGGCGCAGCACGTCATAGACGTTGATACCGGCGACCGGCAGCACGTCGATGTTCGGCAGATTGCGCGCCGCCGTGCGCACGTCGGCCCCCACCTCGGCGCCGTCGATGATCAGCGCGTTGGAGAGGCCGAGCTTCGCGAACTGGTTGCGCAGCGCCTTGGTCTTCGCTTCCTTCAAGCTCAGCGCCTCGATGACGATGATGCCGTCGTCCTTGGCCTTGGCCGAGAGCGCGTGCCTGAGCGCGAGCGCGCGCACCTTCTTCGGCAGGCCGATGGCCTGACTGCGCGTGTGCGGCCCGAACGAGCGGCCACCACCGCGGAACAGGTTGACCCGCGCCGACCCGTGGCGGGCCGAGCCGGTGCCCTTCTGCCGGTACATCTTCTTGCCGGTGCGGTTGATCTCGGCGCGGTTCTTCACCTCGTGGGTGCCGCGCTGGCGTTTGGCGAGTTGCCACACCACGCAGCGCTGAATGATGTCGGTGCGCGGCTCGAGCCCGAAAATGGCATCGGACACCGTAACCGAGCCGGATTCCTTGCCGTCGAGGGTGGTGACTTTGAGCTCCATGTCACGCGCCCTTTGCTGCTGGCTCGGCGGGCGCGGTAGGCTCGGGCGGCGCCGCCGTCTCCGCTGCCGCGCCGGCCTCGGCTGCCGCGCCGGCGAGCTTGAACTTGCCGGGCTTCGGCACGCCGTCGGGAAGTTTCTTCTTCACCGCGTCGCGCACCATGATCCAGCCGCCCTTGACGCCGGGGACGGCGCCCTCGACCAGGATCAGTCCGCGCTCGACGTCGGTCTGCATGACCTTCAGATTGAGCGTGGTCACGCGCTCGACGCCCATGTGCCCTGCCATCTTCTTGTTCTTGAAGGTCTTGCCCGGATCCTGCCGGCCGCCGGTCGAGCCGTGCGAGCGGTGGGAGGCCGAAACGCCGTGGCTCGCCCGCAGCCCAGCGAAGTTCCAGCGCTTCATCGGGCCGGCGAAACCCTTGCCGGTCGAAGTACCGGTCACGTCGACATACTGGCCGACGACGAAGTGGTCGGCGGTGATCTCGGCGCCGACCGGGATCAGCGCGTCGGCATCGACGCGAAACTCGGCGAGCTTGCGCTTGGGCTCGACCTTGGCGACGGCGAAATGGCCGCGGTCGGCCTTGGTCGTGCGCTGCACCTTGCGCACGCCGGAGCCGAGCTGGAGCGCGACGTAGCCGTTGTCCTCCTTGGTGCGGTGGGAGACGACCTGGCAATTGCCCAGCCGCAGCACCGTCACCGGCACGTGCTCGCCGCTCTCGGTGAAAAGCCGCATCATCCCGATCTTCTGTGCGATCACCCCGGAACGCATTGCAAATCCCCTTCGCGCCTCAGAGCTTGATCTCGACGTCGACGCCGGCGGCGAGATCGAGCTTCATCAGCGCATCGACCGTTTGCGGCGTTGGATCGACGATGTCGAGCAGCCGCTTATGCGTGCGCATTTCGAACTGCTCGCGGCTCTTCTTGTCGATGTGCGGCGAGCGGTTGACGGTGAATTTCTCGATCCGCGTCGGCAGCGGAATCGGCCCGCGCACCTGTGCGCCGGTGCGCTTGGCGGTATTGACGATCTCCCGCGTCGAGGCATCGAGGATACGATGATCGAACGCCTTGAGCCGGATGCGTATGTTCTGGCCGTTCATGGTGCCTCGGATGACGGACGACAGACGCCGGACGACAGATGATCTATCGCCGTCGAAGTCGTCGCTTCATTATCCGTCCTCTGTTCTGTGTCGTCCGTCACTGCTACTCAACGATGCTCGCGACCACGCCGGCGCCGACCGTGCGCCCGCCCTCGCGGATGGCGAAGCGCAGCTTCTCCTCCATCGCGATCGGAACGATCAGCGTCACTTCCATGGCGATGTTGTCGCCCGGCATCACCATCTCGGTGCCTTCCGGCAGCGTCACCACGCCGGTCACGTCGGTGGTGCGGAAGTAGAACTGCGGACGATAGTTGGTGAAGAACGGGGTGTGGCGTCCGCCCTCCTCCTTGGTGAGGATGTAGGCCTCGGCCTTGAACTTGGTGTGCGGCTTCACCGAGCCGGGCTTGCACAGCACCTGGCCGCGCTCCACCTCCTCGCGCTTGGTGCCGCGCAGCAGGCAGCCGACGTTGTCGCCGGCTTCGCCCTGATCGAGCAGCTTGCGAAACATCTCGACGCCGGTGACTACCGTCTTCTGCGTCGGGCGGATGCCGACGATCTCGACTTCCTCGCCGACCTTGATGACGCCGCGCTCGATGCGGCCGGTGCAGACCGTGCCGCGGCCGGAGATCGAGAATACGTCTTCGACCGGCATCAGGAACGGCTGGTCCTTCGGACGCTCGGGTTGCGGGATGTATTCGTCGACGGCCTTCATCAGCGCCCCAATCGAAGTCTTGCCCAGCTCCTCGTTGTTGCCTTCGAGCGCCATCAGCGCCGAGCCCTTGACCACCGGAATCTTGTCGCCGGGGAAATTGTATTTGGAGAGAAGCTCGCGCACTTCGAGCTCGACCAGCTCGAGCAACTCGGGATCGTCGACCATGTCGACCTTGTTGAGATAGACGACGAGCGCCGGCACGCCGACCTGGCGGGCGAGCAGGATGTGCTCGCGGGTCTGCGGCATCGGGCCGTCGGCGGCGCTAACCACCAGGATGGCGCCATCCATCTGCGCGGCGCCGGTGATCATGTTCTTCACGTAGTCGGCATGGCCGGGGCAGTCGACGTGGGCGTAATGGCGCTTGTCGGTCTCGTACTCGACGTGGGCGGTCGCGATGGTGATGCCGCGGGCCTTCTCCTCCGGCGCCTTGTCGATCTGATCGTAGGCGGTGAATTTCGCCTGGCCCTTTTCCGCCAGAACCTTGGTGATCGCCGCGGTCAACGTCGTCTTGCCATGATCGACATGGCCAATCGTTCCGATGTTGCAATGCGGCTTGGTGCGCTGGAATTTTTCCTTGGCCATCGTTCGGCTCCTCGGCTGTTAGTCAAAATCTGGCATTGCGGTCGGGGTCCTCATGCGGCACCGGCTCAGGCGTACTTGGCCTGAACCTCGGCGGCGACCGCCTGGGGCACTTGCTCATAGTGGTCGAACTGCATCGTGAAGGTGGCGCGGCCCTGGCTCATGGAGCGCAGGTTGTTGACGTAGGAGAACATGTTGGCGAGCGGCACCATAGCGGTGATGACGTTGGCGTTGCCGCGCATGTCCTGGCCCTGGATCTGCCCGCGGCGCGAATTGAGGTCGCCGATCACAGATCCCGTGTACTCCTCGGGGGTGACCGCCTCGACCTTCATGATCGGCTCGAGCAGCACCGGGGCGCCCTTCTGCAGCGCCTCGCGCATCGCGGAGCGGGCGCAGATCTCGAAGGCCATTGCCGAGGAATCGACGTCGTGCGAGGCGCCGTCGACGAGGCTCACCTTGACGTCGACTACCGGGAAGCCGGCGAGCACGCCGGCGCCGAGCATCGCTTCGAGGCCCTTCTCCACCGCCGGGACGAACTCCTTCGGCACCGCCCCGCCGACCACGTCGTTCTCGAACTCGAAACCGACGCCGGGCGTGGTCGGCTCGGCGATGATCTTGATGCGCGCGAACTGGCCGTGGCCGCCGGTCTGCTTCTTGTGCGTGTAGTCGACTGTGGCCGGCCGGGTGATCTTCTCGCGGTAAGCAACCTGCGGCGCGCCGATATTGGCGTCGACCTTGTAGGTGCGCTTGAGGATGTCGACCTTGATGTCGAGGTGCAGTTCGCCCATGCCCTTGATGATCGTCTGCCCGGATTCTGCGTCGGTGGTGACGCGGAACGAAGGATCCTCGGCCACGAGCTTGGCGAGCGCCACGCCGAGCTTCTCCTGGTCGGCCTTGGACTTCGGCTCGATCGCGATCTCGATGACCGGATCGGGAAATTCCATCTTCTCCAAGACCACCCCTTTGTGCGGATCGCACAAAGTGTCGCCGGTGCGCACCTCCTTGAGGCCGGCCAGCGCCACGATGTCGCCGGCATAAGCCTCCTTGATGTCCTCGCGGTTGTTGGCGTGCATCAAAAGCATGCGGCCGACCCGCTCCTTGCGATCCTTGGTCGAGTTCAGCACCGTGGTGCCGCTCTCGAGCTTGCCCGAGTAGATGCGGCAGAAGGTGATGGTGCCGACGAACGGGTCGTCCATGATCTTGAACGCCAGGATCGACAGCGGCTCGGTGTCGGACGGGCGGCGCACGACCTCGTTGCCCTTGAGGTCGACACCCTTGATCGGGGGCACGTCGAGCGGCGAGGGCAGAAAATCGACCACGGCGTCGAGCAGCGGCTGCACGCCCTTGTTCTTGAAGGCAGAGCCGCACAGCACCGGGAAGAACGCGCTCGAGATCGTCGCCTTGCGGATGAGGCGCTTGAGCGTCGCCTCGTCGGGCTCCTTGCCTTCGAGGTAGGCGGTCATCACCTCGTCGTCGAGCTCGACCGCGGCCTCGATCAGCTTCTCGCGATATTCCCTCGCCTGGTCCTTCAGATCGGCGGGGATATCGATGTCATGGTATTTGGCGCCGAGCGTTTCGTCGTCCCAGACCACGCCGACCATGCGCACGAGATCGATGATGCCTTTGAACTGGTTCTCGGCGCCGATCGGCAGCTGCACGGCGACCGGCCTGGCGCCGAGCCGATCGACGATATCCTTGAGGCACTGGAAGAAATCCGCGCCGATCTTGTCCATCTTGTTGCAGAACACGATGCGCGGAACGCGATAGCGGTCGCCTTGGCGCCAGACCGTCTCGGTCTGCGGCTCCACGCCCTGGTTGGAGTCGAGCACGCAGACGGCGCCGTCAAGCACACGCAGCGAGCGTTCGACCTCGATGGTGAAGTCGACGTGGCCGGGCGTGTCGATGATGTTGAGCCGTTTATCGTTCCAGAACGCGGTGGTCGCGGCCGAGGTGATGGTGATGCCGCGCTCCTGCTCCTGCTCCATCCAATCCATGGTCGCGGCGCCCTCGTGCACCTCGCCCATCTTGTGGCTCTTGCCGGTGTAATAGAGAATGCGCTCGGTCGTGGTCGTCTTGCCGGCGTCGATGTGGGCCATGATGCCGAAGTTGCGGTAGTCCTCGATCGGGTGGGTGCGGGGCATGGGGGAAAATTCCTTCGCTCTCGCCGGCTTCACCAGCGATAGTGCGAGAAGGCCCGGTTGGCTTCCGCCATCCGGTGCGTGTCCTCGCGCTTCTTCACGGCGTTCCCCCTGCTATTCGACGCGTCGAGCAACTCGGCGGAGAGCCGCTCGGTCATGGTCTTCTCATTGCGGTCGCGCGCGGCGGAGATGATCCAGCGGATACCGAGGGCCTGGCGCCGCGAGGTGCGCACCTCGACCGGCACCTGATAGGTGGCGCCGCCGACGCGGCGCGAACGCACCTCGATCGCCGGCATCACGTTGTCGAGCGCCTGCTCGAACACGGTGATCGGATTCTGCCGGGTCTTGCCCTCGATCATGTCGAGCGCGCCGTAGACGATGTTCTCGGCCACCGACTTCTTGCCGGCATGCATCACCGAGTTCATGAATTTCGTGACCACGACGTTCCCGAATTTCGGGTCCGGCAGGATCTCACGCTTGTCTGCCCTGTGGCGGCGGGACATCTGTCTATCTCTGGCTCGTGTTTATCTCTGGCTTCAGCTCTTTACCTTCGTCCGGCCAGGCTGCTGCCGGCCACCGTTGCCTTCTCAACGCAAAACGACCCTACTTGGGTCGCTTTGCTCCGTATTTCGAACGCCGCTGCTTGCGGTTTTTCACGCCCTGCGTATCGAGCACGCCACGCAGGATGTGATAGCGCACGCCCGGGAGATCCTTGACGCGCCCGCCGCGGATCATCACCACCGAATGCTCCTGCAGGTTATGGCCCTCGCCGGGGATGTAGCCGATAACCTCGAAGCCGTTGGTCAGGCGCACCTTGGCGACCTTGCGCAATGCCGAGTTCGGCTTCTTCGGCGTCGTCGTATAGACGCGCGTGCAGACACCGCGTTTCTGCGGGCTCTGCTGCAGGGCCGGCACCTTCTTCTTCGCGTGCTGCGTTACCCGCGGCTTGCGAATGAGCTGATTGATCGTCGGCATCTCGCCTCAACTCTCCATTCCGGACTTGCGCCCGGCCTTCGCGCGCGAGCGGGAGGGGCCCGCGCAAAATAAATCGCGCCGTCCGCTTCCCGGCGCGGGAGGGCGCTCGAACTTTGCAGAGGATCGCGGTCGAATGACCGCGCTCGTGCGCTTTCGTCGATCTGACTTTCAGTAGTCAGAGGCAGCGTCTGAGCTTGCTTATGTCGAGGCGTCGCGCCGCATCCCATTACCCACGTGTGGGCGCCAAGAAAGCGAACACTCTCAATGGCTTACAGGGACCCGAACAGGCCGTTCCGACGGGCAAAGCTCACCGCCTGCCGAAAAGTGTTGCGTATCTATCGGCGCGAGTGCGCGAAGTCAAGTCAGTCACGGAAGAAAAGGGCGATGGCGCAAGCACATGCAAGGCGCGGATCACCCGTAGAAGTCGGCGACGCGCGCGCGGCTGGGCGTCGGCGCCACGGCCTGCGAATTGCCAATGATCGCCCGCAGGGCGGCAAGGCCGTCGGTCAGCGCCGCCGGCCCCGGCTGCAGGATCAGCGGCGACTTGATCTCGTGCACCGCGCCGCGCTGAACGGCCGGGAGGCAATCGAACCCTGGCCGACCGGCGACCTTCTCGGGGCGAAACTTCTTGCCGCACCAGGAGCCGATGATGATGTCAGGCTCCCGCTGGATGACTTCTTCCGCGGTCACGAAGCGGTCCTTGGCGGACTTGCCGGACCTGCGGTCGGCAAAGATGTCTACGCCGCCGGCGGCCTCGACCAGCTCCGACACCCAGCCGATGCCGGAGATCATTGGATCATCCCATTCCTCGAAATAGACCCGCGGACGCCGCGGCAATTGCGCGGCGCTCTCACGCGCCTTAGCAATCGCGGCGGCAAACTCGCTCGCCAAGCGGTCGGCGCGGTCGGCGGCGCCGACCAGCGCGCCGAGGGCGCGGATCATGTCGAGAATCTGCGCAACGGAGCGCTGATTGAAAGCGTGCACGTCGATGCCCTCGCGGATCAGGGTCGCCGCGATATCGGCCTGGAGGTCGGAGAAGGCGAGGACGAGGTCAGGCTCAAGGGCGAGGATCTTCGAGATGTCGGCGGAGGTAAAGGCGGAAACCCGCGGCTTCTCGCGCCGGGCGCGCGGCGGGCGCACCACATAGCCGGAAATGCCGACGATGCGTCGCTCCTCGCCGAGGAGATAGAGCGTCTCCACAGTCTCCTCGGTCAGGCAAACGATCCGTTCCGGCGGAAACATGGCGGCCGCTCCGCAAGGTCACAGGCAAAATAACACAGGCGCGGCCCAATTCGTCATTCCGGCGCAGAGCAATGCGACGAGCGCGGAATCCATTCGCACCATTGAGAAATATGAATTCCGGACTCGCCATTCGTGGCGATCCGGAATGACGGCAAAGCGAAGGGCCGCCGGTGGGCGGCCCTTCTGTCTCGTGTCGGCTGTGTCGGCCGCCGTCCGGCTATTCCGCCGCCGGCAGCGCCGCCGGTTCAGCGGCGGCTTCCGCCTTCATCGCCGCTTCCTTCTCCCGTTCGGCCAGGATGAGCCGGTCGCGCTTGATGGCGATCTCGCGCACCTTGTTCATCATGGCGCCGGTGCCGGCCGGGATTAGGCGGCCGACGATGACATTCTCCTTGAGGCCGTCGAGCGTGTCGGCCTTGCCGTTGACCGCCGCCTCGGTGAGCACGCGCGTCGTCTCCTGGAACGAAGCCGCGGAGATGAACGAACGGGTCTGCAGCGAGGCCTTGGTGATGCCGAGCAGCACCGGATGCGCGGTCGCCGGCTTCTTGCCTTCTTCCGCCGCGCGGGCGTTGACCTCGTCGAACTCGATCTTGTCGACCTGTTCGCCCTGGATCAGGTCGGTCTCGCCGGAGTCGTCGATCTCGACCTTCTGCAGCATCTGGCGGACAATCACTTCGATGTGCTTGTCGTTGATCGCCACGCCCTGCAGCCGGTAGACGTCCTGGATCTCGTTGACGAGGTAGCCGGCAAGCTCCTCGACGCCCTTGATCGCCAGGATGTCGTGCGGCGCCGGGTTGCCGTCGACGATGAAGTCCCCCTTCTCGATGATGTCGCCGTCCTGCAGGTGGATGTGCTTGCCCTTGGGAACGAGATACTCCCTCGGCTCCTCATCCTTGCTCGCCGGCTCGATCGTGATGCGCCGCTTGTTCTTGTAGTCGCGGCCGAAGCGCACCGTGCCGGAGATCTCCGCAATGACCGCGGATTCCTTCGGCCGCCGCGCCTCGAACAGTTCGGCCACGCGCGGCAGACCGCCGGTGATGTCGCGCGTCTTGGCGCTCTCCGTCGGGATGCGGGCGATGACGTCGCCGGCCTTCACCTGGCCGTCGGGATCGACCGAGATGATGGCGTCCACGGCGAGCAACGAGCGGGCGTCTCCGCCGCGGCTGAGCTTGAGGATCTTGCCATCCTTGCCCTTGATCACCAGCGCGGGGCGCAGGTCCTGCTGGCCGCGGACCGAGCCTGAGCGCCAGTCGATCACCACGCGTTTGGCGATGCCGGTCGATTCATCGAGCGTCTCGGTCATCGACTGGCCTTCGACCAGATCCTCGAAGGCGAGCGAGCCTTCGACCTCGGTGAGGATCGGGCGCGTATACGGATCCCATTCGGCCATGCGCTGGCCACGCTTGATGTGCTCGCCGTCGTTGACCTTGAGCCGCGCCCCGTACGGGATGCGGTGGACGGCGCGCTCGGTGCCATCCGGATCGAGCACGGCGATGATCAGGTTGCGACTCATCGCGATCAGGTCGCCGTCCGAATTGCGGGCCACGTTCAGGTTCTTGATCTTGACCGCGCCCTCGAAATTCGACTCGACGAACGACTGCTCCGAAATCTGGGCCGCACCGCCGATGTGGAACGTGCGCATGGTGAGCTGCGTGCCCGGCTCGCCGATCGACTGTGCCGCGATGACGCCGACCGCCTCGCCCATATTGACCGGGGTGCCGCGGGCGAGATCGCGCCCGTAGCACTTGGCGCAGACGCCGCTCGTCGTCTCGCAGGTGAGCACCGAGCGGATGCGCACCTCCTGGACGCCGGCAGTGACCAGCCGGTCGACATGCGGCTCCTCGAGCAACGTGCCGTTCTCGACCAGCATCTCGTTGCTCGACGGGTCGCGCGCATCCTGAGCCATGGTGCGGCCGAGGATGCGGCTCGCCAGTGAGGCGACGACCGTGCCGGCATCGATGATGGCGCGCACCTTGATGCCGCGCGAGGTGCCGCAATCCTCGTCGGTGATGATGCAGTCCTGCGCCACGTCGACGAGACGCCGCGTCAGGTAGCCGGAGTTGGCGGTCTTGAGCGCGGTGTCGGCGAGGCCCTTGCGCGCGCCGTGCGTCGAGTTGAAGTACTCGAGCACCGAGAGGCCCTCCTTGAAGTTGGAGATGATCGGGCTCTCGATGATCTCGCCGGACGGCTTGGCCATCAGGCCGCGCATGCCGGCAAGCTGGCGCATCTGCGCCGGCGAGCCGCGGGCGCCGGAATGGGCCATCATGTAGATCGAGTTGACCTGGTCTTCGGCGCCCTTCTCGGCCGCTGGCTTGGTGGCGGAGATTTCCCGCATCATCGCTTCGGCGATCTTCTCCGTGCACTTCGACCAGGCATCGACCACCTTGTTGTACTTCTCGCCTTGGGTGATCAGGCCGTCGTTGTATTGCTGCTCGAAGTCCTTGACCTGCTCGCGGGTGTCCTCGACGATTTTTCGCTTCGACGCCGGCACCACCATGTCGTCCTTGCCGAACGAGATGCCGGCGCGGAAAGCGTGATGGAAACCGAGCGCCATGACCCGGTCGCAGAAGATCACGGTCTCCTTCTGCCCGCAGTGGCGGTAGACCGTGTCGATCATGCTGGAGATTTCGCGCTTGGTCATCAGCTTGTTGACCAGGTCGAAGGTGACCTTGGGGTGCTTGGGCAGCACCTCGCCGAGGAGCACGCGGCCGGCGGTGGTCTCGAACTCCTTGCGCACGATCTCGCCGTTTTCGCCGACGCCTTCCCAGCGGTACTTGATCCGGCTGTGCAGCCCGACGGTCTTCTCCAGCAGCGCGTGCTCGACCTCGCTCATGTTGCGATAGAAGCCCTGCACGATGTTCTTCTTCTTGCGGTCGCGCTCCATCTCCTTCGGCGGGTGCAGCTCGAGCTTCCACTGGCCGGGGCCGTTCTCGATCATCAGCGACAGGTAGTAGAGGCCGAGCACGATATCCTGCGACGGCACGATAATCGGCGAGCCGTTCGCCGGATGGAGGATGTTGTTGGTCGACATCATGAGCACGCGCGCCTCGAGCTGCGCCTCGAGCGACAGCGGCACATGCACGGCCATCTGGTCGCCGTCGAAGTCGGCGTTGAACGCGGCGCAGACCAGCGGATGCAGCTGGATCGCCTTGCCTTCGATCAGCACCGGCTCGAACGCCTGGATGCCGAGCCGATGCAGCGTCGGTGCGCGGTTGAGCAGCACCGGGTGTTCGCGGATCACCTCGTCGAGGATGTCCCAGACCTCGGGCTTCTCCTTCTCGACGAGCTTCTTCGCCTGCTTCACCGTGGTCGACAGACCCTTGGCGTCAAGCCGCGAATAGATGAACGGCTTGAACAGTTCGAGCGCCATCTTCTTCGGCAGCCCGCACTGGTGCAGCTTGAGCTCGGGGCCGACCACGATCACCGAACGGCCGGAATAGTCGACGCGCTTGCCGAGCAGGTTCTGCCGGAAGCGGCCCTGCTTGCCCTTGAGCATGTCGGCGAGCGACTTCAGCGGCCGCTTGTTGGCGCCGGTAATGACGCGGCCGCGGCGGCCATTGTCGAACAGAGCGTCGACCGCCTCCTGCAGCATTCGCTTCTCGTTGCGGATGATGATGTCGGGAGCGCGCAGCTCGATCAGCCGCTTGAGGCGGTTGTTGCGGTTGATGACGCGCCGGTAAAGGTCGTTCAGGTCGGACGTTGCGAACCGGCCGCCATCGAGCGGGACGAGCGGGCGCAGGTCCGGCGGGATCACCGGCACGTGCGTCAAGATCATCCACTCCGGCTTGTTGCCGGACTGGACGAACGCCTCGATCAGCTTGAGCCGCTTGGCGAGCTTCTTCGGCTTGAGCTCGGAGGTCGATTCCGCGATCTCCTTGCGCAGGTCGACGCCCATCCTCTCCAGGTCGAGCGCCTTGAGCATCTCGCGGATCGCTTCCGCGCCGATCATGGCGGTGAAGCTGTCGGCGCCGTACTGGTCCTGCGCCTTGACGTATTCGTCCTCGCTCAGGAGCTGGCGGTCCTTGAGCGGGGTGAGGCCGGGCTCGAGCACCACGTAGTACTCGAAATAGAGGATGCGCTCGAGGTCCTTGAGCGTCATGTCGAGCAGAAGGCCGATGCGCGACGGCAGCGATTTCAGGAACCAGATGTGCGCCACCGGCGCGGCGAGCTCGATATGGCCCATGCGCTCGCGCCGCACGCGCGACAGTGTCACCTCGACCGAGCACTTCTCGCAGATGATGCCCTTGTACTTCATCCGCTTGTACTTGCCGCACAAGCACTCGTAGTCCTTGATCGGCCCGAAGATGCGCGCGCAGAACAATCCGTCACGCTCGGGCTTAAAGGTCCGGTAATTGATGGTCTCCGGCTTTTTGATCTCGCCGTAGGACCAGGACAGAATCTTCTCCGGGCTCGCGATCGAAATCCGGATCTGGTCGAAGACCTGAGCCGGCGCCTGCGGGCTGAAAAGATTCATGATCTCTTGGTTCATATTCTTCTCCGTCTGGAGTTATCTGATGACGGACGACAGACAGCGGACAGCAGATTAGATCTGGGCCGTCCCGTTGCCATGATCTGTCGTCCGTCCTGTGTCGTCCGCTTACTCCGCCGCCTCGGCGATCTCGCCGCCACCGCCGCGCTGCTGCTTGGAATTGTGCAGGTCGACGTTGAGGCCGAGCGAGCGCATTTCCTTGACCAGCACGTTGAAGGATTCCGGGATACCGGCCTCGAACGTGTCGTCGCCGCGCACGATCGCCTCGTACACCTTGGTGCGGCCGGCGACGTCGTCCGACTTCACCGTCAGCATCTCCTGCAGCGTGTAGGCGGCGCCGTAGGCCTCGAGCGCCCACACCTCCATTTCGCCGAAGCGCTGGCCGCCGAATTGCGCCTTGCCGCCCAGCGGCTGCTGGGTGACGAGGCTGTAGGGGCCGATCGACCGGGCATGGATCTTGTCGTCCACCAGGTGGTGCAGCTTCATCATGTAGATGTGGCCGACCGTCACCTTGCGGTCGAACGCATCGCCGGTGCGCCCGTCGAAGAGCGTCACCTGGCCGGAATGGTCGAGGCCGGCGAGATCGAGCATGTGCTCGATGTCCGCCTCTTTTGCTCCGTCGAACACCGGCGTCGCGATCGGCACGCCGTGGCGCAAATTGGTGCCGAGCTCGACCAAACCCTTTTCGTCGAGCGACTTGATGGTCTCCTCGTCGCCATAGACCTTGCGCAGCAATTCCTTGAGCGGCTTGAGGTCCTTCTTGCCATGATAGAGCTCGACGGCGTGACCGATCTTGAGGCCTAGGCCGGCGCAGGCCCAGCCGAGATGGGTCTCGAGGATCTGGCCGACATTCATGCGGCTCGGCACGCCGAGCGGGTTGAGCACGATGTCGACCGAGGTGCCGTCGGCGAGGAACGGCATGTCCTCGAGCGGCACGATCTTCGACACCACGCCCTTGTTGCCGTGGCGGCCGGCCATCTTGTCGCCGGGCTGGATCTTACGCTTCACGGCGACGAAGACCTTGACCATCTTCATGACGCCGGGCGGCAGCTCGTCACCGCGCTGCAGCTTTTCGACCTTGTCGAGGAAGCGCTGCTCGAGCCGCTTCTTCGATTCATCGTACTGTTTGCGGATGGCTTCGATTTCCGCCATCACCTTGTCGTTGGGCGAGGCGAACATCCACCATTGCGAGCGCGGATATTCTTCGAGCACCGCGCGCGTGATCTTGGTGTCCTTCTTGAAGCCCTTCGGTCCGGCAATGCCCTGGCGGCCTTCGAGAAGCTCGGCGAGCCGGCCGTAGACGTTGCGGTCGAGGATCGCCTGCTCGTCGTCGCGGTCCTTGGCGAGCCGCTCGATCTCTTCACGTTCGATAGCGAGGGCACGCTCGTCCTTCTCGACGCCGTGCCGGTTGAACACGCGGACCTCGACCACGGTGCCCTGCACCCCTGGCGGAACGCGCAGCGAGGTATCGCGCACATCGGACGCCTTCTCGCCGAAGATGGCACGCAGCAGCTTCTCCTCCGGCGTCATCGGGCTCTCGCCCTTCGGCGTAATCTTGCCCACCAGGATGTCGCCCGCGCGCACCTCGGCGCCGATATAGACGATCCCCGCCTCGTCGAGGTTCTTCAGCGTCTCTTCCGAGACGTTGGGAATGTCGCGGGTGATCTCCTCGGGGCCGAGCTTGGTATCGCGCGCCATCACCTCGAATTCCTCGATATGGATCGAGGTGAAGACGTCGTCCTTGACGATGCGCTCGGAGAGCAGGATCGAGTCCTCGAAGTTGTAGCCGTTCCACGGCATGAAGGCGACGAGCACGTTGCGGCCGAGCGCGAGCTCGCCGAGATCGGTCGAAGGACCGTCGGCGATGATGTCGCCCTTCTTGACCTGGTCGCCAACCTTCACCAACGGACGTTGGTTGATGCAGGTGTTCTGGTTCGAGCGCTGGAACTTCTGCAGCCGGTAGATGTCGACGCCGGGCTTGGTCGGGTCGGGCTCGTCGGTCGCGCGGATGACGATACGCGTCGCGTCGACCTGGTCGACGACGCCGGTGCGGCGCGCAGCGATCGCCGCGCCGGAATCGCGGGCGACCACGCCCTCCATGCCGGTGCCGACGAAGGGCGCCTCGGCGTGGACAAGCGGCACCGCCTGACGCTGCATGTTGGAGCCCATCAGCGCGCGGTTGGCGTCATCGTTCTCGAGGAACGGGATGAGCGCGGCGGCGACCGAGACGAGCTGCTTCGGCGACACGTCCATGAAGTCTACCTTGTCGGGCGGAATGAGCTGGACGTCGCCGGCGTGGCGCACCACCACGAGGTCGTCGGTGAAGCGCCCGCGTGCGTCGATGACAGAATTGGCCTGCGCCACCGTGTAGCGCCCCTCCTCCATGGCGGAGAGGTAGATCACCTCGTCGGTGACCCGGCCGTCCTTGACCTTGCGGTAGGGCGTCTCGACGAAGCCGTACTTGTTCACCCGCGCATAGGTAGCGAGCGAGTTGATGAGGCCGATGTTCGGCCCCTCCGGCGTCTCGATCGGACAGATGCGCCCGTAATGGGTCGGATGCACGTCGCGCACCTCGAAGCCGGCGCGCTCGCGCGTGAGCCCGCCCGGACCGAGCGCCGACAACCGCCGCTTGTGGGTGATCTCCGACAGCGGGTTGGTCTGATCCATGAACTGCGAGAGCTGCGAGGAGCCGAAGAACTCGCGCACGGCGGCGGCCGCCGGCTTGGCGTTGATCAGATCCTGCGGCATCACCGTGTCGATATCGACCGAGGACATGCGTTCCTTGATCGCGCGTTCCATACGCAGCAGGCCGATGCGGTACTGGTTCTCCATCAACTCGCCGACCGAGCGCACCCGCCGGTTGCCGAGATGGTCGATGTCGTCGATTTCACCCTTGCCGTCGCGCAGATCGACGAGCGTGCGAATCACCGCGATGATGTCGTCCTTGCGCAGGATGCGCACGGTGTCCTCGGCGGTGAGATCGAGCCGCATGTTCATCTTGACGCGGCCGACCGCGGAGAGGTCGTAGCGCTCCGGGTCGAAGAACAGCGAATGGAACATCGACTGCGCGGTGTCGACGGTCGGCGGCTCGCCCGGCCGCATGACCCGATAGATGTCGAACAGCGCATCCTCGCGCGTCATGTTCTTGTCGACGGCGAGCGTGTTGCGGATGTAGGCGCCGACATTGACGTGGTCGATGTTGAGCAGCGGCAGCTCCTTGTAGCCCTGCTCGTTCAGAAGCTTGAGGTTCTTCTCGGTGATCTCCTCGCCGGCCTCGGCGTAGATCTCGCCGGTCTTGGGGTTCACCAGGTCCTCGGCGATGTAGTGGCCGATCAGCTCTTCGTCGGTCAGCCGCAGCGCCTTGAGGCCCTTCTCGGCGAGCTGGCGCGCCTGGCGCACGGTCAGCTTCTTGCCGGCCTCGAGCACCACCTTGCCGGTATCGGCATCGACGAGATCGTTGACCGCCTTGTAGCCGCGCAGCCGGTTGGCGTCGAACGGCACGCGCCAGCCGTCCTTGGCGCGCTTGTAGGGCACCTGTTTGTAGAACGTGTTGAGGGTCTCCTCCCCGCTCATGCCGAGCGCGTAGAGAAGCGAGGTGACCGGAATCTTCCGCCGCCGGTCGATACGCGCATAGACGATGTCCTTGGCATCGAACTCGATGTCGAGCCAGGAGCCGCGGTAGGGGATGATGCGGGCTGCGAACAGGAGCTTGCCCGAGGAATGGGTCTTGCCCTTGTCGTGGTCAAAGAACACGCCGGGCGAGCGGTGCATCTGCGAGACGATGACCCGCTCAGTGCCGTTGACGACGAACGTGCCGTTGTTGGTCATGAGCGGGATGTCGCCCATGTAGACATCCTGCTCCTTGATGTCCTTGACCGAGCGCGCGCCGGTCTCCTCGTCGATATCGAACACAATGAGGCGCAGCGTCACCTTGAGCGGCGCGGCATAGGTCATGCCCCGCTGCCGGCACTCGTCGACGTCATATTTCGGAGCCTCGAATTCGTATTTCACGAATTCGAGCTGCGAGGTGTTGGAAAAGTCGGAGATCGGGAACACCGACTTGAAAACGGCCTGCAGGCCCTCATTGGGCCGGCCGCCCTGCGGCTCCTTCACCAGCAGAAATTGGTCGTAGGACGCCTTCTGAACCTCAATGAGGTTCGGCATCTCCGCGACTTCTTCGATTTTTCCGAAAAACTTCCGTACGCGCTTCCGACCGATAAACGTCTGCGCCATCATGTCCTCTCGCTCAATCGATCCATCGAGCCCGAGCCGGTTGCGGCTCGAGCCGTCATCTCGAATCCGGGGATTCGAGATACCAGGGCGATTAGGACGACTCTCCAGAGGGCCGCCATCCATCGCGACCGTCGGGACAGGCGTCGTACCGCCCTATCCTGCCGTAATTCGGCTAAGCGCCGAACCGTCTCATCACGCTTGCCGCACGCTTACTGCCGAGGGCGGGCATCGGGACGCCCGCGCCTCCCACTCTCAGCCTCTTCATGACCAGGGTCCATCAGGCATACGCAGGTCTGACATCCAATGGCCCGGCCATCCACAACTGCAACCTTTCGGGACTCCCGGCCTTGCTCATGGCACGCCGGCGTCTTTCGTAT
>Ga0210405_10001752_pt1 | contig 23893 bp, 19 predicted proteins | sample IncBWH11MmetaG_FD_155492 | JGI IMG/M metagenome (GOLD analysis project Ga0210405, IMG submission 155492) | Forest soil microbial communities from Barre Woods Harvard Forest LTER site, Petersham, Massachusetts, United States - Inc-BW-H-11-M | ecosystem: Environmental > Terrestrial > Soil >... | reverse complement strand
GATCGGCGTGCCGTAGGGCGTGCTGAACGGCATTTTCTCCGGCACGGCGTCGAGCGGATTTGGCCCGGCTGGCGTCGTCGACTGGCTGTTTGCTCCGCCGGCGCCGAGCAAACCACTCGTTAACAATACGGCAGTCCAGATACGCAGCTTCATCGGCTTTCTCCTTCGTTGGCAGCGTCGCGGCAGCGGCTGGCTAGCGTCATAGTAGGAGAAAAGCCGGCCTGCGTCCCGGCCGATAGCGAGGTCGGGAGGTGTGCAAAAGCGAACGGCCTCGGCCCCTGAGGGAAAGGGGCGAGGCCGCTCTGATGTCGGCAGGCGCCCCATCAAACGCCCCACCCCGACACTGCAGCGATCATGCCGAAGCGAAGTTGACCGATCGTTACTCTGTTCTGCCCACCTACTTCAGCTGGCTCGAAATGCCGGAGAAGGTGCCGTTGAGATTGGTCCCGAGCGACAAGACCACCGCGATGATGGCCGCGGCGATGCCCGCCGCTACGAGACCGTATTCGATCGCCGTCGCTCCTCGTTCGTCGACAAAAAACGTGCACAGCAGCTTGCCCACGAGTCTCATCCTTTCGGTTGATCCGGTTGTCCAGCGACCATTCTTGCGAACGCGCGTGGACCACCACCCCTCTGGATAGAAACGCAAAAGTCGGAGGAAATGGTTGCGGCGAAGAGGAAGATTCTCGACACGCGGCAGGATTAGCAGTCAAGCTCGATTCGCCGTTCCCCTTGCGTATTAGAGGACGCGTCAAGGAAACGATAACCTTACGATGGGGTTGCTTTGCCCGCTGGGACGCGCGAAAGGTGTTTGGCTTCGAGTTCCCCGAGATATTCACCCCAGTACCGCTCGCGGTTGCGGCCGAGCTCGAAGAGATAGTCCCAGGTGAAGATGCCGGTCGAATGCAGATCGTCGAAGACCAGCCGCACCGCGTAATTGCCGACCGGATGCAACTCGAGTATTTGCACGTCGCGCTTGCCGGCCACGGTGCGGCGTTCGCTCGGCGAGTGCCCTTGGACCTCCGCGCTCGGACTGCGCACGCGCAAATATTCGGCTGCGAGATCGAAACTCTCGCCGCTATCGAACGCCACGGCGAGCGATTTGCGGTCCTTGTGCAGGCGCAATTCAGTCGGCCAGGGATCGCTCATGCCGGCCCGCCGTCCGCGCCCGCGGCGGCCGCGCCTGCAATCCTGCCGAATACCGCGCCGGACATGAGGCCGGTACCCCCTGGATAGTTGAAATAAAAGAGGCCGCCGACGAGTTCGCCTGCGGCATTGAGGCCGCGGATCGCCTGATAATCGGTGTTGAGCACCTTCGCTCTGGTATCGATGCGCAGGCCGCCGAACGTGAAGGTGACGCCGCAGGTCACGGCATAGCCTTCGAACGGCGGCGTGTCGATCGCGTTCGCCCAGTTGCTCTTGTTGATCGCGAGGCCGTTCGTGCACCGTCCGTCCTTGATGTTCGGATCGAACGGAATATCGGTACGCACCGCCCGATTCCACTCCTCGATCGTGTCGAGGAAGGCGGCCGCATTCACGCCTTCGAGTTTTTGCGCGAACTCCTCGATGGTGTTGGCCGTCACCTTGGTGATTTGCCGAATGCGGTATTCATCGCGCAGCAGGTGCTGCACCTTGCGGTCGAAGATCTGCCACGCGAACTGGCCACGCTGCTCCAGCACCACGCGTCCGTACTTGGCGTAGGTGTAGTTGCGGAAATCGGCGCCCTCGTCGAGGAAGCGCTTGCCGTCCGCGTTGATGAGAATCCCGAACGGATACGAGTGCTTCTGGAATTGATCGCCGACCTTGAGGTCGCCGAACTCGGGCGCGTTCATGTCCCATTGCACGGCATGGCACCCCGACCAGTTGCCGCACGGCGAGGCGCCGATGGCGAGCGCCATGCGGATGCCGTCGCCGGCGTTGAAGCGCGAGCCGCGCACCTTGGCGAGGTCCCAGCCGGGACCGAGATAGCGCGTGCGCCATTCCGCATTGGCTTCGAAGCCGCCGCAGGCGAGCACCACGGACTTCGCGCGCAGCTCGCGCAACGCGCCGTCGTGGCGCACCCGCACACCCTCGACGCGGTTGCCGTCGAACAGCAAATCGAGCGCGCGCGTCCCGTAGCGCAGCCCGATGCCGTGCTTGTGCGCCGCGGCGGTCAGCATGGCGACGAGGCCCGGCCCGCCGCCGACCGCTTCGACCGTGAGGCCACCCCAGAACTTGAACCGGCCGCCGACCTTGAACGCCTGTCGGCCGTAGATCGGAATAAATCGCACGCCTTTGCCGCGCAGCCAATTGAGCGCCGCGAAGCTGTGCGTGACCAGAAGCTCGACGAGATCGGGATCGGCGCGATGCTGCGTCACCAGCGCCATGTCGTCGAAAAACTGTGCGGCGGTGTAGGTGCCGAAATCCGTGCTCGCGATTTCCGCCGCCGTGAGATCGGGCACGAGCGTCTTGATGTCGTCGACGCCGTCATAGACCACGCGGATCGCACCGGCAGTGAAGCGGCTGTTGCCGCCGGATTCTTCTTCCGGCGCCGCTTCGAGCATGAGCACGCGGGCGCCCTGCTCCTGCGCCGCAAGCGCGGCGCAGAATGCGGCGTTGCCGGCGCCGACAACAATCACATCGGCATCGAATTCGCTCATGCGCCGGCCTCAGGGACACGCATTCCCGCTTTGGCGGCAGCGGCACCGCTTGGCGCCGCTGCCGCAAAAATGTCGGCCCGCGCCCGCCCCGGCATGGCGAGTACCTTCACTCCGCTGCCTGCGCGACGCCGCCATGCGCCTTCGACCAGGCGGCCGGATCTTTCATGAACTTTTCCACTTCCCGAAGCTTCGCCTTTTCGAACCGGCCGCTCGCCTTGGCCACCTCCAGCACGTCCCACCAGGTGGCGAGCGCATGCAGTGTCACGCCGAGATCGCTGAGGATCTTTTTGCCCTCGGGGAAAATGTCGTAGAAGAAGAACACGAAACAATGCTCGACCGTGGCCCCGGCCTCGCGCAGCGCCTGGCAGAAATTGACCTTGCTGCGGCCGTCCGTGGTCATGTCCTCGACCAGGAGCACGCGGTCGCCCGGCTCGATGTGGCCTTCGATCTGCGCGTTGCGCCCGAACCCCTTCGGCTTCTTGCGCACGTACTGCATCGGCAGCATCAGGCGGGCCGCCATCCAGGCGGCGAAGGGAATGCCGGCCGTCTCCCCGCCGGCGACCGTGTCGAACTGCTCGAAACCCACCTCGCGCTCGACCGTCGCCACGCCGAAATCGATGAGCGTGCGCCGCACACGCGGAAACGAGATGAGGCGGCGGCAATCGGTGTAGACCGGGCTAGCCCAACCGGAGGTAAAGATGAACGGCTTGTCGCTCATGAAGCGGACCGCCTCCACCTCGATGAGCATCTTCGCCGTCAGCTCGGCGATCACCTTTTTGTCGGGAAAACCAGTCATCGATCCTCTCTTTAGTTCCCCTTTTGCCCGTGGCGGGCAACTTGTGCACACGCCGGCAGTTGCGCCGCAACCTGTCTCCCCTCCCCGCACCGGAGCACGGAAGTCAACTGGCCACCACCTTCCACTCGATGGTCTCACCGCCGCGATAGACCAGCGCGCGCTCGTCCGGGCCGGTCACGACGATCTCGATCGGCCCCGTCCAGGCCGATTTTTCCAGCGTGATGGTATCCTCGTTCGGCGGCAGCCGATAATGCTTGGGTCCGTTGAGCGAAGCAAAGACTTCGAGCTTGTCGAGCGCACCTTCCTCCTCGAATACCTTGGCATAGGTCGCTAGCGCGACCGGCGCATTGAAGATACCGGGCGCGCCGTTGGCGGCAAGCTTGCGCGCCAGCGGGTGCGGCGCCGAGTCAGTGCCGAGAAAGAATGCGGCGGCGCCCGAGGTCGCGGCCTGGCGCAACGCGGCGCGGTCCTTCGCGGCCTTGATCACCGGCATCGCGTACATCATCGGCTTCAAGCCGGCGCCAAGCCAGTCGGTCCGCGTCAGGGTCAGGTGGTAGGGCGTGATGGTGCCGCCGACCTGCGGCGCGGCGCTGGCGACGAAATCGACGCCCTCCTTCGAAGAGAGATGCTCGAGCACCATGCGCAGGCCCGGGAACTGCCTGATCCATTTCGACAGGCGTCGGTCGATGAAGGCCGCTTCGCGGTCGAAAATGTCGATCTCGGCTGAAACCTCTTCGCCGTGCATCAGGAACGGCATGCCGATCTTTTCCATGCGCTCAAGCACGCCGACGATCTTGCGGTAGTCGGTGACACCGGCCGCCGAATTGGTCGTCGCATTTGCCGGGTAAAGCTTCGCGCCGGCAAGCACGCCGTCACGGAAGCCGCGCTCGAGATCATCGGCATCGGTGTCATCGGTGAGATAGCACGTCATCAGGGGTTGGAAGCGCGACCCTTCCGGCAGCGCCGCCGTGACGCGCTCTCGATAGGCGATCGCGTCGCGCGTGCTGCGCACCGGCGGCACGAGGTTCGGCATCAGGATGGCGCGGCCGAAGACTTTCGCCGTGTACGGCAGCACTGCCCGCAGCATTTCCCCATCGCGGACGTGCAAGTGCCAGTCGTCGGGCCGGCGGATGGTGATGCGGTCGGTCATGGAAGACTATTCGGGCGCTGGTCCAGTAATCACCGAATACGCCATCAGGCAACGCCGGCGCGCCTAGGCGGCGCTCTTGGCGCCGGCCGGCGGCCGCGCCCCTTCGGGAGGCCGAGAACGACTCGACGCGTGTGCTTTTTATATCAATAGCGTGGAGACAAACCAGGACTCTTCTTCTCTCATTTTCGGAAAAATTTAGCCATAGGCGCACGGCCAAATCAGGTTCGAGTACATCGAGTAACCGGCATTTAAGGGCCCAGCGCCTAGCTAGGGCCGGCCATTGATCCAAAGGTTTGCGAGTGACAGCGCTTGATAGAGCCGTTTCGCCGGCAGACGCGATGCAAGGAGTGATACGGATTGTTCCTTGGCTTTTTGCGGCGACGCTCTCCGTCTCGGCATTTCTATTGTTTTCTATCCAGCCGATGTTCACCAAGATGGTCTTGCCGTTGCTGGGCGGGGCGCCAACTGTTTGGTCGATAGCTCTAGTGTTCTTTCAAGCGACGCTGCTCTGCGGTTACACTTATGCGCACCTGATTGTCCGTCGCGTACCGCTTCGAGTTGGTGCGCTCATACACCTCGGAACACTGGCTGCCGCCGCCGCAATGCTGCCGATTGCTTTAGCGAGCAGCCTCGGCTCGCCGCCAACGGACAACATTGCATTTTGGCTGATCGGCCTTTTTGTGGTGTCCATCGGCCTGCCTTTTGCGGCGCTTGCGACAACCGCCCCGCTGCTGCAAAGCTGGTTCGCCGCGAGCGGCCATAGCCGAGCCAGCAATCCTTATGTTCTCTACGCTGCTTCTAATCTCGGTTCTTTTGCCGGCTTGTTTGCTTATCCGACGCTCATCGAGCCGTTGCTACCGCTGCATAGTCAGGCGCGGATGTGGTCAGCTGGATTCGCGGCTTTTACCCTTCTCGTCTCGACCGCTGGTCTGGCTATAGCTCGACGGGCGAGTCCCTTGGCAACTGCCGCAGCGGCGGCACGCATCCCGGCGCACGACAAGCTATGCTGGGTGGCGCTGGCCGCCATCCCAGCTGGCCTTGTCATTGCGGTAACCTCTTACGTTGCGACCGATCTTGCTTCCGCGCCGTTCCTCTGGGTCCTGCCGCTCGCGGTTTATCTGCTTACATTCGTTGCAACATTTAGGGATCGACCATGGGCCTCTCATTCAACCGTGGCGCGTCTTGTGCCGTTCGTCGTGGCGCCGCTTTCAGTCGCATTGCTCGGCGGCCAGCGCCCATATTGGCTCGCGCTCGTTGCCGTCAATCTTGTGGCATTTGTTTTGCTTGCGCTGCTCTGCCATGGCGAACTTTATCGACGCCGCCCAGCGCCCGGGCATTTGACGGAATTCTACCTATGGACGTCACTCGGCGGAGCTATAGGAGGCATGTTCGCCGCGATTGTCGCTCCGCGCCTGTTTACACAGGTGTATGAGTACCCAATTTTGATCGTGGCAGCACTGCTTGCACTTCCAAGGGTTTCTGAAGGTGGCGCAGGCCGTGCGGTCGTGAAGACCAGTGCCGTGCTGATGCTTGGAGTGCTCGTCCTTATCGCACGGTTTGGGTTTGGTATCGAACTGCCGGCGGCAGCCGAATTGCCTTTCCAAATTTTATTGGTTGCGCTGGTCGCAGTTATGCTTCTTCAGCGCGAACAGTCGGCACGGTTTATCGCCTTGGTCGTGCTCGGATTCCTGCTAACTGGGCTGTGGCAGCCAGGATTCAATCGAGTGGCGGCCGTGCGCAGCTTCTTCGGGGTGAGCCAGGTCATCGAGACTACGGACGGTCAGTTTCGGTTGCTCTACCACGGCACTACGCTGCACGGCGCCGAACGCATCGCAGATACCGCAGCGGATGCCATACCTGAGCCTTTGACTTATTACTATCGGGGTGGTCCGATTTCAGACGTGATCGATGCAGTTCGCAGCCTTCAAGGCTCTCTCCGGCACGTTGCCGTTGTGGGACTCGGGACCGGAGCTCTGGCTTGTTACAGGCATCGCGGCGAGGCGTGGACGTTCTACGAAATTGATCCCGCGGTCGTACAGATTGGGCGCGACCCTCATTTCTTCACTTTTATTTCCGCTTGCGCGCCCGATCTGCCGGTCGTGGTCGGGGATGCCCGGCTAACGCTCGCCGCATCTACGGAGAAATATGATCTTATTGTTCTCGACGCCTTTTCATCCGATACGATCCCCACCCATCTTTTGACGCGCGAGGCGGTCGAAGGCTATCTCAACCATCTTACCGGCGGCGGCGTTATCGTGATGCACATCTCCAACCGCTACATGGAGCTCGCCGATACGGTTGCTGCAGTCGGTGCGGCTGAAGGCTTGGGAGCTTTCATCAAGATAGACGACCGGACGCAGACTTCGTCACCCGACTACAAGATGAACGCCGAGGTGGTCGCGCTGGCAAGGCGCCCAGAGGACGTCGGCGATCTAAGAGTCCGGCCAGGCTGGCATCAGATAGCGGAAACGGACGTTCAACCTTGGACCGACGATTATTCCAATATCTTTGGAGCAATTATATGCAAGCAAAGTGAAAGGTGGCATCTCCCAGCGTGGGCTGATCCAACAAAAACTCCGTAGCTTCCGAACGCACTGACGCTTGGGTGAAGTCTACGATTTCGAGGCGAGTGGAAAATCAACGAGGCAGCATAGCGACTAAGATCGGCTCAAAGAGCTTTGTTTAAGGTCCGCCGAAGACGCTGGCTATGGGACTGACGCTAAGCGCTCCGTCGTCATGCTCGCTGATCGGTCAAGGTCCCCTTTTTGCTACTTTTTGGACTTTGGATAATAGGAGGCTCTAGTCCGCAATCGGCTGGCTGTAAAGCGGACATCAGATGGTTATTCGGACTGGGACCACGCCATACACGGGTCTGGCGCGAGTGATCAGACGTCTTGGCCTTGCCGATTTCAGCGTTCTCTCCGTGGTCGGGGTGAACCCGCCACATCATGGTGTCAGAGGCCGCGGCTCCGCATGTCGGTCACGCAATTGCGTTCCAAACAAGCGCATTGCAACTGCCCGGTCTCCGGCCCCCGCCGACTGATCGACCGGGTTCGGCCGGCGCCTCGCCCGTGGGCCGGCCCCCCGGATCGGCCTGAAACAGCCCAAGCATGGCATTTTGCCACGGCGTCGCGCACAATTCGCCCGATTCGGGGTGGGACGATCAAAGTTTCGGCCTATTCGCGCGAAATGGAAGTGGGGGGTGGAGCTTGCCGTCGGGGTCGGCCGGAGGGGAAGGGGGACGTGCGATGGGGGCGCTCTCGCGGCGCGCAAGACGCGCAGGCAACCAATCGCGGACCTGGTCGCGGCCTCTATGGGTCGCCATGACCAGCATGGCACTGGCGATAGGCGCCGGCGATCCTGCCCATGCCGCGAAGGTGCGGGGTCAGCGGCAGGTAGCCTCGATCGAGACGCGCGACGCCGGCGAGCCGCTCATGGCCGTCGTCTCGCTGCGCAGCCAGCAGATTACCGTATACGACGCCGACGGCTGGATCCTGCGCGGGCCGGTCTCCAGCGGCCAGAAGGGACGCGAGACGCCCGCGGGTGTGTTCAGCGTCATCCAGAAACAAGCCGAGCACTACTCCAACCTCTATGACGACGCCTTCATGCCGCACATGCAGCGCCTTACGTGGTCGGGCATTGCGCTTCACGGTGGCATTGTGCCCGCACATCCGGCGTCGCACGGCTGCATCCGGATGCCCTACGACTTTGCGGAGCGCTTGTTTGAGATAACCAGGGTGGGCATGCGGGTGATTGTGTCACCTGGCGACGTGGCGCCCGTCGCGATCGCCCATCCGACGTTGTTCCAACCGAAGGCGGATGCCGCCGCCATGGCCGCTGCCCGGACGGCGGAAGCTGAGCAGGCGGCTGCGAAGGCCGATCAGGCGAGACTCGCTGCCGTTGCCGCCGGCCGCGAAGCCGCGCAGGCCATGACGCCGGTGCGCACGGCGGAAAATCTGAAGCTCCGAGCCGAGGCGCAGTTGGCGGCCGCCGAACGTGCGGCCGCTTCCGCAATGTCGGACGAGGCAAAGGAGCAGGCCGAGGACGCCAAGACGAAGGCGGCCGCGAAGGTCGCAGAACTCGCCGAGCGGCTGGCCGCCGCCAAAGCCGAGTTGCAACCGAAATTCGATGCCGTGGCACGCGCCCGCGATGCCGCAGTCGCGGCCGAAAGTGCGCGCGTCGTTGCGGCCGAGGCGGCGCGCAAAACGGCGCGCAACCAGGGGCCGATGTCGGTCTTCATCAGCCGCAAGACCCAGCATCTCTATGTCCGCCAAGGCTTTCAGTCCATCCTCGACGTTCCGGTCACCATCCAGGATCCTGATCGCCCCATCGGCACGCATGTGTTCACCGCGGCCGAGCGCACCGAAGGCGTCACCGACATACGATGGAGCGTGGTCTCGCTGTACGGCAGCCATCAGGACGACGGCATGCCCGAACCGCGCGATGCCACGCGCTTGGGCCTCGATGAAGACAACGAGGCGATCCCGACCGATCTCGGCGCCGCGAAAGCAGCGCTCGACCGGATCGTCATTCCCCAGGACACACGCGATCGTATCGCGGAGCTGGTGTCGCCGCGGTCTTCGCTGATCATCTCAGACGAGGCGCTGAGCCGGGAGACGGGCCAGGGCACTGACTTCGTGGTGCTCCTGAGCGGTGAGCCCCAGGGAGGCATCAAGAATCGACGCCGCGGTCCGGAGTTCGAGGCCCGTTACTGGCGTCCGCGGGGTTTCTCTTCCTGGCGCGGTTCGTTTTTCACTTGGTGAGCCTACAACAGGATGAGGTCAGATCCGCTCATTCCCGCGAAAGCGGGAAGTCATTCCCGGGCGCGGCCGTAGGCCTCCGGCGGTCTCCATCGGTCTGTGGCGCGGCGAGACGCTGAAGCCGAGAGCGTCCGGGCTCGAGGAAACGACGCTCCCCCCACTGCCCGCAAAAATCGCTTGGGGGAATGCCGGCCAGCGGGCGATTTCGTTCGGCCGGGGCGCGATGGCCCCGCGAAGCGACCCGCAACGCTGCCCTGCGGAAATCGCTGATCGACATTTGATAAGCTGCCTTATATTACGCGTTGCAAGTAACCCCCGTTCATTTTCACAGTAGGCGGCGCATGCCCAAGTACCCCATCAATCGCGAATTCGGCTTCATTCTCAATGATGTAGCGCGTCTGCTGCGGACCTATGCCGACTACAAGGCGGCGCAGTTCGGCATCACCCGGGCGCAATGGGCCGTGCTGGTACGGCTGGAGCGTTCCGAGGGCCTGAACCAGACCGAACTCGCCGACATACTCGACCTGCAACCGATTACGCTCACACGCCTCCTCGACAAGCTTAGCGACAGCGGCCTGATCGAGCGCCGGCCCGATCCCGGCGACCGCCGGGCGAAACGCCTGTTTCTGACGCCGGCAGCGCGGCCGCTGCTCAAGCGGCTCGCCGAACTCGGCGAGGAGACAATGACCAGCACGCTCGCCGGCATCGACCCCGAGAGCATCGAGAAAATGGTTTCGCAGCTTGCGCTCGTGAAGGAAAACCTGCGGCGGCTGATCCAGCAGCGCCATACCGGCCCGGTTGCGGGAGAGCGCCGCTATGCCTGAACCGCTCCGCAAGGTCGTCCCAAGCGAACGGGGCGAAGCGCAGGAGACCACGCGAAATCCGCAGATCGCGCCGGTCCCTCCTGTCGAACGCGGGGAAGCGGCGGAGACCGCGCGCGCCCCGCAGATCGCTCCGGTCGAGGAACGATCGAGGAAGGCGGCCGCCGCCCCCAAGGCGTTGCGCGTGCGGCGCCGCGACCGTGTGCGCTGGGTGTTGTTCGCGCTCCTGCCGCTCGCGCTCATTGTTGCGGGCTATCTGTACGTCACCGGCGGCAGGATGATGTCGACGGACGATGCCTACGTCCAGGCCGACAAGGTCGGCATCGCCACCGACGTGTCCGGAATCGTGAAGGAGGTCGCCGTCACCGACAACCAGCGCGTCGAGGCCGGCCAGGTCCTTTATCGGCTCGACCCGCGTCAGTTCCAGATCGCGCTCGACAACGCGAAAGCCAATATGGCGCAGACGGCGCTGTCGATCGAGGCGATGAAGCAGGATTACAAGCGCATGCTCAGCGATGTCGCGGCCGAGCAGGCGCAGGTCAATCTGGATCAGATCAACTACGATCGCGACGTTACGCTTCTGCGCAGCGGCACCATTCCGCAGGCGATATACGACCAGGCGCAGTCCGCGCTCGCCACCAACAAGAGCAAGCTCGAATCGCTGCGCCAGCAGTCGCAGGTGCAGCTCGCCCGGCTCGGCGGTGATCCGGAGATCGCCGCGACGGAGCATCCGCAATATCTGCAGGCGAAGGCGCAGGTCGAGGAGGCGGAGCGCCAGCTCGATCATGCCGTCGTCAAGGCGCCGTTCGCCGGGCTCGTGACCAACGTCCCTGCGATCGCGCCAGGAAAATATCTCGCCGCTTCGGCGACTGCCTTTTATCTGGTGGACGTCGATCACGTCTGGGTCGATGCCACGCCGAAGGAGACCGAGCTCACCTACGTGCGTCCCGGGCAGCCGGCCACGGTGACAGTCGACACCTATCCTGACCTGCAATGGCACGGCAGCGTCGAAAGCGTGAGTCCGGCCGGTGCGCAGGAGTTTTCGCTGTTGCCGGCGCAAAACACCAGCGGCAACTGGGTGAAAGTCGTCCAGCGGATGCCCATGCGCGTCCGCATCGACACGAGCGACAAGAGCCGGCCGCCGTTGCGCGCCGGAATGAGCGTCGAGGTCGAGGTCGACACCGGCCACGCCCGCGGCCTGCCGCACTTCCTCACGGGCTGGTTCGGCAAGGCGGTGCGGTGACCCCGAACGAACCCACGGCCGAGTTCAGTAACCGCGCGGCAGTGACCGCCTGCGTGATCCTCGCCACCCTCATGCAGGCCCTGGATACGACGATCGCGAACGTCGCGCTGCCTTACATGCAAGGCAGCGTCTCCGCGAGCCAGGACGAGATCGACTGGGTGCTGACCTCCTATATCGTCGCGGCCGCGATCATGACGCCGCCGACCGGCTTTCTCGCTGCGCGTTTCGGGCTCAAGCGCCTCTTCCTCGTGGCCATTACGGGCTTCACCGTCACGTCGATGCTATGCGGCATGGCGCAGACATTGACCCAGATCGTCCTGTTCCGCGTCATGCAAGGCGCTTTCGGCGCGGCACTGGTGCCGCTCTCACAGACCGTCCTGCTCGACGCCTACCCGCGCGAGCGCCAGGGTTTTGCCATGGCGCTGTTCGGCGTGGGCGTGATGGTCGGGCCGGTGCTCGGCCCGGTCATCGGCGGCTGGCTGACCGAGCACTATACGTGGCGCTACGTGTTCTACATCAATCTGCCGATCGGCATCGTGGCGCTGCTCGGCATGGTGGTCTTCCTGCCCGATTCCAAGCGAGACACCGGCGGTAAGCTTGACTGGTTCGGGTTCGGTACGCTGAGCCTCGCGGTGGGCGCGCTGCAGCTCATGCTCGACCGCGGTGAAATCAAGGATTGGTTCAGCTCCGGCGAGATCGTCATCGAAGCGATTGTCGCGGGTGCCGCCCTTTATCTTTTCCTCGTCCATACCTTCACCGCCGACAAGCCCTTCGTGCGACCGGCGCTGTTCCGCGATCGCAACTTTGCGACCGGCACTGTGTTCATGGCCGTGGTCGGCCTCACCCTCTACGCCTCGATGGCGCTGCAGCCCTCGTTTCTGCAAGGGCTCATGGACTATCCGGTCTCGACCGCGGGGATGGTCATGGGGCCGCGCGGCGTTGGCACCATGGTCGCCATGCTGGTTGTCGGACGATTGGTGGGACGGATCGATACCCGTGTGCTGCTCGGCGCGGGCCTCGCCGTCACGGCGTGGTCGTTCTATGTGATGACTGGGTGGACGCCGGATGTCTCGCCGGAAACGTTTGTCGGCATTGGTCTCATTCAGGGCGCCGGGCTGGGCTTTCTCTTCGTTCCCCTGAGCGCCGTCACTCTGTCTACGCTGGCCCCCGAACACCGGACCGAGGGCGCGAGCTTCTACAATCTGTCGCGCAATATCGGGTCCAGCGCCGGCATCTCGATCGTGAGCGCTCTGCTGACGCACAATACCCAGATCAACCATACCGCTATCGCGGAGCATGTCACAGCGGTGAACCGCGCCTTCGAGGACCCCGCCGTCGCGCACTTTTGGAATCCGATGACCGCCGCCGGCCGCGCGGCGCTCGACGCCATGGTGACGCGTCAGGCGCAGATCATAGCCTACATCGACGACTACAAGCTGTTGATGATCGCGACGCTCGCCGTGATCCCGCTGCTCCTTGTCTTCAAGAGCCCATCCGGCAGGCGCGCAACGCAGCCGATTGCCGTAGCGGAATGATCTGACGGACGTCTACAGCGAAAGAATGGTCGGAGCGGGCAGGATTGAGCCTGTGAAGCCTTGAAATCCGCTTCCGACGCTGGCGCATAGTGACTATCTGCAGTGCTGGACTACCTTTGTCCGTGCCGCGACAAAATGTCGGCACGCTGGCCAGGCATTGTTCCTTCTAAAGTCTTGGGACGTTTTTGATCGGGCGCTCCGCGATTTTGTCTCGCCGTCTCTGCGAGACTGGTGGCCTGGCAACACTGGTCAGATGGGACACCTTGGCGGACCCGCCATGCGCCGCAATGAGATCGGCAACGCTCATGTTGTCCAGGATGTCGGACATGGCGTCGCGAACCCTACTCATCATGAGACGGATTGTGCATGTCTTTACATCTGTGCAGTCTCGACATGGCTTGAAAGCGGTCCGGCTCGCACAAGCCAGTGGCGCCAACGGCCCGTCAATCATGCGAATGATATGACCGATTCGTATCTTGCTCGGGGCTCGAGCCAGCATGTAGCCGCCTCCGGGCCCCTTCTTGCTGAAGACGAAGCCAGCACGGCGGAGGTCGCCCAAGATTGCATCGAGGAACTTTTTCGGGATGTTGTACCTTTCGGCAATTTCGATTCCCTGCATGCTCGCCCCCGGCTCAAGGGCCGCGAGGCATACGAGGGCCTTCAGGCAGTACTTTCCCTTTGCGGTCAACACGTCGCGCGACTCGGTCTGTGAGTTGGCTATTCATATAGGCGATTGACAAAGCGCACAAGCAATCAGCGCGACAAGGTACAGTATCACCCTGACTCAATAGAGCATTAGGGGCGCGGCGACAGCGATCCTATAGAGGACACGGACACCACGGTCGCCGCCATTCCGATAATAGTTGACAATATCCGTACACTATATCACTATTGTCGCGTGCGGTTGTTCGGCAAGTCTGGCAAGGGGCGCACGGATGCGTATTGCCATCATCGGCGGCGGTGCCAGTGGAGCCCTGACTGCGCTGCATTTGGCCCGCGCCTTACCCGTAGGCTCGGCCGAGATCATTGTGATTGAGCCTGCGGAAGAGATCGGTCGCGGCCTCGCCTACAGTACGGACGATCCTGGGCATCTGCTCAATGTGCGCGCCGCCAACATGAGTGCCTTTGCGGATCAACCAGATCATTTGTTTCAATGGCTCCAAACCAAGGGACCATGCGCCGCCCGCCCGACACCGCTATGTTTCATTCCGCGCTCGATGTACGGGGCCTATATCGCGGATATCGCGCGGGAGCTTACCGCCGCGGGCGGCATGCGCCATGTCCGGGAGCGATGTGTCGATCTTGTCGAGACTGGCAATTCAGTTGTCCTTGAGCTCGAGGCCGGCGGCATCGTCGTTGCCGACGTCGCAATTCTCGCGATCGGGAATAACGGCAGGCCGGTCTTGAATGGAATACCGGCCGTCGAGCCGTGGGCAGAAGACGCACTCAAAAATCTTTCTGCCGATCTGCCGGTCTTACTTATTGGCACCGGGCTGACGATGGTGGATCTGGCCCTCTCGCTTGATGGGCAGGGTCACCGTGGGAAGATCACGGCGCTGTCCCCCCGGGGGCTCTTGTCACAGGTACATAGAAACGTGAAGCCGATTGTGGTCGCTGCGAAGGATGTTCCATTTGGCGCCGAGCTTTCCAAGCTGAGTTCATGGGTCCGTCAGCTCTGCACCAAGGTCGTGAACCAGGGAGGCGATTGGCGCTCCGCCATCGATGCGCTTCGCCCTCATACCCAGCGCCTATGGCGGTCGATGTCCTTGGCTCAGAGACAGCGCTTTGTTCGACATGTCCGCGCATATTGGGATGTGCACCGTCACCGATTGGCGCCCGAAGTTCAGACGCAACTTACCAGCCTTCGTGCCGCAGGGCGGCTTGAGATCATCGCCGGGCGCATTGTCGATGCCGAACAAAGGAAAGATGCCGTCACCATCAGAATAGTTCGCCGCGGTCGGAACGAGACCGAAACCTGTAATTTTGCCCGACTGGTCGATTGTACCGGACCCATACATGATCCTCGTCAATCGACTAATCCTCTCATCCGCTCCTTGCTCGCGCGGGGCGCAGCACGACCCGACCCACTGAGCATTGGTCTCGATATCGACGAAGAATATTCGCTGATTGACGCCTCATCACGACGATCCAATCGCGTGCGCGCCATCGGTCCGCTGACGCGCGCCGCTTTCTGGGAATGCATCGCCATACCGGACATCCGTGCGCAGTGTGGTGACCTTGCCGAACTTATCGCCAGGACTCCACCTTCCGGCGCCAGGGACATCCGAACGACTGCAGCAAGCGCTTCAGTCAGCCGGCAAACGAGTGTCAGTCAAGCAGAGCGGAGCAGGCAATGGCACTAACGCTTGGAGGCTACGATCGGATCATTCGTCACCGAGGCAACGGTATTGAAGCAGTAGAGATTGTTTGGCATCCAGGAACGAGAACGCCTAAGCACAATCATGGGTCGCGGGGCTGGGCGTGGGTTCTGCAAGGCCGTGTCTTTGAGGTAAGAAATGGCAAAAAGCTCTATCACGCGGCGGGCGATGCCTTTCTCGAGGTCGATCGCGAAGAGGCCCACATCGTAGGCAACGATACGAACGACGCTCGCCGTCACATTTCACGTCTATCAGCCTGAGCTGCAGATGGATATGTTTTCGGATAGCGACTCAGACATTGTCGCCATGGATTGAGCGAAGTTTCCGAACCGAATCATTTTGTCCCGTTTTCAGCCACGCAACTTTCGGCCCGCCAAGCGCGCGACGACTGATGCGCCCGGCCGAGCGGACGGGCAATGCTGGATTGAGCGAAGAAGTTTCGCGCCGGCGGCGGGCCTGCTACGCACAGGCCCCCGCTACGCGCTACTCACCGGGAGCGGCCAGCCGCGGTGGCCTCCCTTACCTCGACGAGACTGCCAGAGTGAACATCGTAGACGTAACCGTAAATCGGAATTTTGCCGGAAACGAGCGGATGCTCGCGAATGCGGCGCACGTCATCCGTCACGCTTGACGGCTGATCCGTGATTGTATGCCATTTTATGAATCGACCGGCACTGGCTCCGCTACCGTGCGTTGGATTCGACCAAAGCTTGCCGTCGAAATTCGCCGTCTCCAGATTGTCATCAAGCAAATCGCCCATGACACCGTCGGTGAAAAGCTCCATCCCGCAATTGGTGTGATGGATTACAAACCATTCGCGGGTACCGAGCAGCTTGTGCGAAATCACCAGGGATCGGATGGCGTCGTCCGTGGCGCGTCCGCCGGCGTTGCGAATCACATGGGCGTCACCTTCGGCAAGGCCTGCATATTTCGCGGGGTCCAGGCGGGCATCCATGCAGGTGAGGATCGCAAATCCACGCGCAGGTGGCAGCGCCAGGACCCTTTTAGCGCCGAAACCCGACGCATATTTCTTGTTGGCCGCGACAACTTCATCAACAATTTTGGACATGGGCCCTCCCTCTGATCATGCGCCTGTTAGCGAATTTTATGCCCGCAGGTTTCGCGTTTGAATTCCAACGTTTGCCGACCTGCCGTGAACTTCTTGGAGCTTCACCTGCCTGGGTCGTGTAATGTTTTTCGATGTGGCCGCCAAATTTATCAACGGGCCTAGGGGAACCACGTGCTCCGTGACAAGGCCGTGTAGAAAAGGCGCTCAAGCTGATGACCATAGCTCACCGGACTACCGTCGTGAGCGTCGGCGGTATCAAGCCTGGAAGATACCGTATGGCTGAACAAGCAATCCGCGACGTACCCTATGATCCGCCTCAACGGTTGTTGTGTCCGCGAAGACGAGATCACGGCGTAAGGCAAAATGGCTAAGCGTCGATGACGTCGAGAACTCATTTGATCGAGCAGGCCCTTCCTAGTGGAGCGGTTTTGACATTCGCTGCCCGCCTGGCTGCGAACTCGGGAAGCGAAATGTCAAATCCGAAGCTCCACTAGGATCGGTATTCGCTAGTCGTCCTTCGATTTCCAACATTCGCATGAAAGCCTGCCGAACCGGATGCGAATCTCAGGATCGCACTACTAGCGTGACCTATCGAACAGTCAGAATGGCCCTGTGCAAGATGCCTAGACACCTTGCCGCGTTTTCGCCCACGTCAGGCGGGCTGGAGTGCTCGCTCCGTTTCCAATTGGATATCCACCGGCAACGGTGCGCGCAATATATCCAGGACCGGGCAGTGCGCGTCGACCACTTCCTTGAGTTTGGCGAGCTCGGCAGCAGGTGCGCTGCTTTTCAGATTGACCACGCCGCGGACTTCGCTGAAGCCGGCGCGGACATCGTCTTTCACCGCGAAGAAGCCGCGCAGATCGAGCAGCCCTTCCAGCCTGACTGAGACGCTCTCCAGCGGGATGCCGAGCGCGGTGGCATAGGCGCGATAAGTGATTTCCTGGCACGTGGCCAGCGCAGCCAAGACAAGCTCGACGGGGTTCGGACCTGCGTCTGTTCCGCCGAGCGTCGGCGGCTCATCGACCGTAAGGGAAAACTGCCGGATCTTGGTTTCGCTTCGCAAGCCGTCTACTTGGCGCGAGTCGGCCGAAAAAGTCGCGATCGCATGATCGGCGTTGGCGCGCAGATCAGCCTGTGTCGCAAGGATCACATCTCGTAGCGCCATTGTTTCTCTCCTGAACTTGATGGCTTCCGCAGGAGACCAAGGCTATGCCGGAAGCTCTGAAAAGTGTTAATTTTTTTGATAGAGTTAGTAGATGAATCCTTTGGCGTCCGTGGCCATCGGCAGAAGCTTCTTCTCGCTGACCGGCGAGCGCTCAGGCCTTGGATCGACGAGTCAGTTGCCTGGCGGCTGATGGCCGCTGCTTTTGGCAAGAGCGCTTGCGCAAAAGCGACAGAGCCAAAGCGGCGCGGGATCGCGGCGCACCACCGACAGGTCGACAAACCGACCGAACGGCCTCAGCGGCGCCTGCGTCTTCCGTGAGATTTTTACTTCGCCAATCCGGGCGGATCGGGCTTCAGATAAACGATCAGACAGCAGACGCAGATACCGAGTCCAGCCAGCGGATATTTCAGCGCAACAATGGCGGCAATTCCAAAAAGGCATAAGGTGGAGAGCGATCGAAAGCGCATGATGCCGCGCACGGCCGGCGAAACCTCGTGAGCGCGAATGAGCTCCCAGATCAAACATACGTAGGTCGCATTCACCAGGAAGAAAACCGCCGCATAGAACGCGACGGGTTGCGGCGCCAATTTGCTCACCGCCATCCAGGCCGTAGAGAGCGGAAGCAGGGAAATGGAAAACAGATGCGCGAAATTGAACCACAGCAGGCGAGGGTTCGCCTCGGTCGCAAAGCGCATGAGGCAGTGGTGATTGGTCCAGACGATCGCGATGAATAGATAGCTCACGGCGTAGCTCAGCCATGTCGGCCAGAGCAACAGGAGAGCCTTAAATGTAGGAAGCTCCGGTGGGCGCAGCTCCAGGACCAGCACGGTAATAAGCACGGCGAACACGCCGTCGGACAACATGCTCAGTCGTTCCGGGGTCGCTCTTTGGAGCACAGTCACATCATCTTCCCTGACGTTGAGGTCGAGCAGGGCATTTGCAAAGATTTTTGCTGGAACGAATTGGTGACGGCGGGCGCCCGGGGCGCCTTTCCGCGGTATCGGCTAAACACCAGAACGAATGAGCTACGACGTTCGTTCCCCAGCTTAGCCGGAGGAACAGGCGTCAGTCCTTGTAGACCTCGACCGTCTGCATCATGCCCATCTCCTCGTGGTTCATCATGTGGCAGTGAAGCATGAAGACGCCGGTGTAGTCGAGGAAGCGTGAGCGCATGACGATGCCGCCGCCCTTGGCCGGCCGCGGCACGACCACGGTGTCCCGCCACGGCCGATCGGCCTGCGGCTGACCGCTGACTTCGACGACCTGGAACGGGTTGGTGTGGATGTGGAACATATGGTCGTCGTGCTCGTGGGTGTTGCGGATCGTCCATTCCTCCACCGCGCCGAGCCGCACCCGCTGGTCGATGCGCGCGGGATCGAAGATCTTGCCATCCACGGTGAAGGTGAATTCCTGCCAGTGGCCGGCGACATCGTTCTCCGGCGAGGTGGCGCCGAGGACCAGGGTGCGCCGGCCGGTGATCTCGCTGTCGCGGATCGTCTCGAGCGGCGGCTTGGGCAATGCCGCCGGGAGCGCCATCGGCAGCGGCTCGCCGGCGACGACCACGCGCGCCAGCGGTCCGGTCGGCGAGGCATGACCCTGATCGAACGGCATGGCGTTGAGTTCGTAGGTGCCCGGGCCGCCCGCCTGGACGAGCACATCGGCGCGCTGCCCCGGCGCGATCAAGAGCTGCTTCAGCTCCTGCAGGGTGCCGAGCCGGATGCCGTCGTAGGCGATGACGTTCAGCCGGTGCTTGTCGAGCTCCAGCAGCACGTTGTCCTGATACTGCGCGCCGACCAGGCGCCAACGCTGCACCTCCCCTGGCCGCATGTCGATGGTCGGCCGCCGCTGGCCGTTGATCGCCAGGAAGCGCGTCGCCGTTTCCGGAAAGAGCGTGCCGAAGTCCTCGATCATGTAGAAGGCGTCGAACACCACCTGCGACAGCAGCATGACACGCTCGCGCGCCCGGCTGATTTCCGGCACATCGGCGAAGTCGCCTTCGACGATGATCGCGCCAACCATGCCGCTCGCTACCTGCACGTCCGCGGAGCCGTGGTGATGCGGATGGTACCAGTAGGTGCCGCACGTGTGGTCGGCGGGCAGCGCAATCTCGATGTCGTACGACTTGCCGGGCGCCATCAGGCGCATGACGTTGTCGGCGATGCCGCTCGGGCTGCCGTGCGCGCCGTGGAAATGCAAGTTCGTGTTGTTGAACTGGTGTGGATGCGAGGGATTGCCGGGCGGGATATCGCGGTTGGGCGGCAGGTCGTTGATGAGCCGGATTTTCAGGGTCTCGCCGGGCTTCATGCGCAGTGTCGGGGCCAGCCCACCTTCGTAGGCGCGCAGGTGGAGGCGCACGCCGCCGATGTCGCGATAGGCGTAAGCGCATCGCAGGCTGGTGCTTAGCACGCTGTTCGCCGAGCGGCGGACCTCGGGCTCGACGAGCGGCTGGTCCATGGCCGCCACAACCGGCAAGTTCGCCACACCGAGTTCGGGCATGTGGGCGTGTGCATCGTGGGACTGCCCCAGCGCAGCACCCTGCCCCAGCGCCAGCGTGCCGAACGCCAAGCCCGCCTGCAGCACGCCCCTCCGTGAGGCACGCGGTCCAAGCCATTGGCTCGCGCCGACGAACCTCTGCTCGTTGGCCATGATCCCGCCTCCTCGTGAGATGCCCGGCGCCGATCCGGGAAGCACCATCAAAGTCCTCGATGTCCAGCGAATCGAAATAGCATGCAACCACTGCGCACACCAAAAGGTGGCACAGCGGGAGTGGCTGGAAGGAGCCTTCGTCCGTTGTCGGCCGAAAGCTCGAAGGGATGACTGGCAGGGCAGCGACCCCAACGCCGGGCTGAACAATAAAAGTGTCGCCTCATCTGTAACGCAAAATTTCCGCCTTGCGCGTCGAGCTTTTCTCAGCCTCGTGTGTTTTGGATATGCATCAATTCGCATGGTGCGGGGCCAGCATAAGCGATTTCTGAAAACTCTCTAAGCTGCTCCTTCCATGGCTGGCAAAACGAATTGACGAGGAAACAAATGCGCCTTGTCTTTCAGGTTTGCTTCGCGTTGATGGCGCTGCTGACCTTGTCGCTGGATGCTTTCGCTGATGACGTACCCGTCCTTGACGTTAAGCAAATTTGCCGCGGAATTGCCTCACAGGCGGCAAATCCGACAGAAAGAGGCGGTCCAGATCTGGCCTTCAACGATTGCGTCAAAAGTGAACAGGCCGTCCGAGGCGAAATAGCGAAGGCCTGGTCGACTTTCGCCGTCCCTGAAAAGGGCCACTGCACCCGATTGGCGACCCTGGGCGGAGAGCCCAGCTATACCGAATTGATCACCTGCCTCGAGATGGCGCGGGACGTCAGAAAGCTCCGCTCCACCGAGCACACCAAGGGCGGCAACTAGAGTTCGACAGTCTTTGACTGGTCCAGAACCGTCATTGCTAGGAGCCCGAAGGGCGACGAGCAATCGATGATTTTACCCGCTATGGATTGCTTTGCGAGCCTGTCATCGAGCCGGCCACTCCAGCCCGGACCTAGGTTCGCAATGACGAAGTGGCCCTGACCTGCGCCCATCGCCCTTCGATTACCGGCGTCGTTCTGCGCCCGAAGAAACAGCGTCCGGCGCAAGGGCGATCACCAAGCCCATGGGCATCCCGACATCGGCTGCCTTTTCGCTCAATCCATTCCGGATGCCGACGTCGGCTCGATCTCGCACATGATCCGAACCTCGCCTGGCCGGGCAAAGGGATATTTATCTTTCCCGAGATATTTTTTTGCAAGCGAATCGATGTGCTCGGCTGCCCCTTCTTCCGTTGCCCTTCGGACGCGGCCGCGAATCTGGAGATATCGGTACGGATTGTCGGGATCGAGGATAGAGAGCGCGACCGGCACCCCCTTCTGTAATGTCCGCGCTTTCACCCTCCCCCTCGCGGTGTTCACCCGAACGACGCCATCGGCATAATCGAACCAAACTGGCGTCACCTGAGGTGAGCCGTCGGACATCACAGTCGCAAGACTGGCAAATGCCTTTTTCTGCTGCAGCAGGTCGAGATACTTGTCGGGAATCGTGGTCATGGTCTGGTTCCTTCCGGGTGTCCGCACGCCGCCGCGCGCCGCGGCGACCTTCATGACGTAGGGCGAAATGCAATAGTCCAAGTCAGAGCGATCCGCGTTCACCAAGTAATGGTGGCTAACAATCGACGAGTCCAGCGACCGAGGAACGACTCGGGCACGGCCGGCAGCGTGTGCTCCGTCTTGTCGCTCGTTGGCGGCGCGGCCGCGTTGGCTCCGGGCTGCGGCACAGGACTCGGTTGCGGCGCGGCAGTCTGTTGCGACTCGTTCCTCGCTGGCTGCGCCTCGGACGGGCCGCCGGACGTCGGCTTTGCAGCGATGCCGACCTGGCTCTGCGGCGCGGGATTTGTCGCCGGCGTGGCCGCCGATCCGGCTGTCGCTGAATCCGCGCTGCTTTCATGCGCTGTCGAACTGGTCGCGGCGACTTGCACCTGAGAGGGGGGCTTCGATTCGGGCGAGGCGCCAAAAAATCTGCTCGCCAGCGAACTATCGTTGTTAGTCCAGGGGATGGCGGGCATTTCCGGCAGCTGAGATCCAGTCGGCGGCAGTACTCTCGCCAGCGGTATTATCCGGTCCGGATACCGGGCCAGGAAAACCTTGTTCATGCCGCCGTCGAGCCCACTGTAGACGGGGGCGACCGGCACGTCGTCCTTGACCAATTGCGCGTATTCGACCTCGTCGGCGCGTTGTTTCTCCAGCGCCGGCCGGGCGATTTTCGGATTGACGACAAAGGCGGGGCACTTGCCGGCCGGATCGAACACAAGGGGGTTCGACGAATTCGGGGTGTGTTGCGGATTGAACACATAGCGGCGATCGCACACATACACGTTGGGTTCGAGGTGCGTCGTCTCGAAATGATCGTTGCCGACCTTGAGCATCTTCCAGAAGGCCATGTGCGGACTGGTGCGATGGCGCGCCAGATTCGCCGGCGTCAAGCGGAATGGATAGGCCTGGATCTGGAATGACGGCTGGCCGAGGAGCGCGTCGCGCGCCAGCGAATAGATCTCGCCCATCTGCTCGTCGGTCATGGCATAGCAGCCGCTCGACCAGCAGTCGCCATGGACCATGAGAAAGGCGCCGTCGCGACCGTTCGCCTTGTCGAAGCTGTTGGGAAAGCCGGTGTTGATCGCAAGGTAGTAGTTGGAATTCGGGTTCATCAACTGGGACGTAATCGTATAGAACCCCTCCGGAGCCTGCCGGTCGCCCTCATGGAGCTTCGGGCCAAGATCGCCCGACCACCGACAGATCGGATAGGTCTTGACGATCTGGAAATGGCCGGTGGTGTCCTTCTTCCAGACTTCGAGCTCCGCCTCTTCCTTGAAAATGCGCACAAGGATCGGCGAATGTTTCGGCATGCTCTTTTGCCGCAACAGCGACAGCAGCTCGGGCGGGAGCTCCTTCGTCGCCTTGGCCGGCAATTGAGCCGGCAATTGATTGCCGTCTTCGCCAAGGCACCGGACCGGCGTCAAAGCGCCGGCCAGAGCAGCCGCCGACAGCACCAGTGCGCGAATGAGCGGAGTGCCGATCAAATGCCTTACCCTCGGACAGTACGACCTTTTTCCATCTCTCACCTGTAGCAGGTGGCATTCGTGAGGCCAACCAACGCCAGGATTCCCCAAATGATACCCGGATGCGCTGACAACGCCATGCGGTCACCCAAGTCGACAGCGGCTATTATTCCGATGGCGCTGCCGGCGCCTCTCACCATCCGACAGAATGGATGTCACACCTCATTGGCAGGGGACTGCGGGGCCGCCCGGCGGGGTTTCAATCCGGCCGATGCACGCAGCAAGAAGGTCCCCAGCCGGACTTACGTCTGCTGTGCTTTCGCCCGCATCAGCCGGCGGCGCTCCAAGCTCTCGGCCGACCAGACAGCGTCGAGATCGTAGAATTCAGGAACCGCCTTGGCGCCGGGCGGCAGCGTCACCCATTGCTGCTTGGAGGACGTGAAAATGTGGATGTCCGGCGGACAGCGATCAGGGTCGTCGAGGGTGCCGACGCGGACGAACCGGACCGCGGGACCGGCTTGCGGGTAGTTGCTCCAAACCGCAACCCGGCAGGCCGGGCAGCGTGCAATCTTCTGACCTTTGCCGCTCGCGGAGGGCGTCGCGACGATTTCAGGCTCGCCAGCGGTGTGCACGACACGATCGGCCTCAAAGAGGGCGTTGAGCGCATGCGCGGTCCCGGTCTCGCGCTGGCACCAATGACAATGGCAGGCATGGACGATCAATGGGGTTCCGATCAGACGATATCGGACCTGCCCGCAC
>Ga0210405_10001751_pt1 | contig 23897 bp, 20 predicted proteins | sample IncBWH11MmetaG_FD_155492 | JGI IMG/M metagenome (GOLD analysis project Ga0210405, IMG submission 155492) | Forest soil microbial communities from Barre Woods Harvard Forest LTER site, Petersham, Massachusetts, United States - Inc-BW-H-11-M | ecosystem: Environmental > Terrestrial > Soil >... | reverse complement strand
AGGCTGCGGAGAAATTCCAGCAACTGGCGCAGATGAACGGCCCGCAAACGGATGCGGCGCTCTACTGGAAAGCCTATGCGGAGAACCGCTTGGGCAAGCGGGACACGGCACTGGCCACCATCGCGGACCTGAAGCGGCGTTTTCCCCAGAGCCGCTGGCAAAAAGATGCGGGCGCGCTGGAAATCGAGGTGAAGCAGTCGACCGGCCAAACCGTAAAGCCGGCGGATCAGAGCGATGAAGAATTAAAAATGCTGGCCATCCAAGGGTTGATGAACAGCGGCTCAGAAAACGCGCTGCCTCTGCTCGAAAAGGTCATCAACGGTTCCGCTTCTCCAAGAGAAAAATCGAAGGCGCTGTTCGTGCTAGCGCAAAGCGGGTCGCCGCAGGCTCGTGAAATTCTAGGCAAAATCGCTCGCGGACAAAGCAATCCGGACCTGCAGCGGAAGGCCGTCGAGTATCTGGGCCTCTTCGGAGGCTCTGAAGCGCGGAAAACGCTGGCCGAAGTTTACGCCTCAAGCAGCGATGCCTCCGTGAAGCACACCATTCTTCGCAGTTACATGATCGGCGGGGATCACGAGCGCCTGTTCGCCGCGGCAAAGGGCGAGAAGGACGAGTCCCTGCGCCGCGAGGCCATCCGACAGCTCGGCTTGGTCCACGGGACGGACGAGCTCGAGCAATTGTACAAGACGGAAACTTCGCCCGATGTCCGCCGGGAAATCCTGCAGGCATTCTTCCTTGCCGGTGACTCGGGGAGACTCGTGCAAGCCGCGCAGGGAGAAAAAGATCCGGAGTTGCGCCGCTCGGCGATTCGAAACCTTGGGTTGATTCATTCCGACGATTCGGGCAAAGCGCTGCAAGAGATCTACGGCAAAGAAACGGACCACTCTGTCAAAGCGGAAGTGCTGAGCGCGTATTTCCTGCAAGGAAACGCGAAGGCGCTGGTGGCCATCGCGCGAAGCGAGAAGGACCCGGAGCTCAAAAAGACTGCCGTGTCCAAATTGACGTTGATGCATTCCAAGGAAGGCACTGATTACCTGATGGAACTTCTGCAAAAGTAAGGGGGGAACGATGCGAGAAGAACGAATTGCTTCGGCGCTACGCAAAGCACTTGGGCTCATGTTGATGGTGGCAGGTATTGGCAGTGCTGCCGCGCAACTGGCAAAGGGAGGAGCCCCGACCCAGCCGGAGCAAACGAGCCCTGCCACGGCGCAGGCGGCCGATGCGCCGCGTATCGAAAACGCGAGACTGGAAACGCGGGCGGCCAACGCAAGTCTCGATGTGACTCTCCGCGAGATCGCAGCAACGGCGGAAAAAGCGGAATGGGTCGGCTACCACGTCGACGAGGTCGCAGGAGAGCGTGGCGTCTGCTGCAACAACAACTGGAATGACGGCGACTGTGGGGCGTGCCGGCTGGAAAAGGAAAACGGCGGAGCAAGCGGCACGTCCCGCGCTGAAGAAAACCTCAAACTGGAAGGCTCGCGGCGACTCGTCGTGCTCTATCGCCTGGAAGCGAAGCAGGTCGTAAAGATTCGCGTCGCGTCGGACGACTGCACGCTCGATGCAGGAGGGCTGTCCTTCGTTTGGCTGACGGGCGTGACAGCTTCGGAAAGTGTGGCGCTGCTCGCAACTTACGTTCGTGGTTCGCATTTCGAGGACCGTGGGGATCGCGGAATCGGCAACGGAGCGTTGACGGCGATCGCTTTGCACGCCGATGCATCGGCCGACCGTACGCTCGAGTCTTTCGTGACGCCGGAGCAACGCGAAGGATTGCGGAGACAGGCGGCCTTCTGGATGGGAGCAGCGCGCGGGAGCGCTGGATTGGTCGCGTTGGAACATATGGCGAAAACCGATCCGAGTTCAGACGTGCGTGCCCACGTAGCCTTTGCGCTTTCCGTGAGCCATGAAGCGGCGGCTCTGGACGAGATGATCCGCATGGCGCACGACGACACAAGCTCGCACGTGCGCGGGCAGGCGCTTTTCTGGCTGGCGCAAAAAGCCGGAAAGAAAGCGGTGGGCACCATCACAGGAGCAATCGAAAACGATCCTGACACCGATGTAAAGAAAAAGGCAGTCTTTGCTCTAAGCCAATTGCCCAAAGACGAAGGCATTCCAAAATTGATCGAGGTGGCGCAGACGAATCGCAATCCGGCGGTACGGAAGCAAGCGATGTTCTGGCTGGGGCAATCCAACGATCCGCGAGCGCTGCAGTTTTTTGAAAAAGTGCTGACGCAGTGAATCGTTAGCGTAACAGGTCTTCGAGCTGCACGCGCGCATCCGTCTTCGCGTCGCGGTACTTGACGATCACCGCGGCTTGCAGGGAGAGTCCCCATTTTGCACCCGAAGGATGCATCACCGCCCGCGAGCCGGGAACTACGATCGCTTCTTCGGGAATGATGAGCGGCTCTGTATCGCTAGCCGTGTATACCGCGTCTCGAACGAGATCGTAAACCGGAATAGAGCGATTGAGGATCGTCCCCGTTCCAAGAACGGCGCGGCGCTTCACCACCGTTCCTTCATACACCCCGGAATTTCCCCCGACCAGAACTTCGTCTTCGATAATCACCGGCAACGCACCGATGGGCTCAAGAACGCCGCCGATCTGCGACCCCGCAGAAATGTGGCAGTTGCGCCCGACCTGCGCGCAACTTCCAACCAGCGCATGCGAATCGATCATTGTGCACTCACCGATATAAGCGCCGACATTCACGAACATCGGCGGCATGCAAATCACCCCGCGCCCGATGTAACTGCCATCGCGAATGCTGGAACCGCCGGGAACGATGCGCACGCCGTCCGAAGAGGTGAACGCGCGAACGGGATAGGTGGACTTATCGAAGAACGGCTGCTTCGCCGTGTCAATCGACATATCAGCGATGGCGCCCATTCGAAAGCCCAGCAGGATTCCCTTTTTCACCCAGGCGTTGGCGCGCCAGCCGGATTTCGCGGAGGCATCCGGTTCCGCGGCGCGAATCTCGCCGCGGTTCAGCGCGCCTTTGAAATCGCGGAACAGCCATTGATGTTCTTCTTCGTAGTGAGCCGGAGCTTCCTCAAATAGACGCTCAATTTGCGAAGGCAGCATGAATCCTCTCGACCGTCGATGCGGCCGCCGGGCGGCTGACGAGCCCGAGCGCTTCGAGCACGGCCCGGATTCGCGCCTGATTTTCCGCTTTCGGCGCCACGAGTGGCAAGCGCCATGCCGCTTCGAGCAGGCCCATTTCCGCCATCGCCGCCTTCACGGGAATGGGATTGGATTCCACAAAGTTTGTTTCCATGAGCGCATGATGGCGCCGGTGAATCGCCCGCGCGCCAGAAAAGTCACCCTGGAGCGCAAGACGCGTCAATTGCGACATTTCCGCAGGGATTTCGTTGGAAACGACGGAGATGACGCCGCGGCCGCCAAGTGAAATAACGGGAAGCGTGATGGCGTCATCGCCGGAAAGCACGATGAACTCGTCCGGCACGATGTTGAGAATCGCAGCCATCTGCGAGACATTGCCGGACGCTTCCTTGATGCCAATGATATTTTCGATACCGGCCAGGCGCTTCACCGTAGCAGGTTCGATGTTCACGCCGGTGCGGCCTTGCACGCTGTAAAGAATAATAGGCAGCGAGATGGCTTCGGCGATGGCGCGATAGTGCTGGAAGAGGCCTTCCTGCGTAGGCTTGTTGTAATAAGGCGTGACGGAAAGAATGCCATCCGCACCAACCTCCGCAAGCTCGCGTGCGAGTGCGATGACTTCCGCCGTGTTGTACCCGCCTGCGCCGGCCAAAACCGGAACTCTTCCCTTCGCGAGCTTAACAGTAATCTCAACAACGCGAAGATGTTCCTCATGCGTTAGCGTCGGGCTCTCGCCCGTTGTGCCACACGGCACGAGAAAGTCGACGCCAGCGTCCATCTGTCGCTTGACCAAAGCCTGCAGCGTTGCTTCGTCCAGCGATCCATCGCGGCGAAATGGAGTGACAAGCGCAGTGCCGGTGCCCGTAAACATGGTGTTTCTCCTTTTCTACCCAAACGTCTTACTGCCCAAATCCAAACTCGGCAGCCGTCAAGCCGCCTAGCCCGAGATCCCTTAACCCAACTCGTTGAGGATCTCCTTGAATTCAAAAAACCCTTTCTTGCCCGCAATCCACCGCGCGGCTTGCAGCGCGCCGCGTGCAAACCCTTCCCGGTTTCGCGCCGTATGCCGGAGCGTGATCGTGTCCCCAACTGAATCAAAACCAATCTCATGCGTGCCGGGATGCGCGCCGGCGCGATTCGCGCTGAGGCTGACAGGCCGCTCGTAACCCGCCGCGCGCATTTCTTCAGCCAGTTTCTTAAGCGTCCCCGAAGGCGCATCTTTTTTTTCGGAGTGATGAATCTCCCATCCCCATGCTTCGTATTCGGAATGCTTGGCAAAGAGCGCCGCCGCATGGGCGACGGCCTGAACGAAAAGATTCACGCCCACGGAAAAATTCGCCGCCCACACCAACCCCGTCTTGCCTTGCTCGACAGCTTCACGCACGGAGGGGAGTTGTTCGGACCAACCGGTTGTGCCCACGACGGTGTTGACGCCCAACACGGCAAGCCGACGGATATTTTGCGGGGCCGCGTGCGGGGCCGTGAAATCCATAGCCACATCGACACCGCGCAGCGTTTCGTGCGACAGCGCCTGGGCGTGAGCGTTGTTGCTGCCATCGAATTTCGCGCGCACCTCAAATCCATGCGCCGGCGCGAGTTGCTCGATAAGCCGGCCCATCTTCCCGCAACCGAGAATGGCGAGGCCCAGGCTCATGCGGCGCTCCGTCCACTCGCGAGAAGTTGCGCCGCCATGCGCGCATAGATGCCAACCGCATCCGACAATTCTCTCTTGGAAATGCGCTCCTCTGCGGTATGTGCGTCGTGAATGCTGCCCGGGCCAATGAGGAAAGGTTGCCCCCAGGTCCCTTCGAAACTGGGGATGTCCGTCGTGAAGGCCACGACCGTTGTGGGCATTCCATCGAGCTTCGCCAATTGCAGCGCCGGCGTGTAGAAGACCTCGCGCGCCTCGGCGCGGCTCGCCACAGCGGCAACGACGGCTTCGCGAGTTCTTGCGGGATCGCCAACCGTGCGAAACATGATTTCCGCTTCGGCCTGATCGGCGACCACGTTCGGCGCGCGGCCGCCGTCGATGGTGCCGATATTCAGCGTGCTGTCGCCGAGCAAGGCGTCGTGCGGCAGGGGAATCCGCCGAATATCGTGAAGCACCTCCAGCAGCGTGTGAATCGCGGAATGCCCAAGCTCGGGATAGGCGGAGTGCGCGAGTTTTCCATGCGCCGTGATTTCGTAGCGCAGCGCTCCTTTCGAACCAAGCGCTAGGCGATTCTCGGTGGGCTCGCCGTTGATCAGGAAGCGCGAGCCGCGTGGAGTTGCCGCGGCTGCTCTTGCTCCCGCGCTGTTGCGCTCTTCCCCAACTACAAAAAGTAATCCCAGATTGCGCGTGCCTGCGGCCAGCAATTTTTCCGCCGCCGCGATCATCGCTGCGATAATTCCCTTCGCGTCGCAGGAGCCGCGGCCCCAGATGAATTCGCCATCCTCGCGCGAACCAAAGAACGGCGGAACGGTATCCATGTGCGTCGAAAGCGTGACGACCGGCTCGCCCCAGGAAGCGAAGATGTTGTCACGGTTGGGCTCAGCCGGAATGCGCTCGAGCTGGCCGTTGTAGCGCGAAGCGAGCGCGGACAAATGCGCGAAGAGGTAGTCGCCCACGTTTTTTTCGTGGCTGGTGGTCGACTCGATGTCCACCAGCGCGCGTGTCAGTTCAAAAACATTCATTCCAATCAAGCATTTCTGGATGAACGCAACGAAAGGAAGGAACCGCGAGGATACCAATCGGGGCTGCCGCCTCTCGATAGCGCTTCATCCGGTTCGTATCCATCCGCAAAGCGGACAGCGTACAACGGACGACAGTGGATAGGTCTTGGACCTATCCCCCAACCACCGCGGTTTCAGCTACCGCGGCGATTTCGGCGGACGAAAAGCGCTTCCTCGGACCTTATCGGCCGAAAGAAGAGCCCCTTTTGCACGGGCATCCGAAGCTGCTCGGAATCGCTGCCCTGCTACTCATGGCCTCCGCACCTCTACCAAGACACTGTAAGTTTAGAGGAGAAAGCCTATTTACTGCAACGAAAAATTCGGCGGGACCACGCGCGAGACTTACCACCTCGATGGTCTGACGGCGTAGCGCATGCAGTGGACCGCTCCGTTATAGCTCGAGTGGCTTGAGCGGGACGTGCTGGGAAGCAACCAGCAGCTCGCCGGTAAAACCGCACTCGGCGGGGCGGCGCTTCAGAGCTTCTTCGGCGGAGAGCCGCACGAGGTCGGGATTGTTGTTCTCCTGCGAGACGTGCGCAAGAACGAGGTATCGCGCGATGGCGTCGAACCCGTCAGGGTCGCAAAGATATTCGCTCACGGCATGATTGGAAAGATGCCCGGTGCGGCTCAGAACGCGCTGCTTCACCACCCACGGATATGGCCCGACCTTTAGCATGTCTAGGTCGTGATTCGATTCGAGCACCAGGCAATCGGCGCCGCGAAGGTGCACTTTCACAAGTTCGGGCATGTAGCCGAGATCGGTGACCATCGCCATTTTCGCGCCGTTCGATCGAAAGGTGAATCCGATCGGGTCGGCGGCGTCATGCGGAATCGCGAAAGCGTGTACGTCGATATCCCCGACAGTGAAATGCTGCCCCGGCTGAATGGTTTCCACGCGGTTCAGCCGCTTGCCGAATGTCTCCGGCAGCATGCAGCGCATGGCGTCCAAGGTCGGCTCGGTAACGTAGAGCGGCGCCTTCCACAAGCCGAGCATCTGCGGGAGCCCGTTGCAGTGATCCATGTGTTCGTGGGTGATGAGGATGCCGTCGAGGTGCTCGACGGTTCGCTCGACCGCCGCGAGCCGCGCCAGCGTTTCGCGCTTGCCCAGGCCTGCGTCAATGAGGAGTCGGGTCCGCTCGGTCTCGAGCAACGTGATGTTGCCCGAGCTGCCCGACGCCAAAATGGATACCCGCAAGCCGATCGTTTTCTCCCCAGTTGCAACACAAACAAATTTCCAAAATGATGGCAGAGCGCCGCTCGCGCGTCAACAAGGACTCCGCGATTGCAACGGTGATATACTCCCGCGGCGAACCATGGAAAAGTACGATCTCATCGTGGTTGGTTCCGGGCCCGGAGGCCAGCGCGCCGCGATCCAGGCGGCGAAGTTCGGCAAGCGCGCCGCGCTCATTGAAAAGCTGGAAGTGATCGGCGGAACCGCCATCAATACCGGCACGATTCCCAGCAAAACCATCCGCGAAGCGGTCCTGCATCTTTCCGGCTACCAATATCAAAGCATCTACGGCGTCAACTATCGCGTCAAGGAACAGATCACCATGGCCGATCTTTCCTTTCGCGCTCTCAACGTCATCAAGACCGAGATCGACGTGACCCGCGCACAACTTTCCCGCAACGGCATCGAAGTCATCACGGGAACCGCCAGCTTTCTCGATCCTCACCACATGCAAGTCACGAGTTCGCGCGGACAAACCGAATTTGAAGCGGGCAACATCGTTATCGCTACCGGCACCAAACCCGCCGTCTCTCCCCTCGTCCCTTTCAACGACACCACCATCATCAACAGCGATCAAATCCTGAAAATGCCGGTCATTCCCAAGACCATGATCGTGGTGGGAGGCGGAGTCATCGGCGTCGAGTACGTGTGCATGTTCGCCACGCTGGGCGTGCGCGTCACGCTGATTGAAAAACGGCCGCGTTTGTTGGAATTCGCCGATGCCGAGATGGTCGAGGCGCTTTGTTACCATCTGCGGGACCGCCGCGTCACGCTGCGGCTGAATGAGGAAGTCGAAAGCGTCGAGGAAACACCGGATCACACTGTGGTCGCAAATCTGAAAAGCAAAAAGAAAGTTACCGGCGATGCGCTGCTTTATGCGGTCGGACGCCAGGGCAACGTCGATGAACTGAACCTCGCGGCAGGCGGCCTGGAGGCCGACGCGCGCGGGCGCATCCCGGTCGACGAAAATTACCAGACCAAGCAGCCTCATGTTTATGCCGTGGGAGACGTCATCGGGTTTCCCAGCCTCGGCTCGGTTTCCATGGAACAAGGCCGCATCGCCGCCGCCAGAGCGTTTGGCATGCCCACGAATTCCAACCGCGCGAATTATCCCTACGGGATTTACACTATTCCCGAAATCTCGTTCATCGGAAAAACAGAAGAGCAGCTCACCGACGAAGGCGTCGCGTACGAAGTCGGAATGGCTTTTTTCCGCGAAATCGCCCGGGGCCAGATTCGCGGCGACACCACCGGCCGCTTGAAACTCCTTTTCGATCCCACCACCAAGGCGCTGTTGGGCGTGCACATCATCGGCGAAGGAGCCTCGGAGCTGCTGCACATCGGGCAGGCGGTTTTCGCGCTGAAAGGCACGGTGGAATATTTCGTGGATACCGTTTTCAATTATCCGACGTTGGCGGAGTGTTATAAGGCCGCCGCTTTCAATGGCTTGAACAAACTGGTCAGGACGTAATCGCGTCCGAGTGAGGAGTCGATTGCCCGAATCTTCGACTACTTAAGATTGGCAGGAGCACGATGCGCAGGACAGTTGGTGTACTGGTCATGGAACATATCGCCGTTGGCCTGGTGGAGAACCACAAGGTGCTCGGCGCGCTCAATCTCTTCCCGGAAAAACCGCAATCGCTCGACCCGCTGCAATCCATGCCCGCGGACCGTATCGTTGACGGCATCCGGCAGCAAGTGGAGAAAGTTACCAAGGGGGAAAAAGTCGACGCAATTGGCATCGGTTTCCCGGGCATCATTCGCAACGGCGTCGTCGAAGACTCGCCGAACTTCCAGCAGGCCAAAGGCTTTCCCTTCCAAGCCGCCTTGTCCTCCGCGCTGAGCGGCAAACTCTCCGGCGCGCACGTTCACCTTTTCAATGACGCCGACGTTATGGCCGCGGGAATTGCGGCGACCCGAGGCACACTGAACAAACTGTTCCGCGTGTGGACCATCGGCAACGGCATCGGCTTCGGCCGTTTCCCTTCCCGGGAAGGAATCTGGGAAGGCGGGCATTCGGTCGTTAGCCTCGACCCTAAGGAAAAGTTCTGCGGCTGCGGCGGCCAGGGGCATCTCGAAGGAATCCTCGGGCGCCGCTCCATGCGTTTGCGGTTTATGGATCTCGAACCAGAGGAAGTTTTCGAGAACGCTCGCTCTGGTGACGCGCGCTGCAAGGAATTTGTTACCTTGTGCCATCGCGCACTGGCTGCCGCCACGGCCACCAGCATTCACATGGAAGGTCCGGGAACATTTTTTGTCACCGGACCGGAAGTGAAGTTTATCGACATCGGATTGCTGGACAGGCTGCTGCACGACATGGTCAAAATGAGCCCGCTGCAAGGCAGCCGCTTCGAGCTAGTCCCAACGTCGGACGAGATTGGCATCATCGGCGCCGCCGTCAACGCCGACCGCGCCACCTCTGACTAGACTGCCGTTTGCAAAGGGACGGGAACGATCAAGGGCGAAACCGTTGAGGGGGCAAGGAATAGAGCGAGGCTCTCAATTGCTTCGCGACATCACCGGGCTAATCCCCTATTTTTCTTTAGACCCGGGCGAGGCAAGGTCTGCAGGAGTCACTCCTGATTGGGACAAGGCATTCTGTCGAACTGCATCAAACTTGTGTTTGGACTCGATCGCAGTTTTGTGCAAAGCGATCGATTTTGATTGCAGTTCCTGAAATTGTCCGATCAACCCATTGCCGCGAAACATGAGTTTTTTGCCCTGTACCTTGTAGTCCCCGAAGTGGGCCAGTGTGAACTCGTAGAGGTCAATCGAGGATTGCATCCATTCTTCCTCGGCCCGGAACGTTTCCCGTCTTGGAGCCAGCGACTTGTCCGTGCTGCTGCGAAATCCTTTCAGAAACTCTTCTTTTTCGAAGTCCGAAGCGGACGCGGCGGAGATGTTCACTTCCATTTTCTTGAGCACCGGATCCATTGACTCGTACTTCTTATCGACGTCCAAAAGCGCATGAAGCCGTGAAATCGTGGCTTGCATGCCTGCGCGCGTAGCATACGATTCTGGAGTATAAAGCTTCGCGACCGAAGACTGGTCAATCGACTGAACCGCGCTGGTGTATTCCTGATTGAATGCCAGAATGTCGCGGAAGAACTGCCGTGTCGGGCCATCGTACCATTCGGAATCCGCGGTAACCGCTTCCTTTCCCGCCGCTTGCTTCATCAGGTGGCCTGCCTGTTTCTTGGCCGCGGATTTATCGAAATCCGGCGTCAGTCGCAGGGATCCTGCAAATGAAACCAGAGAGATACCCAGCGCCAGAGACGCCATCCAAAGCTGCTTATGAGCGGCGGACATCTTGTCTTTTCTAGAGCGATCGACCAGCCAAACAACGAAGGCCACAACCAGAACAGGAGTCAGCACGCTGCCGATGAAATAACCGAATGACTCGGCGTTGAAGGCGCCACCGGACCATTTCTTCGTGCGAACATAGGCGAGAAACACAACCAGTACCCACGCCACGGCGGCGGCTCCAATAACGAAGATCGATTTCAAGCGATCCGTCGCCGAATCATTCGCCTTGGGGGCGAAAGGATCCCCGGATTGCGCCTGGGCCCCTGGATTCAACAGTGAAACGCCGCAGCGAGGACACACGGTCGCAGAAGAACAGTCCTGTTGGCAGGCTGGGCAGAGCACGAAACGCTCCTTCCCGGGTGATTCGCGGATGGTGCCGGGAAAAGGATATATGCAAAAAAGGTGCGATGACAATCTTGAATTTGACGTCTGTGCAATGGAGATACCGCGACCGAGCAGATGGCTGATTAGCAGGCCAGGCGGGAGCGGTCGAGGGTGAAGCCGTTTAGGGGGCCGAGGACGGTGACGGCAATCAGGCCGGCCTGGAAATAGCGCTGCGCGAGGGACTGGAGTTCTTCGTGGGTGACGGCTTCGATGCCGGCGAGGATTTCGTCGAGGGAATAGAAGCGGCCGAAATATAGTTCTTGACGGGCGAGATTGGACATGCGCGAGCTGGTGGACTCGAGCGAGAGCATCAGCGAGCCCTTCAGATGATTTTTTGAACGCCGCAACTCTTCTTCGGTGACCAGCGATTCTTTCAAAGCGCGAAATTCCTGGATGGTGAGATCGATGACCTGGCCAACGGTTTCCGCGGCGGTACCAGCGTAAACAGTCATCATCCCGGCATCGGAATAAGGCGTCAGCTCACTGAACACCGCGTAAGCGAGGCCCTGCTTTTCGCGAATGTTCTGGAAGAGGCGCGAGGACATGCCGCCGCCCAGAAGATTGTTGAGGACGGCGACGGCGAAGCGGTCTTCGTGGCCCAGCGGAACCGACGGGACGCCAATGCAGAGATGCACCTGCTCGAGGTCGCGCTTGGCTTCGAGGTGGATGGGCGCTTCCGTGCGCGGAGCGCCGTCGCTCTCGGCGGGACCGGTCGGCTTCAAGTGCCCGAATTCGCGTTGCACCAATTCCAACACTTGCTCGTGGGTGACGTTGCCGGCGGCGGTCACTACCAGGTGATCCGGCGCAAACCAGTCACGAAACCGTGTAAACAGTGAATCGCGATTGAATGCTTTCACGGTTTCCGGGGTGCCGAGAATCGGGCGGCCAAGCGAATGTTGCGGCCAGAAACCGCGCGTGAAAATTTCGTGAAGCAGATACTCCGGATTGTCCAGATCCATCTTAATTTCTTCGAGGACGACCTGGCGTTCCTTCTTCACGTCTTCGGAGTCGAATTTCGGGCGCAGCACGAGGTCGGCGATGACGTCAAAGGCGATGGGCAAGTGCTCATCCAGAACTTTGGCGTTAAAGCAAATCTGTTCCTTGGAAGTGAAGGCGTCGAGCATGCCGCCGACGGAATCCATTTCGCGGGCGATGGCTTCGGCGGAGCGCCGCTCCGTGCCCTTGAAAACCATGTGCTCCATGAAATGGGCGAGACCGTTTTCTTCGGGAACTTCGCGGCGGGAGCCGTTGCGGACCCACACGCCGACAGAGACGGAGCGCACGTGCGGCATGGTCTCGGTGATGACCACGAGGCCGTTGGGCAAAACGTGCTTTTGAATGTCGCGCGTTTCGGTGGCCATTCAATTATTGTGACACAAGCGGGGCGGAAAGGAGAAACGGAAGCGGTCAATTGCTGAATTTAGGTATTGCAAGTAAGTAAAAAGAAAAACATGCCCGAGCGGGCCGGAGCGCTACAAAAGCTTTTCGGCGGGGTTCAGTTTGCCGTATTCGCTGGTGTAATGGAGCGGGACGTCGCCGTAGGTGCCTTTCTCGCGAAGATAGACCTCGCAAGTGTCGAAGGGCTTCGAGTAAACGTGAATGCTGACGGCGCGCTGGTTGAATTCGGCGAGATTCAAGACTTGATGGACGGGCTCGAGGGGGTTGACGTAGGCGGGATGGGTGGCGTCCATTTCGTAGATCTCGGTGGGGACAATGCGGCAGGTGCCGCGCGCGGCGTCGCGATCATCAACGCGGAAATTCTGGACCTTCAGCCGGCCGATGGGCGCGGACATCCAGCAATTCTGACCGCGATGGTTGTGGATGCGGCTGGCCTGACCGATCTCCCAGCAGATGGTCATGCACTCGAAGACTTCGTTCTTGAAGATGAGATTGCGCGTGTAGTTGCCCTTTGAAAAATAGCAATATTTTTCGAGCGTTTCCGGGCGCGCCGAGTGGCGGATGATGTAGTCCTGGACGTTTTCGAGGGTAAAATCGCGCGCGGGGATAGCGGCCAGGCCTTTTACCCAATCGGCGATGCTGAGTTGTTCGGCTGCGACGTGTTGTACCATCAAGCGCCTCCGATTCTTAAGCGGCCGCGAAGCGGTCGACTTCTAGCGCGACCGACCCGGCAATCCATGGAGAAGCGAGGATTGCCAAGGAATTATAGCGCGATTTGCAGGCGACCTTCCGCGCAGCACGTATTTCCGCAGTGGATCCCTACGCGAAGGGCCTGTTCGCTCGAATCTAGCTCTTTGGTTTGAACTTTGTGCTTGCTAGTTCTTGAAGGTATTCGCTAAGTGACTTCGATAGCGTCACGAAATCCGAGGGAATCATCAAGACGACAGTGCTGTTGTTTTCTGCGCCCACCTCTGCCACCATCTGCATGCGGCGCAGCTCGAGTGCCGCGGGATTGCCGGCCATTTGGGCCGAGGCCGCCGAGAGCTTTTCTGACGCCTCCAGTTCGGCTTCGGCCTTGATGATGCGGGCGCGTTTTTCGCGGATGGCTTCCGCTTGCATGGCCATAACCTGCTGCATGGCGACCGGCAGCTCGACATCCTTCATCTCGAATCGCTCTACCTCAATGCCCCAGCGAGTCGTTGAGTTGACAATGTTTTCGCGCAGCAGACCATTAATTTTGTCGCGCTCCTGCAGGACCTCGTCGAGATCGTGCTGTCCGATGATATTGCGGAGGCTAGTCAAGGCCAGTTGATAGGCAGCGTGGCCCGCATCAGAGACGGCGATGACCGACTTGGCCGGATCGGTGACGCGATACCAAAGAACAGCATTTACCTTAATCGTAACGCTGTCGCGAGTAATGGTTTCCTGCTGTTCGGCCGAGACCGTTCTCGTACGGATGTCGATGATCACGGCACGCTCGACACCAAGCGGAATAATCCAGAACAGTCCGGGACCGCGCAACGCTCTATAGCGGCCAAGGCGGAAGATTACGCCGCGTTGATACTCTTGAGAAATACGAAGCCCCGAGAGGAATACAGCGAGGAGAACGGCGACAAATATGTATGTCATCCAGGCAGTGCCAGCACGAGAGTCGAATAGTCCATGAGTGCGGCTATGCTGCCACTGGCGGGATCGTACGTCAAGTTGTGAACGGATTGGATTTGGCAGACCGCCGCAATCCAAATAAGTTCAGGTACTCTACAATATTGGAAGTGCCACCGAGCCGTGGAAAGGTGCCCTGATTCGCGATGGAATTGCTGGGCAAATCGAAAGAAGAATTGTGCGCATTCTGCGTGGCGCTGGGTGAGCCGGCGTTTCGTGGAGCGCAGATTTATCACGCTTTGTACTCGGAAAGAAAATTTGATGTGGCGCAAATTACGAATTTGCCCGTGGCGCTGCGCGATCGGATGTCGAAAGAGGCGCGTGTTACCTTGCCGGAGGTGAAGCAAAGATTTTCTTCGACGGATGGTTCTCTGCGGTATCTATTTGGGCTACTGCCGGGCGATGACAAGTTGGCGCGTCCAGCTTCAGTGGAAGCGGTGTTCATGCCCAGCGAGGGGCGGCAGACGATTTGCGTTTCGACGCAGGCGGGCTGTGCGGTAGATTGCCATTTTTGTCTTACGGCGCAACTCGGATTAATACGAAACCTGACGGCGGGAGAAATCCTGGCGCAAGTGTTGTTGCCGCTCGAAGAGCACAAGGCACGGCTCGCGCCGCAGACAAACATCGTGCTGATGGGTCAAGGCGAGCCGCTGCTGAATTTTGAGCCGGTGATGGCGGCGGTGCGAATCATGCTCGATCCGGACGGGCTGGGGATTTCGCCAAAGCACATGACGCTCTCGACTAGCGGCATCGTGCCGGGAATCGAGCGGCTGGCGCTGGAGAAAGTGCGGCCGAAGCTGGCGATTTCGCTGAATGCGTCGAATGACAAGCAGCGCGATGAGCTGATGCCGATCAACAAGAAATACCCGCTAGCGGAGCTGATGAACGCCTGCAGGGAGTATCCGCTGCGCACCTGGGAGCACCTGACGTTTGAATACGTGATGCTTGGCGGAGTGAACGATGCGGCGGAAGATGCGCGGCGCGTCGTGCGGCTGCTGGCGCCGCTCAAAAGCGTGAAAGTAAACTTAATCCCCTGGAATCCGGGAGAACTTCCCTACCGCGAATCCTCGGCGGAGCGGATCGAAGAATTCCGCCGGATTCTGGTGGAGCGCGGTGTGCCGGCGTTTGTGCGTTACTCGCGAGGGCGAGACGTGATGGCGGCGTGCGGGCAACTGGCGCTGCTACAAATCGATCGTTCTCCGCTGTCCGTTATCAGTCCCTAGTAAAACAAGGAGAATCTGCCAACCGGGTAAATCGCTAAGAGTGGTTGACACAGGCTCAGCAGCAGGTTTAGTTAACCATAACCGGGCCCCCTCCCCCGGTTTTTCATAAGTGTTTATTGTAAAAGATTTTAAGTACCTTTAGAATGAACATTTCCGGAAGTGTTCATTCTAAAGGTGGTTACCGGCGATATTATCAGACGCTCCCACAAGTGTTGATTCTAAACGCCTTAACTTAGGAACGAGTGGGATGCCGATGGGTCAAGAGGATCACAGCTACGCATATTTACCTGGAGGGTAGTATACCAGACTGCTAAGGAAAGTCAAGGAAAAAGTTGAGGTGGCTCGCCCGAAGGCCGTAGCTGGTCAGATTCAGGAGGGCCGGATGCCAAGGACGGACATGAGGCGGCCGCTTTGGGGGCCTTCTTTGCGGTAGCTGAAGAGAAGATCGCGTTGGCAGGCGGTGCAGAGGTCGCTTACGAAGATGTTGGGGGCGCAGAGGCCGGCACCCAGGAGTTGGGCGCTGTTGGCTTTGCGGAGGTCGAGAAGGACGTTTTTGGGCGGGGGTTGGTGGCCAGGGGGCATCATGTTCAGCCACTGGATGGGATTGGGTTCGTCACCGGTGCGGAATTCGTCGAACCATTGGGGGGCTTCGGCGAACTGGGAGAGGAACTGGGTGGCAACTTCGGTGCCGACTTCGTAGCAGCAGCCGCCGATGGATGGGCCGATGGCGGCGAGAAGATCGGCGGGTTTAGATTTGTATTGCATTTGCATTTTGCCGATGGCTTTTACGACTATGCGCGCGAGAGTGCCGCGCCAGCCGGCGTGAACGACCGCGACGGCGCGCTTTTTCGGGTCGACGAGGAGGATGGGGACGCAGTCGGCGGTCTGGACGGCTAGGAGGAGGCCGGGGCGGTTGGTGATGGAGGCATCGCCATGGCAGATTTCGGCGGGCGGGGCGTCAAGGAGATGGATTACGTCGGAATGGATTTGCTTTAAAGAGATGAGTTTGAGATCAGAAGCGCCGAGGGCGGATTGGAAACGGCGCCGGTTTTCAAGGACGTTTTCTTTGGTGTCCCATTCGGTGAAGCCGAGATTTAGGACCTTTTGGGCGTCTTGATTGCTAACGCCGGCGGGCTTGGTGCTGAAGCCGTGGATGAGCCAGGGGAGTCTTGCGAACGCGGGGACTTGAAGGATTAGGATGCCACGGGAATTGAGTTCGGTCCACTTTTGATTGGATCGGGGGGAAGAGACAGACAGGAATGTCTGTCCCACCAGGGAAAGTTTGCGTTTGGGCTTACGTGATTTCGCGAGAGACACGACGATAACAGTATAATCTCAGAGACGTGAAGCACCGAGGTTGAAGAAAAAAATCTGGCGGTCTAAAAGACCCGCCACTACAAAAGCGCGGACTGTCCGGGCTAAACCCGAGAGAGCGCAGGAATTCAAGAGGGCTGCATGATCGTGGGAATGGGGGTGGACATTGCGGAGGTGGAGCGCATCCGGGGGGCGATTGAGCGGCACGGCGAGGTATTTCTGAGACGGATTTATACGCCAAGAGAACGAGAGTACTGCGAGCAGTTTAGAAATAAATATGAGCGATATGCGGGGCGGTTTGCGGCGAAAGAGGCGGCGATGAAGGCGCTGGGGACAGGGTGGCGGCGCGGGGTGAAGTGGGTGGATTTGGAGGTGGTGCGGGAGACGAGCGGGCGGCCGACGCTGGCGATTGCGGGCGTGGCAGCGAAGATCGCCGGGCAGATTGGCGTGAAGAGTGTGGCGCTGAGTATCACGCATACGGAGACGCTGGCTCTGGCGCAGGTGATATTTGAGGGTTGAAAGTTCAAAGTTGAAGGTTGAATCGTGAGAGGAAAACGACGGGTTGTTTCAACACGAAGGCACAGAGAACACAGAGAAGAGAGCAAAGAGAAAAAGAGAGCAGAAAGGGAAAAAAACCTAACGCAGAGGCACAGAGCAGGAAAGAATAGGTTCACCTTCCAGGGTGGTTCCAGTTTCAGCTGAAATCAATACATCAAGGAAGTTGTTGGCGGGATGGCTCCCATCCACGCGGAGCTTCAAGTAGTTGGTGGAGAGGGCCGGCGTGGAGTGGGGATGGGGATGGTCGCCGGGGCGAAGCGTCAGGACGCGGAGGGTGCGGCCTAGTTGGGATTGGCGGAAGGCGGCGGCTTTTTTTTCGCCTAGGGCGCGGAGTTCGCGGGCGCGGCGCTTGATGGTGGTGGCGGGGAGTTCGTTCAAAAGGGCGGCGGCTTTGGTACCGGGGCGCTTGGAAAAAGAAAAGACATGGAGATAGGTGAAGGGCAGGCGTTCGATGAAGGCGAGCGTGGCGGCGTGATCGTCTTCGGATTCGCCGGGGAAGCCGGTGATGACGTCGGCGCCGATGGCGGCGTGGGGTTGGCGGTCGTGGATGAGTTCGACACGGCGGGCGTAATGTTCGGCGCGGTACCAGCGGTGCATAGCGGCTAAGATGCGGTCGGAAGCGGATTGCAGGGGCATGTGGAAGTGCTGGGCGATGCGATCGGTGGAGGCGAAGAGATTGACGAGGTCTTGGGTGACGTCCAGTGGCTCGATGGAGCTGATGCGGAGGCGCTCGACGGCGGTTTCGTCGAGAATGCGGCGGAGGAGGGATTCAAATTCGACGCGGGGGGTCAGGTCGCGGCCGTAGGTGCCGAGGTTGATGCCGCTGAGAACGATTTCGCGGTAACCGGATTCGGACAAGCGCTGGATTTCGTGGATGACCGTGAGGGGCGGGAGGCTGCGGCTTTTGCCGCGGACAAAAGGGATTACGCAGTAAGAGCACCGGGAGTCGCAACCGTCCTGGATTTTTAGGGTGGGGCGGGTGTGATTGCCTTCTCCGCCGAGGACGGGGGCAGAGAGCAGCACGCGCTGTTCGAATATGTCACCGGTTAGGACCTTGCCAAGATGGGGCGCAACATGTTGCGCCCCTACAAAGGAATGAAACGGGGCGGTCGAATCGGCGTGAAGGGCGGCAGCGGGGAAAAAATCGTTCGCGGGTTCGGCGGATGCGGGGAGCGCGGCGGCGGAGAGCGAATCCACGAGTTGGGGGATTTGGGGCTTGTGGGAATTGCCGACGACCCAGGAGACGCCGGGGAGGGCGGCCAGTTCTTCGGGAGCGCGCTGGGCGTAACAGCCAGTGGCGATGATGCGGACGGCGGGGTTGGCGGCGTGAAGCTTGCGAATGGCGTCGCGAGCCTGGGCATCGGCGGAGGCGGTGACGGTGCAGGTGTTGATGACGACGATGTCGGCGGCGGCGGGCGAGGGAGCGGGAGTGCAGCCGCGGTCGAGCAACTGGCGCTCAAGGGCGGCTCCATCGGCTTGCGTGGCGCGGCAACCGAATTGTTCGATAAAAAAGGCTGGCATCGGGATCCAGGCGTTACACCATGCAACTTCAACACAGAGTTCACCCCGACCGGGTCGGGGTAAACGCCGGGCAGAGAGAAGATAAAGACTTCATGCCGTGCTTCGCGCGAACCCATTCAAGGACATGACGCGCTACGACGTTACCAATGATAGCGGGATTACGGCAGTGCGAAAAGACCGATAGCAACCGAAGACAGGAATTCGGGCGGGAGTTGGCTTTACTCGCCAGCGGGTGGGCCGCTACAATCTTTCGACACTTATGGCCCATCAAAGACAGAACCCATCGGCGCTGCGTGATCCGAGGGTTTCGATCGTGATTCCGGTTTACAACGAGAAAGCGACGATCGATGAGATCCTGCGGCGGGTGCTGGACACTGGGGTACGGAAGGAAGTGATCATCGTTGATGATTGCTCGACCGACGGAACGCGGCAGATCCTGGAAAACATGGCGGCGCGGCAAGCGAACGGCGAAGCCTTCGCGCCAGCGCAGGATGGAACGGACCCGATTGAGCTGCGAGATTTAAGATTTTTCTTCCAGGCACCGAACCAGGGCAAAGGAGCGGCTTTGCGGCGCGGATTTGGGGAAGTAACCGGGGATATCGTACTGGTGCAGGACGCGGACCTGGAATACGATCCGCGCGATTACGCGGTATTGCTGGAGCCGATTGTGGAGGGCCGGGCGGACGTGGTGTACGGGTCAAGATTTCTGGGTGGGCCGCAGCGGGTGCACTACTTCTGGCACTACGTGGCGAACCGGGTGCTGACACTGCTCTCGGATATCTGCACGAACTTGAAGCTGTCGGACATGGAGACGTGTTACAAGGTGTTCCGGAAAGAAGTGCTTGCGGGAGTGCAGGTCAAGTCGAACCGGTTCGGGTTCGAACCGGAGATTACGGCGAAGATCGCGAAGCACAAGTGGCGGATCTACGAAGTGCCGATTAGTTATGCGGGGCGGACGTACGAAGAAGGCAAGAAGATTACCTGGAAGGACGGAATCCAGGCGTTGTGGTGCATCATCCGGTTTAAGTTCAGCGACTAAATTATTAAGCTGAGGCAGCGTCCGCGTAGCCACGGGGATTCTTCTGTTTCCATGTCCAGGCGGACTGAATGATTTCCTCGAGCGAGGAATGAGAAGCTTCCCAGCCGAGGGCGCGCTTCAATTTTTCCTTGCTGGCAACGAGAACGGCGGGATCACCGGGACGGCGGGGCCCCAATTTGCGAGGGATTTTGCGGCCGGTGACGCGCTCGGCGGCGTCGATGACTTCCAGAATCGAGAAGCCGCGGCTGTTGCCGACGTTGAAGGCTTCGCCGGAGACGCGTTCGATCTCCTGGAGAGCGCGGAGGTGGGAATCGGCGATATCGAGGACGTGGATGTAATCGCGGACGCAGGTTCCGTCGGGGGTGGGATAGTCGGTGCCGAAGACATCGACGTGCGGAATTGCACCGGCGGCGGCATCGAGGACGCGGGGAATGATATGAGTTTCGACGCGATGATGCTCGCCGCGTTCGCTGGAAGCACCCGCGGCGTTGAAGTAGCGGAGGGCGACATAGTTGAGTCCGGTGTAGAGCTTGTAATCAGCGAGAATCTGCTCGAATACGAGCTTGGATTTTCCGTAGGGGTTAATGGGCGATTTGCGATGGTCTTCGGGAATGGGAACGATTTCGGGTTCGCCGTAGGTGGCGGCGGTGGAAGAGAATATGAATTTTTTGACGCCGTGGCGGGTGACGGCATCGAGCAGGTTCACACCGCAGGCGACATTGGTGGCGTAGAAAATGCTGGGTTCGCTAACGGATTTGGCGACGAGCGCCTCGGCAGCGAAGTGCATGACGGCGTCAATTTTGTGCTGGGTGAAGACGGATTCCAGTCGGGGGCGATCGGCGAGATCGACCTGGCAGAAGACAGCGGACAGAGGCACGGCGGCGCGATGGCCCTCCAACAAGCTGTCCAGGGCAATGACGGACATGCCGCGCGAGACCAAGACTTCCGCACAGATACTGCCAATGTAGCCCGCTGCTCCGGTAACGAGAATATTCACCTGTGAGATCTCCTTGAGTCAGGTCGAAAGGCAAACTGGGGACGGTCAACGCCGCCGAATACAAGAGCAAGATTAGTGCACTAGCGGTGCGAACCGGCCCGGAAATTCGACAAAGATCAAGCCTGCGACAAGCGGCGCTGAAAGGTGAGAAGAATGAGGTCGGCACGGCGGCGCACGCCGAACTTGCTGAGCAGGTTGGAAACGTGAAACTTCACGGTGCGTTCGGCGATGTTGAGCTTACTGGCAATCTCTTTGTTGGAAAGATTTTCGAGCAGCGAATCGAGAACTTCCTGCTCGCGGCGGCTGAGATTGGTGACGGAATCGGTCTTCAGGCGGCGGCCCTGGCCGGTGAGGATGGAATCCACGAATCCAGAAAGAAGCTGGCGCGGGACCCAGAATCCTCCACCGGCAACGAGCGGGAGGGCGCGGATCAATTGGTCGCGGGCCTCGACGTAAGTGAGCAGGCCTTTCACGCCGAGACGCAAGAGCGAGAAACTGTTGGCATCATTGTGCTGCTCGCCGACAACGATGAGGCGGGATTCGGGATAGCGTTCGAGAAGATTGGCCAGGAGCGCGCCGGTGGCGGGCTTTGCCGCATGAGCGTCAATGACGTAAACCTGGGCGCGGGGCGGATCAAGAGCGCGGAGGTCGGGCGCAAGGGTGGATTCCAGTTGCTTGACGATAACCTTGAATTGGGTCTTACCTAAAAGGCGTTCGAACTCGCTGAGCACCAGAGGGTGCGGCGAGAGGATGCAAACGGTCAGTTTCGTGGAGGTACGTTTCGTAGTCACTGTTCGACAGATTATTGAAAACTGGCCAAAGGGGCAAGTCCTTTGGTGGCGGTGTTCACGAGTTGTTACTGACAGCTACGATGCATTGCTCCGGGGCACTTCCTGCAACAAAATATCCACGATGCGCTTGGCCGCGTGGCCGTCCCAGAGCGGGGGTATGCGGCCGGTCTTGCCCCTGCCTGCCAGGGTGTCACGGGCGGCGGCGACGATCTTAACGGGATCGGTGCCAACCAGGAGGTTTGTGCCTTGAGAGACGGTGATGGGGCGCTCGGTGTTCTCGCGCAGAGTGAGGCAGGGAACGCCGAGAGCGGTGGTCTCTTCCTGGATGCCACCCGAATCGGTCAGGACGAGCTTTGCTTTGCTCAGAAGACAAAGAAAATCGAGATAGCCGACGGGAGGAATGAGACGCAACTGGGGATGATGCCGGATGCCGCCCTGGGTCAAACGCTGCTGAGTGCGCGGATGCACGGGAAAGATGATGGGCATTTCGGCAGCGACGGCATCGATGGCTCCCAGAAGCAGGCTGAGCTTTTCCGTCGAATCGACATTGGAAGGGCGATGGAGGGTTAGGACGCCGAAACGCCGCCAGCCTGTTCCATTTTTGAGGCTGAGTTCTTCGCCGATGGCGGACTGTTGAGCGATAGGCAAGAAGTGGCGCAGGGAGTCGATCATCACGTTGCCGACCATGAAGATGCTCTCGCGCGGCCGGCCTTCTTTCAAGAGATGAGCGATGGCATCTTCTTCGGTGACGAAGAGATAGTCGGCAAGGGCATCGGTGAGGATGCGGTTGATCTCCTCGGGCATGGTGCGGTCAAAGCTGCGGAGACCGGCCTCGACGTGGGCAACGCGGATGCCAAGTTTGGCGGCGGCGAGAGAGACGGCGATGGTGGAATTGACGTCGCCAACGACGAGAACGAGGTCCGGCCGGCGTTCGATAAGAACAGGTTCAATGCGTTTCAAAATTTCAGCGGTTTGCGAAGCGTGGGAGCCGGAGCCGACTTCCAGGTTGACGTGCGGCGAGGGGATGCCCATCTGGCGGAAGAAAATGTCGGAGAGCTTTTCGTCATAGTGCTGGCCGGTGTGGACGAGGATGGCGTCGATTTCCGGATGGCGCTGCATCTCGTGGATAAGCGGCGCGATTTTCGGGAGGTTGGGGCGCGCGCCGACGATATTGAGGATTTTCAAGCGTTGGGTCATGGGGCGTTGCTTTCCGGCTTCCAAGGGCAGTATAGCATCCGGGAACTTGCCGTTCAGGGCGCCAGAATTGCCGTTCGCGCTAAAAAAGCACTAGTTTAATGCATGGAGGTAGGTATCCACTCGTAAACCCGGTAAAATAGAGGTGTCCGGAAACGCTGGATTTCCTTGGGATTTGTGGCGTTTCGGCGGGCGAAACGGCTAGGAGAGAGACTTTCGAGCGGATGCGTAACCTGAAGGAATCGGCAAGGGCCTTGCGGGAGTTGCTGGGGCAACGGATCCTCGTGCTTGACGGGGCGATGGGGACGATGCTGCAGCAACGGAACCTGCATGCTGCGGATTTTGGGGGAGCTGCGCTCGAAGGCTGCAATGAAAACCTGGTTCGAACGCGGCCGGATGTCGTTCTGGATATTCACCGGAAATACTTTGAGGCGGGATCGGATATTGCCGAGACGAACAGCTTTGGCGGGGCGCCGATTGTGCTGGCGGAGTACGGGTTAGCGGCGGATGCGCATTTCCTGAACAAGCGGGCGGCGGAATTGGCGCGGCAGGCGGCGGATGAATTCAGCACACCTGGGAAACCGCGGTTCGTGGCCGGTTCCGTAGGACCGACGACGAAGGCGATTACCGTTACGGGCGGCGTGACGTTCGGCGAACTGCGCGAGGCTTACTACACACAGGCAAAGGGCCTCGTCGAAGGCGGGGTGGATCTGCTGCTGGTCGAGACCTGCCAGGACACGCGGAATATCAAGGCGGCGATCCTCGCCATCCACAAACTTTCGAGAGAGATGGGGAGCGAAGTGCCGTTCATCGTATCGGTGACGATTGAGCCGATGGGAACGATGCTGGCCGGGCAGACGGTGGAAGCGATGTGGGCGTCGCTGCGGCATGCAAAGCCGCTGGCGTTCGGGATGAACTGCGCTACAGGACCGGAGTTCATGACCGACCACATTCGAACGCTTAGCCAACTTACGGGCGAATTTGTGTCCTGTTATCCGAACGCGGGCTTGCCAGATGAAGAGGGGAAATATCTGGAGACGCCGACGACGCTGGCGGCGCAGCTCGAGAAATTCGCGGACCACGGCTGGTTGAATTTCGTTGGCGGGTGCTGTGGCACAACGGAAAAGCATATCCATGCGATTGCGCAGATGGTGGAGGGCAAGAAACCGCGGCAGCGGCCCGCGGAGGCGCACCGGGCGGTGTATTCGGGGATTGAAACGATTGAGGCTGAGGACAGCACGCGGCCGCTGCTGGTGGGCGAGCGGACGAACGTGATCGGGTCGCGCTTGTTCAAGAACCTGGTGGCGGAAGAAAAGTGGGAGGAAGCGAGCGAGATTGCGCGGCGGCAGGTGCGGGGCGGCGCGCACATTGTGGACGTGTGTTTGCAGAGCACGGAGCGCGACGAGAAGAAGGATATTCCGCCGTTCTACGAAAAGCTGATTCGAAAAG
>Ga0210405_10001750_pt1 | contig 23899 bp, 9 predicted proteins | sample IncBWH11MmetaG_FD_155492 | JGI IMG/M metagenome (GOLD analysis project Ga0210405, IMG submission 155492) | Forest soil microbial communities from Barre Woods Harvard Forest LTER site, Petersham, Massachusetts, United States - Inc-BW-H-11-M | ecosystem: Environmental > Terrestrial > Soil >... | reverse complement strand
CGGAATAGTTCAGCATTGAAGTTGCCATGAAACTCCAGCTTCAAAGATTCGTTGTAGCCGAGCGCGGCCTCCCCACCCATTTGCGCGGCCAGCCAGATTTCTTTCTGCGCTTCGGTTAATGGAAATTGACCGACTCCAGCAGCCGCGGCTACGGGCACGATTTGGCGTGCTTTGGCTGGGGTATCCGCAAGTTGCGTCCTGTTCGTCGCAGTTTTTTCAGAGTCGGAACCTGGCGGTGGCAGGAAACCAGCCTCAACCATCGCCTGCAGACTTTCTCGAAACGCGGTCAGCAGCTTCGCCAGGTCGGCTTCACTGTGCGCGGTGGTGAGTATGAACGCGCGGTTGTCCCAGATGTGAATTCCGCGTTCGCGAAGCAGGTAATGCAGCAACGCTGCATATTTCTGGTCTGACGGGAAAGCGAGCTGCATCAGCGAACTGAATTGCGAAAGGTGATAGGGCGCCTGGAATTCTTCAATGATGGCGCGTAATTGTTCAGCAAGCCGCGCCGTTCTCGCCGTCAAATTTTTCTGCAGCTCCGGGCCTTTTTCTTTCAAATGCAACAGCACCGCTTTAGCGGCCGCCAATGCCAGCGGATGCCGTACGAAGGTTCCGGCAAAAAATGTTACCCCGACCTCCGGAAACGAAGTGTCGCCATAGTTCCATTGCCCGCCGTCGAGCGCGTCCATATATTTTGGATCGCCGGTCACCGCGCCGATCGAAATGCCGCCGCCAATCACTTTTCCGTAGGTCGCCAGATCGGCGCGCACGCCGAAATAAGCTTGTGCTCCTCCCGGCTCCACGCGGAATCCGGTAACCACCTCATCAAAAATGAGCGCTGATTCCGTTTCTTTAGTTACTTTTCTTAGTTCGTGCAAAAATTCGCGAGGCTGCAAATCCAAGCGGCGGCTCTGCACCGGCTCGACCAACACTGCGGCGATTTCCGATCCGCGCGCGCGCAAAATGTCCAGCGATTGCGGATTGCCGTAATCGAGCACAATCACTTGTGACACCGCGCTGGCCGGTACTCCCGGAGCGCTCGCGGCGGTGCGCGTTTCGCCATTCACTGTGAGCGGACGGAATAGCACTTCATCGAAAATTCCGTGATACGCGCCGGCGAACACCGCAATCTTGTCGCGTCCCGAGACTGTTCTAGCTACGCGGGTGGCAGCCAAAACCGCTTCCGAGCCAGTGTTGGTGAACGCCACCCGCTGCATGCCGGTGAATTCGCGGACCAGTTCCGCGACTTCACCCGCGATGGGCTGAATCGGGCCAATCTCAAATCCCAGATCAAGCTGCTTCTTCACCGCTTCGACCACGAAGGGCGGCCGGTGCCCAAAGATGCTGGCTCCAAAGCCCATTACGAAGTCCACGTACTCGTTGCCGTCCACGTCCCAGACTTTTGATCCATCCGAATGCGTGGTGAAAATCGGATAGACCATGTCCTTCCACAATTGTTTGAATCCGCCTACAGAACGCGGGTCCGCAAGGATCGGACGATTTTTTATCGCTAATTTCTTCGACTCCGCGGTTCGCTTTGTATAGCGGGCGATAAGTTCCTTCAGCGCGGCAGTCTGTTCCGCGGTCATGGCCATATCCGCTGCGCGATCGATGGGCTTAAAGGGCCCATGCGATTTCACTTCGGACTTCACAACCATCGGAATGGCAGGCGTTGTCGCAGCCGCTGGCATTGCGGTTGAAACGGGTGATGGTGTCGCTGCCGCTTGCGCAGGAGCGCGGCCCATCAGCTGTAAGACTTGCTGCGTCAGCGCTTGTTGTTGCTGCAATATTTGTTCAAGGATCGAAGTCGGTATGTTTCCGGCTCCCAAATTTCCCGCTGCAACGGTTTGCTGCGTGGTCGCGGTTGTTGGCAGCTGCGCCGGCGTTGCGGGAGGCGCAAAAGCATCCGCGGGCAATGTCGCGTCCAGGTGTTCGGCAATTTGTTGTAGCGAACCCAATTCCTCCATCAACTGGCGGAAAGTTATGGGCACGCCGAATTTCCGGTGAAAAACCTGCGCGGCTTGAGTCAACAAAAGTGAATCCAGCCCCAATTCCAGGAGGCTGACAGCCGGGTCCACCTGAGACAGGTCGTAGCCGCTAAGCTCTTCAAGTAGCGCCCGCGAAGCCGCAAGCAAGCGATCTTTGCGCAGAAGCGCAGCCTCTACCGGAGTTGTGGCCTGCACCGAAACTGCCGTTGGCTGGGACGCTTGAATCTCGGCGTTTGTCGTAGTCGCCACATTTCCGACGACTGGCGTGGAAAACTGTGTGACGGAAGACGGGCTGCCTGCAACCTTAATTTCCGATTCCGGCCAATAACGTTTGCGTTCGAACGGATACGTTGGCAGCGCCGCGCGCCGCCTGCGTTCATTGGCATAAAATTGCTGCCAATCCACGCTGACGCCGTTCATCCACAGCCGCCCCAATGTATCCAGTAGCCCGTGCGGCTCCTGCTCGCCAGTCATGGCCAGCGAAGCCAGCACCGTTTGCTCATTTGCTTTGGAGGGATGTTGTCGCGCCAAGGCGCTCAGCGTTTGTCCCGGCCCTACCTCAAGCAACACGTGCTTCGAATCTTTCATCAACTCCGCAGCGCCATCGGCAAAGCGCACCGTCTGCCGAACGTGTCCCGCCCAATATTCCGGGCTCTTCGCTTCCGCAGGTGTAATCCACTTCGCGGTGACATTAGAAACATAAGGGATTTGCGGTGCGCCAAATTTTATTTTCCGCAGCAATTCGGTAAACGGAGCCAGCACCGGCTCCATCATCGGAGAATGAAACGCGTGGGACGTCTGTAATCTTCGTGCCGCAATTTTCTTTGTCGCGAGCTCTTCTTCGAGCTTGCCAATCGCTTCGTTCGAACCGGAAACCACGCACAGGTTCGGAGAGTTGATAGCCGCAATCGCTAATTCCGGATTCAACAGCGGAAGCACTTCTTTTTCGGGCAGCCGAATTGCCAGCATCGCACCACCCGGCTGCGCTTGCACCAGTGCGGCCCGCCGCGCAATGAGCGTGAGCGCGTCTTCCAACGTAAATACTCCCGCGAGACAGCCCGCTACATACTCACCGACGCTGTGGCCAATCATTGCGGCTGGCTTGATGCCCCACGACATCCACAATTTCGCCAGTGCGTACTCAAGCACAAATAAGCCCGGCTGCGTGAATCGCGTCTGCTTTAGCAATTCGTCAGACTTTTTATTCGCACCCTCGGCAGGAAACACCACCTCACGGATGTCAGCTTTCAACTCTGGCTTAAGCAACTCCGAGCAGTGATCCACTTCCGCCCGAAAAGTTGGCTCGGTGCGATACAGTTCCGCACCCATGCCCGCGTATTGCGCGCCTTGCCCGGGAAACATGAAAACCACCGGATGATCGACCGACTTATGATGATGGGTAAAAACCCGCTTGGGATCCTTGGCCTCCAGCGCCGCCGCGCCTTCAGCCGCATCAGTGCAAGCCATCACGCGACGGTGAGCAAATTCACTCCGCCCGGTTTGCAGTGTAAAAGCGGCATCCGCAAGTTTGCTGAGTTGGCCAGAGCCATCGCTCCGAGCAGCAATGGTCTTCAAATGTTCGGATAAGTTCTGTGTGGCGCGCTCCAGCGCATCTCGCGTTTTAGCCGACAACACCAGCAATTGCCATGGCCGCGACGGCCCAGACGGCTCAGTTTGAGGCGCTTCCTCCAGCACCAGGTGTGCGTTGGTTCCACCAGATCCAAACGAACTAATGCCCGCCCGGCGAGGCCCGTCTCCCTTGCTCCGCCATTCTTGCAGTGAAGCATTTATATAGAACGGCGTCTTCTCAATCTCCAACTTCGGATTTGGTTTCGTGAAGTGCAGGCTCGCAGGAATAATTTTGTTATGCAGCGCCAGCGCCGTTTTAATCAGCCCCGCCACACCCGCCGCCGCATCCAGGTGCCCAATATTCGATTTAACCGAGCCGATGGCGCAGAACTGTTTGGCCTGCGTGCCCATCCGGAAAGCTTTCGTTAATCCCGCCACTTCGATGGGATCTCCAAGAGGTGTTGCGGTCCCGTGGGCCTCCACATAAGTGATGGTTTCCGGCTCAACGCCTGCCAGCGCCTGAGCCATGGCCACCGCTTCGGACTGGCCTTCCACTCCCGGCGCGCCAAAACTTACACGCTGCGATCCATCGTTATTTAATCCAACGCCTTTAATCACCGCGTAAATCTGGTCTCCGTCTTTAACGGCATCTTCCAGCCGCTTCAAAACCACCACGCCTACGCCGTTGCTGAAGGTTGTGCCCTCAGCCTTAGCGTCGAATGTTCGCGTATGCCCGTCTGGCGATCCAATATTGCCTTCGTCGTAGTAATAGCCGCGCTGTTGCGGAACTCTCACGGACACTCCGCCGGCTACTGCAACATCGGATTGAAACATCAGCAATGATTGGCAAGCCTGCCCAACGGCCACCAGCGAAGTAGAACAAGCCGTCGCGACATTCAGCGCCGGCCCCTTCAGTCCCAGCTTGTAAGCCACCCGCGTCGTTAAATAATCTTTGTCGTTTCCGAACATCACCAGGTCTGATCCGACCAATTCCATCAGCTCCGGCCGAGGCTCCAAAGCGTGGTGCACGTAGGTATTTGAGCTGGCACCCGCGAATACGCCCACTGCTCCAGCCATCTTGTCGGGCGCATAGCCGGCACGTTCCAGCGCCCCCCAGCATGCTTCCAGAAATACCCGCTGCTGCGGATCCATGACTTCCGCTTCTTTCGGGTTCACTCCGAAAAAAGCCGCGTCGAAGCAGTCTGCGTCCTTCAAAACGCCGCGCGCCGCGACATACTGCCCGCGTCGCTTTAACTCCGCAGCATGCAAACCAGATGCAGCTAATTCGTCATCGTTGAAGAAGGAAACGCTCTCACGACCCGCGACGAGGTTCGCCCAGAATTCCTCGACGCTCTCCGCTCCAGGGAAGCGTCCGGCCATTCCAACGATCGCTATGCCTTCTAATTGCAGTTCGTCGTTCATTCACGACCTAAGACTGCTTCGCCTAGTATGTGCCTAAGCCACGCCGGAGTTACCTAGTGCAACTTTTGGGCCACTCCAACGGTCCTTACTCCATGATTCCATTAGACTTAAGCGAGATTCAGGTCCAAATTTCTTTCAATCCCGAGGCAGGTGGATAATAAATTCCCTAAAATGCTCTTTGCACCCCATAGAAGCCTTTCTGGTCACTTCTTGGTCGGCGCCCGCATCTGTGATAGAGCCTTTTTCTGGCGTTGCGCTCGGTCGCGCCACTGCTCGCCCTTTTCTACCGTTTCGCCCGCCGGCTGGCTGAGGTGCCGCGCCAAGGCCCGCACGGTCGGGTGCTCGAACAGCGCCACAATCGGAAATTCCGAGTTTAGCTTTTCCCGCAGCAAACTGTGCATTTGGACCAAAAGCAGCGAGTGGCCGCCAAATTCAAAAAAATTCGTCTCCACGTTCACTTGCTCCAAACCAAACATTTTCTGCCAGACCGACGCGATGTTCTTCTCCATCTCCGTTTGCGCCGGCACGAAATTCTGCGCTTGCACGTCTGCTGCAGATCGCCGCGTTTCTGCAACCGGGACTGGGCGCGGCGACAACAATGCTTGCAACTCACCGACCCGCTTGTCAAAAAACACCGGCGCAAGCTCAAGCAGAATCTCCAGATCCCGCTTCCATCGTTCTATCGTCGCGGCCGCAATACTCTTGCGATCGTAAATCAAAGTTAGGCGCAACCGCTCACCCGGCTCCGCCAGTAACAGCACCGGATAGTTGGTATGGACCGGCCCGACAAAATCCTGAATCTGAATTTTTTCACCGAGTCGTCGAGCTGAGTCGTCAATCACGTAATTCTGAAACACGATTAAACTGTCAAACACCCGGTAGCGCCACGGCACTTCGCTGTTGCGTTGTATCTCCATCAACGGAGTGAACTGGAACGCATTTAACTCCAGAAGCCGGGCGTGAAGTTTGCGAAAAAATTCGCTGCCAGTTTCATTTTCATTTATTTCGACGCGCACCGGCAGGTTATTTGTAAACGGTCCGACAATCGATTCCGCGCCGGGCAAATCCGTGGGCCGGCCGGAGAACGCGGCTCCCGCCACCACATCGCTTTCGCCGCTTTGCCGGCTCAAGAGCAGCGACCAGACGCCCTGGACCAGCGTGTTAAGGGTCACCTGCAGCCGTCGCGCGGCGCTTTGCAACGCGCTTGTTGCATCCGCCGAAAGTTTAATTACCTTTTCCGGATACCGCTCGCCTCCGGTATCAACGGGTCGCTCACTGATCAGCGCGGTGGGCTTGCGGAATTCCGCGAGCTGCGTGTGCCAGAATTTGGCGGATTCCACGGTCGATTGCCGCGAAAGCCATTCCAGGTAATCGCGGTACGGGCGAGGCGCCTCGAGTTGCGGAGCAGCATTTCGGGCATACGCTTCATAAAGCCTGCTGGCATCGCGGAAAACCAGTGGCCACGACCAGCCATCGAGCAGCATGCCTGGCACACTCCACAAAAACCTCCATGTCGTGTCTTCAAGTCGTACCAGCTTGAAGCGCATCACTGGCGCATGCGTCAAGTCCAGCGTTTCACTGCGATCTTGCTTCAGCAACGCGTTCCACCGCTCCTGCTCTTGTTCGCGTGGCGTGCCGCGCCAATCTTCTACCGTCCATGGCGGACGTACGTCGCGGTGGACGGTCTGCAGCGGTTCGCGCAATCCTGCACTCAATACGCTTGAGCGCAAAATCGTATGCCGACCCACCGTCTCGTTCCACGCGCGTTCGAACGCTTCCGCGTTCAAATCCCCTTTTAAACTGCAATGCCATTGATCGAAAGCAGCTTGCGCAGAGCCCTGATTTGCGGAAAAGAACAGCGTCTGCATCGGCGACAACGAGTAAATATCTTCGATCCCCGGCTGCTCAGCCAACAAGCGATCCAGTGAAGCTTGGTCAATTTTCGCCAGCGGAAAATCCGAAGGGGTGCGACCGCCGGCATCAGGCAACTGACAGTGAGCAATCACTTCGCTTAGCGCTTCTGCAAAGCCGTCCGTAAATTCCTGAATTCTCTTCGCATTATGAAGCCCAGAGCTGTAAGCAAACTCAAATTCCATCCGGCCATTCCTCACCAGGCTGTTTATCTCGAGTGCGTGCCGCCGTTTCTGCTTGGGGCTGTGCCAGGGTCCGCTGGATTCCGCTGCAAAGCGCAGAAGTTGCGATCCCGCAACGGCGCTATCGAATTGCCCCAGGTAGTTGAAAACCATCGCTGGTTCGGGCCGCGATTTAAGTGCGCTATCGCTGCTCAAGTAACGAAGGATTCCATAACCTACACCGCGCTGGGGAATCCGGCGCATTTGTTCTTTCACGGATTTCAGCGCCTCACCAGGCTCCCAATTGTCTCCGGAATCGTTCAACTCCAGACGCACAGGGAAAATCGACGTGAACCACCCGACCGTTCTGCTGACGTCCACCTCTTCAAATAAGTGTTCCCGGCCATGCCCCTCCAAATTTGTATACAACGTTCGACTGCCGGTCCATTGTGTCCAAGCACGACCCAGCGCGGTCAGCAGCACGTCATTAATCTGCGTGTTGTAGACTGCCGGAACGCGTTGGAGCAGAGCTTGTGTCGCATCTTCATCCAGCGTCACCGTGATCTTTTTTGCGTTGCCTTCCGTGTTTGTCGATGCCGCCGCGTCCATCGCTAAAGGCTTCAACGCTTCAGTAACCGCGCCGGGTTCTGTGACCGCGGTCCAGTAGGACAATTCCTGTTTCAACAAACGTGAATCAGCGAGCGTCTGCAAACGCTCGGCCCAAGTTTTAAAAGAGGCCGTCTTTGCTGGCAGTGCCACTCTTTGCTTCGCTTTAATTTGCTGGTACGCGGTCTCCAAATCCTCCAACAACGGCCGCCACGAAATTCCGTCGACCGCCAGGTGATGAACCACAAAAAGCAACCGCCCGGGCTGTCCGACGCCTGACTTGAAATACGCCACACGCCAAAGCGGCCCGTGTTGCAGGTTGAGGCTGGCTTGTTGTTTCGCGGAATTCGATTCGATAGCGGAACGCTGTTCCGGCTCCAAAAGCTTGGAAATGTCTACCCATTCCAGCGGCGACTGCTCTGAAGAGCTGGAGTAAAACATTCTCCAGGCGCTATTTCTCCGCACCGCCCGCAATCGCAGCGCGTCATGATGCTTGCTCAATTCCGCAAGCGCCTGCTCCAGGACTACGCGATCCGGATCTTCCGCCACGGTAAATAGAAAGGCCTGGTTGTAATGGTGCAAATCCTCCAGGTTTTGCTCGAAAAACCATTTCGCAATAGGCGTGAGAGGCACGTCGCCAGCAACTTCTACTGCGGGACCATTTTCAGTTACCGCCACACCCGCGACGCTCGCAAGAGATGCAATGGTTTGATTCGCAAACAACAATTTAGGTGTCAGCTTTAACCCTTCGCGCCGGGCCGCTGAAATAATCTGAATGCTCAGAATCGAATCGCCGCCAAGCTCAAAAAAATTATCCTCGATACCGATATTTTCCACCCGCAGCGCTTTTGACCACACGGCCGACAATGTTTTCTCCGCCGCCGTTCGCGGCGCGATGTAGCGCCGAGTCAGTTCAGGCCGCTGGCTCTCCGGAGCCGGCAAAGCTTTGCGATCCACCTTGCCGTTTGTCGTCAAGGGCAACTTTTCCAAAAACACGAACGCCGCCGGCACCATGTAATCTGGAACTGTTTTCCTCAGATGCTCTCGTAGGGCGCTTACTTCAGGTGGCGGCTGCGAGCTGACGAGATAAGCCACAAGTCGCTTAACGCCCGGTTCATCTTCGCGTGCAATGACCACCGCTCCGCGTACGGCCGGGTGCTCCATGAGCACAGACTCAATTTCTCCAGTTTCAATGCGGAAGCCACGAATCTTGACCTGATGATCGATGCGTCCCAGATACTCAATATCTCGCCCCGGTAAAAAGCGCGCCAAATCTCCCGTTTTGTACAGTCGCGCGCCGTTACGCCCGGTAATATGATCCGGAATAAACCGCTGAGCGGTAAGCTCAGGACGCCGCAAATAGCCGCGAGCAAGACCTGTGCCGCCCACGTGCATCTCTCCAGCCACCCCGATGGGGACTAGTTGCCCGCTATCATCCAGGATATAGATTTGTAAATCGGGAATCGGCACGCCAATCACGCTGCCGGAGTTCAAGTCATCTTTTGAAAGCGGCCGATACGTGACGTGCACCGTTGTTTCCGTGATTCCGTACATATTTACAAGGCGCGGCCGTTCTTCCCCATGGCGTTCGAACCACGGCCGCAAACTCTGCATTTCCAGCGCTTCGCCCCCAAAAATAACATAACGTAGCGCTAATTCTTTCTGGCCCACCGCTTCTTCCGCTTGAATCAGTTGGCGAAACGCCGAGGGCGTCTGATTCAAAACCGTCACCTTTTCGCGCGCGAGCAGTTCGTAAAAAGCTTCCGGCGACCGACTCACCAGGAAAGGCACCACCACAACTCGCCCGCCATAAAGCAGCGCGCCCCAAATTTCCCAAACACTAAAATCAAATGCGCACGAGTGGAATAGTGTCCAAGTGTCCTGCTCGTTGAAATGAAACCAGCTTTCCGTAGCACGCATGAGCCTGGCTACGTTGCGATGTGTGACTATGCAACCCTTCGGCTGGCCGGTAGAACCCGAGGTGTAAATCACATAGGCCATGTGATCAACTGTTACCCGCGTCTCGGGATTTGTTGTTGGTTGCGACCCGAGGAATGCTTCCGCATCGTCCAGAAAAATTGTCCGGGCTTGATGTTGTGGCAGACTCGCCGCCAATTTCTTTTCCGTGAGAAGCACCGGCGCCTGGGCATCTTTCAGCATGAAAGCCAGCCGTTCTGTCGGATAACTCAGGTCGATGGGAAGATAACCGCCCCCAGCTTTCAATATACCCAGAATGGCAATCACCAAATCCATCGAGCGATCAATGCAGAGACCCACCAGTACGTCGGGAACAAGCCCACAGGCAATCAGATAGTGCGCGATTTGATTGGCACGCTGGTTTACTTCGCCATAGGACAAAGTTTGGGAGTCGCATGTAAGCGCCGGGGCGTTAGGCGATACTGCAGCGTAACGTTCAAACCAATGATGCAGGCACTCCACATTGTTGAAGTCAGCGCCATCGGCATTGACGAAAGAGAGCATCTGATGCATCTCTTCTTCGTCCATCATGGAAAGCGCCGCGAGAGAAGTTTCAGGAAACTCACAGCTTTGCGCCAACAAATGAGTGAAATGACCCAGCATGCGTTCCGCTGTTTCAGGCAGGAACAAATTCTTGTTAAATTCGAGTGCCAACTGGTAGCCATCCGAGGCAGGCGTTACTTCGAGCACTAAATCGAACTTGGCGCCACCATTGTGCAAAGGAAGGGAGGTGACCTTTAATCCGGCAGGGTTAAAGACCTTGTCGATGTCGCTTTGTAAAACCAGCATTACCTGAAAAACTGGCGAATACGTTAAATCACGCGCGAGATCGAGCTCGTTCACCAAATGATCAAATGGCAAGTCCTGATGAGCCAGTGCTTCCAGCATTTTGTCGCGTGTCAATTGCAAGTGCGCCTTAAACGACATTTTTTTATCGACCAGTTCGCGAATGGCTAGCGTGTTCACGAAACAACCGATCAACTCCTCTACGGCGCTATGCGTCCTGCCCGCCACCGGTACCCCTATGACGATGTCTTCTTGGCGACTGTAACGGTGTAAAAGTGTCTGGAACGTGGCCAGCAAAACCGTGAAGGGGGTGCAATGTTCGCGCTCCGCCAATTGCTCGAGCGCCCGGCCTGTGGCCGGAGAAATTTGTCTTCGTACGCAGCCTCCCATGTAAGTCATCACCGACGGACGCGGCATGTCCGAAGGTATTTCTAATAGTGCCGGCGCTCCGCGCAATTCGTTTTTCCAGTAGTCCAAATCGCTCTGATAGTCGCCGGCGGCGAGTCGCGCACGCTGCCATTCGGCGTAGTCTGCGTATGACGTGAGAAGGGGTTTCCAGGAAGGTTCGTGGTCCTTCGACGCCGCGTTGTAGGCCTCGGAAATATCCCGCAGCAAAATGCCCATCGACCAGCCATCGGAAACGATGTGATGAACGTTTAGCACCAGGACCTGATCGTTCGGCGCAAGCGAAATCACCAGGCACCGCAGTAATGTTTCCTGAGACAGCTCAAACGTTCGACTGACCTCTTCGTTGGCCAACCTTAAGGCTTCCGCTTCCGATTTAGCAGCCATGACCTGTACAAAAACTTTAGGAACTTCCGACTGCTTGATGACTGCCGACCCTTCCTGCGCGCTGAATGTTGAACGCAGCGTGGCGTGGCGCAACATCACCGACCCCACAGCCTTCCGCAAAATTTCGATATTCAGCGGTCCCTGAATGCGTCGAGCCAAAGGAATGTTGTACGCAGCGCGGTTCGGAATGAATTGATCCAGAAACCACAAGCGCTGTTGAGCGGCAGAAAGCGTAAGTTCTTTGGCCTTCGGTAACGTGATGTCGCCCGCGCCGCGTGCCTGGTCGATCAGTGCATCCAATTCGATGATCGTTGGATTGGATAGAACCGCTATTAGCGGAACCCGCACCCCAAACTCCGCAGTCATTCGTGATGCAATACTCACCGCCTGCAGCGATTGCCCACCAAGACTAAGGAATGCATCGGTTACGCCAACGTGATCAATATGTAGAACCTCTTCCCATATTTTTGCGATTAGCGCTTCCCGGGTATTTCGCGGCAAAACTAATTCGTTTCCCAGTTGTGGCCTGGCGTGCCGCAAATGAGTTGCTACAGCCGAGAGAATACTTTCGACGGAATCAAGTTCCATCGCGATTTTGCGGTAATCCGCGGGAGGCGCATGGCCTTGGCGCTCATTGCCCGCCTGTTCATCAGTTTCGCTCTGCGCCGCAATTTCGGGATTAAATTCCACTGCCGCAGCTTCCGCGGCGCTCATGCGAAACAAACCGTCGCCGAGTAATTCCATTCCAACCGATTTCAGAAAGTTTTCCGCCGGTTGATTGCGCTCCGTTCGAACAAAGGGAATTGCAATCTCATCGGCCCCCAGGCGCTGCGCTTCACGCCCAATGGCCGCAAGCACACGATGCTCCACGCCTTTACCGAGCACCCGGCAACTCATTAAAATATTTTCCACCCGTAGGCATTTGCCTTCAGCTATCAGCACAACCAGCCCGACCTGGCCATAATCGCCGAAGCGATCCCGCGCGCTTACCAGCAGCATTCGGTGTTCGCCGGACTCCAATAATGAGGCGATTTCCGAGGACTGCCGGCGAATTCCCGTGGTGTTGAACTGATTGGTCCGCTGCGTTAATTGCGCGGCGCGTTCGTAATTGGCCGGCACCGGCGCCTCAATCGTGACCAGCAAATTCAAGCCGTCGATGAACTCTCGGAAGGAAGTTGCTGCGGAGCGGAAACGATTGCGTTCACCTTGCTCGCGGTAAAGCTCAGTGCGTTTTGCGTCAACGTCGGTCGCCCCGGTTCGATCGAACACCCACACGTGTTCCAAGAACGTCTGTATATGTTTTGTTCCGGGCGCCGGCAAAAGCAAAGTGGTCACCGCCGGACAGTTGCTTTGCACGTCGGCGCATTCCACCGGGTTATCATCCAGAAAAATAAAACTGTCCAAGCCGAGTTCTAATTCGTTGGCCAGCGATGCGATATTTCGCGATTTAGGCTCCCAATTGATTTTCCATGCCACGAAGTCTTCCCGGAGCAATACCATTTCGCGCCGCTGAAAAACCTCAGCAACGTCCGCTTCTTCATTCTTACTGGCAAGCGCGAGCAGAACCCCGCTGTTTTTCTGGTTTCGCAAAAAATTCTGCAATGCAAGATAATCGCCGCTTATCTCTACTTGCCTTGCGCCAATTTCGCCGACTACGCCTCCCCACAGGGTGTTGTCCGCGTCCACGACGATGACTTTGTGTGGAGGGGTTAGCAGACCCCGCGATTTACGTGCCAGTATCGTTCCCAGCGCAGCCCAATAAGCCGGTGTGAAAGGGATATGCGCCTGACGATCACTCTCCGGATCGTCAACAACGTCGACCGGATACAATTGCGCCAACTCGCCAGCGTCGATCAGGTGGATACCGCGAAGCGATCCCACCGCACTGCCAAGTTCAGCGTGCAGCCTTGAAAGCGTCGCGGACAATTCGGCGTTAGCTAACGCACTCTGCGAAGGCGGGCACAGAAACACCAGCGTGGTTCGTCGCGCTCGTTTTGCGAAACCTTCGAGGGCGGCGGCGAATTCTCTCGTGGCGGTCGAAATGATATCCGCGGATTTACCGGGTTTTTGATCACGTGCCCAGTCTTCCAAGCGAATCAAAAGAAAATTCACGCCGGGCTCGGTCGAAGACGGCAAACTGGCGGGGGCCATTAGTTCCTGAAAAACCTGGTTATAGCCCGAGAACACCAGCCGGACAGGGTGAATTCCTAACATGTCCAACCAGAACCGCAGAGTATCTCCGACGGGCTCCGCCGTGAAATTGGCCGTTACCGTCATCAGAAACTCGCGGGTTTCGCTCACGCTGCCTGATTTTTGGGGTTTATCGCCCATGGGGGACGTATTCCGAAGTACGGCCTTTCTAAATTTGCGCTCACGACGCTAAATGTATGTTGCACAGGTCGCGATCCTGCGAGGCGCTGGCGCACTCCAGTGGCTTCTCAGCGATCGTCACGCGTCGGGCCTTTAGAAAGCGCCGCACTGCTCGCGCCGTTAAGCCGATTTCTCAGCTCGTTTTCGCCATTCGCGGTCTCGCCAGGATCTCTTTGCACCCGCACCGGTCAAATACACGCGGCTAGCCAAAGAGACCAGCGGGTTCCGTCTGCGCATAGACACAAAGTCGACCAATTCATGCCAGTTCGACTGGTTCACCACGTTGGCCGAAACCGAAATGCACGCTGTTAACATCTTCGTGGTGTGCCACCAGTGGCTGGGAATGAACAATAATTCTCCCGGCTCGAGAATGAAAACTGTAGGCTGAGCTTTCGCGAAGAGCGGAAATTTGTTCAAATCCGGATTGTCGATGCTGTTTATCAAAGAATTGTTCTGTTTTTCCGGCGATGGATATAAGAATTGTTCCTGGCTCGGCGGATAAATGATGAATTTCTTTTGCCCATACACTTGCATCAGAAACGCATGAGTTCCAGCGCCGTCATAATGCAACACCGGAAACGCGCCGCCTTTTCCACCGATATACAGCTCTAAAGCCGCCCCGCGGTTCAAAACTTCGCTCACATATTTGACCATGTAATGGTCAGGAAGCCAGTTTGGCTGGAAATATTCAGGAAGTGGCTGAATGTCGTCTTTCAGTGTTGGGAATAATTCGTACAGCACCTGATTGCGGAAATATGGCGCTGGATCGGCTTCTGTCGAAGAAAGAACACGATCAATGAAGCGATCCATGGTGTATTCGACCGCGCCATTGCCTTGGCCCTTGTAAGCGCTCTTGCCCTTGGAATTATCGTCCAGAGTAAATTTCATACTCCCAAACTCTGTTTTGAAAAATTCTGGAGTCCAACGGCGCAGCGCTTTCCAGTCGCGAAGCGCGTCCGTAACGATCACCGGCTTGTTGGGGTACAGATATTCCTTGGCAAATTGCTCGTAGCTCAACTGCTCGCGACGGTCGACAGAATTTGTCATCGCCTTGCTCACTTTCCTTAATGCTTCGAACTCCGTTTATGCCGCGGGGATCCGCAGGACGCTATGTTTCCCAGCGTGTCTCAACGGTCGGCATGCACGGGTTCAATTGCGCGTGAACCAGTACTCGAAAATATTTGGGTCGAAAGTGTGTCCACCAGATTGAGATATTCATGCTTTCTGCGGTCCCAGCTATGAAGGTCCACATAGCGGTATCCACCGGCGATTAACTTTTCGCGAAGCGCGGTATTGTCGATAACCTCGCACATCGCCTCCGCCAACGCTTTCACATCCCCGGACGTAAAAAACCGAACCACCGAATTATCGAAATAAAAATTATCTATCTTCGTTCGCGATACCACCACCGGGACGCCCTGGGACATGAATTCCATGATTTTTGTGCTGTACGCTTCGTTGCCGAAAGAGTCCGCCCGCTTGGGAACCACCCCCAGGTCCGCATTGGATATCAGGTCGGCGATGGTCTCCAGCGGAGCGCTGCCGAGAATCTTTACCTTGCCGTTCAAGCCCAACTTTTCCGTCAACGCGATTAATTCGGCTTTTTCGTCGCCGCCGCCGTAGATATGAAACTCGCAATTTGCTACGCGTTTTTGCACCAGCGCAAAAGCTTCGATGGCTATGTCCAATCCCTGATGCCATTGAAAACTGCCCGGAAAAATGACGATGATCTTGTCGTCCGTGCGGGTGCGCTCGCGCCGGTAAAAAAGGCCCGGGTCTACGTGATTCAGGAAAACGGAGCATTTTTCTTTCGGAACAGAGCGTGAGAGCAATTTTTCATACCACAAATGATTCGAGACAATTACATAGTCGACAAAGGCTGCGGAGGCTTTCTCGATAAATTTAAGTAACGCGATATAAAGATTGCCGGGTCTGGCGTCGAACTTGTTGGCAAACAATTCTGGCACGATGTCGTGAATGTCCAGAATTATCCGCGCCCCAGTCATCTTCGGGTACCACGCGGCGAAAACCAGAAAATCCGGAAGGTTGTGCACGTGCACCACGTCGTATTTGATGCGGTGGTGGCGTTTAGTCATAAAAATGGACGAGACCAGCAGAAAGCGCAGCAGTCGCCACGCATAAGTCCACTTCCCGCGCTCGTTGCGCACACGGTTTTGTACCCGAAATACGGTGACCCCGTTGATTTCTTCGCTAACTAACGGTGCGTTGCCCCCGGTCAGGGCTATCACTTCAACCTGGTCTCCGCGCTTCGCAAGCGCCTCGGCGTATCGCCGCACCCGGTTGTCCGTTTCATAAGTGTTGTGCACCAGCATGCAGACTTTCTTGCGCGAATTCCGTTCTGTCAGGGGCATCGCGGAACAATAGAACCGCCCCACTTCGCAAGGCGTGGTGCTCCAATATTTGTTCGAGTATTTTTCCCTCGCGTAGGTTAGAAATTCCTCGTAAAACGCCGCAGGGAACTCCCCCTTTTTCGTCTGTCCTTCAAAACACATGTAATCCGGGTGCGTGTTGAGCAATGCCATGCCCCCACAGGCCGCAACCCAATCCAGTTTTTTCTTCCAGATATCGATATTGGGCTCGCGCAGGACCACGAAAAGCGTGAAATCTTGAGGCAACGTATAAGGAAGCTCTACGAACCCGCTGTTGTTTGGCCCCGGTACCCAGAAGGGAAAAACCGTACCAACGGCGTCAGGCTCAGGCTCGAATGGATCGGTATCGAATGTCGACGCGTCGTATTCCACGCCCAACTGGTGTAGCCACGCCAATTTATGCTGCATCAATGGCGACCGGAATCCGCAGGCTTTCCACTCTCGCAAAAAATTCCTGATCTGCGCCGCCTTACTCGCGAATTCCTCCTTGGACGCATAAAGCTTCCCGTCATGCTGCAAGCCGTGAACGCCAACTTCAAATCCTTGGCGCGCCATGTTCTCGCGCAAATCAGAGCTTAAAACGTATTCGCCGTCCGGAACGAAATTGAATGAGGATCGAAACCCCATGCGCCTTTCCAACGCCGTCACTTGTTCGACGCGAGATAGCCCTTTGGCGCCCTCAACGTCGTGGGTCAGAACAAACGCGAACTGCTTGCCGCCGGGCCATCCTTGCCAGCCTGGAGGGTGCACCCCAGCCTTCGGGTCGATCGGCCAGGTGCCCGCGTATCTCGCTAATCGAGATTTAGCCCTCTGCCGGCGTAGCGCCAGGCGAACTGACCAGGGAATAAACGGTTTCAAAAAGTAATAAATTTCATTCAACATGGGGGATCATGCGGTCCAAAAATATTGTCACACGTTTTCTACGAGATGGAATTCGGGAGCGATTTTCGTGCGCGTTTCGATACATGACAACTCAGACACCAAACAACAACATCCGCTCTAAACTATGTCAGGCAACCAGCCAGACTGCGGCAAGCTCACTTTTTTTCGCGTGCTGAGGATACCGCAGGGGAGTTAACGCGAAACCGTGAGAGCGCTTCCCCCAGGTTTTGTACGAAGGTCTCTGAATTGTAGACGTCGTTGTCGATCCGCGAAGATCCTGGAGGCGGAATCGGCTCTATCTCGTCCAATTGGAACTCCCGTGCGATGTCCTCCACGATTTTTGGAGAGACCACTCGTTCTTGTTCCACGTAGGTGTTAATTAAGGCGTGCTCGCATAGAAGATTCACGACCCGTGGAATCCCCAGTGAGTACATGTGAACGGTGTCCATCGCTTCGGGACTGAAAATCTGCTCCCCGGTGGTGCCCGCGATTCGCAACCGTTCGGCGATATATGCGTGGGTCTGTTCCTTGGTAAGCGGCGCCGTCCTGCAACGTAACGTGATGCGTTGTTTTAGCTGGCGTAACTGCGGCAGCTTCAATTTTTCTTCAAGTTCCGGCTGGCCGGAAAGCACGATTTGTAAGAGTTTTTCCGTGGAGGTCTCGAGGTTGGTAAGCATACGAATCTCTTCCAACACCGGGTAGCTCAGGTTCTGGGCCTCGTCGATTATAAGAACCGCCGTCTCGCCGGCACGGTAGCGCTCCAGCAGCCACTGGTTCAGCTTCATCAACTGTTGACTCTTGGTGCGCGATTCACAGACAATTTCGAATTCGGCCAGAATAAAATCGAACAAGTGACTGGTGTTCATCCGCGAATTAAAAAGAAATGCTGTACGCGTGCGCCGCTGCCGCAGCCAATCCAGAAGCCGGTTCACCAGGGTAGTTTTTCCCGTGCCCACTTCCCCAGTCAGAGTGATGAAACCTTTGCGTGTCTGGATGCCGTACATGAGGCCCGTCAAAGCCTCTTCAATTTGCTTCGTCAAATAAAGATAACGAGGATCGGGATTGACGTTGAACGGGTTCTCTTTTAAGCCGAAGTAGCTCTTATACATGTGATCGATTCTCGCTAATTCTAACTGCTAACTGGCCCGATTCGTCCACTTCACACCAACAATTCCCCTAACGCAGAACGAAAGGCCGAGTGTGCCATTGATACCCAATGGCAAGTTGATGTTGCGTAGAGGTGCCAGGGCTGCACAAACTAATTCCACAAGCGGCCAGGTTGGTATTTACGATATATGCCGTGTAACCCAAAGAAAGAAAAGAATTGCGGCCTATAGGACGATCTAGCCCCACCCCGAAATAGTAGTTGTTGTATGAGGCTGCTGCCAAAGCTCCGACAGCTGCAAACGCGTGCTCGCGGCCGTACCCTAGATTCGCGCGGGCGTTCCAAACCCGCGTGATTCGCCGCGTTGCATTCGCATATACGTTGTCCCCGGTAGCGCCTGCCAAAACACCGCTGCCGCCATTTGTGCCATGGTTATATGACAGCGTGACGCCGCCCCACTCAAATCCATATGTGAGAGACGCTCCTAAGGATAAGTTGGTCTGCTGGGTCTCGGTGCCGACCGGAACCCGGAACGTAGTAATCTCCGGTCCGGCGAAGAGCCCCAAACCCAGCCGTCCCGTAATCTTCCGTCCATAAGCTAAATTAAAGGTGTGATCGCCAATTGCCTGCGATTCGCCGGTAAAGTGATACGCCGTGAAGCGATATAAAACTCCCAGCGTATCCTTCTTTGTCAGCGTGTAGTTGTATCCGATGCTCGCAATTACATCGTCATTATCGATATTTCCGGGATCCGTGAAGCGCAACAGGCCATAAGACCCGATGAGCGTAATAGATCCTCGCGGGCTGACTGCAAAATTCGCCTGCGTCGCAAACGAGTTGCTATACCGCGGCCCATTCGTGAGCAGCACCGTCTGGTTGGGCAGGTATACCCCGTTTAGCAGCGGCGATACTGGAGAAAGCGAACCACCGACTCCCGGGGCCGCAATACCAGATAGCCCGCCAAAACCGAATTGACTCGTCGGCAAGTACGCGAAATCGTCAAAAAACTGCAACTGCCAGCGCCGCCAGGTAAAACCCTGTACAAATCCGAGCTGCTGGTAAGTACCGGTCCCTTCGTTGTCGGTAGAAAAATAACCGCCGCCGGAATAATTGAGAGTGAGATGCGAGTGCGGCCAAGCCTCCGACAAACTTAAGTTGCCCGCCAGAAATGTGGTATCGGACCAACCTCCTCCGCTCGCGCCGCTTTGAGCAGTATTTGCCACCTGTACGCCCGGCACCCAATAACTGTGTCGAAACTCCACAGTACCTAGCCCTGGAGTCGCTATGCCCGTCAGCGGCGAAGTATCAGGCGTCAATGCGTTTGGATCGGTGCTGGTATCCTGTGCGTTAGCATCAATCAGCGGTGCATGCGCGGCAGGCTTGGGCTTGCCGTTTTCTTCTTGCTGGTCCTGTGCGTACACTCCGCTCGCGGTAAACGCGCTGCAGATCACGCCAACAATCACCCCACTCCTGAGAATCGATGTAATCCGACGTTTCATCTCATTCCTTTACGGCACTACGATTATGTCGCCGCCTTCGAGGGTGATGTTCTGCTCCACGTTCTTACCGGAAATCACGTCTTTGTAATTGAACGGGTGTTTCACCTGCTTCCCGTCTTCCATCCGCAGTATGTAGATCTTCTTTTCCCGCGCAAACTGTGTAAAACCGCCCGCACTCGAAAGCGCTTGCAATACCGTCATATTGGGCAGCAGCGGGAAAGCTCCCGGGCGCGCAACTTCCCCTGAGACAAAAAATTTGCGACTGTTAATTTCTGTAACGCCCACAGTCACTTGCGGGCTGGTAATATATTTCTTTAGACCTTCCGCGATTTTCGCGGCCAGTTGATTCGTCGTCAGCCCGGAAGCCTGAACATCATTTACCAGTGGTAAAGTTATTTTACCATCGGGACGAACTGGTACGACCCGCGAGATGTCCGGTTCTTTCCAAACGTCAATGCGGAGCATGTCTTGTGGACCGATCTTATAGTCAGGATCGGTCGCGACCGTACTAGCCGATATCGCCTGGCTGGGTCGGGCCGCATCGTTATTCTGGGTGGCACACCGGGTTATCGAGCCCCCAAGTCCGGAAAACAAGCTGGCGCTGATGATTAGGCCCACAAAACTTCTCTGCATCATATGTATTCTCCAGGCCTTCGAGTGAGATCTGACTGGAACCGGCCCGCAAGGTCCCAAGCTTGTTAAGTGTATATACCGTCCGGCGGACTGTAAACGTGATACAGAAACGGAATTTAGCCCATATACCGTCAAACACCCCACGGTTGGCTTCAGTTCTGGATCGCCGTCTGCAATGGGTGCGCCCATTTGGGGTGCACGTCTAGTACCAGTCATGACCGACAGGCGATCCCTTTACAATGGCTAAGTACAAGATAAAAAGCAACTTACTATTTCCGCTTGCGTTTGACCACTGAATTATACGTTTTCTTTCTCACAAAGTGGCAACTTGTTGCCCGCTCCAGCCGAAACTGCCCGCTGCCCGAGGCATTAATCTTTATCTCAACTGACCACCGACGCGTAAGAATCCCTATCGCGCATCGAATGTATACTTTCCTTGGCGTTCTTGGATATTCGCGTGGTTCCGCGGGTTTTTTCCCCGACGCCACGAGTTCAAGAGTTAGGAGCTTTTCGTGCAACGCGCTTTGTGGTTCGGATTCTTGCGCTCCTCGGAGAAATTCGCGGATCGATCAGCTTTATTTGCCGGAGGCAAGTTCCTCAAATACAGTGAGTTGCGCGCAGGGGCTTGCCGTGTCGCTGCGACTATCCAAGCGCATGTCGATCCCTCCGAAACAACTCTTACAGCAGTATTCGCTTATCGTAGCCCAACTGCCTTTATTGGCGTTCTTGGTTCATTACTGGCAGGTAATGGGTATGTGCCCTTAAACAGAACCTTTCCCATTGAACGAACGCAGGTGATGTTGGAGCGTTCCGGATGCCGCTCCATCATTGTCGATGAGGGTTCCCTCCCCCAGTTGAATAAGTTACTGGAGACCGCCTCGGCGCCCCTGCTCGTGCTGACTCCCGATGCTCTGGACTTCGCCTCCCACAAACAACAGTGGCCACAACACACTTTTCTTGTGGGTCACGAACTCAAGCCCGCTGAACTCTGGCGGGAGCCGGCTTTCGAACTCGATTCCATCGCCTACCTCTTGTTTACTTCCGGCAGCACCGGCATTCCCAAGGGCGTAGCCGTAGCTCAGCGTAACGTCACCGCCTTTCTGGATTACATGGTAGAACGCTACGAAATAACGGAATCCGACCGCCTGTCCCAGATGTTCGATATGACTTTCGATCTATCGGTCTTTGATATGTTTGTCGCCTGGGAACGTGGTGCTTGCGTATTTTGCCCCTCGCAAAAAACATTGATCAAACCCGGCAAATTCATCAAAGACTCGGAACTCACCATTTGGTTTTCGGTGCCCTCCACCGCTGTCTTTATGAGGCAGCTCGGCATGCTGAAGCCGGCCCAGTATCCCTCACTGCGTCTCAGCTTATTTTGCGGCGAACCACTACCGGTATCCTCGGCTACTGCCTGGCTCGAAGCCGCGCCCAATTCCACATTGGAAAATCTTTACGGACCTACGGAACTCACCATCGCTTGTACCCTATACCGCTGGGATTCCTCGCGTTCCCCTGCCGAATCGGAATTGGGCATCGTCCCGATTGGCTATCCCTATCCCAATATGGGCGTTCTGCTCGTGGATGAAAACTTGCTTGAGGTTTCTCCGGGGCAGGAGGGCGAGCTCTTGATGAACGGTCCGCAGACATCTCTCGGCTACTGGAAAGATCCGGTAAAAACGGCGGCGGCTTTCCTGATTCCCCCCGGCAAAAACGAAATCTACTATCGCACCGGCGATCGCGTTCGCCGCCCGTTGAGAAATGCCCCGCTAACGCACCTGGGCCGCATCGATTCTCAAGTCAAAATTTTTGGCCATCGCGTTGAACTCGGTGAAGTGGAATCAAAAGTCCGCGACGCTTGCGGATGTGATGGAGTTGTGGCCGTGGGATGGCCAAAGACCGATAGCGGTTTTGGTGGCGTTGAGGCCTTCATTGAAGGCCAGGAATTGGCTCTCGAAAATTTACGCAGTGCGGTAGCCAAAGATTTACCGGAATACATGGTTCCTCGGCGATTTCACTTCATGGACAGATTGCCCCGCAACGCGAATAATAAGTACGATCGTAAAGCCATGCAAAAATTGTTGGAAGAGGGCCTATGAACGCGGCGACGCCGGATGGAGTTCAAGATTTTTTGCGGGAGTATGTAGCCAAGTATTTGCGCGGGCAAGGTCGTGAAGTTCCCGCTGATCTCTCCGACGATTGCGATCTTCTTCTTTCCGGATACGTCGACTCCCTCGGTTTACTGGAATTGATGACCGCCATCCAGGATCACTTCGGACGTGAAATCGATTTCGATGAGCTGGACGCCGAGCAAATGACCATTGTGGGCCCCCTGAAAAGATTCGTCGCCGAAAAGCTCGTAAAACCCTGAATATGAATCAGTTGGCAACAACTTCGGGATTTCATCTGTGAACATTCACGCGGTATCGAGGCCTTAACTTACCGGCACAATCAGGCCTGCTCGCCAGTCCCTACTAATTTTCAATAGGCTATAATTCCATGGTCAGTCCCGGAGTTTCTGTTGACCGAAATTTCACCCGCGGTTAAAGCGCCTCGCTTATCCATCGAGAATTTCCGGGGCGACTTCACGCAACTGGCTTCCTTGATGCAGGCCTCCTGGGCTGAAAATTCCGGCCGGTCGTTGTTGTACACCTCGGAATTCCTATCCTCTTGTTTCGAGTACCCCGGGATGGGCTTTTCCATGGCGCCCGCCATCTACGTTGAATCCAAACCCGTGGCTTTTGTGGCTGGTTTTCCGCGGCTTGTGAGATTTAACGGCCGCAATCAAAAAATCATTGTCATCACATTCTTAACCGTCTTGCCCGAGTACAAAAAAAAAGGTTTGGGAATCATCGTTTGGAGTGAGCTCGTTAATCGCGCCCGCGCCGCCGGTTTTGACGGCATGGTGAACTATTGCGTGGATGGCGAACCGATGAATGCCATGATCGTAGGCAGTTGCAAGCGGCTCAAATTGCCTGTCGCGCGCATTTATTCCACACGCTACATGTCGACCGTTTTGCGTTCTGCTAATCACAGCCATAGTTCGAATGACAACAATCTGGCTGCCGACATGTTTCTCGGCTTGGCCGCTCCATTACCCGACAGTCAACCTTTTGCGCGCGCATGGTCCAAGCCCGAAGCCGAATGGCAATGTATTCGCCGCGCTCAGCCCATCACAGAAACTCTTTCCGCAGGGGGCCACTCCGGCTTGCTTACCGGTTACATCATGTCCATATCCGATAAAGCGCACACCAAGTGTCTTCTGATCGAAGATATTCTTTGGGGTACTTTGACAACCGAAGATCGGCAAACTCTCCTTCAAGAATTTCTGAAAAAAGCGGCCAACGCGGGTGTTCGGTTGGCAACTGTTCCGGTGTTGGGTTATGCCAACATGGAGCCTTTCAAGAAAGCGCGATTTCAAAGTACTCGCCGTGTTCTGCACGCTTATCTGACGCTGTGGTCCGCAGGGCACGCAGATCTTCCAGTCGAGCCTCTACCATCGATGTATCTGGATGTTTTTTGAGATTTAAAATACGGAATGCGAACGAACTAATGAATTAAGGCGGTCATGAACCTTATCGAAGCTCTGGAAATTTCGCGAAAACCTGTTGCGCAAGACGCCAAATTACTGCGCGTTTTTCTCGCTTGCGGCTTCACCCCGCTGCATTTGCAAAACTTTTTGTCCGCTCACCTGCGTCAGCAGTTCCTAGACAATCGCATCGAGATTAAAACCGGTCTGTTCGGCGATTTAGCTGGCTCGTTAGAACGGCTTGACACTAAAGGTTACAACGGAACTGCGGTCGCGTTTGAG
>Ga0210405_10001749_pt1 | contig 23904 bp, 27 predicted proteins | sample IncBWH11MmetaG_FD_155492 | JGI IMG/M metagenome (GOLD analysis project Ga0210405, IMG submission 155492) | Forest soil microbial communities from Barre Woods Harvard Forest LTER site, Petersham, Massachusetts, United States - Inc-BW-H-11-M | ecosystem: Environmental > Terrestrial > Soil >... | reverse complement strand
GACCAGTTCGGTGCGCGACACCACGCGGCCGGTATGGTGCATGAGGTAGGCAAGCAGCCGATATTCGTGCGAGGTCATCTTGATCGGATTGCCGGATACGCTGACCCGACCGGTGCGGGTATCCAGCGAAACCGGGCCGCAGGTCAGCTCGGATTGGGCGTGACCGGTTGAGCGGCGCAGCAGCGCGCGGATCCGCGCCAGGACTTCCTCGAGATGAAACGGTTTCGGCACGTAATCATCGGCGCCGGCGTCGAAACCCTGCACCTTGTCACTCCAGCGGTCGCGCGCGGTGAGGATCAGTACCGGCATCGCACGCCCGTTGCGGCGCCAGGCTTCCAGCACCGAGATGCCGTCCATCTTGGGCAGCCCGATGTCGAGCACGACCGCATCGTAGGGCTCGCTGTCGCCGAGAAAATGCCCTTCCTCGCCGTCGAACGCGCGATCGACCACATAGCCGGCATCCGTCAGCGCCGTGGTCAGCTGGCGATTGAGATCCGGATCATCTTCAACGACAAGCAGGCGCACGCTGGTCTCCGAATGTGAGCGGCAAAGTTCAGGCGTCAAGATGAGCCCGCCCGCCGTGAACGGGCTATGAACGGATTGCACACGGCAATATTACTTTTTCTTAACAACCAGGTTCAGCAACATCTGCGGCGTCGATCCTGGACGGCGGCCACACGGATCTCCTTTAAGGGTTCCTGCCGCCACGCCCAAATGCCTAACACGTCGAATCGAAAGCCCCAATAGGGCGGCTGCGGTCCTTCGGCTAACGGGGCGCCGGCGCTCCCTCGATCACAATAAAATCGACAGGACCGCCCGAAATGTCATTGTCGAAAACACCGATCGCCAGCCGTCCCGTCCGCCAGGCGAGCGTATCGAGGTTGGTGCGGCCTTCGTACAACAGCGGGCCGTCGGGGCAATTGTCGTGGCCATGGACGAGGTGGAGCTTCCCGAAGCCACCGGGAAATCCCCTCGGATAGCGCTTCCACAACAACGTCTCTTCGCTTTGCCGATCGAGCGGAATCTCGGGGTCGACGCCGGCGTGAACGTAGAGGCGATGCGCGTCGACATGCATCAACCGCAGTCCGTCGAGCCAATCGATGTGGCTTTGCGGCACGGCCGCGGGATCGCCACCGTAGGAGGCGAGCGCCGCGTCGCCGCCCTTTGCGATCCACGCCGCCATCCTGGAGGGATCGCGCAGCGCATCCACCATCATGGCGTCGTGGTTACCCTTCAGGGCAACCAGGCTAACCCCTTCGCCAACGCCCGACAGCAACCGCTCAATGACGGCTTTGCTGTCCGGACCTTTGTCGACGTAATCGCCGATCGTGACAATGATGCCGCCCTTGGCTTCCGGACGCGCGGAAATTTCAACCAGACCATCACAAAGCAAATCGTATCGGCCGTGGATGTCCGGGATAACGTAAGTCAGACTCATGCGGCTACAGTACTGTTCCGGATCGCCGGGGGTTAACGATGTTCAACCAATCGTCTTCGGAACCAACCTGGACGGCGGCGAACAGGTTGAGATCAACCTGATTGTAGCTTATCTGCCAGCCATGGTTCAAAGGGTATCGATTATTGCGGGCTGGCTGGCACTCGCCTTCGTCGTCTACGCGACGCTGTCTCCGATCAACGCCCGTCCGGTGCTTACCGCCCCTCACCTTGAACGTTTCGCGGCATTTGCGTTGATAGGTCTTGCGTTCGCTCTCGCTTACCCCAGCCGCGTCTTGCTTGTTGTCCTCACCGTCGTGGGAGCCGCAGTCGGATTGGAAGCGCTGCAAGTGCTGACGCCGGATCGCCATGCCCGCGTCGCAGATGCGCTGGTAAAGGCGCTGGGCGGCGTCTGCGGGATCGGTGTCGGTCAACTGGCGTCGTTTTTGTTGCGTTTCAAATCGGCCCGATCAGAGCGACTGATTGATCTGGACACGTGAGGCTCCACAGCGGTCGGGCATGACCGATCGTGTTTGCTCAATCAGCAGTCCTTGACCAGCACCGGGCCTGCGAAGACGTCATCGGTATAGAATTGGCAGGCGGGAGCCGGCGCACCGACATTGTGCAACTCGATCGCGACCTTCAAATTGAGCGGCATTCCAAGCAGGCTTGCGCCGGCCGGATGCAGGCCCATGCAGAGCGCTCCGATAGCGGCCGTCACGATGGAAATGTGCTTTTTCATTGCGGCTCTCCCCGTCCTCTTGACAGCGAAGATAGCGCCAACGCATTTCCGTTTTGGTCTGCAGTTGGATCAAAATGCCATGGTCGCGGAGGCAGTTTGTTAACCATCACGGATCGTTCGTTCAACGCATCCAGATCCGCAAAACCCCCTTCAGGGGCGGCAGTTCATGCCGTCAGGGTTGCTCCCCATGGTAGCCGCGATACCACGCCACAAAACGGTCAAGCCCCTCGACGAGCGGCGTCGAAGGCGAAAACCCGACGTCGCGCTGAAGCGCCGAAATGTCGGCGGAGGTCTCAAGCACGTCGCCCGGCTGCATCGGACGAAGATCGCGAATGGCAGGCCTGCCCGTGATCTTTTCCAATAGCGACACGAAATCCAGCAGACTCACCGGCTGGCTATTGCCGATGTTGTAGATTCGGTAAGGCGCCGAACTTGTGGCGGCTTCGGGTCGTTCAGGATTCCAGGCGGGATCTGGCGCAGCCGGGCGATCGAGCGTCCGTAACACGCCCTCGGCAACGTCGTCGACATAGGTGAAATCGCGCCGCATGTTTCCATTGTTGAAGATCTTGATAGGCCTGTTTTCAAAAATCGCACGCGTGAAGATGTAGACCGCCATGTCCGGCCTGCCCCACGGACCATAGACGGTAAAGAAACGTAAGCCCGTGACCGGCAGCCCATGGACATGCGCATAGCTATGCGCCATCAACTCGCTCGCCTTCTTGCTTGCGGCGTAGAGGCTCACAGGATGATCGACCGGTTGATGCGTCGAATACGGCAACGAGCGGTTCGCGCCGTAAACCGAACTCGACGATGCAAAAACCAGATGCTTCACGACATTGCGACGGGCATTCTCGAGCACGCTAACGAACGCGTCGCAGTTTGCGCGAATGCAGGTGATCGGATCATCGATCGAAGCGCGTACGCCCGGTTGAGCGGCCAGATGGATAACGCGATCCGGCCTGGTCGCCTCGAAAATATCCCGGGTTATGTTGGCATCCGCCAAGTCGGCCTCGTAGAAGCTGAAGCCTGAGTGCTGCTTCAAATAATCAAGCCGCGCGCGCTTCAAGGCTGGATCGTAATACGGGGTGAGCGCGTCGACGCCGACAACCTGCTCACCGCGGGCGAGCAGCCGCTCGGAGACCTGCATGCCTATGAAACCTGCCGCACCGGTGACAAGAACGGGTCCTGAACCCAACGCGGATCTCCCAAACTATTGAGGGCCCATGAAGGATGGATTTGCCGGGCCGCAAGCCCCGGACTTACCACGTTGACCGAACAAGGTGAAATGCACAACGAATTTTGGTGCCGCGCCTGTTTCTACAGGCGCAATATCGCTGCAGGCGCGGGTTCCGCCGGAAGCTCCATCAACGCCTGGGATGCGCCTTTTGGTGCCACGCCCACGCCGAAGCCACGATCGTGGCGAGGTCGGAAACCACCGGCCGGAAACCCAGGGATGTTTGCGCCGAAGATGGATCTGCGACCAGAATCGGAGGATCGCCGATACGGCGAGGCTTGACGCTCAGCGGGACCTTCCGGCCGGCTGCCGCTTCAACTGCGGCGATCACCTCACGCACCGAATAGCCCGAACCGGTGCCAAGGTTGAAGCAACCGCCGACCGATCCGTTCAAAAGCGCATCGAGCGCCAGAATATGAGCGGCCGCCAGATCCTCGACATGAATATAGTCGCGGACCGCCGTTCCGTCGGGCGTTTCATAGTCATCGCCGAAAATGGCGAAGTCTTCGACATGCCCTTGCAGCGCCATCATCGCGCGGGGAATAAGGTGCGTCTCGGGGTCTCTAAACTCGCCAATAGAAGCGGATCTTTCCGCGCCGCTGGCGTTGAAGTACCGCAGGCAGATCGAATTCAGCTGATAGGCAGCGCGGAAGTCGGTCAGCATCTGCTCGATCATCCACTTCGAAACGCCATAGGGATTGACCGGCGCGCCCGCGGCGTCTTCCGAAATAGGATCGCGCCCGGCATTGCCATAGACTGCGCCGGTAGAGGAAAAGACCAGACGGCTGCACCCTGCTTCCCGCATTGCCGCCAGAAGGGAAAGCGTGCCGCCCACATTGTTCAAATAATATTTCTGAGGATCGGCGACGGATTCGCCCACCTGGCTAAAGGCGGCGAAATGCATCACCGCCGCGATGTGGTTGCTCCTGATCGTTTCCGCGACCCGCGCGGTATCACGAATGGTGCCGACGATGAGCGGGCCCCATTTGACAAAGTCACGGCTTCCCGTCGAAAGGTCGTCGACGCATACCGGCAGATATCCCGCTTCCGAGAGCGCCTTGCAGCAGTGAGCACCGATGTACCCTGCTCCCCCCGTGACAAGAATTGCTACATCGCGCGCCATCTACCTCCCCAAAGCATTTTTCGGCCGGCCGTCATCGATTGATCGATCCCCAAATTCACAAGCCGTCGCATTTCAGCATCGGGCTTCGCCGGGCGGCCGGTCAGGCGCATTTACGGCTATCGCGATCGGCGTTTCAATTGTCAGGTGCCGGCGGCCACAGGCTTATAGTCCGGAAACCGGCTCAACGTCGCAGCCCTCAGAAACTTGAAATGCGTGATCGCAGTCGCAAGCTCCTTGAGGCGACGCTGTCCGTTGGCAATTTCGGCGCTGAACAGGTCTTGATGATGGTTGTCGAGCGCTTCGCGTTCGAGGTACTCGTCGGTCCCGTTTCCCAAGGTAACCGCAGCGCTTGCCAGGACATCCTCAACGCGCCGGTTAAGGCCCGATTGTTCCAGCTCTGCGTCATGCAGGGCATGATCGATGGCCTCCAGAACGGACCCGACGCGCGTCTGGTCGGTTTCGGCATCCCGGTCGGCTGAGCGGGCTTTGAAATTCCGATCGTTCCGCCGGGCCCTCAGGTAGCTGTGCGCGCGGGCCCGCAAGAAAAGCTGAAACATCGATGTGTGTCCGGTCCAAGCCAAGTCGCAGGCGCAATATGCTCCACGTCACGCCATCTTGGTTAAGATATCCTAAACTTCCGCAACAGCCTGCGGAATTCGGACCACCCGAACAAGGCACGAGCCACGCTCGCCACGAAAGCCGCAACCGCTTGGCCGTCCCGGCAACAGCCACTAGTCCGCAGCGCCTCGCCGAAATGCCCGGCAGCCGATTCAGAATGCGCGGCGAGCATGTCCGAACATCGAGGTGTGCGATCGGGCGTTGCTGGAAGCGTAGGTCACCTGTTGCGCGCGGCGCCTGTGTGACCGCCATGCGCATACAGCGTATCCCGCACAGAAGCCCGCGATGAAGATCGACGACAAGATGAGAAAGGTCAGCATGGAGTTCGTCCGCTTTCCGCTTATCGCCCCCTTAGGCAATATCTTCATTGCCTAGTTGTGACGACATCATGATTCTGAACGCCGAAAACGTTGCCACTTGCGGAATTTCTCGTGTGGCTAGTTGCCGCACAAACAGTCAGCGCAGGCCCTCCCACGTCATCATGCGCGATTCGTCATTCCGGAAAAACATCAAACCGCGAATTTTGGCGGCTCATCGGCGCTGACCGGGCCGGCGTCGTTTTGAGTGGAACCGCACCCGAAGGCATCGTCCCGGTAACATTGTCCCGGGTAACATTGTCCGGTAACCGGCTAAGGGCCTTCCAGCAATGCCAGTTCCATGTCGCCGACCGACCGTCTCAGGTGCGGAAGAACACGAACCAGAGCACGCCCAGGATCAAGACCGCCAGGCCGGTCGAGGCCGTCAGGAGAGCGAGCACCGACGGCCCAGGCTCAGCCTGCCGCGCTTCAGTCGGGGTTTCGACGATCTGACGTTGCTGTCGCGTTGCCATGCTGGCCTCGATTTCCTTGGTGTCGCGCGAGATTCCTGGTGCGAGACGTCAAGGCAACGCCTCATTTCAAATGATGTTCCGGACTTTGCCGCGGTCTGATACCACCTCACATGAGGAAGCAGCCTCCACGTCGGCCATTCCCCGCCTGGTGCGCCACCCGCCCATCGCCAGGCCGCCGGGCCTGCCGTCACGGGTTAACGGCGTTGGAAGATTCCCCTCCCGGCTTGCTTGAAACCCGGTTTCCCAGTGGTATCCTCGGCCTTTTCGTCTGTTGCGTTCTCGGAGTATGCCATGGCCCCCCGCGCCAATTGGAAGGGTTTTCTGCGCCTTTCGCTGGTGACCTGCCCGGTCGCCCTGTATCCGGCGACGTCGGATACCGAAAAGGTCAGCTTCAACCAGATCAACCGCAAGACCGGCCATCGCATCAAATACGCCAAGGTCGACGCCGACACCGGCGAGGAAGTCGCCTCCGAAGACATCATGAAGGGCTACAAGGTCGACACCGACACCTACATCGAGGTGTCGAAGGAGGAACTTGACGAGATCGCGCTGGAATCGACCCACACGATCGAGATCGACGAGTTCGTGCCCCACGCCGACATCGACAACCGCTATCTGATCCGCCCCTATTACCTCGTGCCCGACGGCAAGGTCGGCCACGACGCATTCGCGGTGATCCGCGAAACCATTCGCAGCATGAACAAGGTCGCGATCGGCCGCGTCGTGCTGACCAATCGCGAGCACATCATCGCGCTGGAACCGCTCGGCAAGGGTCTGATGGGTACGCTGCTGCGCTACCCTTACGAGGTGCGCAGCGAGAGGGAATATTTCGACGAAATCCAGGACGTGAAGGTCACCAAGGATATGCTGGATCTCGCCAAGCACATCGTCGAGAAGAAGTCCGGAGAGTTCGAGCCCGAGAAGTTCGAGGACCACTACGAATCCGCGCTGGTCGATCTCATCAACCGCAAGCGCAGCGGCCTTCTCACCCCGGCGAAGGCCGCGCCGAAAACAGGCGGCAACGTCATCAATCTGATGGACGCGCTCAAACGCAGCCTCGCCAGCGAACGGCAGTCCGCTCCCGCCCCCAAGGCCAAAAAGTCGAAGAAGCGCGTCGAAGGTCAGCGCGAAATGCTGATGTCGATCAGCGGCAAGCGCGCCGGCAAGGAGGAAGCGAAAACGCCGGCACCCAAAAAGGCCGACAAACCGGCGCGCGCGCCGGTTCGATCGAAAAAGGCGGGATAGTGCAACAGCACTTCTGAGATGCCGTGGTCGGCGCCCTTCGATGAGCCGATACGCCTGTCCGGCGGCGGCAGGTTGACGACGCTACAGGACGCTGCCGATTACGTCATGAAGCTACCTGAAAACGTCCAGCACCAGGAGGGCTGGCAGGTCGCGGTCGAGAACCTCATCAATGCGGCGGAGACTGGCGGCGGCTGGCTGATGTTCGCGCGGATCGCGGTGATGCGGGCACTCAATGAGGAGAGCTAGCAAGCCGCTATTTCAGCGAAGAATTCACCGACGAGAACTTGGTGTTGAGCGTGCTGCCAATGCCGTTCACGGCGGTGACGATGACAATGCTGAGGCCAACCGCGATCAGGCAATATTCGATGGCTGTCGCGCCGGATTCATCACTCAGGAATCTTGAAAAGAGCTGCAGCATTCAAAACTCCCGCTTGGCGCCCGCAGGGGCTTCCACGCTAACGCCCCGCCAAAATCTAATTATCATTGGTTGCGAGCACATTGACGAACACGCTGAACGATGGGTTAACCGAATGGGTCGCAATTCATGCATCTGGCGCTGGCCCGGGTGCCTCCGGAATGGAATAATCAGTCCAATATCCTGGATAGGGCTCGAGCCCGGAGCCGCTGAACCGGTTATATCGGATTTCCTCGAATGACCTCGCTTCCGCCGGACCTGGGAACCGATCTCGGGGAGGAGAACGCCCGGCTGACGCGCGAGCTGCGCGCGGCGAGAGACCGCCAGACCGCGACGTCTGATATCCTGCGCGTGATCAGCCAATCCCCAACCGACGTCCAGCCCGTTTTCGAGACCATCGTGCGAACGGCCGCGCGGCTGCTCCGATGCGACAGGTCGCTCATTTTGCGCTGCGACAGCACCAGCTACTGGACAGCAGCTTCGGCGGGGCCGGAAGGTCCGCTGCCGATCCTGGAGCACGGTAAAGTGCCGATCGATCCCGAAGCCAACTTCCCATCGCGCGCGATCGTAGAGCAGAAAACGCTGCACCTGCCGGATTGGTCGCTGATCGACCTGCCCGAACACGAGCGCCGAATTCATCAGGAATTGGGAATCAACTCGTCGCTGTTCCTGCCCTTGTTGCGCGAAGGGGAATGTATCGGGCTGCTCGCGATGACCGGAAAACGAGCCGGCCTGTTCGGTGAGAGTGAGATCGCTCTGGCCGAATCCTTCCGCGACCAGGCGCTGATCGCCATCGAGAATGTGCGGCTGTTCGACGAGACCAACGAGGCGCTGGAGCGGCAGACCGCGACCGCAGAGATTCTGAAAGTCATCGCCAGTTCGCCGTCGGATTTGCAGCCGGTATTCGAGGCCATCGCGACCAGTTCCAACCGGCTGATCGGCGGCTTCTCCACCGCGGTTTTGCGCTTCATCGACGACGAGCTTCATCTCGCGGCGTTCACGCCGACCAATGCAAAGGCCGACGAAACCCTGAAAGCTTCGTTTCCGCGGCCGCTGTCTGAATTCCCGCCCTTCATGCTGGTTCGCGACGGCGAAACCCAACAATTCGTCGATACAGAATCGGAAGATGTGTCGCCTTTGCTGAGGGACATCGCGCGGTTGCGCGGCTATCGCAGCATGCTGTTCACGCCGGTCATGAGCAACGCCAAGCCGATCGGAATCATCAGCGTCACGCGCAAGGAGCCGGGGACGTTCGCCGCGCACCACATCCAGCTGGTACGAACCTTTGCTGACCAGGCCGTGATCGCCATCGAAAACGTGCGCCTGTTCGACGAGGTGCAGGCGCGTACAAGGGAGCTGGCCGCGTCACTCGACGACTTGCGCACCGCGCAGGATCGCCTGGTGCAGACGGAGAAACTCGCTTCGCTCGGCCAGCTCACGGCGGGCATTGCCCACGAGATCAAGAACCCGCTCAATTTCGTCAACAATTTCTCCGCGCTCTCGGCAGAGCTGACGGACGAACTCAACGACGTGCTCAAACCGGCCGCGCTCGACAACAAAACCCGGAAAGAAGTCAACGAGTTGACGCATATGCTGAAAGGCAATCTCGAAAAGGTCGTCCAGCACGGCAAGCGGGCCGATTCGATTGTCAAGAACATGCTGCTGCATTCACGCGAGGGGTCGGGCGAACACCGGCCCGCCGACATCAATGCGCTTGTAGACGAGAGCCTCAATCTCGCCTATCACGGTGCACGCGCCGAGAGGCAGGGATTCAATGTCACGTTGCAAAGGGATTTTGACCCCGCCGCCGGTATGGTCGAATTATTTCCTCAGGAAATCACCCGTGTATTTCTGAATCTGATCTCGAACGGATTTTATGCGGTGACCAGGCGCAAGATGGAGATCGGCAATTCAGGCTTCGAGCCGACAGTAAGAGCAACCACAAGAAACCTTGGTCACGCGGTGGAAATCCGGATTCGTGACAACGGCACCGGCATCCCGGCCGAGGTGAAGGAAAGGATGTTCAACCCGTTCTTTACGACCAAGCCGGCCGGCGAAGGCACGGGGCTCGGCCTGTCGATGAGTCATGACATCGTCGTGAAACAACACGGTGGCAGCATCGATGTGGAGACGGAGCCCGGACAGTTCACCGAATTCACCGTCGTCTTGCCGCGAACGAGCAATCAATCCGGCAAGAATAACCAATCAGACAAGAATAGAGGTCAGCCGTGAGCGTTTTGGTTCTTGTGGTCGATGATGAGCCCGACGTCGAGGCGCTGTTCCGCCAGCAATTTCGCCGCGACCTGCGCGCGCAACGATTCGTAATGGACTTTGCCATTTCGGCGGCTGACGCGCTGGTGCGGATCGCCAACACCATCGAACAGTCGCTGATCCTGATCCTGTCAGACATCAACATGCCCGGCATGACGGGCCTTGAAATGCTCCCCAAGGTCAAGGAAATACGGCCCGATGTTCCCGTCATCATGATCACCGCCTACGGCGATCCCGACACCAAGCGCAAGGCGATCGAGGGTGGCGCGGAGGGTTTGCTGACCAAGCCCATCGACTTCGCTCTGCTGCGGGAAGAGATAGACACGCGGCTTGAACGGGCCGGTTGACGCGGTGAAAGCCACGGCCTCGTGGTTCGAGACGCGCGGCCTTGCCGCGCTCCTCACCATGAGGGTCCAAGACCTCATCCCCGGGATGAACGCAATGCGTTCACCTCTGGCGGCGCGCACTTGCGCGCGTCTCGAAGGATGAAGCCACCGAACCAGGATATCACGGCTTGAAGAACGCCGGGTCGTTCAGCGCCCTGATCATGGTGTCCACCATGTCTGCGGCGCCATGGTCTTCGCGCTCCTCCAACAGCTCCCACATCTTGCGCAAGTTGGCGCGGATCGGCGCCTTCAGCGAGGGATCGCGCTCGATCAGCGTCCGCGCGATGCAGAAGGCGATGCCTTCGGCGCCCATCCGGGTCTGCTCGACGGTGGGTTTGCTCATGGCCGGCTCCTTGCAGATTTCATGTCAGATTCGGGTCGGCCGCTGTTAGATGAATTTCGGGCCGATTGAAAGGTGGCGGCGGCGGGACAGGTAGAACTGCGCGCCCTACTCCGCCATGTCGACCGGCTCTGGCGGACCGGTCAGCGGCTTTTCTTCCATCATGATCATGCTCAGCGATGCGGAGGCAAGCAGAGCCGCGGCGGCGCCGAACACGTAGCGGAACGCCATGACCATGTCGGAAACCGGAATCGAACTCACCGGACCGCGGTGCTCGCCGGCGAGTGAGATATCCGCGCCAAGCGCCATCAGCAGGATCGCGCTGAACACTGCCACGGTGAACGACGCCATCAGTGCCCGAAAGAAGTTTACGGCCCCGGTGATGGTGCCAACCTGCGACCGCGCAACCGCATTTTGCGCCGAAACCGTGCTGACTGGAAACGCGGTACCGAGGCCCATCGCGAACACCGACAGCAGCACCAGCAACGCCCACAGCGGCATGGCGAAAAGCGAGAGCGCGCCTCCCGCCAACGCTGCAATCAATGTTCCGATGATCGCTACCCGCTTGTAGTGCTTTGCGCGCGCCATGGCCCGACCGGCAACCGCGGCACCGCCGGTTGAAACGGCCGCCAGCGGGATCAGGGCAAGCCCCGCCTGGCTGGCAGTCAAATGGTAGACCACCTCGTAATAAAGCGGCAGATGCACGGTGAGACCGAGCATCGCGCCCATCGCGAGGCCGCCGCAAGCCATCGCGTATGGCACGACCTTTCCGCCCATCAGCGGTAGCGGCAGGAAGGGCTCTTCGGCATTGCGGACATGCCATACGAACGCCAGCGCGAGCGCGGCCGACGCAGCGACCATCGCCGTGATCACCGGTGACAGCCAGAGATAACGGTTGCCGCCCCACGTCAGCACCAGCATGAACACCACTGCCGCGGCCATCAGCAGCACGCCGCCGAGCCAGTCGACCTTGCGCCTTCGGTGGAACACCGGGATCTTGCCCATTTTCGGCAGCAGCATGGCCAGCGATCCAAGCCCGAGCGGCACATTGATCCAGAAGATCATCGACCAGTGCAGGTGTTCGGCGAAGACGCCGCCCAAGATCGGCCCGCCGATACCGGCCGCCATCCACACGCCGCTGAAATAGGCCTGGTACTGGCCGCGCTCGCGCGGCGTCACGATGTCTGCAATCACCGTCTGCACGATCGGCAAAATGCCGCCGCCGCCCAGTCCCTGCAGGCCACGCGCCAGGATCAGCACCGGCATGTTTGGCGCAACTGCGCACAAGATCGAGCCCGAAATGAACAGGCTCATCGCCGTGACGATCATGGCGCGGCGGCCGTAGATGTCGCTCAGCGTGCCGAATACCGGTGCTACTGCGGTCGATGCCAGGAGGTAGGCGGTGATCACCCATGACAGGCTGGAGACATCGCGAAATTGCCGACCGATGGTCGGCAATGCGGTGGCGACGATGGTCTGGTCGAGCGCGGCCAGAAACATTGTCAGCATCAGGCTCGTCAGGATGGTGCGGACTTCACCTGGCGTCAGCGGGGCGCGCGGCACGATCGGCGGGGCGTCGCTGACGTCGATAATCCCCACGGACGCCTGCGCGAGATCGCCCGCGATGGTTTCGGGCAATGTTTGTTGGTCAGCCGGTTGACGGCCTTGCCGTTCAAACTTGTTCATTTTTCGGATTTGTATGTCGATACGACCGGAGGCCGTCGGGGATTCGTTCCTAACCTAGACGGCCAACCGAAGCTTCGGCAGGGGGTCACCTGCATGGGTGCGTCGCGTGAGAGTACCAACGCAACCTTTTGATAAGATGGCGGGACCTGCCTTTAGGATTGCGGCCGCTTCTTCACCCGCGCCCGCTTCGGCAACAGTGCGGGCCATTGCACGATGTGATCTTCGAGGTCGGCGTCCGCGATCTCGCTCTCGGTTCCCTGCACCCGCCCGCGCACCGAGACGCCGGCTTCGTGAACCGTATTGGGATCGCCCGAAATCAGCGGGTGCCACCAATAGAGGTCGCGGCCTTCGGCGACGAGCTTGTAGCCGCAACTGGGCGGCAGCCAGTTCAGGGTACGGACATTTTCCGGCGTAAGCCTGACACAGTCCGGAACCCGGTCAGACCGGTGCGCATAATCCTTGCAGGCGCACAGCCCTGCATCCAGCAAACTGCACGAAACGTGGGTGAAATAGATTTTGCCGGTATCCTCGTCCTCAAGCTTCTCCAGGCAACAGCGCGCGCAGCCGTCGCACAGGCTCTCCCATTCCACGTCGGACATCTCTTCCAACGTCTTGGTTTTCCAAAAGAATCCCTCTTGGCCCGAGGGCGGCTTGGACTTGATGGTCATGAGTCCTGGTGCTTTTCGCACGGCTGTCAGCTTTGGCCGTTCTAGGGGCTGCGAGCGGACAGGTGCAAGTGGAATGGTTCGGCGGCACGACAAAAGGCGGGACAGCGTTATCCCTGCCGATCGAAATCGCGAGCCCCACCATTGGTTTATGTCCCCCGCTCGGTTAGATAGGGGCAGAGTCCCCAGGAGCGCAAACGCGCCTTGGGTTTGCCGCAACATTCCCCCAAGACGTCTCGACGGCCGCTAGCCGGGTGCTTGAGGGGCTGTGTTACGAACTTCGGAAAACGGGCACTCGTGCGCAAGATCGTGCCAACGGAATGGAAGAACAAGATCCGGCACTGGATGCTGGATTTCGACGCGCGCATCGATTCCACGCTGTTCTCCACCGGCAAGGGCGCGCGCGAACTCTATGAGCGCTACTCCACCTTCATGGACCGCTTTTATGTCGGCCGCTGGAAGCGCTGGGTCTTCATCGAGCCGCTGTCGGAGGCCGCGACCATCGGGCTCGGCGGCCTGATCCTGATGCTGGCGCTGGCGGTGCCGGCCTTTCGCGAAACGGCCGACGAAGACTGGCTGAAGAAGTCCGATCTCGCCGTGTCCTTCCTCGATCGCTACGGCAATCCGATCGGCAGCCGCGGCATCAAGCACAATGATTCGATTCCGCTCGAGGATTTTCCGGACAACCTGATCAAGGCAACGCTGGCGACCGAGGACCGGCGCTTCTACGACCATTTCGGCATCGACATCGCAGGCACCGCGCGCGCGCTGCTGACCAATGCGCAGGCCGGCGGCGTGCGGCAGGGCGGCTCGTCCATCACCCAGCAGCTGGCCAAGAACCTGTTTCTGAGCAACGAGCGCACCATCGAGCGCAAGGTCAACGAGGCGTTCCTCGCGATCTGGCTGGAGACGCGGCTCAGCAAGAATGAAATTCTCAAGCTCTATCTAGATCGTGCCTATATGGGCGGCGGCACCTTCGGCGTCGACGGCGCGGCGCATTTCTATTTCAACAAATCGGCGCGCGACGTCAATCTGGCGGAAGCCGCGATGCTCGCCGGATTGTTCAAGGCGCCCACCAAATATGCCCCGCACATTAACCTGCCCGCCGCGCGTGCACGCGCCAACGTGGTGCTGGATAACCTCGTCGACGCCGGCTTCATGACCGAAGGCCAGGTGTTCGGCGCGCGGCGCAATCCGGCCACCGCCGTCGATCGCCGCGACGAGAACTCTCCGAACTACTATCTCGATTGGGCGTTCGACGAGATGCGCAGGCTGGTCGATACCTTTCCGAAATCCTACAACGAGCGGGTTTTCGTCGTCCGCACCGCGATCGACATGAACGTGCAGCGTGCCGCGGAAGACGCCATCGAGAACCAATTGCGCCAATTCGGGCGCGACTATCACGCGACGCAAGCCGCCACCGTGGTTGCCGATCTCGACGGCGGCGTGCGCGCGATGGTGGGAGGCCGCGACTACGGCGCGAGCCAGTTCAACCGCGCCACCGACGCCTACCGGCAACCCGGCTCTTCCTTCAAGCCCTATGTCTATACGACGGCGCTGCTCAACGGCTTCAAGCCGACATCGATCGTGGTCGACGGTCCGGTCTGCATCGGCAACTGGTGTCCGCAGAACTACGGCCACTCCTATTCCGGCGCGGTGACCCTGACGCAGGCGATCACCCGCTCGATCAACGTCGTTCCAGTGAAACTGTCGATCGCGCTCGGCGGCAAATCGCCCAATCCGGCCAAGGCCGGCCGCGTCAAGATCGTGGAGGTCGCGCGCCGCTTCGGCATCAAGGCGCCGCTGCCGGACACCCCCTCATTGCCGATCGGGGCCGACGAAGTCACCGTGCTCGAGCATGCGGTCGCCTATGCGACGTTCCCCAACAAGGGCAAGTCGGTCACCCCGCACGCGGTGCTGGAAGTCCGCACCGGCGCCGGCGATCTGGTCTGGCGTTTCGATCGCGACGGCAAGAAGCCGCTGCAGGCGATCCCGGCCTCGGTCGCCGCCGACATGGCGGGAATGATGAGCCACGTCGTCAGCGAAGGTACCGCGCGGCGCGCGGCGCTCGACGGCATTCCGACCGCCGGCAAGACCGGCACCACCAACGCCTATCGTGACGCGTGGTTCGTCGGATATACCGGCAACTTCACCTGCGCCATCTGGTACGGCAATGACGATTACTCCCCGACCAACCGCATGACCGGCGGTTCGCTGCCGGCGCAGACCTGGCACGACATCATGGTCGCCGCCCATCAGGGCGTTGAGATCAAGGAGATCGCCGGGATCGGAGCCGGCGCGAAATCGGCTCCCATCGCCTCCCCTTCTGCGGCGGCCCACGGCGCCCAGAAGACGGCGGACGTCAAACCGCCGCCGCCGGTTCTCACCAAACGCGGCGCGGACATCCTGGTGCACGTGGAAAAATTGCTCGACGACGCCGCCAAGACCGCCGCCGAACCTGGAAAGCCGGTCAAGCCGGTGTCCTCCGGCACCGTGGGACTTACGGATAGCTTTGCCTCGGCTGGGTCCGACAACCCGGCTCCGCCCGCGGCACGCAAGAACTAGCGCGGCGAATTTGAAGTTCGCATCAGAGGTCGCCGCGATGGTTTGCGAACTTTGGAATCGGAGCACTGGCCCGTGCGGCTGATCTTCATCACCTTGCTGGCGCTGATGCTCGCCACTGTCGTCGGCCTCGGCGCGACATGGATGACGGCGACGCGCGGCACCGATCTTGGCACTCTCACGATCGGCGCCTGGACCGCGCGGCCCAAAACCGGCACCGCCGACGTCGATCCCTATTCGCGCGCATCGATTGCCCGCAGCGGCGAGCTGCCGGTCGGCACCGGCGACGGCGTGGCGTTCTCGGCGACCGCCGACGATCGCAAGCGGCCGCTCGATGGCCGCTGCGACGTGGTCGTGAGCGGCGTCACGCCGGCGGCACGATTCTGGACGCTGACGCTGTACGACTCAAAGGGACGCCTGGTTGCCAACTCGCTGCAACGCTACGGCTTCACCAGCCAGGAAATCATCCGCGGCGCGGACGGTTCGTTCGAGGTGCGGGTTGCCGCAAGGTCGCGCGCCGGAAACTGGCTGCCCACCGGGGGAATCGAGCGCTATGCGCTGGTGCTTCGGCTTTACGATACGCCGGTCGGCGTGGCGACGCGGACCCAGCGCGACGCGCCGATGCCCTCCATCGCGACCGTGGGGTGCCCATGATCCGCCTGGTGTTCACGGTCATCGCGGGCGTGCTGCTGGGCGGCATCGTGCATCTGGTCAGCGTACTGGCATTGCCTCGCATTGCCACCCAGGATGCCTATTCGCGTGTTGCGCCGTTCACCAAACTGAACGCGGTTTCGCCACTGCCGCCGCCCGATCCGAACAACGCGCCGCTGCCGTTCATGGACCCGGCGTTTGCCGTCGCGATCTGCCGCTACGACCTTTCCGGGGGAGCTATCAAACTCGCCGTCCCCGTCAGCCAGGCCTATACGTCGGTTTCGTTCTACACGCGCAATGAAGTCGCCTATTACGCCATCAACGACCGATCCGCCGGACGCAAGGTGATCGAGCTCGACCTCATGACCGAAGCTCAACACGCCGAATTGCCAGAGGACGAGGATGTGACCGCGGCCGACCGGTTGATCATCGATTCTCCAACCACGGCCGGGTTGATCGTGATGAAGGCCCTGGCGCCGGAGCCCGGCCTGATGCCGCAGGCGCAGGCTTCTCTCGCCGCATCGAGCTGCAAGGTGCAGACAGAGCCGGCGCCCGTCAAACGCTGATGCTCTTCTCCTTGCGAAATCGCTAGATCATGATCCGATTAGGTTGAATCGGATCATGATCTCATCTTTTTGTTTGAGCATGATCTCCGCGCAAACGCTCCGCGTTTGTCGCGAGGGAAAACCGGTACCCACTTTTCCGGATCATGCTCTACCCGCGCGAACTGAGCCGATGCCCGATGACGGGCTGGGCGGCAACCGGTGGGTTGGCGGTCTGCGCGGCGAGTTCACCGATCAGCCGGTCGGCATCGGCTGCCATGTTGTCCGGCGCCTGGATCACCAGCCGCTCCAGCGCCCAGCGATACGACGAGATCCGGCGCTCCAGGCATTGCTGGACCCACTGCACGATCAGGGAATTCTCTTCCATGCGGGCCACCGCGTCGGCGCGCTCGCGGGGCGATAATTGCGAGACATGCGCAAGAGACGCGTTGCGCTTCCTGTCCAGATCGAGCACCCCCACCGCACTGGCGTAGAACGGCTCGAAGCGCGAAATGTCGCTACGCACATCATCAATCAGTTGCGCGTAGCGCGACGCATGCGAGCGGTGCGGCTCGTCGATCAGCTGACGCCCATAGGCGGTGCGATCGAACACGACCTTCTGCCGCCACGGCGAAGGCAGCGGCTGGTAATCGCCGAACACGCTCTTCCAGGCGGGGCGCGAAAGCGGCGGTTCGATCAGGGGATAGGCCAGGTCGCGAAGCTGCCGTTCGCCGTCGGTGAGCTGGAATTGCGACGCCGGCAGGCCGATGCTTCCGGTCGCCTCGGCGCCGATCCAGCGATGCATGTCGTCGTTGAGGAAATCCTGTCGGGTGCGGCCGAAATCGCCGCCGCTGCACCCTCCGAGCGCAAGGCCTGTCGCAACCAGCGTCAGGATCGATGCGGAGCCGGGGGCCCGCAATGTGCTCCGGATCGGAAAATGCGTCTCCGGCATGCCGAATGTCCGATGTCAGCGCCTGCGACGGCGGCGGCCGGGAGCGGCACCTTCTTCGGGTCCGCTGCCACCGCTGGTTTCCGCAGGCTGGCGTTCGATGCGGACGACGGGGAGGATCAGGACGGTCCCCAATCCATCGCGCGGGGCGCCATCCATGCTTGAGCCCGGGCGCCGCGATGATGCCGCATCCGCCGGAAATTCAATGATGATGCCCATGCCGAACTCTCTCTGGTTGCCGCTCCGGCGCGATTTGCCGGCGACAGGCCATCATTAAGAACAGGACGTGGTTAACGGCATCTTAATGTGGCGCGGTCGATCCGATCCGGCGTCGGCACGCGATCGAGGGTTTCGCGATTGCGCACACGATTGGGCAAAGTTGAAGTGGCTGGTTCACAGATTGTTTTCCTTAACGAGCTGTTAAAGCAAAGCGGACTAGGCTGACGCGACGAATTACTCAGTCGCGTACCCCTGACATGACCACTCCTCCGCTGTTCCCGGGCTTCGATGGGTTGATGACACTCTCCCGCCGGGAGGGCGTCGATATCCGACCCACTTTGCTACGGGTGCTCACCGACCTCTATGTTCAAGCCAGCACGCACAGCGAGGAAGAGGCGCGGCAGTTTGTCGAGCTCACCTCGCGTCTGATCGATCAGGTCGATGACGCCACGCGCGCAGCCGTGCGGGCAAGGCTTGCGGTCTATCCGGGCACGCCGATCCAGATCCTGCGACAACTCGGGTTGAAACCCTCGCCGCCCGATCGGCCCGGGGCGCTGGCCCGGGAAATTCCTGCGAACTCGATTCCTGCAATCCCCTCAGCCGCGTCGGAGGTCAATGCGCCTCGTGAGGTGCAGTTGCCGATGGCCTCGAATTTGTCGATGCAGCCAACCGACGCCGCCGAAATCAGCGGGATGTTTTTCGGCGCCGGCAGCAGCGAGCGCGTCCTGATTCTGCACAATCTTGCCGACACGCCATTGAAGGCTTCGCCGCGAATTCCCGCCCCGCGCGCTGCACGCGCGATCGAAACGCTGGAGATGGCGGCGTTCGCTGCCGATGTCGAAAACTTCACGCTCGAACTCGGCGAATCGCTGATCTTGCCGTGGAAGGTCGCGAGCCAGGTGGTCAACGATCCCCGCGGCGAGCCGCTCGCCTGCGCGGCCAAGGCGCTCGGCATGCCGAGCCCGGTTTTCCAGCGGGTTTTGCTGTTCCTCAAGCCGGAATTCGGCACGTCGGTTCACACCGTCTACCGGCTGTCGCGTCTGTACGACACCTTGAACGAGCGGTCCGCCCTGATCATGCTGGCCGCATGGCGCGGCTCGACCATGGCGATCGCCCGCGCCAAGTACCGCCCTTCGCTTTACGACGACGAACGCAACCGCGCGCGGCCGTCGACCACGCAAACCCGCCCGGCGCAACTGCCCGGCACCGGCGCGATGCCGCGGACAGGCTCGGGGCACTAAATTTATTTGAGCATGATCTCCGGGCAAACGCTTCGCGTTTGTCCCGAGGAAAACCGGTTTCCACTTTTCCGGATCATGCTCCTACTCAGTCCTGCGCCAGGTCGAGAAAATGCTGCCCTGTCCGGTCTTCGGTCTCCACGATCCAGGCATCCGGATCGAACCGGACTTCCTTCCGGAGGCGTTCCTCCACGGACTGCTCGGGTAGAGGCTCTTTCGATGTCGGCATGAACAGGCGCTCGATCGGGCGGCTGTCGTCATAGACCGTCTGCGGCGCCGGGACGTACAGCATGGCATTGCCGTCAAGCAACGCCACCTTGACGAACACCGCACCGGCTTCCTCTGCGCCGCGCCGGCGCACCGCGCCAAAGACGCCCGCGGTCTGGCAACGGCGCAAATAGGCGGCCACCCATATGGCGGATTTCAATCGCATGCGATCGACGATAGGCCAGCAGGGAATATGACGCCAGAGCACGATCCGGAAAAGTGGGAATCGGTTCTGCGGAAAATTTCCTGCTCAAACAAGAGACGAGATCATGATCCGATTCAATCCGATCGGATCGTGATCTAGTCGATCGGATGGCCAACCATCGCCGTCAGTTCGCGCACAAGGCGATCGGACACCTGGCCCGTCACCGGAAGCTTCCGCGCCCGCTCGAATTTCTGGATCGCGGCCTGGGTGTCCGAACCTGCCGTGCCGGTGGGTTTCAACTGGCCGTAGCCATATTCGGTGAGCGCGCGCTGCACCGCCGCCACCCGTCGGAGGCCCGCACCTGAGATGGCAAAGGCGTCGGCGTGGGAAGCGACTGGAACAGCCGCTGGCGGCCGTGGGATAGCCGGCACAACCGGCGCTGCGTTGGTGGTCTTGACCAGATTGGCCTGCGGATCGGCGGCTCTCGGCTCCATTGGCTTTGATTCGTAAGCAATAGCGTCGGCCTCGACCGGCCGCGGGCGCGGCAACGGACTGGCCGTCGCCACCGCAGGCAGTGCGACGACCGAACCAAACATCGGCGCCGGATGGCGCCCCGCCTGCAGGAACAGGGCGTTGGCAATGATCGCGCTGACGGCTGCGAACGCCAGCACGCCCGCAATCACGTCTTTCGGACTGTGCAGCAAGATCCGCATCGCGAGGCCCCGCTCCGTGTCGGCGTCGACCGCGGTCGCTTTGGCGCCACGGCGGCGGCGTGGCATATCGTCGTCCCTGGAATTTTGTCTAGGCACTTTTCTTCACCTGGTGAGCTTGGTCTGGGTGTTCCGACCGCGGGGAAAGCGTCGCGATGTTGCTTGCGGGCGGCGCGGCCTGCGTCGTGAACGTCAGCGGCAGCGCGACAATAACGGTGGTTCCTTCGTCGATCTTGCTTTGCACGGTCACCTCGCCGCCGTGCAGAGCCACCAAGCTCTTCACGATCGATAGTCCGAGGCCAGTGCCTTCATGCCGCCGCTGGTAGGTCTTGCCGGCCTGGAAGAACGGATCGCCGATTCGCTTGAGGTCCTCTGCGGCGATGCCGACGCCGGTATCGGCGACGCGAAGCAACAGCCGCGATCCCTCAACTCCAGCCGAAACCGTCACCATGCCGCCGCGTTCGGTGAACTTGATGGCATTGGAAACCAGATTGAGCAAAATCTGCTTGAAGGCGCGCGGATCGCCGGTCATGACCGGCAAATTGTCGGGAGCGCGGGTCACGAGGTCGATCGCATTTTCCCGCGCTTTCAGGGCGAGCAGATTGCAGCAGTTGAGGAGCGCAGTCCGCGGCGCGAACGGCTCCGGCGAAATTTCGAAATTGCCGGACTCCATCTTGGACATGTCGAGAATGCCGTTGACGACCGCCAGCAGATGCTGACCTGAATCGTTGATCAGTTGGGCATATTCCCTGCGGCGCGCCGCATCCAGCATCAACGCATCTTCCTGAACGATCATCTCCGAGAAACCGATGATGGCGTTTAGCGGGGTGCGCAGTTCGTGGCTAATGGTGGCCAGGAAGCGGGTCTTGGACGCGTCCGCCTGCTCGGCAGCGGTCCGCGCCGAATCGAGCGCCTGTTCCTGGCTTTTCCGGTCGGTGACGTCGCGCATCACGGCGACCACCTCGGCCTTCGACGAGGTTGCCGTCTCCAGCGCCTGCTCGAGCGGCCGGCAACGCATCTCCACCCAGATGAAATCCACCTGGCTGCCCTGACCGCGCTCGCGATCGCGTGGCGCATCCCGCCGCAGACGAAATTCGACGCTGCGCGCCTCGCCTCCGCGCGCCGCGTCCGAAAGCGCGGTGAGATAGGCCGGACGATCGGCGACGTGGACGCGGTCGAACAGGCCGTGTTCAAGCAGCCGCGCAACCGGCGTTGCCAACATCGTCTCCGCGGCCGGCGAAATGAATTGCACCGCGCCGTTGCGGCGATGGCGCGAAATCACGTCGCTCATGTTTCGCGCCAGCAGGCGATATCGATCCTCCTCGACATAGAGCCGCCCATCGCTGGTGCGCGCCAGCGACTCGGCGCCAAATGCGAGCCCGGCGGCATAGAGCGTCGCCGACGCCACACCGAAAGCCACGAATATGGCGCGCACGGCCGGATTGACCTCCGGCGCCGGCAGCATGTGGAAATGTCCGAGGACGATCAGCAGAGAAGCACAGCTCAGCGCCAGCGCCGAGGCAAACCCGACGACGCGACGTGAAGCCGAAAGCGCCGCTTCAAGGGGAACCACGACGAGCCAGATCGCGGCGAAGGATTCGATGCCGCCGGTGGTGGTTGCCAACGTCACGACTAGCCCGGCGAGCGCCAGCGACGACAGCATATAGGCTCCCTCGTAGCGGCCGGTACGCGACAAAAACCACGACAGCAAGATCGGAGCGATCAGCCAGGCGAAGGCCGCGACCTCAAGGGCGGTGGGCACGCCGCGCATCGCAAGATAGAGCGGAAACGCCGCAAAGGCCGCCAGGCTTCCAAGCAGGCGCGGCGCGATGAACGCGCGATGCCGCGCGCGTGTCAACGTATCGTATCGTGCCGACGGGTGCAGCAACGCATCGAGACGATCGCGGATGATACTCAAAACTGTCACGGCCCTCGCGCCTCGGCTTTGCGTGGAACAGACGCGCCGGAACGCCCCCTTATCGTTACCCCACCGTGTCAGAGCGAAATTAAGCGAACGCTAAGGCACGCAGATTCGGGGCGGAAAGACCCTGTCACCGCGGGGCTTTAGGACACCGCGAGGCCGCTGATCAACGCAGATGGTGAACGAGGGGTTTCCAACGCAGCTCCAGTATGGTTTCGAAATGGTGGATACGGCCCGAGCCGGCATTCATCGCCGAAAAACGGCATCAATCGAAAATTTACACCGAATCAAATCATTCGGATTTTTTGCGAATTCTCGACGATTTAACCTCAATGCAAACACTTGCGATTTATCGACGGCTGTTAGTCAGGACTGCAAGGTCACGATCGAAGGGGCGGCCGGAGTCGCGAGATGTTTTTTCTGCTTCGCTTGGTGTTCTGGGTCGGGCTGGTGCTCGTGCTATTGCCCAGAGACAAAACCCCGGAATCCGACAAGGTGCCGCAAGTGGGCGCATCCGAAGCCGTGTCCGCTGCGTCAGCGGCGGTCTCGGACATGAGTCAGTTTTGCAAGCGCCAGCCGGCCGCATGTGTGGTCGGCGGCCAGGCCGCGACCGTGATCGGACAACGCGCCCAGGCCGGCGCGCGCAAGCTCTACCAGATCATCACCGACAAGCGTTCGCCCGATCATACCGGCTCGATCGCCGGCATGGAGAATGCCGAGGTCAGGCTTGCGGAAACTGCGCCGCGCGACACGCTTACGCCGGATGACATGCAGGTCGAGTGGCAGGGCCCAGCGCCGCCGTCGCCCTAAAACCCGCCTGGAGCAGGGTTCCCTTTTTTGACCGGCGATATCGCTTTTGGCCGCCTTCGACCCTATATATGGTCAGGGATTGAGCGCGGGATACGATGACGATCAACGATATCCGGGAAAATTTTGCGCTGCTGGACGACTGGGACGACCGTTATCGGTACGTCATCGAGCTCGGCCGGACGCTCGATCCGATGCCTGAGGCCGAGCACTCCGCTGCAAACAAGGTGCAAGGCTGTGCCAGCCAGGTCTGGCTCTCCAAACGGCTCGAACGCAACGGCAGCGGCGAACCGTTGCTGAATTATCGCGGCGACAGCGATGCCCATATCGTGCGCGGGTTGATCGCCATTCTGCTGACGCTTTATTCGGGCCACACGCCGCAGCAAATTCTTTCAACCGATGCCATCGGGGTGTTCGACGAGTTCGGATTCCGCGAGCATCTCACGCCGCAACGCTCCAACGGCCTGCGCGCGATGGTCGAACGCATCCGCGCCGACGCGCGCGCGACGCTTGCCACGGCCTCCTGAAAAGAGAGCCCCAGCGCATTTTTCAAGTTCGCTGGCTTCATCCTTCGAGACGCCATGCTGCGCATGGCTCCTCAGGATGAGGTCCTGGACCCTCATGGTGAGGAGCGCGGCAACGCCGGGCGTCTCGAACCACGAGGCCCCGGATAGGCCGTGATAGCTCCAGCAAGTGCAGCCTAAAGCTATTTCCGCCGCCGACGCTGCTGGCCGAGTCCCATTTTCTTGGCAAGCTGCGAGCGCGCCACCGCATAATTCGGCGCCACCATCGGGTAATCCGGCGGAAGACCCCATTTGTCCCGATATTGTTCCGGCGTCATGTTGTATTGCGAGCGCAAATGCCGCTTCAGCGACTTGAAGCGTTTGCCGTCCTCAAGACAAACC